>Ga0209517_10003221_pt1 | contig 22323 bp, 14 predicted proteins | sample PeaSoiMetSII2010_FD_187695 | JGI IMG/M metagenome (GOLD analysis project Ga0209517, IMG submission 187695) | Peat soil microbial communities from Weissenstadt, Germany - SII-2010 (SPAdes) (version 2) | ecosystem: Environmental > Terrestrial > Soil > Wetlands > Peat | place: Germany...
ACCAAAGTGAACGTGCAGAATGCACTTGCGCAAGTGGCGCGCGAAGCCAAAGCGAACGACGCGTTCGTGTTGATGCTGATCGGCCACGGCAGCTTCGATGGCTACGATTACAAGATCAACCTCCCCGGCCCCGACCTCTCGGGCATCGAGCTGGGGGCGCTGCTGGACCGCATCGGGTGCACGCGCCAGCTGGTGGTGAACATGACCAGCGCGAGCGGCGGATCGCGCGCTGCATTGGAGAAACCCAACCGCGTCGTCATCACCGCCACCAAGAGCGGCAACGAAAAGAACGCCACGGTATTCGCGCGTTTCTGGGTGGAAGCGCTGCGCGATCCGGCGGCCGACACCGACAAGAACGAAACCGTTTCGGCGCTCGAAGCGTTCATTTACGCCGAGACCAAGACCGCGCAGTTCTATGAGACGCAGAAGCGCTTGGCGACCGAACATCCCATTCTCGAAGACACCGGACAGGGCGACGGCGAGCGCAAGCCATCTCCCGAGAATGGGGAAGGCCTGAAAGCGGCGCAGTTCCCGTTGCTGCGAATCGGCGCTTCGCAAGTAGCGGCCAACACGCCCGAAAAGAAAGCCCTGCTCGAAAAACGCGACCAGCTGGAAGAGCAGATCGACAAACTGAAATATGAAAAGGCCGCGATGCCGGCCGACGAGTACCGGAAGCAACTCCAGGATCTACTGATCCAATTAGCCAAGACCCAAGCGGAGCTTGATAAATGAAACTACTGGCCGCGTTGTTGGTCACAGTTCCGCTCGCCGCTCAGACCCTAGATGACTGTCGCAATTTGCGGCATCACGGCAGACTTACCGAGGCGCAGACTTGCTTTGCTCGTCTAGCCGCGAGTTCCAATCCTTACCTTCGCGCCGAGGGGCTCTGGGGCGTCGAGCGTTATCAGGAAGCCAACGACCAATTCCGCGATCTGGTGAAGCAGAATCCCAAGAACGCCGACTACCGCGTCCGCTGGGGCTTCTTGTTCTTCGAGCGCTTCAACAACGAAGAAGCACACAATCTGTTCGAAGAGGCGCTCAAAATCGACGAGAAGAACGCGCAAGCCTACCTGGGTATCGCGCAAGTGGAATCCGAGGGGTTTACCAAACACGCCGTCGAAGCCGCTCAGAAGGCCGCTGATCTGAACCCGAAGCTTTTCGAGGCGCACGAGCAGCTCGCCTATCTCGCTTTGGAAGACAACGACGAAGAAACCGCCGCCAAGCAAGCCGACCAAGCCCTGGCCATCTCCGGCGAAGCGTTAGACGCCATGGCCATTCATCTCGCCATCGACTTGCTGCACGACAAGAGCGACTCGCCGTGGGCAGATCGCATTCTCAAAATCAATCCCGCCTATGGCGAAGCCTATTCCACGGCCGGACACTTCTACTTCATCAACCGGCGCTACCAAGAAGAGATCCGAGCCTATCGCAGGGCTATCGAGCTAAATCCACGCCTGTGGGAGGCACGCTCGCACCTGGGCGTGACGCTCATGCAATTGGGTCAGGACGCCGAGGCGCGCGAGCAGCTCGAACAATGCTACAACGCCAATTACAAGAGCTACGAGACCGTAAATTCTTTGCGACTGCTCGATAAGTACAAGGACTTCGTCACCTTCAAAACTCCCACCGTGACGCTTCGTCTGGATAAGAAGGAAGCCGAGTTATTGCACCCGTACGTTGAGTCCGAGATCGAGCGCAATATGGCGGCCTACGAAAAGAAATACCAGATGAAGCTCAAAGAACCCTTGCAGGTGGAAGTTTATCCCGATCACCCCGACTTCGAGGTTCGTACCTCGGGCATGCCGGGCATTGGCGGAATCCTGGGAGTTACGTTCGAGACCGTGATCGCGATGGACAGCCCGTCCGGCCGCCCGCCCGGCAGCTTTCATTGGGCCAGCACGCTACGGCACGAGATGAGCCATGCGTATATTCTCGAAGCCACCAATAGCCGGGTCCCGCGCTGGTTTACCGAAGGCCTGGCCGTGTATGAAGAGACCGCCGCCGCGCCCGACTGGGGCGACCGCCTGGATCCGGAAGCCATTCACGCCATCCAGCACAAGATGCTGCTGCCGGTGGCCGAGCTCGATCGCGGATTCATCCGGCCCAGCTATCCATCGCAAGTGATCGTGTCGTACTTCCAGGGCGGCAAAGTCTGCAGCTTCATCGCCGAGAAGTGGGGCTACTCGAAACTGCTCGACATGGTCCACTCGTTCGCGAAACTGGAATCCACCCCCGACGTCTTTCAAAAGGACCTGGGCATCTCCACCACCGACTTCGACAAGCAATTCCTGGCCTGGCTGGATGCGCAGACCAAGGTCACCACCGATCACTTCGACGAATGGCGCGAGAAGGTTAAGAAGATGGTGGCCGACGATCGCGCCAAGAAATACGACGACGTGATCGCCGCCGGCAGCGCCATCCGCGATTGGTACCCCGATTACGTCGAAGCTGGCAGTGTCTATGAACTGCTGGCCGAAGCTTACACCGCCAAAGGCGACAAGGACGCCGCGCGCAAGGAGCTGGAGAAATACAACCAGGTGGGCGGGCGCAGCCCCTTATTGGTCGAACGTCTGGCCAAGCTGGAAGAAGAGGCCGGCGAACCCAAGAAAGCCGCGGCCGCTCTCGATCGTCTAAACTACATTTATCCCGAGGATCAGGATCTGCACAAACGGCTAGGCGACTTATGGCTCGCGCAAAACAACGTCACGGGTGCGATTCGCGAGTACCAGGCGTTGCTCGCGCTGAAACCGCTGGATCAAGCCGCGTCGCATTACCAGTTGGCCCAGGCTTTCCGCATGGCCAATCGGATGGATCAGGCGCGCGATGAAGTGCTGCTCGCCCTGGAGGCCGCGCCCGGATTTAAGCCGGCTCAAAAACTACTTTTAGAGATTGCGAAATAAAAACACATGTCAACCCCCACCATAGCGATCAACGATTCGGCGGAACTGAAAGAACGGATCGGGCGTTTCCAGGAAGTCCAGCGCGGCATCGTGCGCGAAGTCCGCAAAGTCATTGTCGGACAGGAAGAAGTCATCGAGCAGGTGATGATCTCTTTGTTCGTGGGCGGCCATTGTTTGATCACTGGCCTGCCGGGAACGGCCAAGACGTTGCTGGTCCGAACCCTGGCTCAGACTCTCGGCCTGGTCTTCAAGCGCATTCAGTTCACACCCGACCTGATGCCGTCCGACATCACCGGCACCGACATCATTGAGGAAGAGCCCGGCACCGGACGCCGTACCTGGACCTTCGTGCCTGGGCCGATCTTTTCCAACATCCTGCTGGCCGACGAAATCAACCGCACGCCCCCCAAGACGCAATCGGCTCTGCTCGAAGCGATGCAGGAATTGTCGTGCACCGTGCGCGGACATCAATACAAGATCGAGGCGCCGTTCTTCGTTTTGGCCACCCAGAACCCCATCGAACTCGAAGGCACCTATCCGCTGCCCGAAGCCCAGCTGGACCGTTTTCTGTTCAACACGGTGCTCGACTATCTGTCCGCCGACGACGAAGTGAAAGTCGTGGACCTCACCACCACCACCAGCAGCGCGCAGGCCGACACAGTAACCAACGCCGCCGAGATTTTGCAGGTCCAGCAACTGGTACGCATGGTGCCGATCGCTGACACCGTAGCGCGTTATGCCGTGGAACTGGTGCGCGCCACGCGTCCCAACGACGCCAGCGCCCCGGATTTCGTCAAGAACTATGTGAATTTCGGCGCCAGCGTGCGCGCCGCGCAATTCGTAGTGCTGGCCTCCAAGGCTCGCGCCCTGCTGCGCAACCGCTATCACGTAGCCTATGAAGATATCCGCGCACTGGCCGCTCCCATTTTGCGCCATCGCATTTTGCTCAACTTCCACGCCGAGTCCGAGCGCCTGGATTCCGACGCGATCCTGAAACGCCTACTCGAGTGGAAGCCTGAGCCGAAGTAGCGCACGCACTCCTGCGTGCCGCGTTCACACTCGTGTGAACGCCTTAATTGAACATGCAACCTCGCATTCCAACCCGCTTCATCGATCCGGCGCTCCTGGCCGGAATCTCGCACTTGGACCTGGTGGCCAAGACGGTTGTCGACGGATTCGTCGCGGGGCTGCATCGCTCACCCGATTTCGGATTTAGCCAGGAGTTCGCCGAGTATCGCGCCTATTCGCCGGGCGACGATCTACGCCACGTGGATTGGAACGTTTTCGCGCGCACCGAGCGCATGTACTTGAAACGCTATCGCGGCGAAACCAATTCGCAACTCACGCTGATGATCGACACCAGCGCCTCCATGGGTTACAGCTCGCACGGGATTACGAAGCTCGACTACGGGCGTTTTCTGGCCGTTTCGCTGGCCTATCTCGCCAACCAGCAGCGCGATGCCGCCGGCGTGATCATCTTTGATGACGACGTCCGCAATTATGTCCAGCCCTCCACGCGGCAAGGCCAATTCATGCGCGTCGCGCACGCCATCGAACACGCGAAAACCGGAACCCATACGAATTTCGCGAAACCATTTATCCATTTTCAGTCTTTTCTGCGGCGCCGGGGCATGGTGGTGGTAATTTCGGATTTCTATGAAGATCCTGATGTGGTCATCCGGACCGTGGAGCCGCTGAAGTATCGCGGCAACGATTTGATCCTGTTTCACGTCCTGGATCCTCAGGAGATTCGTCCCAAGCTCAACGAGCCTTCGCTGCTGGTCGACATGGAAACCGAAGACGCCATCGAAGTCTCGCCCGAATACGCTAAGGAAGAATATGGCGCCAGGATCGACGCTCACATTTCCGCGCTCAAGAATAAAGCTGCCGCCGCTAATATCGACTATCAGCTTCTGCCTACCGACAGGCCGCTCGACGACGCCATGCGCGAGTACTTCCTGATCCGCAAGGGGAGGCTATAGCGTGGGTTTTCTTGCTCCGTGGTTTCTTGCCGGAGCCGTGGCCATCGGCCTGCCGTTTTGGATCCATCTGCTGCGCCAGTACCGCAGCACGCCGCATCCCTTCAGTTCACTGATGTTCTTCGAGCGGCGAACGCAGAGTTCCATCAAGCATCGCCGCTTGCGCTATTTGCTGCTGCTTTCCTTGCGAGTGGCTCTGCTATTGCTCATCGCCCTGGCGTTTGCCAATCCTTTCGTGAGCCGGCAGGGCGCCGGTGTGGGCGGCCGCAAGATGCTGGTGATCGCAGTCGACAATTCGTTCAGCATGCGCTACGACAATCATCTGGCTCGCGCCAAGCAGCAAGCCATGAACGCGGTCTCGGAGTTGCATCCGGGCGAGCGAGGCCAGGTGCTGTCCATCGGCTCCCGCGTGCATTTCCTGACGCAGCCGGTGGAAGAAGCCGATCAACTCAAGGCCGCCATCCAAGGTATCCAGCCCTCGGATGAACAAAGCTCCTATGGTGAGTTTGCCCGCGCATTGCGAACCATCGCGCAATCTTCGCGCGTGCCGCTCGAAGTGCATTTCGCCAGCGACATGCAGAAGTCGTCGCTTCCTCCAGCTTTCGCCGACTTGCGCCTGGGCAGCGACACGAATCTAGTATTCCATTCGGTCGCCGATGCGAAGGAACCGAATTGGATGGTCGAAAGCGTCACGGCGCCCGCCAAGATTTACGATCCGAAGAAGGTTCGCGTCCAGGCGCTAGTCGCGGGAATTGGAACCGAAGCTACCAAGCGCACCGTTTCCCTGGTGTTGGACAACAAGGTGCTCGAGAGTAAATCTGTGAATGTGCCGGCCAATGGCCGCGCTTCCGTCGAGTTCCTTTCGCTCGATTCTCCCCACGGCTTCCACAAAGGCGAGATCCGTATCGAGCCCGGCGACTCGCTGCACGAAGACGATTGCTTCGATTTCGCCATCGAGCGGACCGATCCGCACCCCGTGCTGTATCTGCATCCGGCGGGCCAGGATCGCGACGAGCTGTACTATCGCTCGGCGCTCGAATCCGTCTCCGAAGCTGGTTTCAATCTGGAGCCGCTGGCCGTGGAGCAGGCTGTGAATCAGTCCTTTTCCAAATACGCGTTTGTGGTTCTGTCCGACGTCGGATCCATGCCCGCGGGCCTGGAAAACAGTTTACGCGCCTACGTTGCAAGCGGCGGCTCGCTGTTGATCGCGCTCGGCACCCATTCCGCGGCGCTGACTCGCGTTCCGGTATCGAACGAAACCATCCAGGGATCCAGCTACGCCGCGCGCAGTGGTTCGCGCTTTGAAACCGTGGCGGCAGCCGACGCCGAGCATCCCGCGCTGCGCCGCGCCAACAAGCTGGATGGCGTGCAGTTTTATCAAGCCATCCGGGTGGATCCGGGACCATCCCGCGTCATTGCGCGCTTGACCAATCAAGCGCCGCTCTTGCTTGAAAAGCAGCTCGGCGAAGGCCGCGTGATGGTCTTCACCTCCACCTTTGACAATGTCTTGAACGATCTTCCATTGCACGCTTCTTTCGTTCCGTTTGTGGAGGAGACGGCGCGCTATCTCGGCGCACAGCAGGATCGCTCCACCAACGTCGCCGCCGGTTCCTATATTGAGCTGCGTTCCGCCCGGGAGCGCGGCGCCGCTATTGACGTCACCGAGCCGGACGGGACGCATCCGCTTTCGCTCAAGGACGCCACCACCACGCAAAGCTTCCAAGTGACGCGCGAAGGCTTTTACGACATTCATCGCGCCAATGGCCGCGAGGAGTTGGTGGCTGTTCACGCCGATCGCCGGGAGTCCGACTTAACGCCCATTCCGCAAGAGACGCTGGATCTATGGAAGAATACCGGCCGCGGTCCCGACGCGCCTTCTGGCGACGGATCGGCCGCCGAGAACCAGCCCCGGCCCTGGAGCCTGTGGCGCTACGCTTTGCTACTGGTCTTAATAACCGCGATAATCGAATCAGTATTAGCGAGCAGATATCTTTCGGTGGAGAAGGAGGTCGCTTGAACGCTCTCGATCAACTGAATGGGTACCTCCAGCGTCTGGAGAAGCGCCTTCGCTTCCTGGCGGTTTCGAAAGGTACTTCGCTGGTTACCGTCTCGGCCCTGGTAATCACCGTCTTCCTGGTCTGGATTATCAACCGCTATGCTTTCTCTCCGGCCAGCCTACTATGGGCCCGCATTCTTCTGTTTCTCTCCATAGCCGTCGCAATCGCCTTCGGCCTCGTCATCCCGCTGCTGAACCTGAATCGCCGCAATGCAGCGCGGCGCGCCGAACAGAAGTTCCCCGAGTTTCAAGAGCGCCTGCTCACTTTGGCCGAGAAGCCCGATGCCACCGATCCGTTTCTGCAGTTGCTGGCCGCCGATACCATGCGCGTCGCCGAAACCAGTGAGCCTGAGCGACTGGCCTCCACCGGCCCGATCCTTGGCTTTCTGACCTCGGCCGGTCTGGCCGGCGCCGTCCTGCTGTGGCTGATTCTCGCGGGTCCCGGATATCTTGGCTACGGTACGTCGTTGCTATGGGCGGGAGCGCCGAAAGCCGGCAATCGCGCGTTTTACGATATCGCTGTCACGCCCGGTGATCGCGCCGTACGCCGCAAGGCCGATCAGCTGGTTACTGCGCAACTGCTCGGATTCGATGCACCCAAGGTGCGGCTATACGCCCAATATCGCGGCACTTCGAAGTGGGAGCAGGTCGATATGCAGCCCACCCCGGGCGCGTCCACCTATGAGTTCCTCTTCAGCAGCTTGACCGACAACGTCGAGTACTACGTGGAAGCCGGCGCGGTTCACTCCAAGCATTTTAATTTGCGCGTGGTCGATCTTCCCGCCATTCAGAAGATCCGCGTGACGTATCACTTCCCATCCTGGACCGGCATGAAGGATTCAGTGGAAGATCCTGGCGGCGACCTGCGCGCCGTGGAAGGCACCGAAGCGGAAGTAGCCATCCAAACCGACCGTCCATTGAACAAGGGCGTGCTGGTATTGGGCGACGATCGCCAGATCGAATTGAAAGCGGGGGAAGGGAATTGGGTCACCGCTCGCGTCACTCTGGACAAAGACGGTCTGTATCATGTCGCGGCCATCGACCGCGGCGAGAACGTCCGCCTCAGCGAGGACTTCTTCATCGAAGCGCGCAAGGATTCTCCGCCCACGGTCAAGATCGACCGGCCGGGCCGCGATGCCAAAGCGAACCCGATCGAAGAAGTGACCGTCACGGTGAACGCCGAGGACGATTTCGGCCTCAACGACGTCAGCCTGCATTATTCCGTGAACGGCGGCGCCGAGAAAACCGTGTCTCTGCTTTCGCAAAAGGGCGCGAAGACATCCGAGGGCAAATACCTTCTCACGCTCGAGGATTATAAGCTGGCTCCGGGCGATCTGGTCTCGCTCTACGCCTCCGCGAAGGACGCGCGCAACACCACCAGGACCGACATTTACTTCATCCAGGCCGAGCCGTTCGAGCGCAACTACTCGCAGGCCCAAGCCGGCGGCGGTGGCGGGGGTGGCGGCGGAGACAACGACCAGCAGATTTCACAACGGCAGAAAGACATCATTGCGGCCACCTGGAACGAGTACAAGAACGGTTCCAAGGATGCTTCCATCGCGGGCGATGACGCCAAGTTCCTGGCCGAACAGGAAGCCAAGCTCTCGGCGCAAGCCAAGTCGCTCGCCGACCGCATGAAGGCGCGTGAGCTGGCCGACGCCAATTCACAATTCCATGTCTTCACCAAGGAAATGGAAGAAGCGTCCAAGGACATGATCGAGTCCGCCGAAAAGATCAAAGGCCAGAAATGGAACGACGCCATGCCGCTGGAGCAAAAAGCGCTGCAAGCCGCGCAGCGCGCCGAAGCCACCTTCCGCGATATTCAAGTGGCGTTCGGAGCGCAGGGAGGCGGTGGTGGCGGCGGCAACCAGGGCCGCGATTTGGAGAATCTGGCCGATCTGGAGCTCGACCGCGAAAAGAACCAGTACGAAACCGGCCAGCAATCGGCTTCCGACAGCCGGTCGCAGGAGATCGACAAGGCGCTGCAAAAACTGGCAGAGCTGGCGCGACGCGAGCAGGAATTGGCTGCGAAGAAGGATCAGCAGCAGCCTTTCCGCCAGCGCTGGGAGCAGGAGATGCTGCGGCGCGAAGCCGAGCAACTCCAGAAGCAGATGGAACAGCTCCAGCGGGGCGATTCGTCGCAGCAGCAGAGTCAGCAGGGCCAGCAGGGCCAAAAAGGACAACCGGGACAGCAAGGCCAGCAATCCAGCCAGCAGTCCGGGCAACAATCCGGACAGTCCAACAGCGCCGGCCGCGTTGGATCCATCGCATCACCGCAGTTGCAGCGGGCTCTCGATCAGTTGAAAAAGGCCACCGAGGATATGCAGAACGCCGAGAACCAGCGCAACGGCAGTCCGGAGCAAACTTCGGCTGGACAACGCCGCGCCGCCGACCGTCTGCAGGAAGCTCGCGACATCCTTAACGGGATGCAGCATCAGAACGCTTCGCAACAACTTGATGCCTTGGCCCAGGAGGCCAATCAGCTCGCGCAGCAGCAGGGCGATTTTCAAAACCGCCTGCGGCAGATGGTGGGATCTTCTCCCGCTGAGAACCCGCGCTTCGGCGGACAGTCGTTGCAGTCCCAGCAACAGGCCGAACGGCTGGCCAGCGAAAAGACAGAAATGGCTGACAAGCTCAAGAAGCTGGAGCAGGGCATGTCGGAAACCGCCCGCAGCATGTCCGGAGCGCAGAATCCGGTGGGCAACAAATTGCGCGAGGCGCTGGGTGACGCCCAGCAAAACGAACTCGAGGCGCACATGCGGCAAAACGCGCAGTGGATCCGGCAGGGATACGGTTCATCGGCCTGGGTGCGCGAGAACAACGTCACGCTCGGTCTGAACAACCTGCGCGATCAGTTGCAGCAGGCCCAGGCGGCCATGCAGTCCGGCAAGCCGGGACAAGGCCCGGGTGGCGACCCGAGCGATGTAGAGAAAGCTCTGGCCCGCGTGGAGGCCATGCGCGATCGCATGCAGCAGCTCGCCCAAAGCCAGCAGGGCAAGGGTAAGCAGCCGGGCCAGAAAGGCGCGCCGGGACAAGGCCGTCAATCCGATCCCTTGCAGCGCGGCAATCAATCACAACCCGGTCAAAACGGGCAACCCGGTCAGCCGGGGCAACAAGGCCAGCAGGCCCAAAATGGTCAGCAGGGCCAGCAAGGTCAGCAAGGACAAAATGGGCAACAGGGCCAACAGGGCCAGGGTCAGAACGGGCAATCCGGCCAAAGCGGCAACGGCGGCCAAAATGGGTCGAATGCTTCCGCCTACGCGCCATTGGGCGGCGGCGGTCCGGTGACTCCGGGCAACGGATATGCGCCCGACGGGCCGCTGCCTATGGAACAGGCTTATCGCGAATCCTTGCGCGATCTGAACCAGCTTCGCGATTTCGTTCGCCAAAACCCCGACGTCGCCGGCGACTATTCCAACCTGATGCGCTCGCTGAATCCGCAGTACACCAGCAACGACGAGGAGCTCTCGCAACGCCTGAGCCGCGAAGTGCTGCCGGAGATGGAGCGCCTGGAGCTGGAGCTTCGCCGCAAATTGGACGACAAGAACTCCGACCAGGTCCGCAGCGCGGGTTCGGAAACGGTGCCGCCCGGCTATTCCGAGGCAGTCGCCGATTACTTCCGCAAGCTCAGCAAGAGCAAGTAGCGGAGCGGCGCTAGATCGTTTCTTCCACCAGGAACTGCTCGTACTTGCCGTCGGGCATGAGATAGACGTTCAGCAGCACGGTCTTCTTTTCGAACTGCGCGCGATAGCTGCGATGCGTCATGCCGCCGCGCAGTTGCTCGTTGGTCTTGGTCACGGTTTGCACCTTGCCCAAGTTTTGCAGCGACACTGCGAAATCCTGTAGCACCAGGTCGGTGAAGTACGCGTTCGCGTCGGACGTAAATAGCGCCCGATCCACGCGGCCTTGCCGCAATCCCTCAAGTATCCCGCGCACCTGTGCGAGTTCTGGCCCCACTGCGGTCCCCAACAACAGCTCTTCGATTTGACGCGCCAGCGGGCCGACAAAACTGATGCCGTCTTCATTCGAGCACACCGCCACGGCCAGGCCCTTGGTGGGAAAAACGGCGTTGTACGTCAGGAATCCCGACACCTCGCCGGTATGTGAGACCACGGGAGTACCGTTGATGTCTCTCAGCTCCAACCCGAGCGCGTAATGCGTCGGCTTGCCGTCCTTCAGCTTCACCTCGCGAGTGAAATCGGCGTAGGAGCGCGCCGCCAGAATCTTCTTGCCGAGGAAAGCGATATCCCAGCGCGCCAAATCCGACGGCGTCATGGCCAGCTCGCCAGCCGCGAACATCCAGCCCGGGCCCTCGCGCGCCACTAGCCTGGGGGGCCCCAGGGCGTAGCGCGTATAGGCGGACGCATCCGCTGGCTCGTGATCGGTAATCTCGCCAGGTGTCGTCATCGACAGCGGCCCAAAGATCTTCTCGCGCAGAAATGCGACTAGCGGTTGTCCGGAAACCTTCTCGACAATCTGCCCCGCGATCACATAATTGGTGTTGCTGTATTGCCAGCGCGTCCCCGGATCGAAATTGAGCGGCTTCTTCGCCCAGCGGTCCAGGATGTCGCGCGGCGTGATGGGGTGGGTCCATTCGGGAATGATGTAGTCCTGCGGCGCATAATCTTCGTACCCGGAGGTGTGCGAGAGCAGTTCGCGAATGCTGACTTCACGCGCCCGCGTCAGATCGGGCAGATACTTGCCAGCCTTGTCGTTGAGCGAAAGCTTGCCTTGCTCGGCGAGCAGGAGAATGGCGGCGGCGGTGAACTGTTTGCTTACCGATCCTATCGCGTATCGAGTGTCGGCCGTGGCTGGCCGGTTCTCGTCGATGTTGGCCTTTCCGAATGCCTTCGCATACGCGATCTGCCCGTCTTTCACCACGGCTACGGATACGCTCGGCGCGCCGCTGGCGATCAGCGCCGAGGAGATTCTTTCATCCAGGTCGGCAATGAGGGTGGAGCTCTGGCCCCACAAGAGCGCGGAAAAGATCAGCGTGCCGCCGGCGAGCGAAAGCCTGGCCAGCATGGTTACTGTTTAGGATTCGTGACTGTGATTTGCGAGCCGAGCGCTTGCGATACGACTTCGAGGCCCGTGGTGACCGTGATCCCGCTAGTACCGGCGCTGACGTCCGGGGAGACGACCGCTTGCAGATGGGTCGGGCTCAGAACGTTGATCTGAGTTACGAGAATGTCACTGGTTCCAAATCCCACCGTAGTTACACCTTGGATAAAGTTCGTGTTGACGCCCAGCACGTCCACCGTCACGTTGCCGCCCGCCGGAATCACGCTGGGGCTGACCACTAGCCCCGGGTTGGCCGGCAAGGCAAAAGACGCGGCAGGGTAGGTGTAGGATGGCGCCGCAGGCTTGAGAAACAGCGAGCTTTGCCCGTCGGTGTTGAAGACCGCAACGGAAGCCGTGTAGCCAGCCGGCGCGGGCGGCGGCGTCACGATCATCAAATTGCTGGATTGCGATTGGATTACCGCCGGCAGGCCATCGAACAAGACTTGCGTGCTCGACGTGAACTGCTGGCCTGCGATGGCGACCGCGGGATTGCCATCGGAGTCCGTCGCCGGAGCAAGCGCACTGATGATCGGAGGAGAAGTCTTCACCACGGTGAAGCCGGCAGGCAACACGTACAGGTTACCTGGCGTGGTAAACAGCAGAGGTTTCGGACCGGGCCCGGAGGTGAAACCCACCGACACGTCAACTGCGATATAGGGGTTCGGAGGCGGATAGGGCCTCAGATTGTTGATTTGAGCCGAGCTCCCGAGCATTCCCACGCTAAGCCCCGGCGTTAGTAAATTGCCGGCCTGCAACAACCCGACTCCTGTTGCGGCGATGGTGGTTTTCTCTGAAACGATCAACGGCGCGCCGATCACGTAAGTGCTTTGGATGTAGCCGTAGGTACGCACCGAAGAGACGCCCGGAGAACTCGCGGCGGCCACCGTAAAGTTGACTCCCTGCGTTAGGTCCCCAGCTGTTACGTTGATCACTTGCGAGCCCGTTGCGCTCTGATAAAACCGCGTTACGAAGCCGGTGTCGGGAGCCAGAAAAACGCCGTTGGAATTATGCGGGAAAAATATGTTATCCGGCGTGCTCTCGCCTTGCACTGGCGGCGGCAAGGGGTGCACGTAGACATAATAAACCCCGGGCGGGATGCCGTTGATCTGGTAAGTGCCGTCCGGATTGGTTAACGTGCAGATGGCCGGGTTGCTCGGTGAAATGGCAACCACCGAAGCCAGGTTCAATCCCTTCCCGTTCAACGTGACCGTGCCCGAAATGCTGCCCACGATGGGAAGATAACTCGCTGTCGGATACAACTGGGAGATAGCGGCAATGTCGTCGGCGGCCAGCGGGTTCGCCTTGGTAGCGGCGGTCGTATTGTAGGTCGACATCACACTCGATGCGAGCGTATGTTGCAGGCCTAGAGTATGACCGAACTCATGCACCATCGTTACGAAAAATTCTTCGCCGAAGCTGGGCATCTGGCTCATGTCCGTGGGCAAATGCGTGACTGACAGGTAGACTGGGATAAACCTCCCGGTAGGGCCGTCCGTTATATTCCCGAAACTCTGAAGCGAGGTAAATGCCAGCAGACCTGGCGGAATCTCGTCTGAAAATTCGACCTGGACGCCGGCCGCGGATTGCGTTGTGCCAGGAGTGAACAGTCCTCCGTAAGCCATGCGCAGGCGCGACGTGGAGACGCTGCTCCACACGTTCGCCGCCGCGCGAATCTGGCTGATAATTGCTGGAAAGGAATCGCCCGGATACATCGCAAAGGGCCCTTGATTGGACACGAAGAAGGGAAGCGTGTTATTCGGCAAGGAATCTACGTCGTAGCGCGCGTAGATGGGTATGTAGGGCGCCGAAGAGCTGTTGAAGTAGGTGAAGTAGTAATACGCCGATCCGGTATTCGCGAGTAAAAAGCAGCCCGCCATCAGGATCGCCAACCGGGCCGCCACGCGCTTGCTCATTGCCCCGTGCCTCCCGCCAGCACAGCCTGAATGCGGTTGGCCATTTGAGTGAGGGGCATCTGGATGTTCAAATCGGTGATGATCTGGCCGGAAGAATCGAGCATCCTTTCGGAGACAGCGGCGCGCGAGACGATCAACTGACCCGAGGAATTGCTGATCACCTGGAACAGACCTTGCGACAGCCCGATAATCTGCGTCAGCCCGCTCTTGCTGGTCCACAAAAACAGGAAGTAGTCTTGGCCGGCTTGCAACCCTGGCGCTCCGGCCACGAACTGGCGAGCTCCGTTGAGCATGCCGCCTGGCACCGCAAGATCCAGAGTACCAACGGCCGCGCCCTTGTAGCTCTTGGTGACCTGGACTTGATAATGCGAGTAGATTACCGAGCCACGCACATCCGAATAGGTGGGCTCCACAGTGCCATGCACAATCGCGGTCGACTTCGTGATCATGTCATTCAAGCTGAGCTGCAACAAAGTAGACCCTGGCAATGGTGCCAGGCAGGCGGCAACGAGAGCCGACATGATCAATCTACGCATCTTGTAATCCAAGCTACTGCACCTGGCTTACCAATTCAGGTGATTAAAAACAAAGAAGATCAGACTCAGCTTTGGGTTTCTTGTGTATCCCTTCGACACAATGGCTGCCGAACAATAGCGCGGTCCGAGTCCCGGAATTACTTGCCGCCCCGGACCACCAGCAGCGGCACCTTTAACTTGTGACGGACTGCATTAATTGTAGTCCCGAACACAATGTCTTTCCAACCCCTGTGACCGTGTGCTCCCATAACCACCAGATCTGGTTGCAACTCTTCGGCATAACGCACGATCTCCTTCTTGGGGACACCGGCGTGCCGAACCACCATTTCGACCGCAACTTGTTGATTCTCAAGATCGCGGACGATCCGGTGCAGGTATTGGTCGCCCGCCTCCACTTCGGCGGTGGAGGAAAGCGGGCCGAAGACCAGGCTGGTGACTCCCTCTTCCACGTGCAGCAGGTAGAGCTTGGCGTTGTGCTGTTTGGCAATTGCGGCGGCATGGGCGATGGCATCCCGATCCCGGTTGGTGTGATCCAGCGGGACCAGGATCTTGCGGTAGACCGGGCTGGGCAGATGCTCGGCCACGGCTTCGGGAAGCTCGATGGAGGCTTGCCCGAACTGTCGAATCCAGCGGGGGAGTACCGGCTGAAACGTTACCCAGAGGAGCAACAACCCCACAGCGGTGAGAATGGGAATCATGCCGAGCTCCAGGCGGCCGCGCCAACTGCCGGCGTCGTTCAGCCAGTCGCGCGTGGAAAGGATCACGAGCCATATGTTCAGCACAAGAATCAGCGCGGCCGCCATCCAGGCCAGCGTCTTCACCCAAACCCGGTTAGCTAACGCGCCCATGCGCTGTTTGTCGTTCGTGAAATGGATGAGGGGTATCACCGCGAAGGGCAGCTGCATGCTCAGAATGATCTGGCTTAGGATCAAAAGCTTATAGGTCCCATTCTCACCTGCGAGATAAACCGTGAATGCGGCGGGGATAATGGCCAGCGTCCGGGTCATCAAACGACGCAGCCAGGGCTGCACGCGGATGTTCAGGAAGCCTTCCATCACGATTTGGCCCGCCATGGTGCCGGTCAAAGTGGAAGATTGACCTGAACAAAGCAAGGCTATTGCAAACAAAACGCTGGCAGCAGTTGTCCCCAAGAGCGGTGAAAGGAGCTGGCTGGCTTGTTGGATTTCGGTGACAACGATGCCACGGCGGAAGAACACCATCGCGGCCAGGACCAGAATTGCGGCATTGACCAAGAGCGCGCCGTTCAGCGCTATGGTGGAGTCGATCAGGTTGAAGCGGCAAGCGGTGCGCTTTTCAGCTTCAGTCTTGCCGATGCGCCGCGTTTGCACCAGGGCCGAGTGCAGGTAGAGATTGTGCGGCATCACCGTAGCTCCCAGGATGCCGATGGCGATGTACAGAGTCCGTGCCGAGAGATGCGGCACCACCCCGCGCGCCATGTCGCTCAGCACCGGAGAACCAGCCCATAGGATTTCGATCACAAAGCAGCCCGCGATCATGGCAATCAGCGACAGAACAAATCCTTCGATCACCCGAATTCCGAGCCGCGTGAACCACAGCAACAGCAGCGTGTCGGCGGCCGTGAGCAACACGCCCATCAGCAATGGAAGGTGGAACAGCAGGTTCAAAGCGATGGCTGCGCCCAGGACTTCAGCCAGATCGCAGGCAGCGATTGCAATTTCGCACAGGAACCAGAGCGCGTAGGAGATGGGGCGGGGGTAAGTTTCGCGGCAGGCTTGCGCCAGATCCCGCTGGGCCACAATCCCGAGGCGAGCGCTCAAGGTCTGGAGCAGGATCGCCAGCAGGTTCGAAAGCACCAGCACCCACAGAAGCTGATAGCCGAAGCGGGCACCGCCTTCCAGATCGGTGGCCCAGTTGCCTGGATCCATATAGCCGACGCTGACTAAGTAGGCCGGTCCGGCGAACGCGAACATGCGGCGCCAGAGAGACGGATGTGTGGTGTGGACGCTCGAATGGACTTCGGGCAGGGAATTATTGACTGTAGTTGATGCCCACAAATTAACTGTAGTTTACTGGAGTTCTCCGGGCGTTACAAGAGCCGGCCCATTCCAAGCACCGCTGGTGGTTTTCGGCCAGGGGGCGCACACGCCCTGAATTGCATAAGCCGCTGATATTAGGCTAGTTACTCGTTGGCCAGCCGATTGCCAATCTAAGTGCGACTGGGCAAGTTATGAAACGCATTCTTTTATCGTTCCTCGTTGCAGCTGGTCTGGGCGGTTTGCTTCCACTTCAGGCGCAGGATAACGCCGAACCGGACGGACAATACGAACCCGGCCGCGCGGTGGCACGCATCAGTGTCCTAAATGGCGACGTTTCGGTTCGACGCGGGGACTCGGGCGACGTCGTGGCCGCCGCGATAAACGGCCCAGTGATGGCGGACGACAGACTGCTCACCAGTTCGAATGCGCGCGCCGAAGTCCAACTGGATTCCTCCAACATGATTCGGGTGGGCCCGAATTCCGAAGTTCGTTTCACGGGCATGGATGTGAAGAGTTTTCAGGTGCAGGTGGCGACCGGTACGGTGACGTTTCGAACGCTGCGGCCAAGCCAGGCGCAAGTGGAAGTGGACACGCCGAGCGTGGCGGTTCGCCCGTTGCGGCCCGGCGCCTATCGCGTGACGGTGCGTGACGACGGCACTTCCGAGATTACGGTTCGCTCCGGCGAAGCGGAAATTGACAGCCAGCGGGGCGGGGAACATTTGCAGGCGGGACACACCATGGACGCGCGCGGGCCGGCCGCCGACGCCGAGTTCCAGGTTGTGCAGCCCATTCCTTACGACGCTTTCGACCGCTGGAATGACGACCGTGACCGGCTTCTTCTGAGCTCGCAAAGCTATCAGCATGTGAGCCCCGACATTGGCGGCGCCGAGGATCTGGATCAGAACGGCCAGTGGGTGCAAGATCCCAACTATGGTTCGGTGTGGCAGCCCACCAACGTGAGCCCGGATTGGGCTCCCTATCAAAATGGCCGCTGGGTTTGGGAAGACTACTATGGCTGGACCTGGGTGAGCGCGGATCCTTGGGGCTGGGCGCCGTATCACTATGGCCGTTGGTTCATGGGCGCGGGAGGCTGGAGCTGGTATCCCGGATCGATCTTAGGGCATCCGTTCTGGGCCCCGGCCTATGTCGGCTTCTTTGGATTCGGCGGAGACATTGGCGTCGGATTTGGATTTGGAGGAGTGGGCTGGGTGCCTCTGGCGCCGTTTGAAGTAGTTCATCCCTGGTGGGGGCGCGGCTTATACGCTGGATATCGCGGTGGCGTGTTCGCGAACCACACCACCATCATCAACAACGCGAGCGTCACGGGTACCTACCGCAATGCCCGGGTGGCGGGCGGCGTGATGGGCGTGAATGCAGCCGGGTTCGGCCGTGGCGGCCAGATCACTAGTCTGAATCGTTCCCAAATGCAGTCAGCAGGTCTAGTGCGGGGTGTTCTGCCGGTATCGCCCGACCGCTCAAGCTTGCGCATGTCGGATCGCTCGGTGAGCGGCCGGATGCCACAGTCCTCGGCGCAAAACTTCGCCAGCCGCATGCAGACGCCGCAGGTGCAGCACGCCAGTTTCGATCAACAGCAGCGCGGGATGCAGCAGATGTCGCAGCAAATGACGCGCTCGAATTTCAACGCGCCGGCGGCCCGCAGCAGCATCGGCAACGGGGGCGGTTCGCAATCCGGGGCGCACGGCTGGAACAGATTCGGCGAGCCGATCCACGGGACATCAGGAACAACTGGTGGAAGCTCATCGGCGTCATCCTACAGCCGGAGCCCCAGCGCGCCGAGCGCGGGCGGGTTCCAGCGTTACGACTCCGCGCGGCCGAGTACCGGTGGATCGTCGGCAAGCGGATCGGTGCGGATCAGCCCGTCGATCGTAGCTCCTCGCTCAGGTGCCGCTCCTCGTTCCAGTGCGGCGCCGCGGAGCTCTGGCGGCGGCGCACGCCCGTCGGGCGGTGGTGGGCATTCGGGTGGTGGCGGTGGTGGCCATGGTGGAGGCGGCGGTCACCGGTAGCACACTCGATCACAAACAATTTCTTCCCTCAGGCCCGGACTAGCTCCTCCCAGCGAAATCCGGGCCCCCTTTTTTGGATAAAGCCCAGCAGCCGTTTGTCAAACCACTTCCAGCAGTAAATCGGCCAGTTCTCGCGGCATCGTGATCATCGCATCATGGCCCGTTGGCAACTGTCGCAGACGCCATCCCGCTTCCGTTGGAGGAAGTGCTCTCCGCCCCCCTAAATAAGGCATATAGGGTATCACCACGTAAGCGATATGTTGCATGAGTGAGAAGAAAAAGCCACTGCCTGTGCAGTCAATGTGTGTACGGGGTTTCGTTGACACGATCGCTGGATTCTTCAGATGAAGAGGTTGCTCCAACGTCTTGAGGGGTTGTGGCGTCAGCTTCGAGCGCACCCAACCTCGATCTGGCTCTGTCGTCACCCCCAAGGACCTCTCCTTTGGAGGATCGACTCTCCAGCCATCAGCCTGTACTTGTTTGCGGACCAGATAGTTAACAAGCGGCGAGACGTCGACCATCGATTCGCCAGCACGTGGCACGAAGGTATCAAAGAAGACCAGGTGAGCAATGCGCTCCGGCACCTGATCAACCACGCCAGTGATGACCATCCCGCCGTAACTGTGACCCACCAGGATGACACCATGCAGATTCTTTTCCTCAAGCAGGCCTGCGATATCCCGGATATGGGTATCTAATCCGACATCGGGTGACAGCTCGGCTGCACGCTCAGCCAGGCCGGTGAGGGTGGGTGCATACACTTCATGGCCGGCAGCTTCTAAGAAGGGGATGACCTTCTGCCAACACCAGCCCCCATGCCATCCCCCATGCACCAACACAAAGGTTGCCATGCTCGCGTCCTTTCAGTCATCTCGTACAGCACCACTCCACCATGCAAGTCGCGCCGGACGGTATTGGCGATAATTACCTTGACTCATCAAGGATGGAGTGGGACAATCAACCATTCGCCCTAAAGGAGTCTACACCCGTGACCGTTTGTATTGCGGCAAGTTGCATGTATGAAGGCAGTAGTGCGGTTGTCCTATGTTGTGACTGGCAAGGCACCAAAGGTTCGTTTATCAAATCCGATGATGTTGACAAGATCAGGATTATGGGAACAGGGACGGGGCTGATTTCGGGCTCACTAACCGAGGCCGAAGAACTTGTCGCCGAATGCGATTCGGCGGTATTGGCATTCCAAAAAAACGCCAAGGAAGATTCCTTCGATCTTGATATGAATGACTACCTGAAGGCCCTACGCCGAGCCGGAGAAAAACGGAAGGCTGATAGGGTCGCCAACCACGTAGCGATGGCACTCGGATTGGACCCAATCGAGTTTTGGAAAAACGGAAAGAACTATCTTTCTACATCCCAGCACGACGAACTGTATGACGAAATTCGCAAGATCGACTTGGGAGCGTCGCTAATCATCGGATCTGTTACCGCCAACGATTCCGTCATCATCAAAGTTGATCGATCTGGATACGTCTCCTGGGAGAACAACTTTTCAACAATTGGTAGTGGCTCGTTGATAGCCCAAGCGTTTTTGTGTCAGTACGAGTGGGACGAGGAGATCGAGCTGACCACTTGCCTGCACCGCGTCTATTCGGCCAAGCAAGCAGCGGAGAAAGATCCCCAAGTTGGACCGACAACATCATTTGAAATTCTACACAAGGACAAACGGCTCGACATGACCGATATCGGCTGGAAGAAGCTTAAAAGGATTACCGGGAAACCGCGTGAGCCCAAGTGGACGCTCGTGTCGGGGGACCTCCGGGAAGACAATGACGATGACACCTCTACAGGCGTACAATCAAACTAGTGAAGCGTTCGCAACAGAACAACGAGTTCGATACGTTCACGAATCTTGTGGACCGCATTCTATCCGTACCCCACTCCGTCATAAAGGAGCGAGTAGACGCACAAAGGAGGCTGTCTGCTCAAAATCCCAATCGTCCAGGACCAAAGCCCAAACGGAAACTCAAGAAGCCTTCCGCTTAGGCCCGCGCTTCAGCGTATTTGTTGATCTCCTATTTCTCGCCCGTCTTGCCAGTGACTTGAGCGAATGTCAGACGCCTGCCCACTACGCGCGTACACAGCGTCTGGAAGCGGTCGCCGTCTGTCATGCCCTTCCGATGATTGAAGCGGAAAGCTTGCTCATCCATGTAGCGAAACAGATGGAAGGGTTCCACGCTGATGTAGGTTCCCCCAAGTCCGCGCTTCATCAAACTCCAGAAGTTCTCCAGGCCGTTCGTATGAACGTTTCCGCGAACATAGGCTTCCGCGTGGTTGATGAACTCGTGAACGTAATCGGCGCGGAGACCGAAGTAGGCGTTAGCTTCGTCGGTGAACAGATGCGATCCAGGCTCAACTTGCTCTCTGATCGGCGCATTAAGGCTAGTCCAACTTCGATTGTCCAGCACGTTGATGCGAACCTGTCCGCCACGCTGCAAGAATGCCTGGACCGGAATCTTACCGGCGGCACCACCAGTCCTGCCTTGCATGACGCGCTGCTTTCGGTCATGGTGCATGTTGCGAACCTTGCCGCCAATGAAGGTTTCATCAATTTCAATCTCGCCGTTCAACTTGCCGCCGTTGCGGTCATCCTGCATTGCAAGGCGGATGCGCTGGAGCATGAACCACGCGGTCTTTTGGCTGACGCCGATAGCGCGGTGAATCTCGTAGGAACTAATCCCGTTCTTACAGTTCGCCAGTTGCCACATGGCAAGAAGCCATTTGTCCAAGCTGATGGGAGAGTCCTCAAAGATGGTGCCGACCTTGATGGAGAACTGAGCCTTAGGATGCCGAGTCTTACATTGCCACAGGCCCCTGGATTCCAGGAAGCTGACGTTCTTGGACCCGCAGGTAGGACACACCACGCCGTCCTTCCAGCGCCTCGCGGCCAGATAGCTAATGCAGTTCTTTGGATCAGAGAAGTAAACGATTGCTTCTTGAAGGGTCTTTGGTTCGGCTGTCATGATGAGTCTAGTATAATCGAGGTTTATTGATGAGTCAAGGTAATTATCGCCACGGTATTTTACATAATATCTGTTATCGGAAGTTCCATTTCTTCCCTCTGGCCCGGATCAGCTCCTCCCAGCCAAGTCCGCGCCCCCTTTTTTCAGTCACGCGACTTACCAGGATGGACCCGATTGAGCTAAGCGCTTGCCCCCGTTCGACAGAACCGCAACTCTGGGCGGCCGCGAGCGGCTCGAACTGACCAGCGTCCTGGGATTCGGGTCCTACACTCGGAGCATGGCAAGAAACCTCATCAGATTCGCCGGCGGCGAACACGCCGTCGTCGACCAAACCACCACGCCGCCCAACTGGACCGGCTTCCTCACTGAGTCACCGTACGAAGCAACACCAGCCGCCGCGCTGAGCACGTACACACTTACGCCGTGCACCGCAGTGGAAACTCAGAAAGCCATCGCGTCAGCGACGATCCTGCTCACGCAATGAAGAATCCCGGCCAGCCGCGCGACGCCGATGGCCGGCCGGAACCACCCCACCTGGATCACCCCACGCTAAAATGGCCGTTGGGACAAATCTACTCACGTGAAAAACTGATTGCCGAACGCGCGGCTTGGAAACGCGCCGGCAAGAAGGTGGTCTTCACCAACGGCTGTTACGACATTCTGCATCCCGGGCACATCCGGTTGCTCGAGGCCGCGCGCTCGCTAGGCGACATCCTGATCCTGGCATTGAACACCGATACCAGCGTACAGCGGCTGAAAGGTCCCACTCGCCCGCTGATTTCCGAAGACCAGCGCGCCGAGCTCGCGGCTGCCCTGGCCGCCGTGGACGCAGTCACGTTCTTCGACGAGGACACGCCG
>Ga0209517_10003222_pt1 | contig 22318 bp, 21 predicted proteins | sample PeaSoiMetSII2010_FD_187695 | JGI IMG/M metagenome (GOLD analysis project Ga0209517, IMG submission 187695) | Peat soil microbial communities from Weissenstadt, Germany - SII-2010 (SPAdes) (version 2) | ecosystem: Environmental > Terrestrial > Soil > Wetlands > Peat | place: Germany...
CCATCCCTCCACCCTCCGCCGCTGGGCTCGCAGCCTGGACGCGACGGCCTCCCTGGTGCACTTGCGCCAGACGCTGACGGCCATTCGCCAATGGATCTCTGACGGGGTGGTGCTCGGCCTTTGTCCTTTGCACCACGAAACCAAACCTTCCTTCTACGTCAACGCCGCCTCCCGCAAACCGCCCCGAGACGACCGTATCCGCCTCTCTCCGGCCACACCACACCCGCCCCACGCTGCCAGTTACCAGAATTTCGACCCTCCCAAAAACACAGTCACCGCCCTTCCGCCTTTTTTTCCAACCTCCTCCGCAAGAGGAAGATCACGCGGCGGTAGAAGGTGTCGCGGCCCTGGGGATCGATGAGGCCGGAGGCGAGCATCTCCGCGAAGGAGAAGCCCTGAGTGGCGAGATGGCGGCGTAAACAAGGTACGGGTCGTCGGTCTCGCTCAGGTTGATCATGACGACCATCAAGCGCTTCTCGACGATCTCAAGGATTCGCTTCGGATCGATCTTCTCGCCGTCTTCAGCAGCATCGCGCAGCCGCCGTCTGAAGAAATCGTACGATTTTTTGAACTGGGACTCCGGCACGGCAGCAACGGATTCGTGAATCAACGACGCATAGGCATCCCTGTCCCCCTGTGTCGGCAACAATTTGAAGAATTCCGTGCCTTCACTATGGCAGATATTGACCGATGGGAAAAGATCAGGCCGTTGGGTGAGGGCGGGCAAGGTCGTGTTTCTCTCGTTCGACGCCCTGCCCGAACCGCATCACGCCAAGCGCCGAGGGGACAGATACGCTCCTGCATCGGAGGCATTGGCGGCCATGCGGGCGAGTCCTCTGATAGCGTCGTTCAACGCCTGCTTCAAGCCATCGGGGAGTACAACCGGATTGAGGACTCGGATGAGCTCGGCGCCTTGAAAGAGTTCCAAATACCCCCGGATGACAAAGCAGAGGAAGCCCGCGCGGTCGGCAGGCTGAGAGGAGAGGTTCAGGCCTTAGAAAGTATAAATCACCCGGCCGTCTTAAAACTTCTTCATCACAATATTTCCGAGCGGTTCATCGTGACGGAGTACCATCCAAATGGCACCCTGGACAAACAGCTTCACCGTTATAAGGGAAATGTGCTGAAAGCTCTGGAGGCATTCCGGCCGCTGGTAGACGCGGTTGTCGAGATCCACTCGGGATATCATCCCAGCAGCGCTCACGAACGGCAGATTCCTCGCGCCCCGGCGATCCACCGCGACATAAAACCTGCAAACATATTTCGTTGCAACCGACGGCCACCTCGTTCTCGGAGATTTTGGTATTGTTTTTTTCCAAGAGGCGGGGGGACGGCTGACCACGACCTACGAGCGCGTCGGCAGCCATTTTTGGATGGCACCCTGGGCTTTACAAAAACTCTAGATTAGTTTTCGAGGCCATAAACCCCACTCTCGATATATTTCCACTTGGCAAACTCCTCTGGTCAATGATTGCGGGCCAGGACGGGTTCCCGTATTGGGAGTACGACCGCGCAGAGAACAACCTACAGAAGCTCTTTCCAGATGACCTGAGCATGTCTCTTGTCAATGGACTCTTAACAAAATGTGTGGTACGGGAGGAGAAGGACTGCATATCGACGGCGACGGAGCTGGGTGCCGCCCTTGACCGGCTCATTGAACAGGTCAGCAAGGATCGCCGGGGCCAGAGACCCGATGGAGGAGAGACTTGGCGTTGTCATGTGTGCGGACGGGGAGCTTATCACCCCGCCTCACCGTCCAATGTTCTACCGGGGAGATCCCTGCACATGATGGCTCAGATTTCGCCAGGCGGTCCTTCCGAGCGAGAGGCGTTTTCCATTTTCGTTTGTGATCACTGCGGGCACGCTGAACTGTTCAAAACGCAATAGTTAAAACATAACGTCCTGTTGGGTGGCCCGGGCCCCGTCCCTACTCACGCGCTCCGGCTTCCGATAAATCCGACGTTATGTAAACTGCGGCTGGGGTTCACGCCGCCTCTGTTCCTCGATGGCCGCACTGCGCCCTGCCCGTTGAGGTCCATACGCACAGGCCCGCGAAGTGCTTGTCGCTTGCCGGGCCTTCCGTCGGGAAGCGATTTTGGCCGACAGCGGGCGAAAGCGCCTGCCCCAGCATCATCACCCGCCGGAATGTTAGACTGGGTGAGCAGAAGCGCGTCGTATGACACACCTTGTCCACGTCGATCCCCTTCTTTTCGAAGCCGGGGATCGCTTCGGGCGGGAAGAGTTTCTCGCGCGTTGGGAGCGCATGCCGGCTCTGAAATTCGCCGAGCTCATCGACGGAGTTGTTTACTTGCCATCGCCGGTCTCAATCGAACACGCCCGTAGAGATCACATTCTTCAAGTATGGACCGGCCTTTACGCCAGCCACTCTGGTGTTGTCGAGGTGTTAGCCAACGGTACATGGCTGATGGCCGAGAGCGCGCCGCAACCGGACGTAGCGCTTCGTCTGCGGCCGGAGTGCGGAGGGCAGAGTCGAGATACGGGAAAGTATCCCGTTGGAGCCCCGGAGTTCGTAGCCGAGGTATGTGGATCGACGCGCTCGTATGACTTGGGCCCAAAGCTGGCGCTCTATGAACGGGCGGGAGTTAGAGAATACGTGGCGGTTTTGCTGGAAGAACGGCGACTGGAGTGGCGCGTCCTCCGGGACAGCCGCTTTGAATTGATCCCGACGGAAAGCGCGGGCATTCGCCGGTCCCTGGTCTTCCCGGGCCTCTGGCTGGACGAAATGGCGTTCTGGAGGAACGACGTTCCTGGCGTGCTCGCCGTCCTGGAGCAGGGGATACATTCGTCCGAGTTCGCCACGTTCAGGGAGAGACACCACGCGCGTTGATGGAAATCGCCGGGGACCACTTAGCTAAGCTAAGCTAGCCCTGGCCCGCCCCGTTGCCTGTTTCACGTTGCGTGCCAGGGCAGTCGATGTGTAGGGCTTTTACAGGAAGCGGCCAGGCTGCGGGCGGTTGGCCGGTCAGGTTCGAGTGATGGTCGGCATGGCCACGCGGAATTGGCCGCGGAAGATTTCGCCGAAGATCTCCAGCACGCGATCGTGCAGCGCTCCGTTGTCGGCCAGCAGGTGCTCGGAGGCGGTGACGCTGTGCGGCGCGCCTTGCATGTCCGAGACGCGGCCGCCCGCTTCCTGAACCAGCAGGGTGCCGGCCGCCATGTCCCAGGGCTTGAGACCGAATTCCCAGAAGAAGTCCAGCCGGCCGCACGCCACGTAGGCCAGGTCGATGGCGGCCGAGCCGGTGCGGCGCACGCCATGCGAGGCCATGGCCAACTGGTAGTAGAAGTGAATATTCACGTTGTGGTGGCGCTTGCGGCTGGGGAAGCCGGTGGAGGCCAGGCTATCGCCCAGTTGTTTGACGGACGAGACGCGGATTCGCCGGTTGTTGAGCCAGGCGCCGGCTCCGCGTTCGGCGGTGAACATCTCCTGACGGATCGGGTCGTAAATCACGCCGGCTACCAGCTCGCCCGCGCGTTCCAATCCCAGGGTGACGTTGAACATGGGAAAGCTGTGGGCGAAATTGGTGGTGCCGTCGAGGGGGTCGACAAACCAGCGGTATTCGGAAGAACTCTCGTGCCCGCCGCCTTCCTCCGCCACAATGGCATGCGAAGGGAAGTGGGAGCGCAGGCGCTCGACTACCAGCTTTTCCGAAGTGCGGTCGGCTTCGGTGACCAGGTCGAATTCGCCTTTCAGCTCGAAGGACACCCGGCGCTCGAAGTAGTTGGCCAGCACCGAGCCGGCCTCGCGTGCGATCTCGACGGCAGTCTCCAGATAGGGCATCGGTTGAGGGAGCCGCGGTTACTTGTCTTCCGACAGGTACTTGATATCGTGCTTGAAAATGAACAGATTCGGCTCCCCCTTGCGGGTGAGGCGAATGAAGGACTGGTCGTAATATTCGATCACTCCGGCCACCTCTTCGCCGTCGGCCATCTTGACCCGTACCGGTGTGGCGTTCTCGATCAGCCGCTTGAGATATTTGGCCTCTTCAAACGTCTGCTCCGGAGCGCGCGCGGATTTTCCACCTTGTTGTGACGTAATCGCTTCTCCTGTTATTTCTTTTTTCGATCGGGAGCCGCCGGAACGCTTCTCTCGGGGGTGATCGAAATACGGGTGCCCGGCGATCCGGAATCACCCTCAGCCTCTCCATAATAGCCGTTGCGCGCGGAGACTCGCAATTCGGGCGATTTCAGCCGGACCTCGAGCCTGTGGAACGGATCCTTCTTCAAGGGCACATCGTGCGGGTAGAAGCCCAGGAGATACTGCGTGCGCAGCTCCATGATGATATCGCTGAAGGTCTTGTCGAGCTCTTTTCCAACAGACGGCAGGAAGGTGCGGCCGCCGGTGCCCTGGGCCATGATGGTGAGGGCGTTCTCGCCGCCGATATTGCGCCCGGCATCGTTGGTGATGGGCAGGACGACCACCGCATAGATCACGGCGTCGGCGAGTTGGGCGGCTTTGAGAGCGGTCTTGAGATCGCGGACGCTGGTGGTATCGCCGCCATCGGTCACGACGATGATCGCCTTGCGGCCCTGGCGATTCTCGAGCGCGCGCGATGCGTAGTAAATGGCATCGTAGAGCGAGGTGGAGGCCTCGCCGTGCAGCGTCTTGAGCGGGCGTTCGAGAGAGGCGTAGTTGTGGGTGAAATCGTGTTCCAGCCGGATGTCGTAATTGAAGCTGTAGAGCGCCACCGCGTCCTCGGGGTTGCCTTCGGCAAGCAGGGCATGCAGGAAGCGGGCGGCGGAATCGCCCTCGTACTTCAGTTCCTTGGCGGTGGAGCCGCTGGTATCCACCAGCAGGGCGATGGAGAGCGGCTGCTCGGTCTGGCGCGAGAAAACGGCGACTTCCTGGCGGGCGCCGTTGTCGTAGATCTCGAAATCGTCCTGACGCAGCGTACCCACCAACTGGCCCGCGTTGTTTTTGACGGATGCGACGATGCGCACCAGGTTGACGTTGACCTTGATGGTATCCATCTGTTGCGCGGCGAGAGCAGCGGCGCAGAGAATGGCGATCGCGAAGGCGCGCGCTCTCATGGCTGGGGCTCTCATTCAAGGCTCCTGGCGGCGACGGTTTCCCCGGCCGTGGGCACGTTGCGATCCCACTCGCCTTCCACCCAGACCTCGCCATCCACGAAGTGCTCCTTCTTCCAGATGGGCACCAGCTTCTTGAGCCGGTTGATGCCCTCCAGCGCGGCTTCGAACGCCGGACGCCGGTGAGGGGCAGTGACGATGACGGCTACGCTGGTCTCGCCGATCAGCATGCGTCCCAGGCGGTGCACCATGGCTAGGCGGCCCACCTGGTAGGCGCCGGCGATTTCGCGACCGATCCGGGCCATCGTCTTGAGCGCCATGGCCTCGTAGCATTCGTAATCCAGGCAGAGCGTGGGACGGCCCTTGGTGTTGTTGCGAACCGTGCCTTCGAAGGTCACGACGGCGCCCTCGGATCCGGTCATGATGCGCGCGGCGAGGGAGCGGGGATCGATGGCGTGGCGGGTCAGGGCGAAGTAGTTTCCGTTTTCGGCGATCGACAGCGGGTCGCACGCCGCACCGCCCGAGACGGGAGGCAGGAAAGCCACCTCGTCGCCGTTTTGGACGGGTGTCGAGAGCTCCGCAAACTCCTGATTTCGGGCCATTACGATGCTGCGAGCCATGTTCCCAAGGGCGGGATAGCGTCGGGCGTAGCTATCGAAGATCGCGGCCAGATCGGCGCCATCGGGGAAGTCGCACTCTTCGCCGGGACGCCCTACGAAGTCCTTGAGCATCCCGAAAAACAACACTCGCACGCGCATGGTCGGCTGGTTAACTTCCAGTCTAACAGACGGTTCCGGCCGATCCTCCGTTGCGTCGGGTTACAATGCGATTTCCCGCATGAAACCCGCCGCTGAGACGCGCATTCGCGTGCGCTATGCCGAGACCGACCAGATGGGGGTGGTCTACTACGCGAATTACCTCGTGTGGATGGAGGTGGGCCGCGTGGAGCTGTGCAAGGCTTGCGGCTTCAACTATCGCGATATGGAGCGGGACGACGGCGTTCTTTTGGCTGTGGCGGAGGCCAATTGCCGCTACTCCTGGCCGGCCCGGTTCGACGACGAGGTGATCGTCAAGACTTGGATTGAAGAGGCCGGCACGCGGATGGTGAAGTTCGCCTACGAGATGCGGCTGGCGGCGGACGACCGCGAGCTGGCGTCGGGGTACACGCGCCACGTCTTTGTGACACGGGAGTTGCGGCCGGCGAGACTGCCGGTGAAGTATCATGCGATGTTTGGGATGAAGGGGCGGGATGGGGTTAAGTAGCGGAGCGGGGGCCGCTATTTCTTCGAGCGGCGTCGGGTTTTCGGCGGCTCCAATTGTTCGTGAGACACGCGGGATAGATCGGCTTGCCCGCGGCACGGGTTACCTCTGATCTGAGGAGCCGCTCACCGACGCTCCGGTGGCAGCCATGGTAGCCAAGAACCAATGTCGAAGTAAGACGGTGCAAGGGTTAACTCTGGCCGTCTCGCGCGACTCCGCGCTCGGAACCCCATGCTCTTGAAGCTCGCGTTCACAATTGTCAGAAAGTCGGTACCCTGCGACCGCTCCCTGGTCGCGGCTCTGTAACGATCTGCAAAAACGCGATACTCGTAACAGAGCCGCGACCGTCAGGGAGCGGGTTTCCGGGACTGAGCTGCGAAATCCCCAGAACGGTTAATTAAGCACCCCTCAGTGCGCCGCTTCAGAGCTACCGGCGCAAGGCCTTCAGCGCCCAAGCTCCGACCAGCAGGGCGCCTCCGAAGAACACGAGGTAGAGGGGAATTCCGAAAATTCGATTGTCGTCGCCGGACGGCGATGCGGGTAAGCCGGGAGTGGGCAGCGCACCCGGCGGTGTGGCCGGCAATGTTGCCGCCGGTGTCGCTCGCGGCCCCGCGTTGACCGGCATTTCTCCGTGGAACGCGGTCACCAGCGGTATCCAATGATCGCAGCCGCTGGCGCAATACTTGTAGCGAATCAACTCGATGGTGTCGTATCCGCGATTGAGGTAACTCCGGCGGAGGAAACGCGTGACGTGCTCGGCGCCATCCTGATAGCTGGCGAACGATGACGCCGGGCAGGTGCGGCGGTGAAACCAGTTCCAGGCATTGTTGGTGGTGCACTGGTGCTGGCCGAAAGTAGTTTCCGCGCCGGCGATGGCGACCACCAGCCTGGGGTCCACATCGTAGTCGCGGCCGTAAGTGGAGAACACGTTCCCCATGCCGGCCATGGGCGAGTGCTTGCTGGCCAGGTAGTCGTCGATCTGCGCCGGAATAGGGCTGGCAGGGGAGTAGTCGAGCCCGGCCGCCATCAGCCGGGCGGCCAGGCTGGCGAAGACCCATGCCGTGCGGAGTGCGTGGCTCAACGGAGTTGCGCCTCCCGTACCACGCTGGTAAGGGTCGCGGCCAGCGCGGGTTCGTTGCGGTCGCCGGTCCAGTAAGTCAGATAGAACTTGTACAGCGCGGAACCGTGCGGGATGTAATCGACGACGGTCTTCAGCGAGGCATCGGGGTTCACACCCTCGATGTAGGTGGCCTTGATCCCCGAGTTCGCGCCTTCCGCGAACTCTTGCAGCGGATCCACGCCGGGGCCGGTGAGTTCTTTGCGAATGTATTCGACCAGGTTCGGCGGGGCCGGGACGCTGGTGATTTCAATTTCGGCGCCGCTGGGCGGTGGAAATCCGCCCTGGGCGTAGGCTCCGCCGAAGTTCGTCATGGCGATCGGTCCGGAAGCGGCGATCAGCCGGTCGTTCGAAGACCAGCCCGCGGGCACTTGAACGCGCGCGCCGCGGGCTTCCACCCAGGCGGCCTGTGGGGCCGACGGCGTGGATTGCGTGACGAGAAACGCGAGGGCTGGCAGCCAAGCCTTTTTGGTCATGGCATTCATGTTACCTCCGGCGGCACTTTTGACGCACAATGGAGTGACCCTATGCACGAATACGATGTGGCATTCAAGGCGATTCTGCAGCAGTGGGTGGATCTGACGATTCGAGAGCTCGCCGGCACGACCATCGCGAGGTGGTTGAGCGTCGAGCTTCCCGAGGTTCGGAACACGCGGGTGGACCTGCTGGGCGAGACCGCGGGCGGCGAGTTGGTCCACATCGAACTGCAGAGCACGAACGACTCGACGATGGCACTCCGCATGGCAGAGTATTGCCTGCGGGTCTTTCGGATTTTCGGCAGGTTCCCGCAGCAGGTCCTGGTGTATGTCGGGGGTGCGCCGGTGACCATGAAGACGGAACTTCGCGGACCGGCTTTGAGCTATTCCTACCGGCTGGTGGACATGAAGGACCTGGATGGGGAACGGCTGCTCGCGAGCCCGCGGGTAGGCGATAATATAGTTGCGATTCTGACCAGGCTGCCGGACATTCGGGGATCGGTTCATCGGATCCTGGAAAGGATTGCCGGCCTTAGTCCGGAACAGAGGGAAGGCGCGCTGAGGCGGCTAATGCTTCTGGCGGGGCTGAGAAGTCTGGGGAAAGTGATAGAAGAGGAGGCAAAACAGATGCCCATTCTCAACGACATTCTGGATCACGAGGTTCTGGGGCGCGAGTACAAGAGGGGTCGAGCGGAGGGTGAACTAGAGGGTGAACGAAAGGGTGAACTGAAGGGTGAACTGAGGCTTCTCCGCGGGCTGATCGAGAAGCGCTTCGGCGCGATCCCGGCTTGGGCGGAGGAGCGGCTGTCCGGCATGTCCGCGGCCGAACTGGAAGCTCTGAGCGATCGGCTGCTGAATGCGCAGAGCCTCGAGGAATTGCTGCGGTAGGCAGCACTGGCGATACACATGCCGATTGTCAAGGACATTCGGGATCACAAGATTCTGGGTCCCTATTTCAAGATGGGTCCCCTGGTGGGTGAACGCATCGTCGTCCGCCTCCTGATCGGGATGTGCTTCAGCCCGATCCCCGATTGGGCGGAGGAGCGGCTATACCGCCTGTCGGCTGCCGAACTCCAAGCTGTCATTGACCACCTGCTCGAAGCGAAGAGCCTCGAGCAATTATTACAGTAGGCCCTACCGGACCCCGCCGCCGCGGCCCCCGCCCACCGTCGTAGCCGGCGGCGCCGGCGTCGCGAATCTTGGATCCAGGATCTTCGCGATCTCGTCCCGCGAAGCTTCCAGGTGCGCCTTGGTCTCGTGATCCGTGGTCTTCGGCAATGCGGCCACGATCGAGGCGGTCAGGGCGCGCAGTTCGGCGCGATACATGGGCTTCTCATCGCCGCTGGTGGGAGGCCGCACCGCGCCGCGCCCGCCGCCATCCGGCAGGGGAAACGCCGGAAGCGCCGCCGCCGTGGGAGCCGGATTCAGTTTGAGGTTCACGTCCTGCAGGTAAGAGCGCTGCAGCTCGCGCCGGTAGGCATCGATCTTCACCTGCGGCGCGTCCAACTCTCTCCACAGGCCCTTGCGCACGGTGGCCAGAAACTCCACCGGCGAATAGGCGAGATTGCCATCCAGCGTCTCTTGCTCCAGCAGGCGCGCGAAGCGGGCGCTCGTGAGCAGCGTGGTGAGAATGCGGTTCTGCGCGCTGTGGACGCGCTCGATAGCGCCCACCGGCTCGATGCGGCGTAGAATCTCCTCGTCGATGATCCAGGTGGGAGTCATGAAGGCGTTATCGAGCAGGAACTTGACGGCCGCCTGCTGGTAGTCCTTGGGAATGAGGTTGAAGATGCGGCCTTCCTGCCCAACCACTTTCTCCTGGCTGTTAAAGCCGCCGACGATGCCGGCCACGTGGTTCATCTCGGTCGACCACTGGCTGAGCATTCGGCCATACAGCTCGGAGAGCTGTTCGTAAGTCTCGCCCTCTTTGTACGCCGTAGCCGACATCAGCATCTTGGAGACGCGCTGCAGGTTCTTCACCCCCAGCGCCGTGGACTTGATCGCATCGGCATCGCCTACCGCTTCGGTCTCATCGAAGGGGTCGGAACCGGCCGAGTTGGCGGTCGAGAAACGAAGCCACGGCTTGTCGTCCTGCTCCTTGGCCCATTTGTTGAGCGTGGCCTTCTCTTCGTCCGGAGTGCCGGCGCCGGGGATCGGAGTGTAGCCCCATTTGGTGGCCCAGATGTCATAAGGTCCGATGCGCGGGACGAGATCCTCGACGGCGATTCCGTCTTCCGGCTGGGCCACGTAGTTGAAACGCGAGTAATCCATGATCGAGGGAGTATGGCCCATGGTGTGGACCCACTGCTTGTCGCGGATCTTCTCCTGCGGGTACATGGCGCTGGCTTTCATGTTGTGCTGGAACCCCAGCGTGTGGCCGACCTCGTGGGCCACCACGTACTCCAGCAGCCGGCCCATCAGCTCGTCGGGCAGCGGCAGTTTCTGCGCGCGCGGGTCCAGCGGCCCCGCCTGCACAAAGTACCAGTCGCGGGCCAGGTTCATCACGTTGTGGTAGAACTGGATGTCCGCATTCAGGATTTCGCCGGTGCGCGGATCGGAGATGTGCGGCCCACTGGCATTTTCCGTGGTGGAGGGCAGCCAGCGAATCACCGAGTGGCGCACGTCTTCCGGGCTCCAATCGGGATCCTGCTCGGGCGTGGGCATGGGTTTCCCGATGATGGCGTTCTTGAAGCCCGCAGCCTCGAACGCCTGGTTCCAATCCTCGATCCCCTTCTTGAGCCAGGGCACCCACTTGGTGGGCGTGGCCGCATCGATGTAATAGACGATGGGCTTGACCGGCTCGGACATGGCAGCGTTGGGGTCCTTCTTCTCCAGCCGCCAACGCGCGATGTAGCGGACGCGGTCGGCCTTGTACTCGTCGTGGGTGTAGTCCATGGTGCTGGTGGTGAAGTAGCCGACGCGCTCATCGAACAGGCGCGGCATCATGGGCTTCTCGGGCAGCCGCACCATGCTGTGATGCAGAACCACGGTGGCGCTGCCGGGACGCATCTGGCCGCCGCCCAGCCCGCCGCCCCCTCTGCCGCCGGCCGCGGAGGCGCCGCCCTGACTACGCGTGTAAGTCACGGTGACTTCCGCCTCCACGTTGTCGGGATACGGGGAGATGCGCTCGATGAAGGTCCGGGTGGCATCCACCGCGGTAGCGCCCAGGCGCTGGCGCGCGCTGAACTCCTGGAGATCGCCGGTGAAGAGGCGAGTCACCTCGATGACGGGCGCGCCTTCCTTGGTGAAGGCCGCGACGGGGAGAGACATGATGATCGCATCGTTGTTGGCGGCCTTTACCGCCAGGGCGATTGGCGCCTTGGGGTCGGCCACGAGGCCGAAATCGACTTCCAGCAGCAGGACGCGGTTGCCCTTCAATTCCCAGCGGATCACTTTGTCCACCAACTGACCGCCGCCATAGCCCGCGCCCAGGGTCGTCTTGGCGATCTGCGAATTCCAGAGGAAGTCCTTATTCAGTTCGCCCTTGGGGATCTCGTAGTAATACCTCTCCTTGATCTGATGGATGGTGAAGAGGCCCTTGGTGGTCTTGGCGTCCTTCGTAATGACGCGGTCGTACGGCTGGGGGTCGGGAATGGCTGCGGCGTTGGCGCCGCCCCGGCCGCCGAATCCGCCGCCGGCGGGATTTTGCTGCGGAGTATCGGGCGGGGTATCCTGCGCGCACAACACGGCTGCGGCAAACATTCCCAGCAGAATGAAATAGGTTTTGCGGCTCATTTTCTCTCCTTGGTCGGGTGAGAACATCTTATCAGCATGCGGGAGCGCGGTGGGCATCTGCGCGCAGAGTATATAATAGCCCCACGACCCTTATGCACGATCATCATCATCACCACCACCACCCTGGCTTGACGCGCCGGACGTTCTACTCCACCGTTCTGCCCGGAGCGCTGCTGGCGCCGCACGCATTCCCCCAAAACGCCCCGGACATGGCGGAGCGCTTTCGCCAGATGTCGGCGGACTACGAGCGCAAAGGACTCGCCGAACCGTTCAAAGGCATTACCGCCAATGGAACCGTCGAGCCCGGCCTGTTCGGAATCCATTCCAGCGGCGTCTCTACGGCGCCGGTTCGCAACGCTGCCGAGCGCTTCCTCGCCTCCTTGACCCAGGAGCAGCGCGGCCGGACCATGTTCGCGGTGGACGATCCGGAATGGCGCAAGTGGATGAACCAGCACTTCTACGTGCGCCAGGGCGTCAGCTTCCAGGAAATGACGGACGCGCAGCGAACGGCGGCCTTCGGGCTGCTCAAGGCGGCCCTTAGCCCCCGCGGCATGGGACTGACCCGCGACATCATGCGGCTGAACGAGACGCTCGCCGAGTTGAGCAACGATCACCAGTTTTTGGGCGAGTGGTTCTATTTCATCACGGTGATGGGCAAGCCATCGGCGACCGAGCCGTGGGGCTTCCAGCTCGACGGGCATCACGCCATCATCAATTACTTCGCCCTGGGCGACCAGGTGGTGATGACGCCGTATTTTACCGGGTCCGAGCCGGTGATCGCGACCTCTGGCAAGTACAAGGGCGTTTCCATTCTGCAGGAGGAGCAGAACCAGGGACTGGCCATGCTGCTGGCGCTGGACGAAGCCCGGCGCACGAAGGCCATTCTGAAGTCCGCCAAGAACGAGAACTACAACCTGACCGAGGCCTTCAAGGACAACGTGGTTCTGGATTATGCAGGCGCCGGCGCTGCGGATTTTGCCGCGCCCCAGCGCAAGCAACTTCTGGACCTGGTGGAGCTGTATGTCGGGAACATGAGCGAAGGCCACGCGCGCGTCCGCATGGACGAGGTGCGGCGCCACACGGACCGCACCTGGTTTGCCTGGATGGGCGGCGCCGATTCCACCAGCGTGTATTACTACCGCATCCACAGCCCCGTGATTCTGATCGAATTCGATCACCAGCGGCCGGCCAACCTCGCGCAGTTCGCCAAAGACCGCAACGCGCCCACCCGGCAACACATTCACTGCGTAGTGCGCACGCCCAACGGCAACGACTACGGCAAGGACCTGTTGCGTCAGCATTACCTGGCGCATGCGCACGCTTGAGACCCGGTGTTCAGCGGCGGCAACCGCTCCCTGACGGTCGCGGCTCGGTAGCGGTTGTGCTGATTGAGCGTGAGTTACAGAGCCGCGACCGTGAGGGAGCGGTCCGACGAGCCCGCCTGAGCCCCCGCGCCGGATGTATCTTGGGTGGAGGAGTGATGAGTCATGTCCCGAGCCAAGACCTTGTCCGTCTCCGTGTCGATCCTTGCCACCGCAACCTGCTTCGCCCAATCGCGTGAGCCCAGCGATGCCTGGCTGATGCAGAACTACAGGTTCGCGGGTCCTCCCGCGCCCGGCGAGATTCCGCAGGTGAGTCCCACCGTGGCGCAATTGCAGGAGATTCAGAACACCACGCTCAGCATTCTCCGCAAGGCGGACTTCGCGGGCGACTTCGAAGCGGCGCTGGCCGCGGCCGCGCAGGCCACCGCCACCGCCCAGTTGATCGGAGCCATCACCGGCCAGTTGAAGCCCCCGCAGCCGCCCCCGCCAGCCGCAAAAGAGCCCGCGCCCAAAGAGCCGGCGGCATACCTGATCGCGCTTCAGGACCGCACCATCCTGACCGCGCCGAAGGTGTGGACCGATGGGACGATGTTGCACTACCTCACCCCGCAAGGAGCGCATGGACTAGTCCGGCTCGACCGCGTCGATTGGAAGCTTTCCGCCGCGCTGAACCGGCGGCCCGATCGAGAGTGATGTCAAAGAGGTATGATCGGTAGTCACATGTCCCCCCAGCCGATCTCCCATTACGAGATGCTCGAGAAACTCGGCGAAGGCGGCATGGGAGTGGTGTGGAAGGCCCGTGACACCCGGCTCAACCGCCTGGTCGCGATCAAAACGCTGCCCGCCGACAAGCTTGCGGATGAGGGCCGCCGGCGCCGCTTCATCCAGGAGGCGCAGGCCGCCTCGGCCCTGAACGATCCCAATATCATCACCATCTACGACATCGCTTCCGAAAACGGCACGGACTTCATCTCGATGGAGTACGTGGACGGCAAGACGCTGGGCCAGCTCATTCCCAAACGGGGTATGGGGCTCGAGGAGATCCTGCGCTACGCCATCCAGATCTCGGGCGCGCTGGCCAAAGCCCACGCCGCGGGCATCGTTCACCACGATCTCAAGCCCGGCAACATCATGATCAACGCCGAAGGCCGCGTGAAGGTCTTGGACTTCGGACTGGCCAAGCTCACCGAGCCGGCCGCGGCGGATGCCCCGTCCGAGGACGCCCGCACTCGCACCCTCCAGCCGCATTCCGAGGCTGGCTCCATCGTCGGCACCGCGGCCTACATGTCTCCGGAGCAGGCCGAGAGCAAGCCCGTGGACGCGCGCTCCGATATCTTCAGTTTCGGCGCGGTGCTGTACGAAATGGCCACCGGCACGCGCGCGTTTCAGGGCGATTCCAAGCTTTCCACGCTGAGCGCGGTTCTCCGCGAGAATCCCAAACCCGCCAGCCAGGTGGTCTCCGACGTCCCCCGCGATCTGGATCGCATCATCGCCCGCTGCCTGCGCAAGGATCCGGCCAGGCGCTTCCAGCACATGGCCGACCTGAAAGTGGCGCTCGAAGAGCTGAAGGAGGAGAGCGATTCGGGAACCGCGGAGATGGCGGCCGGCAGCACCGCCGCGCCCCTGTCGAAGACGCGGCTCAGGCTGCTGCCGGTAGCCGTGGCAGTCACGCTGCTGTTGGCAGCCGGCGCGGCCTGGTTCCTCCTGCGTCCCGCGTCGAAGACGCTGCCGCCGATGCGATCCGTTCCGCTCACAACCTATGCGGGCAGCGAAGGCCATCCCAGCTTCTCGCCCGACGGGAGCCAGGTGGCGTTCCATTGGAACGGCGAAAAGCAGGACAACTGGGACATCTACGTCAAGCTGGTGGAGGGTGGCACGCCCTTGCGGCTGACCACCAACCCCGCGGCCGATCACGGACCTGAGTGGTCGCCGGACGGGCGCCAGATCGCATTCATCCGCGAGGGAGCCGGGGTATACGCAATCGCTCCACTGGGAGGCACGGAACGAAAACTATTAGACGGGCACGCGGACGCAGTGGCGTGGATGCCCGACAGCCAGTCCCTCCTGATCAGCACCGCGGAAAGCCACCAGCAGCTCCACCAAATTGTCCGGCTCGACCTGCGCACCGGCGAAACGCGCCCCGTCACCTCGCCGCCCCCGCAGGCCAATCCGGGCGATGGAGATTACGATCCCGCCGTGTCTCCGGATGGCCGGACTCTGGCTTTCTTGCGGCGGGTGGGGTCGTCTGTGGACATTTACTTGCAGCCGCTGGCCGGTGGACCGGCTCGCCGCCTTACCAAGCGCAGCCAGCAGCTAGGCGGCCTGGCTTGGGCCAGTAACCGGGAGGTCCTTTTCTCTACCGTGAGCTCGGCATCCGGCTCCATGTGGCGACAGGTTGCCGACGGAAGCTCCGAGCAGCAGCCCGTGACGGGAGTACTGGACGGCGCCCGCTATCCGGCGATCGCGCATCCGGCCAACGGCGCGGACCGCATGGCTTATGCCCGCATTGTGAGCGATACCAACATCTGGCACATGGAGATCGCTCCCCACGCCAACGGCGGCGTCCGAACGGTCGCCGAGCCCGCACCAGTGATTGCCTCCACGCTCACCGACCATTCCCCGCAGTTCTCGCCCGATGGCAAGCGGATCGTCTTCGCGTCGGATCGCGACGGTTACCTGGAGATCTGGGTGAGCGCCAGCGACGGCTCGGGCGCCTCGCAGTTGACCACGCTCAAGAGCTCGCGCAGCGGATCGCCGCGGTGGTCCCCCGACGGAAGGCAGATCGTTTTCGACTCCCTGGCATCCGGCACCAATGACATCTGGATGGTGGGGTCCGAAGGCGGCTCTCCCAAACAACTCACCACCGAACCTTCCAACGACGCCCGGCCGAGCTTCTCGCGCGATGGCCGCTGGATTTACTTCCGCTCGGACCGTTCCGGTTCCCAGCAGATCTGGAAGATCCCGTCATCCACGCCCTTCAAGCCGGCGGTTCAGGTGACGCAGAACGGCGGCTTTGATGCCGGCGAGTCCACGGACGGCAAGCTCCTCTACTTCACCAAGGCCCTTGCGGGCGGAGGCCTTTGGAGCATGCCGGTGGAGGGCGGCGAGGAAACGCCGGTCCTCCCGCAGGTGAGAGGCGGGCTTTGGGCGGCGGCCGAAAATGGCATCTACTTCCTCGATCTTGCGGCTCTGTCGCCCGACGGTGTCACACCGCTCGTGTGGTTCAGCTTCGCCGCGCACAAGCTGGTCCAGATTGGCGCGGTCCGCAAACCGATCCTCGCCAACGCGCCGGCCTTAACCGTGACACGCGACGGCCGCTGGATCGCGTGGGCGCAAATCGATCATGAGGATGCGGACTTGATGCTGGTCGAGAACTTCCGGTAGCCGCCTATGCGACTTTCCGTGCTCGCCTGCTGCTTGGTTCTGGCCGCCGCCCACGCGCAGGATTTCGCAGCGCTTCACTGGCGCAACATCGGGCCCAACCGCGGAGGCCGCTCCATCGCCATCGCCGGCAGCGCCCAGCGCCCCAACGAATACTATTTCGGCGCCACCGGCGGCGGACTTTGGAAAACCACCGATGGCGGCACTTCCTGGGCGCCTGTGACCGATGGCCAGATCCATTCTTCGTCGGTGGGTGCGGTGGCGATCGCGGAATCCAATCCCGACATCGTGTACCTCGGGATGGGCGAAACCGAATTGCGCGCCAGCATCCTGCTGGGCGACGGCCTGTACAAATCCATCGACGCCGGAAAAACGTGGCAGCATATCGGGCTCGAGAAAACGCAGACCATCGCGCGCATCCGCATTCACCCGCGCAATCCGGACGTGGTCTGGGTGGCCGCGCTGGGCCATCCCTACGGGCCGAACGAGGAGCGCGGCGTCTTTCGGACCAAGGACGGCGGCCGCACCTGGCAGCGGGTGTTGTATCGGGGTAATCTCGCCGGCGCCATCGACCTGGCGCTCGATCCGCAGAATCCCGACATGCTCTACGCTTCGATTTGGGACGTCTACCGCAAGCCCTGGCTGCTCTCGAGCGGCGGGCCGCTCAGCGGACTCTTCCAATCTACGGACGGCGGCGACACCTGGAAGGAGATCACGCGCAATCCTGGCCTGCCGCAGGGTGTGCTCGGCAAGATCTGCGTCAGCGTCTCCGGGGCCGATTCCCAGCGCGTCTACGCCACCGTCGAAGCCGACGGCGGCGGGGTATTTCGTTCGGGCGACGCCGGCGCCACCTGGGTGCGGGTCAACGAGGACCGCGCCCTCCGCCAGCGCGCCTTCTATTACACGCGCACCTATGCCGACCCGCGCGACCGCGACACCGTCTACGTCCTCAATGTGGAGTTCTTCCGGTCCACCGATGGCGGCAAGACCTTCCGCACTCTTCAGACGCCTCACGCGGACCATCACGACCTGTGGATCGCGCCTGACAACCCGAAGCGCATGGCGCAGGCCGATGATGGAGGCGGCAGCGTCTCGCTCAATGGCGGCCAGACCTGGACCCGCCAGGAGTATCCCACCGCGCAGTTCTATCACGTGGCCGCGACCACCGACATTCCCTACCACGTCTGCGGCGCGCAACAGGACGATGGCACCGCCTGCGTGGTCAGTTCTACCGGTTTCGGCGCGCAGGAGTCCGAAGGCCCGCGGCGCCAAGTGGTCTACTCCGTTGCGGGAGGCGAGGCCGCTTACATCGCGCCCAGCCCGTCCAACCCCAACATCTTTTTCTCCGGCACGCAAGCCGGTTTGATGACCCGCTTCGACCGCGCATCCGGCGAGACTCGCGACATCACCGTCGATCCGCTCTTCTTTTCCGGCATGCCCGCGCAATCGCTGCGCGAGCGCTGGCAGTGGGTGTTTCCGATCGTGCTCTCGCCCCTCGATCCCAAGGTGCTCTATGCCTCCTCGCAGCATCTCTGGAAGAGCGCCAACGAAGGGCAGAGCTGGCAGCGCATCAGCCCCGATCTCACGCGCGCGGCCCCCCAGACGCTCGGCGATTCGGGTGGCCCCATCACCAAGGACCAGAACGGCCCCGAGATCTACGCCACCATCTACTCCGTGGCCCCCTCGCGCCGCGATCCGAACACCATCTGGACGGGCTCGGATGACGGCTTGGTTTACCTGACTCAGGATGGCGGGAAAAACTGGAACAAGATTACGCCTCCCGATCTGCCCGAGTTCAGCCGCATCAGCATGGTGGAGGCTTCGCCGCACAAGCCCGGCACCGCGTATCTCGCGGCCAAGCGCTACGAGCTCGACGATCTGCGCCCGCTGGCTTTCCGCACCGACGATTACGGCCAGAGCTGGACGGCCATCACCGCCGGCATCGCCGCCAACGATTTTGTGCACGTGGTCCGCGAAGATCCCGAGCGCGCCGGCCTGCTCTACTGCGGCGCCGAGCACGGAATGTATGTGTCCTTCGACGACGGCGCTCACTGGCGGCCGCTCTCGCTCAACCTGCCCGATACCCCGGTGGTCGATCTCCTCGTCAAAGATAATGACTTGGTCATCGCCACTCACGGCCGATCGTTCTGGGTGCTCGACGACATCGCCATGCTGCGTGAGTGGAGGCCGGAGATTTCGCGCTCCCCGATGCATCTCTTCGCGCCGTGGCCGGCCATCCGCGGAGTGCGCGCGGCGTCCCTCGATTTCTTTCTGGCGCAGGCGCCCGCCCGCGGGTCTCTCGAGATCCTGGCGCCTGATGGCAGCGTGGTGCGCAGTTTCCCCTGCCGGCCAACCACGTGCCGCGCCGGAACCAACCGCGTCGGCTGGAACCTCACTTACTCTGGCCCCGTGACATTTCCCGGACTCGTTCTGCGTTACGCCAGCCCGAACGAGGGCCCCGAGGCGCCTCCGGGAACGTACCAGGTGAGCCTCACCGCGGATGGGCGGACCGAGACAAGTCCGCTCGTCGTGCGCCGCGATCCACGAGTCCCCGGCGTCTCGGATGCCGATCTACAGCGCCAGTTTCAGCTAGCGATCAAGATTCGCGACGCCGAGAGCCAGGCCCACCAGGTGGTGATCCGGATTCGCGAGATCAACGCCCAGATTCGCGGCCGCAAGCTCGCGGCGGGCGAAGCACTCGCGAGAAAGCTGAGCGATATCGAGGAGTCCCTCTACCAGGTGCGCAACCGCAGCCCTCGCGACACGCTGAACTATCCCATCCGCCTCAACAACCAACTCGCCGTGCTCCAACGCCTGGTCGGCATGGGCGACTACCCGCCCACCGAGCAACAGGAAACCGTCTATCGCGGGTTGGCGGAAAAGCTCGGCCAGATTCGCGACGCCTTCCAGACCGCGATCGTGGTCGACCTGAAGAATTTGAACGCGCTTTTGACGGCGCAGCACCTGGAACCCGTCCGTTAATCCGTGTGGCGCAGACTCTCAGTCTGCCGCGTCCCCACTCATGGGGACGCTCGCTTCAAGTCGGAGTATATGGCAGTGGTATGGTATGAGTATGGCAACCAAAGTCACGTTTACTTTGGACGCTGAGACCGTTCACCGCATCGACGATGCCGCCGAACGCCTGGCCAAGCCGAAAAGCCAGATCGTCCGTGAGGCCGTGGCGGACTACCACAGCCGCATCGGCCGCCTGAGCGAGAGCGAGCGGCAAAGGATGCTGAAGGTTTTCGACACCCTGGTGCCGCTGATACCCGCCCGCCCACAGCACGAAGTCGAAGACGAGTTGCGGGAGATCCGCCGGGCGCGGCGATCCGGCGGGCGCCGGTCGACATCCGGGAAGCGCAAGTGATCGTTCTGGACACTTCGGTGCTGATCGATGGGCTGACTGGCTTGAAGCGGTCGGGGCTTGCGATCCGCGGTTCGCTCGCGGAAGGCGAGCGGATTCTGCTGCCGGCGTTGGTCCTCTATGAGTGGTTGCGCGGACCGCGTCTCGTGGAGGAACTGGCCGCGCAGGAAGCGCTTTTCCCGGCGAGCTCGGCAATTCCCTTCGGCCCCGAAGAGGCCATCGTCAGTGCCGATCTCTATCGCGCCGTCAGGCGCCCGTGCAGCCGCGAGGTCGATCTGGCGATCGCCGCCTGTGCGATCGCGCGCGAGGCACAGCTTTGGACCCTGAACATAGACGATTTCCGCGACGTGCCCGGCCTTCGCCTGTACGGTCAGCCACAATGATGTGTCATCCCAACCCCGACCCCGGTCTACGAGATTCCGTCGTTCGTCTCTTTCAGCCTCGGACTCACATGGAGGAAGGGAACACCTGCCAGGAATGTCACGGTCCCGTCGCCGAGCGCGACCGTTTGTACCCGTGAACTGTTCCTTCTGCCACCAACCGCGCTAGCCTGGATGGAACCGTTTCAGCGTTGCGAATGCTGCAAGAATTTGTGGGGCGGACCCCTGTCCCTGGAGTTTATACATTTTTGTCGGAGAGTTCTGTGCCTGGGGGGCCACTACCTACCTTGAGTGCGCCAAGCCCGAAGGGCGAAAGATAGTAGCCCACGGCGCACAGCCGTGGGTAACATGTCACGAGTCGATGCAGCCCCGGAACGGGGCGTAAGTTTATGCCACACAGCTTTGCTGCCCTGCTCGTTCATCTCATCTTCTCCACGAAGAACCGTACCCCTGACTTGTCGCCCCAACTCGCCGCCCGCCTTTTTCCCTATATGGGCGGCATTGTCAGGGAGCGGAAGGGTGTTCCGCTGATCATCAACGGTCCGCCAGATCACGTTCATCTGCTGGTGTCCCTTCCCGCCACCGAGTCGATCGCGGAGTTGTTGAGAGTGGTGAAAACCAATTCGTCGCGCTGGGTGCACGAGCAGTTTCCGGACCAAAAACGGTTCGGCTGGCAGGCTGGATACGCCGCCTTCACGGTAAGCGGTTCCCGAGCGGCTGCGGTGACGGAGTACATCGCGGGACAGCAGGAGCACCATCGCAGGGTATCGTTCCAGGAGGAGTTTCTGACGTTCTTGCAGAAGCATGGCATAACGCACGATGCGCGCGATCTGTGGGGCTGAGGCAAGTCTTACGCCCCGTCCGGGGCTCGACACTACCGCACGCTGATTCCGCACGGCTGACGCCGTGGGCTACTATCTGTCGCCCTTCGGGCTCGATGCTCGACCGATCAAGCATGTACAAACTCCAGCTACCGGGTTTCAGCCGGTAGTTGGACCCGCTGAAAGGGGGTCCGCAGGCTGAAAGCCGGCTGAAAGCCTGCCCCACAAAACAGCATTGCCGGACCAAGATGTTCTTAGGTTAGCGCTTATTGGGGTCCGCCCCACGGGTGATGCCGAACATTCGACTGTGGAGTGAAGCTCCGCCGGCGTCCCATTACCCCTCAGCATTGCGGTAGTTCACCCGCAGTAAAGTTGTGGAACAATCGCGCCGATAAGTCTACAGGTGCTCCTAGACTCGGAGCCCGGGAGTTGAAGCTCATGACCCGACCCTTGCGGACTGCCAGGCCGATCAACCGTTCCGCCCGCCTCATGCTGGCGTTTCTCGCCGCGTGGCCCCTTGCCGGGGGCGATGGAAAGGCCGATCCGTCCGCGCTCGCCACGCTCAGCCTCGAAGACCTGATGAACGTGGAAGTGACTTCGGTGACGCGCCGCAGCCAGCCTCTTTCCAACTCCGCCGCGGCGATTTTCGTGATTACCAGCGAAGATATCCGCCGCTCCGCGGCCACCACCGTGCCCGAGTTGTTGCGCATGGTGCCCGGATTGATCGTCGCCAGGCTGGATGGGAACAAATGGAGTGTCTCCTCGCGTGGTCCCGGCGGGCGTTATGTCGCCAATCTCCTGGTCCTGATCGACGGGCGGACGGTTTACTCCCCCCTCTTCTCAGGCGTGTATTGGGAAGACCACGAATTCGTGCTCGAAGACATCGATCGCATTGAGGTCATTCGCGGTCCCGGCGCCGTGGTCTGGGGCTCCAATGCCGTCAGCGGAGTCATCAATATCACCACCAAGAGCGCCAGGAAGACCAAGGGCGACCTGGTCTCGGCAACCGCCGGCAACCTCAACCAGGGCGTCGTTCAGATGCGTCACGGCGGCGACTTGGGCGACTCCGGCGCTTACCGCATCTTCGGACGCATGGGGCGCTACGGGGACCTCGTGGACAGTTCGGGCCACCCGGTGCACGATGGCTATTCCACCAACATGGGTGGCTTCCGCATGGACCTCGACCAAGGTCCTGACACCCACTGGATGATGGAAGGCTCGCTGCAAACCGGCACCGTGGACCAACGGGACCTATCTCCGTCCCTGGTGACGGGCAACACCGCCATTGTGGACAGCAGCGGCGAAGTGTCGGCGGGGCACGTTCTGACCCGTTGGAGCCGCGACCGCGCGGACGGCGGCGAGACCCGCGTGCAACTTTACTACGACTGGTACGACCGCAAGCCATTCCTCAGTGAAGAG
>Ga0209517_10003223_pt1 | contig 22316 bp, 19 predicted proteins | sample PeaSoiMetSII2010_FD_187695 | JGI IMG/M metagenome (GOLD analysis project Ga0209517, IMG submission 187695) | Peat soil microbial communities from Weissenstadt, Germany - SII-2010 (SPAdes) (version 2) | ecosystem: Environmental > Terrestrial > Soil > Wetlands > Peat | place: Germany...
CGAAGACGTTGCCCTGACCGACGATCGCGGCGAGTACCGCATGCACGGCTTGCAGCCCGGCTCCTATTTCATTGCCGCCACTTCCGAAAAGTCGGCACCGGAGCGCGGCTATCAGGAGCAGCCGCCGGTCGATTCGAAAGGGCGCGAGCTTCCCGTGACCGGCTACACCACCACGTTTTATCCCAACACCGTGAAGCTGAGTGAAGCGGTATCCGTCCGCCTGAACTATGGACAAGAAGTCCGCGGAATCGCGATCGTGCTGCATCCGGTGCGAAAAGTGAACCTTCGCGGACGAATCACCAGCGGCGTCACCGGCGAAATCGTCACCGGGGCGTCCATCATGCTGCAAAGAACGGATTCGCATAATGCCGGTTCCCTGCCCGAGCCCGCGATGGTCAACTTCGACCGCAATGGCAATTTCCTGATCCGCGCCGTAACTCCCGGACCTTACCTGGTGACGGCGGAGGGTTCCGATGCGGGCACGCGCCTGACCGGCCGCGCGCTGTTGACCGTCACCGACCAGGACATCGAAAATCTGGACCTGATCATTTCTCCCGAGCTGGCCTGGCGCGGAATTGTCCGGATCGAAGGCGGCGGCGACTTGAAACTGACCAGCAGCCTGATCGCGGCGCTGGAGCCTCGGACGGAGCGCACGCCGTCCGTGAACACTCCCGCCGACTTGACCGGATTTCCCTGCAAAGTTACGGCCGATGAAACCTACGACGTGTTCGTCCGCAATCTTCCGGACGATTTTTATCTTTCGGCGGTCCGCGTCAACGGCAGCGATGCCCTGGAAACCGGTCTCGAAGGCAAAGCTGCGTCGCCCGAAAAGCCGTTCGAGCTGGTTCTCGACTCGCGCGGAGGACGCGTGGGAGGAGTGGTCGCGGGCCCGGACGACAACGCGTGGAGCGGCGCCAATATGGCTCTGATTCCCGATCCGCCACGAGGCAGATTGCAGGCCTATCGGGAGAGCGCCGCAGACGAATATGGCCGATTCCTGTTCCGCGGCGTCGCGCCTGGGAAATATATTCTGATCGCGTGGCTGGACGATCCGCCGTGCGATTATTACGACCCCGAAGGCCTGGATGCGTGCCGTGCGACGGGCATGCCGGTGACGGTATCGCAGGCGGGCCAGGAAAATGTGCTGCTCACCATGAAGCCAAAGCAGTGAAGCGGCGCAATAATAAATACAATCATGAATCGCCGCCGCCTGATCGGACTTCTATCCACACCCCTGCTGACTCGTCTCCCGACGAGAGGAGCGGCCAAACAGGATCGCGTGGTAATCGCGGGTGCCGGCATCATGGGAGCATCCATCGCCTATCATCTGGCCAGGCGTGGCGCGAACGTCACTGTGCTTGAAAAACAGCAACCGGGCAGCGGCGCGACCCGAAATTCTTTCGCGTGGCTGAACGCGACCTTTTCCAAGCAGCCCCGTTCCTATTACGAGCTGAATCTCGCAGGCATCGCCGGATGGCGGCGCTTATGTCTAGAGTTTCCCGATCTGAAAGTCCAGTGGGGCGGCAGCGTGCAATGGTACGAACCCGGCGACTTCGCCGATCGTCTGCGAAAAAACGTCGCCCGGCACGAAGCCTGGGGTTATTCAGTTCACTCGATTGAAGTCGCGGAAATTCCGCGATTGCTTCCGTCGATCGCTTCCGGCCCCGTCGGCGCGGCGTGCTTCGCGGATCAGGAAGGCACCGTCGATCCGATCCACGCGCTGACCGTGTTTCTGGATCACGCCAAAACCATGGGCGCGAAAATCGAGTATCCCGCTGAGGTGACCGGAATCGCGACGTCGAACGGCCGCGTCACGGCTGTCGAATCGACGCGCGGCAAGATTCCTTGCGATTGTCTGGTGCTCGCCTCCGGCGTCGATACGGAACGTCTTGCGCGGATGGTAAACGTGAACGTCCCGCTGAAAGATTCGCCGGGAGCGCTCGCGCATACCAAACCGCATGCTCGTCTGCTGGAACGAGTCGCGCTCGCGCCGGGCGCGAATATCAAGCAGAATCCGGACGGCCGCATCGTCACGGGAACCGATTTCGGGGGAACGCCGGTGAAAGAGGCCAGCCGCGAACTCGGCGTCGGGCTGCTGAAAAATGCGCAAAGTTTTCTCTCACAGCTCGAACATGCGGAGCTCGAAACCGTTACTCTCGGCCATCGCGTGCTGCCGAAAGACGATCTTCCCATCGTCGGCTTCGCGCAATCGTGTCCCAATCTCTATGTCGCCGCGATGCACAGCGGCATGACGTTATCGCCAATGATCGGACAAGTCGCTGCGATGGAAATTCTCGATGGAGCGGACGTAGATTTGCTCCAGCCCTATCGCCTGTCGCGATTTTAGTGGCGATGCGCCGCCGGCATGCCTAGCCGCTCCACCGTATCGCCTTCAAAATCGAATTCGATCAGCACCGCGGGTTCGTCTCCAACCACCCAGCCGTCGTGCCCCGGCTCGATTGCCACTACCTGCGGAGCCTTAAACTCCAGCGTGCAGCCATCAGCGTAGGAAATGTGGATCTGGCCGCGCGCCAGGAATCCGACATGCGCGTGCTCGCATAGCTCCGTGCCGGTGACGGGCTTGATGTCTTTGGCCCAGTGAAACCCCGGCGGATAAATCATCCGCTTGACGCGGCAGCCTCCGGCGCGACTTACATCCAGCGCGACCGTACCAATCTCGCGATGCTCGGCTCCCGGAATCGGCGCCAGCAGTGGATCGAACGCCATGGGTTCAGTCTACTGCTTCGTCGGCGCGGATGGAGGCGGACCTTCGCCCTTGGTCACGCGCTTCTTGAATCGCCAGCCCTGGGCCGTCTTCACGAGCTGATCCTCATACTTCGCCGCGGTTGAGATCGCCGGAGGACGAACGCTTACGTCGACCAACAACAAGTAGACCGATCCGCTGGCACCTTCCGGCGTACCGGTGATGGTGAGGTTGGTGTTCCAGTGGCGCATGTTTCCGCCCTTCATGTTTTCGCGCCACCGATGAATGAAATTCACCAGCGCGTCATGTCCGTTGAAGCTGTTGAAGACTCCCTCGGGAATGAAGGTCCCCGCGTATCCTTCGGCATCGCCCGAATCGATCGCGTTGTTGTATTGCGCGTAGAGCTGCTGGATTTCGATATAATCGTCCGCCGTCAGCTTGTGCTGCTGCGCATAGCCGATCGCGACGCTGCCCAACAACAGCGCGGCCGCGCCGAACCCGATGAAACTGATTCTGTTCATAGTCATCCCTCTCCTGTTCCTTCCATAGCGCGAATCCGCGTCCCTCCATTAGCGCACAAACGCCGATTCAGCGGCAGCGGTTCTCCGCCCCACGTACATCGCGATATTTTTGATGGCAATTCTGGCAAGACTGGGCGAGTCCGTCGGTCGACGCGACGATCTGTTCCAGATTCTTGGCCTGCGCCGCCTTGTAAGACGCCAATCCCGCGCTGCGCATCTCTTTCACGAACTCCGCCCAGTCCGCGTTCTTCAGCGGGACGTCGACGCCGTTCGCGCATTTGCGGCCGGGCAGCATTAGAAGATTCGCGCTTTCCGCGATGGCCAGCGCGCTGTTCTCCACGGCCTGCCATTTTCCGAAAACGCTGGTGAGCGGGTCGGTCGCGATGGCGGGTTTGGACGCGGTTTTCACATCCGCGGGATTCTCCGTCTGTGTCGCGAAAATCACATTGGAGTTCGGAAACACGATTCCCTGCATCAGTTGATTCATCGTGGCGTCGACGTGAACTTCAGGCGTGGCGGGCTTGGGCGCTTGTGCCCATGCCGTCGCTATCAGAATCACGGATAATCCGGCTATTGTGCTGGTTCGCATTTCCCGTCAGTATACGACGGGGAGCGGTCACATGCCGCCGCTCAGCAGCCGTTCGGCCCACAACGTGGATTCCACGTATGCCGCGCCGACCGCGGCGGAAGGGACCCCGATATCGCGCGCCAACGCCTCGATCTCGTCCCAGTCGCCGATCTCATATCGCCGCGTCAGCTTGTAAATCTTGGCGAGCAGATCCTGATTCGAAGCGGTTCCCAGAAGGGCTTGGGTAATGCCCTTCTTCAACTCGATTTCACGCAATGCCTGATCCAGCGGGCAGTCGATCAGCGCGTCGAGAAGCGAGAACATGCCCATCATGAACGCATCGCCGCGTGGCGCGAGTCCTCCCAATTGCGCCAGAAGCTCGCAGAATCGCGCCCGCACGATGGAAAGCGTCACCAGCTCGCCCGGTTTGGATGTCGCGAGCATCGGCAGAGTCGCCAGAGCCGCCCAGCGCCGGATTCCGTCTTCGCCTAGCACGATCAAGGCCTGTGGAATGGAACTGGTCTTCTCGCGCCGCCCGAACAGCGCCGAGTTTACATATCGCAACAATTTGAAGGCCAGCGATACATCCCCCCGAATCAGGGCGCCTACGCGGTCAAAGTCCAGTTCGGCGCGATGCGTTTCGCGGAGCAGGCGCAGGCATGTAGTTTGTAGCGCCGGAATCTGCTGTCCTTTTACGATCACCGGCCGCGCGAAGAAGTAGCCTTGGAACAAATGGTAGCCGGCGTTCAAGGCCCACTCGAATTCCTCCTGCGTCTCCACCTTTTCGGCGAGCATGGTAATGCCGCGTGGCAGGTACATCCGCAACATCCGTTCCTGCTCCTCTTTCGGCGTCGCTATCACGTCCACTTTGATCAACTTCGCGATCCGTGTCAGAGGCTCGAACTCGGGCTGCGCGACAAAATCGTCGAGCGCGATGGAGTATCCCTGCTCATCGATGCTGCGGCACAGGGCAATCAGATCCGCGGTGGGCCGCACCGTCTCCAGGATTTCGATGACGATGCTCGGCTGCGGAAAATTCAGATGCACGCCATCGATGAGAAGCTGATCGTCGAAATTCACGAACGCCTTCTTGCCGTTCAGAACGCTTTCGGCGCCGATCGAGAGCAGCGCGCTCGAAATCACCTGCCGAGTAGCGGCGGCGGCGTCGGTGCCATCAAACTCGTTTTGCGCCGCGCCGGATCGATACAGCAGCTCATATGCGTACAGTTGCCGCTTGCGGTCGAAAATCGCCTGCCGCGCGACAAATACTTCCATAGATTCGTCTTTATCGGAGCCCTGGTGTACTTATCGGCTCTTCGGGTACTGGACTTGAGTTAGAATTCGCGATTCTTCAGCCGCGCTACGCTGAACTTCGCGGTTTCGGCGACGGCCATTACCGTCATCACGCCCGCCTGCAGCGGATCCGTCACCACCAGATCGGCCGCGGCCGGCACGCTTCCAGCCATATTGAGACTCACCACCAGCAGCCCCTGCGCGCGCACTTCGCGAACGGCGCGTTCGATATCGCCGCCCATCAGCGACCCGGCGAGCACCAGCGCTTTCAGCCTCGGGAGCCGGGCGCAGGCGCGCACCGCATCCGCCAGCGGCTGTTCGCCTACCAGCGGAATCGTGTCGACGGAAATGTGTTCGCCACGAATGTTGTGGCGATCCGCCTCCGAGATCGCTCCCGCCGCGACCTGCCCCACTTGCGCGCCGCCGCCGATGATGATGATCCGCTTCCCGAAAACGGTCTGAAATGTTTTGACCTGCGTCACCCTTTTGACGATTGGCAGTTTCGACAAATCCTCGAGAATGCCAGCCGGCCCGTCGATCACGTCGACTTCAAGATAGGTCTGCCGTTCCTCGACAATATCGACCGACGTGATGTTCCCGTGATGCTGCGCGATGACGCCGGTCAACTGGTGGAGCACTCCCGGCCCGGGATCCGCTTCGATCAATACGCCGATCTTTTCGCTCATCCCCAGATTTTACAAGCCGGAGTATGCCCACCGCGCCAAGTGCCAGTTGTATTGAAAGTCAGTCGCGGAGATTTTCGAATCCGAGTTGTGGATGAACAGCGGCACATCCATCTCATGCAGCGATCCGTGCGCGCGGTATTCCGCCGGCAGCGGCTCCGACTCGGCGTCCAACTCGCCGAAGACCGTGTCGCGATCGCCCAGGACGATCAGATCCCCGATGCGTGAAGCCATCAGGTGATAACGCTTCACAGCTTCGCTTCGAGTCAACACCGATTCAACTCCGCTCAGGCTGGACAGCGCCTTCGCAACGCCATCGATCTCGCGCGGAGTGTTGCAATAAACCCACGCGACCCCTCCATAACCGCGATGATGTTTCAGATATTTGTCCCGGTCCACGGAAATCGCGATGCGAATGGGCGCGCCTTTCTTCGCGCAAGCCTTCTCCAGATCCCAGCAGCGCGTCTTGTGATTCATGCCATGATCCGCGGTTAAAAGAAACGCCGCATCGGGCGCAGCCGCAGAAGCTTCTCCCAGCAGTTGATCCAGCTTCGCCAGATGCTCGCGCGACTCGGCGGCCTCGGGAGGCCACGTGTGCATCGGAAAATCCGTCGTATGGATGTACAGGCATCCCAGATCGCGGCGATTCTTCAGCACGTCGATGGCGGCGGTCATCAGCCAGTAGTTAATTTCACGGCTGTAAATATCCGGAGCCTTCCCGAGCTTCTTCACCCAATCCTCCGTGGGAGTCTCCGCGGCGAGAATCAAGTCAGCTCCGGCAGATAGCAGCGTAGTTGTCTTTTTCTTCGACGAAAGCAGTCCGGATTTGACGCCGAATTTTTTCGCGCGTTCGAACAGCGTCGGCGCCAGCACCAGATCGGCCGTCTCCATGTACTCCTCGCGGCCCGTGCGTTCATCGAAATACGAATTTCCCGTGATGCCGTGCCGGTCGGGCCACACGCCGCAACAGATGGACGCGTTGTTGGTGTTGGTCACCGACGGCATGGTGCATTGGACTTTTCTGAAAATTCCCTGTTCCCGCCAGCGCGCGAGCACCGGCATCGTGCTGTTTTCGAGATATTCGATTCCGAATCCATCGCACATGACCACCACTACGCGCTGCGGTTTTGGCTGCGCGAAGGCAGGAGCCGCAATCAGAGCAGAGCCTAGAAACTCGCGTCGTGACGGTGAAGGCGTGCGCATTCCTTATTCATCTTAATTGGATAAAACGGGCGTGTGCGCAATTAATCGCAGCGCAGCGCTGTGATCGGATCGATCTTCGCGGCGCGGCGCGCGGGCAAGTAGCTGGCGAGAAGCGCGACCGCGGCAAGCAATGACGATACTCCCCCGAGAACAATCGGGTCGAGCGGCCGAACTTCGTAGAGCAACCCGGACATCAGCCGTGTGAGCGCCGCGGCGCCCGCGACCCCTACGGCGAGTCCTACCAGAACCCAGGCCATGTTGCTGTTCACCATCAGACGCAAAACATCCATGGTCCCCGCGCCGAGCGCCATGCGGATGCCGATCTCGTGGGTCCGCTGCGCCACTGAATGGCCGACCACTCCCACGATCCCGACCGCGGCCAGAACCAGCGCCACGACGGAAAATACGCCCAGCAGCAACATCGGGAAGCGGCGCGAGCCGGTGGAATCACGGACGATATCTTCCATGGTCTCGATATCGGAGGCCGGGCGGTCCGGCAGAACATCGGCGAGCGCTTTTTTGACAGGCTCGGTGAACGATGCCGGAGCATTGATTGTGCGCACGACCAGGGTCATCGACGGCCACGCTGCCTGCGTATAGGGCCGGTAGAATTGGCGGCGCGAAGGTTCGTCCAGGCCCTGGAAATGAACATCGCCGACGACGCCGACGACGGTGAGACGCGTTCCCGCTGGGCCGCCCAGGCGGATCGCCCGGCCGACCGGGTTATCGTTGGGCCAGAACGCGTGCGCCATGCTTTCATTGATCACGATCACGGCAGGCGAGCCCAAAGTGTCTTGCGGAGTGAATTCGCGCCCTTTCAGAACCGGGACACCCATGGTCCGAAAATAGTTCGGGCATGCGACGGTGTAATTCGCGCCGGGCATCTTGCCGGGTTCGGCGGGAGGCTGGCCTTCGATCTGGAATCCGCGGCCGGCATTTCCGCGAAACGGAAGATGTGCGATCGCGCCTACGGAGAGAACGCCTGGGATCGCGCCGACGTGCTGGTCCAGATCCTGGCAGAAGCGCGGCAGACCGGGCGGCCCTTCGTAGATTTCTTCCTGCGGGACCGACATTTCCATGGTCAGGACGTTGTTCGGATTCAAGCCGGGATCGACGCCGAGAAGGCGCGTCATGCTCTTGATCATCAGGCCGGCGCCGCACAGAACCACAAGCGCCAGCGCCACTTCCGACGCCACCAGCACCTGGCGAAGACGGTTTCGCCCGCTCGATCCGCCGCTGCGTCCGCCTTCTTTGAGCGGCTCATTCACATCGCCGCGCAAGGCGCTGAACGCGGGTGCGACGCCGAACAGAATCCCGGTGAGGCAGGAAACGATCAGCGCGAACGCGAACACACGGCCGTCCATGGGAAGCGACTCGACCGGGCGCGGCGGGAGATGCAATGCGTCTAGCTTGAATGCCACGAACATCACCCGCGTGCTCGCGGCGGCCAGCAAGAGTCCCGTAGCGCCGCCGGCGAGAGCCAGCAGAACGCTCTCGGTCAGCAACTGGCGCGCGATGCGGGATCCGGCAGCGCCCAGGGCTCGTCGAATGGCGAACTCCTTCTGGCGAATCGCGCCGCGAGCCAGCAGGAGATTCGCGACATTCACGCAGGCGATCAGCAGTACGAATGCGACCGCTGCGAGCAGAGCCAGCATGGTGCGGCGAAGTCCCTGCATCCCGAAGTCGTCGAGCGACACCACGGTGGCGCCCATGTTCGCGTCTTCCTTGGGATACTGCCGTTGGATCGCGGCTGCCACGGCTTCCATTTCCGCGCGAGCCTGCTCGATCGTCACGCCCGGTTTCAGACGGGCGATCGACAGAAAGCTGTTGTTTACGCGTCCGAAATCGGTCTTGGTATAGCCGGCGGGCACCCACAGACGGCGCTGATCGCTCCAGAATTGCCACTCGAATTCGCGAGGCATTACGCCGATCACGGTGAAGTCCGAGCCGTCGATGCGGATAGTCTGGCCCACCAGAGAGGGATCGCCGCCGTAGCGGTTTTTCCACAGGCCGTAGCTGAGGACCACTTCATGATCCTTGCCCAAAGTTTCTTCCTCGGGCAGGAAAGTCCGGCCGAGGAAAGGTCTCACGCCCAGCACGTTGAAGAAGCCGGCGGAGACGCGCAGTCCGGAGACTTGTTCCGCTTCTCTCGCATCGCCGGGGGCCGATAGATTGTAGCCGCGCCCGGCGGAATCGAAGATCGCCATGGATTCGAAGGACCGGCTCTGGCGTTGGAAATCCCAGAAATTCGGCGCGGAGACGATGTTCCAGTTATCGGGGCCCTTGCCGAAAGTTTCGAGCACCAGAACCATGCGGCCCGGATCGGGAAAGCCCAGCGGTTTCAGGAGGGTATTGTTGATCACACTGAAGATGGTGGTGTTGGCTCCGATCCCGAGCGCCAGGGTCAGCGTCGCGACGATAGTGAATCCGGGGCTGCGGGCCAGATTTCGCGCACCATAGCGAACGTCCTGAAGAAGAGTGCCGAAAAAGGTTCTCACCCGGTTATTTACCCGTCCCGTCGCACGAGGTTACGACGAACGGAGGAAGATCCGGTTTGGTGGCGCGCAGGATTTCGACCGCGGCTTTACGGTCGGCGGCTAAGATGCGGGTAGAACCGCACACAACATCGCGCAGGCGGTGATACACGCGGTCGCGAACGATGGCGGGCATTCCATCGAACGCCGCGCTGTAAATCATGTAGGAAAGCGGATATTTGAACAGACGCGTGTGGAGATCGAAGTCGCGCAGAGATCGGCCTTGCGGATCGCGCGGACCACGGGCCTCAAATGTCTTGGTAAACGTCGAAACACCGGCGACGGGTTCGATCAAAGGCGCTTCGTCGGTGAAGAGCAGGTAGCCGACCAGTTGCTCGACTTCGCGGTCGAGCACGGCTTTATCCAGCTTCTTTTCTTGAACGGCGACGCGCGCATCCCAGCCAACGCGAGTCATCAGATTGGTCATGCGGGTCTGGTGTTCCAGCGTCATCAGCGCGACCAGATCGCTGGCCGGCGCGAGATATTTGGATGTATCGAAAAATTGCTTGAGCTCGGTAAGATTCTGCGTACCGTCCGCCATCGCGCGACCGGAATGTAGCGGATCGACCAGATTCGTGTTGTTGCCGAAGTGAGCCTGTGAACCGGTGGTTCCCGTGACATACCAACCGCCCCAGCGCTGAGTGATAGGAGTTCGATGATCGGTGATGAAAGCGCTGCCGTGACCTTCGCCGGGGCCTTCCGATCGCGGATGAATGGAGCTGATCATCAGGCCGGGAACCCCCAGAGTGGTCGGACCCTGATGGCATCGCAAACAATCCTCACGGCGCGAGAATTGGGGCTGGGCGGTTTTTGCGGCGTCGAGCGTGTAGAAATAGACGCCTTGCGCGGGATCGAGGCCGGCGAGCTCCAGCACCTCGCCGCGTTGCACGTAGCCGACGGAAACATCGTCGCTGAAATAAATCGCTCGCGGAGTGCGCGGGCCGATCTGCTCCGCCTGAATGCTGCCTTTCGAGAAAACCAGAACCTGCGAATTGATGTTGATCCCGAGCTGTTTCAGAATCGATGGCAAATAGCCCCATCCGTTCGGCGCGTAATCGAGCTTGACCCGGCCGGTCTCCAGTTTCTTTTCGAGCCTGGCGATGGGATCGTTGGGGGTCTGTTCGGAATAGCGGATGGCGGGGTGATCGAGCGGGATGTAAAAAATGTCCTCGAGCGATTGCGCGAAGAGAGCCGCCGCAGCAAAGCTCGCCAGAACGAGAAGCTTCACTCTTCCACTATATGCTTCCGATGAATTGGCAGAACTCATCGAGCGGAGCGCGATCGGCCCACATCCGGTTGATGGCCGCTGTGGGATCCGCATACCCGATCGCCATTCCGCAAAACAGCATCCACTCATCTGGCGGCTTCAGGAACTCGCGGACGGTTCGATGATAATGAGACCAGCATTCCTGCGCGCACGAATCGAGCCCGGCTTCGCGCAGCAGCAGCATCAGCGTCGCCAGATACATTCCCAAGTCGGACCACTGCGGAGGTCCCATCTGCCGGTCGATAAAGCAAAACAGCGCCACCGGCGCATCGAAAAAACGGTAATTGTTGGCGAAGAATCGCGCCCTGCCTGCCTTGTCCTCGCGCGGGATTCCGACCAGGCCGTAGTAGTCCTCGGCGTTCTTGTACCGGTAATCGCGGTATGGCGCTTTCAGCGGCTTCGGATAAACTTCATATTCGACGGGAACGTCGCCGCCCGGAGATTCGGCCAGCCTTTGCGTCATGATCGATTTGAAGCAGCGGAGAGGCTCGCCAGTGACGACGTAGAGCTTCCACGGCTGGACGTTTCCTCCCGAAGCTGCGCGTGACGCTTTGGTCAGAATCTCTTTGAGCAGAGGGAACGGCGGCTCAGCGTCCAAAAACGCGCGCACGGAGCGGCGCGACAGGACCGCCTCGGTAACTGTCATTTCCAGATGATAATCGGAATTAGTTTCGCGACATCAGCAGCGGTCGCAGACGGCGAGCTGTTTCCGGTCCGCGCAGGTGGCGGATGGCTTTGGCTTCGATCTGGCGAATCCGTTCCCGGCTCAGGTCAAGCTGCTCGGCGATCTCGGCCAAAGTATGCTCGCGCTCGCAGCCGATTCCAAATCGGAGCCGAATGACCCGTTCCTCGCTGGGAGACAGAGATTTCAGCGCACCCGCGGTTTCTTCGCCGACGTTTTCGTCAAAGATCGCGTCGGTCATCGAACCGACCCAGCGATTTTCGAGCAGATCGCCCAAAGTGGACTCGCCGTCACGGCCGACCGGCGTGTCGAGCGACACGGGATCGCGCGAAATGGACTTCAGCTCCTGTACCTTGGCGACCGGAATCTCCATCCGCTGGCTGATCTCTTCGGGTTCGGGAGCATGCCCGAGCTCTTTTTCGAGTTCCCGCGACGCCCGGTAGAACTTGTTCAGCATATCGTTCATATGCACCGGGACGCGGATGGTGCGCGACTGATCCGAGATCGCGCGCGTAATTCCCTGGCGAATCCACCAGGTGGCGTAGGTCGAGAATTTGTAGCCGAGCCGATAATCGAATTTGTCGGCGGCGCGCATCAGCCCAATGTTGCCTTCCTGAATCAGGTCAAGCAAATGCAGGCCATGGTTCACGTATTTCTTGGCGATGGAAACTACCAGGCGCAGATTCGCCTCAACCAGGGCTTGTTTCGCCGCGGCGGCATCCATTTCGCCCTTGCGAACTTTTTCGACAGAGCGGCGGAGATCCCTGCTGCGGCCATTCTTCGCGAGTTCACCTTCGAGCGCGGTTGCAAAAGTCTTCCACTGCTTAGCGCGGAAGGGGATCTCCCGGATTGCCTGCGAAATCCGGATTCTCAATCTGACCAGATAGCTCTTTAGCCTAGCCTGGACATGGACTTGGCGTTTAGGCGTCGCGGTCAGCTTGGCTTCGAGCGCGATCCGCTCTTTTTCGAGACTGGCTACTTTATCGAATGCACGCAAGGCTTTAAGGCGCGAGCGCTTTTTGGCCACATCGTCCTCGCCCGCGATCTCGATCGCGTCTTCGAGTTCAGTTTCGCGGTCGAGAGTCAAAACCGACTGCTGAACTACGGGCGAGCGCGAAAGCGCCTTTCGAATCGCGAAGTTCCCGCGTTCCATGCGGCGGGCGAGCTCGACCTCGCGCTGCCTGGTAAGCAAAGACACCATTCCCATTTCGCGCAGGTAAACGCGAACGGGGTCGTCTGTGAGAGTCGACTCAGACCCTGAGATAAGCTCTTCGCTGACTTCCTCTTCGGAAAAGTCCGGCGACTCGTCCATCGCGTGCAGCGACGGGTTGGCGAGATCCACGAGATACTGCTGTTCAAGTTGTTCCATGTGAAACTGTGGGCAAAGAGACTGCGACCTTCTCAGATGTAGCCTCGCGCCTCGGTCCTCAATATCTTTGATGCACGAGACAGAAATTCGGTTGCAATCGCAACGACTTACGCTTGCAATCGAGTCAGGAGCTGATCCAGGAACCCGGCCTGCCCTTTCAGGATCTTACGCCTGGCCTCCTCGATTCCGAACCAGGCCGCCTTATCGACCTCGGGGAAATCCCTTAGTTTCCCTGACTTCGGCGGCCATTCCAACTTAAACGTATTGCTTTTCAAGGCGGACGGATCGAACTCTGAAGCCATGGCCCAAGCGTAAATCAGCTTCCCACTCGGCTGGCGAAGTGAGTCCAGCGGGATAAATTCGCCTTCGGGCGAGGCGCCGGTTTCCTCCTGAAACTCGCGTTTGGCGGCGTCCAGGGGCTGCTCGCCGTCTTCAAACTCGCCTTTCGGGATCGACCAGGAGCCCTCGTCTTTATTGATCCAAAACGGACCGCCGGGATGCACTAAAAGCACTTCAAGCGTCTCGCCGTTCTGGCGGAACAACAGGAGTCCTGCACTTTTCGCTTTTATTTGAACCCGCCCCCGCGTCCACCTGCCGGGGCAGCGACCGGGGCCGGCGGCAAAAATTTGGGATCCAGGATCTTTGCGATCTGATCACGCGCACCTTCGAGATGCGCTTTGGTGTCGTGATCCGTGGCCTTGGGTAAGGCTGCAGTGATGGATGCATTCAGAGCCCTTAACTCCGCACGATAAAAGGGCATCTCATCGTCGCTCTTAGGCGGTGTCCCGCGACCGCCGCGGCCTCCGCCATTTCCGCCCCGGCCGGCGGCTGCGGGCTCGGCGGTGCCGTTCAGCTTGGTATTTACGAGCTCCAGGAACGCGTCCTGCAGGTTGCGGCGATAGGCGTCGATTTTGACTTGCGGCGAGTCCAGTTCCTTCCAGACACCTTTGCGAACTGTGGTCAGCAGCTCGGCTGCTGTGTAGGCAGGCCCGCCGTCGACGGCCTGCTGTTCGATCAGGCGCGCGAAGCGCTGGTCGTTTAATAGAGTATTCAGAACGCTCAACTGAGCATTGCGGATGCGCATCAAAACGCCGGTCGGTTCGATGCGGCGCAGAATTTCGGGGTCGATCATCCAGACGGGAGTCGTCAAGGCGTTTTCGACCAGGAATTTCACGGCTTCTTCCTGGCGTGGCTTCGGGATCAGCGTGAAGACGCGGCCCTCCTGACCTACCACTTTTTCCTGGCTGTTGAATCCACCGACGACTTGCGCGACGTGATTCATTTCGAGCTGCCATTGGCTCAACATACGGCCATAAAGCTCGCTTAGATCTTCATAGGTTTCGCCTTCTTTCCAGGCGGTGGCCGGCATCAGGAGTTTGGCTACTCGCTGAAGATTTTTCATCCCCATGGCGGTGGATTTTACGGGATCGGCGTCGCCGACGGCTTCGGTCTCTTCACCGGGGTCCGAGCCTGCGGAATTGGGAGTCGAGAAACGATACCAGGGGGTCGAATCCTGCTCGCGAGCCCATTTATCGAGGGTCGGTTTTTCTTCATTCGGAGTGCTCGCGGGGAGCGGCGAATAGCCCCACTTGGTGGCCCAGATATCGTAGGGTCCGATGCGCGGGATCAGATCTTCGGTGGCGATTCCGTCTTCGGGCTGGGCTACGTAATTGAAGCGCGAATAATCCATGATCGAGGGCGTGTGGCCCATCTTGTGGACGAAATCCTTGTCGCGGATTTTGTCGGCAGGATACATCGAACTGGCCTTCATGTTGTGCTGGAAGCCGATGGTGTGGCCGACCTCGTGGCAAACGACATATTCGAGCAGACGGCCCATCAATTCATCCGGCAGCGGGAGCTTCTGCGCGCGCGGATCGAGCGGGCCCACTTGCACGAAATACCAGTCGCGGGCCAGGTTCATGACGTTGTGATAGAACTGGATGTCCGCGTTCAGGATCTCGCCGGTTCGAGGATCGGAGATGTGCGGGCCGCTGGCGTTTTCAACGGTGGACGGCAGCCAGCGGATCACGGAGTAGCGGACGTCTTCGGGGCTCCAGTCGGGGTCCTGCTGCGGGGTGGGAGCGTCTTTGGCGAGGATCGCGTTCCTGAAACCGGCGGCCGCGAAGGCTTCATTCCAATCCTCGACGCCTTTTTTCAGCCAGGGCACCCATTTCTTGGGCGTGGCGGAATCGATGTAATAGACGATCGGCTTCACGGGCTCCGACATGGCGGCGCTGGGATCTTTTTTCTCCAGCCGCCAGCGAGCGATGTAGCGCACGGAGCGGGCGCGATATTCATCGGCGGTGTAATCCATCTGAGCGGTGGTGAAATAACCGACACGCTCGTCGAACAGACGAGGCATCATGGGCTTTTCGGGCAGGCGGACCATGCTGTGATGGAGCACGACGGTGGCGCTGGTTCCGCGCATGGCGGTGACGCCTAATCCGCCGCCGCGTCCGCCGGCTGGAGTGGTCGCGTTGCCGGTGCGGGTGTAGGTCGCGGTGGCTTCGGCTTCAATATTGTCTGGGTAAGTATTGATGTGATCGATGAAGGAACGCGAGGCATCGAACGCGGTCGCGCCCAGGTGGGTTCTTGCGCTGATTTCGGGGACGTCGGTGTTGAACAGACGGCTGACGTCGATCACCGGGTCGCCATCGTGATAGGCGGCAACGTTGAACGCCATGATGATGGTGTCGTTGTTGGCGTCTTTCACGGCCTCGGCGATGGGCGAGTCGGGCTTGGCGGTCAGGCTGAAATTGATGTCGCGAAGATAGACGCGATTGCTGTGCAGCTCCCATGCGACCACGCGATTGGCCATCTCGCCGCCGCCGTAGCCGACGCCGAGCGTGGTTTTGGCGATCTGGGTGTTCCAGAGATACTGCTTGCCCAGTTCGCTTTTGGGGATTTCGTAATAAAAACGGTCGCCGACCTGGTGGATGGTGAACAGGCCTTTTTTGGTCTTGGCGTCTTTATTGATGACGCGCTCGAAAGGCTGGGGATTCGGTGGAGGAAGGGCCGCGGCGCCAGCGCCAGCGCCTGCGCCTCCGCGCCCGACCCCTTGAGCCGGCTCATCCTGGGCGACCGCGGTGATGGCGGTCAGAACAAATATCAAAGTTACTGCGATCCGCTTCATTTGGGAAACTCCTTCTCCAACAAAACAGGATTATCCTATCAGAATCATGTGGCATCGAGCATTGTGTTCCACTATTTTGGCCGGCTGCGGCGTTGTTTACGCGCAGCCGGCGGATGCGAGTCGCGAGGTCGACAAGATTTTCGCCCGCTACAATCGTGCGGACAGCCCGGGATGCGCGGTGGGCGCGACGGTCAAGGGAGCGACGGTGTTGAGCGAGGGTTATGGAATGGCGGACCTGGAACACAACGTCGCGATCAAGCCGGATTCGATTTTCGAGGCTGGATCGGTTTCGAAACAATTCACGGCCGGATCGATTCTGCTGTTGGCGCAGCAGGGGAAGCTTTCGCTGGACGATCCGGTGCGGAAATACATTCCGGAGGTTCCTGATTACGGGAAGACGCTGACCATCCGGCACATGATCAACCACACCAGTGGGCTGCGCGACTGGGGAAGCGTGGAATCGATTGCGGGGTGGCCTCGGACCACGCGCGTTTATACGCATGCGAATGTTCTCGAAATTGTCAGCCGGCAGCGTGCCCTGAATTATCCGGCGGGCGCGGAATATTCGTATAGCAATACGGGATTTAATCTGGCTGCGATGCTGGTGGCTAAAGTGAGCGGCAAACCGTTTCCGGAGTTCACGCGCGACTCGATTTTCAGCCCGCTGGATATGAGCTCGACGCAGTGGCGCGACGATTTTCAGCGGATCGTGAAGAATCGCGCGATCGCGTATTCGGATAATGGCGGGAAAGTTCGGATGCTGATGCCGTTTGAAGATGTGTATGGCAATGGCGGGCTGCTGACTACGGTGGGCGATCTGTTGCGCTGGAATCAGAATTTCACGACCGCGAAAGTGGGAGGGCGGGCGCTCGTCGAGGCGCAAGAGCAGCAGGGGCGGCTGAATGACGGCCGAACCATCGCGTATGCGGCGGGACTGATGGTGCTGAACTACAGGGGACTGCGCGAGGTGAGCCACAGCGGGAGCACGGCGGGTTATCGGGCATGGCTCGGGAGATATCCGGATCAGGGATTGTCGGTCGCGGTGCTGTGTAACGTGGCTTCAGCGAACGCAACGCAGCTCGGGCATCGGGTTGCGGATGTGTACTTGACTGCGATTCCGTCGAAGCCGGCGGACGCCGAGGTGCGGGTGGATGCGCGTGCTCTGGAAGCCAAGGCAGGACTTTACAGCAGCGTGCGCGATCACGAAACGCTGTCGATTGCAGTGAAGGATGGACATTTGCAGATGGATCGTCGAGGAGCGCTCAGGCTGATTTCGAACAATGTTTTTGTTGTGGGCGAGGACGGGCCTCGGGCTGAGTTCGAATCCGACGCTTCGGGAAAAGTGACGCGGCTGCGTATGGCTACGGAGGTCGATGAGGGGAATTATTACGAGAAGGTCGATCGCGCGACGCCGTCGGCGGCGGATCTGGAGTCCATGGCCGGCGAGTATATGAGCGATGAGGCGGAAGTGACGCTGAAAGTTGCCGTGGAGAATGGCGGCCTGGTGATCCATCGGCGGCCGGACACAAGGATTGCACTGACGCCGACGTATCGGGATGCGTTCAGCTCGTCATTGGGGAGCGTGCGGTTTATCCGGAATGGGTCCGGACGAATTACCGAGATGAGTATCGGCGAGCAGCGGGTGTGGGATTTGCGTCTTCAGAGAAAGTGACCGCTTGTTTGTTGGTTTAACTTAGGATCACCATTAACCGCTTCCTGGCGGTCGCGGCTCGGTTGGATCGCGGATGCGGCGACTGGGATTGCCAGGAATTCGTCGAGGAAGCGGTCGAGCGCCATCCAGTCTGTGAATTCGTGATCGCGCGAGGTATCCGTGCTGGCTCCCGCGGCTTTCGCGACGCGCTTCATCACGAATTTCAGAAAGAAGTTGTACTGGGTATAGCGGAGCGCGCCCGCCACGGCTCGGATTTTCGAAGGGTGCCAGCGGGTTTCGTTCAGGAAGCGCGAGATCATGTATTCCACGTCAGCGGCGGCTTTCGAGCGCTGCTCCCGCGATGCGGAAGGATCGTCGGCGCCTGCTTTCGACAGACTTACCGAAACAAACGCTGCGGGCATGCTGTCAAGCTGCGAGACGTAGTGGCGGACGAAATCGATCATCTCGCTCTCATGCCGGCCGCGATGCACGGAAGCGGCGATGATCGCTTTCGAGTAGGCGGCCAGAGTAAAGCCGGCAGGCAATTCGGTAACGCTAATGACCTCGGCCACGAACCCGCGGGAACGCGCTTCGTCGCCGATATGGTCGGCGATTCGCTCAGTTTGCCCTTCGCGGGTGGCATATAAAATCAAAATGGGTCGCATATTATCGTGACCTCCTGCGCAGTAAGAAGCCGCCCACCAGGACACCGGCGGCGAAGACGCCTGAAAGGAGGCGCAGATCCGGGAAAGTCACGAAGCGTGTGTGTTTTGCGGTGATTTCGAGCGCTCCCGCAGGATACGCGCGAACTCCCCCACCTCCGCCTCCGCCATCGTGTTTCGGCGCACCCTCCGGGGCATTCGCCGACGCATGGGAGCCCGCTCCGGCGCCGAATCCATACGCGACTTTGGCCACGGGAATCACGGTTTTTCCTTCCGAATGAATAGGCTCGCCGAAAACCGACTTGACGGTTGCCGTGGTTCCAAGGGAATCACCGATCTTCTGTAATAAGTCTGCTGCGCTCATAAAACTTCTCCGAATAATTAGGAGCACGTTGGATGCCGGGGCAACACGAGCTCCATGACGACGGTCGATTCGACTGGATCAGAGTAGTAACGGGGAGTGGTCCGGATGATGCGAAACCCGAATTTCCGGTTTAGGGCGATCATGGCGGAGTTGCTTTTCCGGGTGTTGGTGACGATTCGTTCGAACCCGCGATAGCGCGCGTAGATAACCTGCCAGTTTTTCAGGAGCTGACCAAATCCCATGCCCTGGAAATCGGGATGAATGCCGGTGGAGGCTATATAAAGAGAACCGCGGCGGGGGGCATCATCGGCTTGAAGATCGTCCTGAAAACTCGTGTGCTCCTGCATGGCGCAGCAACCGATCTTTCTGCCGTTCAGGCGCATCCAGTAGGAATCGTAAGTGGTCCAGGCGTCGCGGGGAAACCAGTCGGATTTGGGGAAGACCAGGTGATCGAAAGCGATGAGGCTGCGAAGGTCGGCGGGGAGCACGGCTTGGTTGATCATGAGTCGCATGTGATCCTGATAGCGATGAATGTATTAAATCCGCGACCTCTGCTGCATCTTGAAGGCGCGACCGTTTTCATCCTTGCGCTGTTCGCCTATCACTGGAGCCACGGCGGTTGGGGATGGTTCGCGCTGCTGTTTCTGGCTCCGGATTTGTCGATGATTGGGTATCTGGCGAATGCTCGCGTGGGGGCCGGTGTTTATAACGCGATTCATACGTATGCGGGTCCACTGGCGCTGGCTGGCTATGCGATCGGCACAAATAACCATCAGGTGTTGCTGCTGGGTTTGATCTGGATCGGGCATATTGGAATGGATCGAATGCTGGGATATGGATTAAAGTATCCGACGCGATTCAAGGACACGCATCTGGCGGCCGAGCATCATGTAGTGTAGAGCGTCGCTGATCTCGAAACATATGATTCGGGCCGGGCAAAAAGGGCTACGGGCACGAACTTTCGCAAAAGCGGCGAAATTCGAGCCAGTCCCCCTTTTTGTACACTATGCCGTTATTGGACATGACGTGCGACCACTAGAAGCCGGGCGGGCGCTCGTTGGCGACGTTTAGACTTTTTTCCATCGCGATGGCGGCGCGGCCCACGGTTCCTTCGTCGAACAGACGTCCGATCAGCGTGACGCCGTGAGGGACGCGGCGCGGGGGATTGAAAGTCGGCAAGGGATGGGCTGGATCGGGAGCCCAATCGCTGCGGGCTTGCGCGACTTGTACGAATCCGGCGCGAAAGGTCAGGGAGGGATGGCCGGTGAAGTTGCCGATGGTCAGCATTTCGTCACGCAGGGACGGGACCAGCAGCACGTCGACATTTGAGAATACGCGGGCCATTTCCGTCGCGACCATGCGGCGGAAGCGGTCGGCTTGCACGAAATCGACGGCGGAGAGGAATCGCGACTGGCGAAACAGGTTCGGCCATGCGTCGGGCACTTGCGCCTTCAGGGTTTTCAGCTTTCCGCTGAGCGTGAGCTCTTCAAACGACGCGGCGGCTTCGGCAAAAAGAATGAGCTGCAAGGAATCGTAGGGCCAGTCGGGCAGGGACACTTCGACCGGGACCATGCCGAGCTTGCTGACGGTATCGAGCGCGGCACGGTCGACGTCGGTGGCGGGGGCTTCTTTCATCCACTTCGGGAAAAAGCCTACGCGCAGGCCTTGGACGCTCCCACCGGCGTCGAAGTCGAGGCGGCTGGGGACGCTTGATACATCGCCGGGATCGGGACCCGAGATGGCTTGAAGAACCAGCAGACCATCTTCGACGCCGCGCGTCATGGGGCCGAGCTTGTCGAGCGACCAGCACAGCGTCATCGCGCCGGTGCGAGGCACGCGGCCATACGTGGGGCGCAGGCCCGTGATGCCGCAACGCATGGATGGACTGACGATGCTGCCTCCGGTTTCGCTTCCGATGGAGAATCCGACCAGGCCGGCGGCGGTCGCGGCTCCGGGACCGGCGCTCGATCCGGAGGCGCCTTCTTCGAGCAGCCAGGGATTCACGGTTTGCCCGCCGAACCAGATATCGTTCAGGGCGAGCGCGCCGAGGCTGAGTTTCGCGACCAGCACGGCACCGGCGTCGTTGAGCCGCTTCACAACGGCGGCATCGTGGTCGGGGACGCGATCTTGGTAGGGCTCGGCTCCGTAGGTGGTGGGGATGTGAGCTGTGTCGATCAGGTCCTTGGCGCCCCACGGGATGCCGTGCAAGGGACCGCGATACTTGCCTGCGGCGATCTCCTGGTCGGCGGCTTTGGCTTGCGCGAGCGCTGAGTCGCGGGTCAGGGTGATCACGCAGCGGAGCTTGGGATTGAAGCGATCCAGGCGGTCCAGATAGAGTCGCGTGAGGCGCTCCGAGGTAATTTTGCGCTCTTCGATCCATCGGGAAAGCTGGGTTAACGGGGCGAAGGCGATGTCGTCGTCGCTCGAGGGCAGCGGCTTCGACTCGGATTTGCTGCGGACGAAGCGGTCGCGCTCGGGATTGGAGGTCTGGCCGAGGTTGGTCGGGTCGACGCGCGAGAACGGAGCTACGTTGTCGGCCAACGACACTTTGCGCGGCCCGGTGCGGCGCTCGTAAAGCGGGGCGATCGCGCTGCGCCAGCTTCCGGCGGCTTGGGATCGCTCATCGGCGGTCATTTCGAACTGGACCAGCTTTTCGCCGTTGGCGAACGTGGAAGACGATACTTCGGGTCCGACGGCCGGCGCGGTGGCGAATGCGGGCGGTGCTCCTGCGGGGAGTTCGGTGGACGCGGGCGGCTTCTTGCTGCATGCAGCGGTGGCTCCCATCAAGGCGATGGACGTGTTCAGAAACTGGCGGCGCGATTTGGACATGTTTTTCCCGGCTCCACATTGTAGGGTAGGCTAGAAACGTTCAGCATATTATGTCGTTGGCTCCCGGAACGCGGCTGGGTCCTTACGAGATCGTGGCACCCATCGGTGCGGGCGGTATGGGCGAGGTGTATAAGGCCACCGATACACGGCTGGGTCGTGTGGTCGCGGTGAAGATTCTGGCCAGCGAGTTTTCGGAGCGCTTCGAAGCCGAGGCGCGCGCGATTTCGGCGGTGAATCATCCCAATATTTGCGCGCTCTACGATATCGGCACGGACGACGGACGAAGCTATCTGGTGCTCGAATATCTGGAAGGCAGGCCGCTGCAAGGGCCGCTGCGAGCCGACGATGCGCTGCGGGTGGCGGTGCAGATCGCGGCGGCGCTCGAAGCCGCGCATCGCAAGGGGATCACGCATCGCGATCTGAAGCCGGCCAATATTATGGTTGCGGATGACGGGTCGGTAAAGCTGCTCGATTTCGGGCTGGCGAAGCTGGCCGCGAACGGGAGCACCGATGTCACGCGCACGCTGGCGGGATCGGTGATCGGGACGGCGGCGTATATGGCGCCGGAGCAGGCGCAGGGGGCTCCGCTCGATGCGCGGTCGGATATTTTCAGCTTTGGCGCGGTGGTGTATGAATTGATCACGGGGCGACGGGCGTTTCCGGGCGATTCGGTCGCGTCCGTGTTGAGCTCGGTGTTAAGAGATCAGCCTTCGCCGTTGGGATCGATGGCTCCGCCGGGGGTGGAGCCGGTTTTGATGCGGTGCCTGCGGAAACACGCGGACGAACGGTTTCAGAACATGCAGGAAGTCCGCGCGGCGCTGGAGGCGCTGAGGAGTCCCACGCAAACCGTACC
>Ga0209517_10003225_pt1 | contig 22311 bp, 23 predicted proteins | sample PeaSoiMetSII2010_FD_187695 | JGI IMG/M metagenome (GOLD analysis project Ga0209517, IMG submission 187695) | Peat soil microbial communities from Weissenstadt, Germany - SII-2010 (SPAdes) (version 2) | ecosystem: Environmental > Terrestrial > Soil > Wetlands > Peat | place: Germany...
GAGCCGCGACCACAGGGAGCGGTCAAAGCCACTACTGTTATCGCTGGGACACCACTAGATGATCCGCGATTCACCAGGAAGGAGCATACGGCCCGATCCTGAAGATCATCGTAAGAATCAAACCCCAAACTGCCGCAGATGATGGTCCACGTGCCGGTATCCCCAGATCAGCCAGTCGCTTTTGCTCATCGCGCCGAAGATCGGATGCACTCCGAACTGCTCTCTCTCGGAAAATGAAACGATGAACTCGCGCAATTCGCTGCAATCCCGATCCCAGTCCGCGGGCGCCGTTCCTCCCCTGCCCTGCGCAATCTCAGGACGAGTCGGCAGGTTGTGAGCCCACGGCAGCGGCGTCCGCAGCGCGATCCAACGAACCGCAGTCCGTGTCAACACATTCATCGCGGGACTCGCATACTTCTCTCCCGTACCGACGCGAAAAGAATCGTTCAGATGGCAGATCATCTGATGCGCGTTCATGCGTCCCCACTTCGCGCGAGCATTGGGATCCAGGCGCGCCAGTCTCTCGCGGCAACCCGTCCGGACTTCCGGATTCGCCAGAGTCCCCAATCGATCTACCCGTTCAACGACGCGATGCCGCTATCGACGTCGGTCGCCCACGGGATCACGTGATCCAGGCGCGTGATTTTAAAAACCTCGTGAACGCGCGGCGTGGCTCCGGTCATCACGAAACGCCCGCCGTCGCGTTTCATCGCCGAAGTGTAGATCGCGACCACAAACCCGATTCCGGTCGAGCCCATCGCCGGAACTTCTTGCAGGTCCACCAGCACTTTGGCACAGTCCAAATTCCGGATCTGCTCCGATTTCGCCCGCAAATCCTGCGGATCAATGCCGGTGACGAAACGACCCTTGAAGTGCAGGATGCACACGTCTTTCCTTTGCTCGATGTCAAGCTCCATGAGTCACGTCCACGGTAAGTATGGCACACGCCGCCTATTTGCGCTTGCGCCAATCGGTCCAGTCGGCGGTTACGGATTCGACCATGGCGAGGGCCGCTTTTTGCAGCCAGCCGCGCTTCCGCTTGCGAAGATCGGCTTCCAGAACCGCGGCCTCCCGGCTCCCTAAATGGACATTGGCGGTCTCGAACCCCATGGCTCGCAGCAGATGAAACGCATCGTGCTTGGTCGGAAGCGTGGCCAGCTCAATCCGCGAACAATCCGGCGCCAGCCTCCGCACGATCCATTTTCCCCGCAGCTTCACGAATGGATCCGGGCACCGTTTCGACTGGTCAATCGCCTTCTGGTACAGAATCCCCTGCTTCTTGCGCCGCGCATCGGCCCACTCCCAGGCGGATTCGGTCAGTTCCTTGGCTTCCCGGGCGATCGTTCCGCCATGCCATTCCGCCAGCGCGACGAAGCGGCGGCGACCCAGGCTGCCCAGTCCGCTCACCCGGTGCACAATGCGATAGGTCAAATTTCGATCGGGCATCATGCGCTTCAGCGCCTTCACCGCGCTGGGCGCGATCTTGCCCTTCCACGTCGGCAGGCTGTTCAGCTTTTGCCAGAACAGTTCCGGCTGCTTCAATCGTTCTACTGCCGTTTGACGTAGCGCTGTGTGATGCTCGGCCAGAACGAACGCGCGCCCGCCGGCCGTTAAGCCATCGAGATACCCTCCCAGAATCGCTTCCGAGGCTCGATCGGGACGAATATTCAGGTGCTCGGCGGCGATCGCGAAATGCGCGCTGGTGGCCAACCGCACCAGGTCGCACGTGTAGGGCAAACGGCAGACCTCATCGAAATCGTTGATTCCCCAGACGAGGCGCCCTTCGATGTCGCGCCAAGTCCCAAAATTCTCGACGTGCAGATCGCCCACTCCCAATACATCTATGGCCTGCGCTGATTCCGGCGCAACTTTGGGCCATGTCTGGGACCATCGATAAAACGTCGCGCGCAGGAAAGGGAACGGAGCCGAAGCCATCAGCTCATGTTTGCGATTCAGGTCGGCCCGAATCAGGGGTAGCCGCTCACCAAGCCAAGCTTCGTACTTGTCAGTGGAGCTGAGAATATCCATGTCGCGGCGAACCGCAACATAGCTTATCACGCGCGGTGCGGGTACGAATTACTGCTCGAAATACCCGGTCGCGAGTTCCGGCTTCTGTTCCAGAGCCTGACGCCAGCAGTTCCGGGCATCGTCCAGGTTGCCCTGCGCCTTCAGCGCATGGCCCAAGTTCAGCAGCGCCTCTGCGAACGTCGGACGTTCCGACAGCGCTTCCTGATACAGACGAATCGCGTCCTCGGTCTGCCCCGACTTCTGCAGCAGCAACCCGGTGTTGTAGAACAGCTCCGGAGTCCGCTCGCCCGCTTCAATCAGTTTGGCCTGCAGGTCGAGCGCTTTGTCCAGATCCTCACGCTCCACCGCAAGAGCCGCCAGACCGCGCAGAGCGTCGATCGAGGTCGGATCCGTTTCAAGCACGCTCTCAAACGCCTTCATGGCGCTCTCTTGATCGTTGAGATTCCAATATGCAAGACCAAGATTCAACTGAGCTTCCGGCCACGGCGATCGCTTCCTGACGCAGGCCTGGAACGCTTCTGCCGCACCACGGTGATCGGCGCGCTGCAGACGCAGGTAGCCCAGCCGGAACCACGCGTCTTCCCATTCCGGATTCCGCGTCAGAAGCTTCACGTAGAGCTTTTCGGCCTCTTCTTTTTCGCCTTGCTGTTCCAGAACGCTGGCGAGATTATAAATTACGTCCGCCAGATCGGGTGCAACCTGCAACGCCCGCTCATACGATTCGCGAGCCAGCTTCAGCTCTCCCATTTCCTGCCGCACGATTCCCAGATTCACGTGCGCCTGCTTGGCGTCCGGACGAATCCGAACCGCTTCCGAGTAGGCCTTTGCCGCTTCCTCCAGGCGTCCGCACTTCTGCTCGGCCACACCCATATTGAACCAACGCTCGAAATGATCCGGCGTAAACTCAACTAATTTAGCGCAGAATCGAGACGCCGCCTCGTATTCATTCGAATGGAACGCGCAGGTCGCCAGACCTTCCAGCGCCGCCTGCGAAAACGGCCGCATCGCCAGCAGTCTTTCCGAATATTGCTGGATCGAAGCATGGTCCTTGCGGGCCATCCCGATGGTGATCAGGTTCACTAGGCATTCTTCCGACTGCGGATTCCTTTGCAGAATGCGCAGGTACATCGCCGTCGCCTCGTCGAACTTCCACAGAAGTTGCAGCGACACCGCTTTGCCGAACAGCGCGGTCTCATGCTCGGTCTGGCGCGCCAGCACTTTGTCGAAACAGGCGATCGCCGGCTCCGGCTTTTCCTGATGCAGCAGGCAAATTCCCAGACCTAGCTGGGCTTCCTCACGCTGCGGATCCATTTCGAGCGATTTCTGAAACGCATCCGTGGCTTCCTGCCAGCGGCCGAGCTTCTCATAGCAGATTCCCAGGTTGAAGTTCGCCGTGGGATGCCGCGGCGCCGCGTTTAGCAGCTTTTCATACGTCTTGATCGCGTCGTCGTACTGCTCCAGCTCGAATTGAATGTGACCCTTGGCGGCGAATACCTCAGCTGTTTCCTCACCACCTTCGATGGCTGTATTCAGCTCGCGTAGCGCCTCTTTCCGCTTGCCTTCGAGATGCAGTGACACCGAGCGCGCCAGCGCCGGCGAAACCGCCTTCCCGTTGGCCCGCAGGGCCGTATCTGATCCGTTCTTGCGTACACTCATGGTTGCCAGCTCCCGCTCGTCGAAGTAACCCCGTTGCCCGTGTTGGTGAAGTTGTAAGGCGCCAGGTACGCACACAGGCGGCCCAGCATGTCATATTGATGCGTAACCTGAACCCAGCGCAGCCGGCTCTCTTCGCCCTCCGCACTGAAGAACCCGATGCCGCCGCGCGTTAAACGCGGTTCGCTCCAGGCGTCCACCATCTGCCCCTGCACCGTCAAAGAAAAATCGTTGTCATGCACATCCAGGCGAACCCGGTACAGCATATCTTCCCGCGCGTCCACCGGCACAATCGTATCCACCCGCGAATCCGCTTTTCCGTTCACCACCGCGTATCGAGTCAGCCCGATGGTCGGCAGCGGTCCCGGCTTCAACACCATCAGCTTCATTACATAGAAGTTCTGGAAGTCAGCCGCGCGAACCACCCAGCTCATAGCTTTCTTATCGATCATTCCCAGGAATTGCACCTGATAATCGGTGAGCCCCATGGATGGCCGGTAAATAGCCAGCGGTCCCGGCTTAACAAATCCCGTCGCGTCGAAAGACCAGTCCGTCGACGCGTCTCCGGGGCTGGCCCAATCGTCCAGACCGGATCTGAAATCTTCATCCAGCGCGACGGCCGCGCGCTCCAGCACGGTTTGACGCACATTGCTAAACCGTTCATTCACCACGCGCTGGAAATTCTTCTGAAAGCCGCTGGCTCCCGCCGGCGCTGCGACCCGCACCTTAGGCAGCGACGGATGCAGAGCCAATCCCAGCAAGATCGGGATCGCGAACGTCAACATTTTAAGGTCGCGCGGCGCGCGATTCCAGAAGTCGACCGCGTGAATCCAGATATTGGCGCGCTCATGCCCCGTGGGAACATGCACTGTCGGCGGAGGCATCGGCGGCAGCTCCGCGGTTACATCGGACGCCGGCCGGACCTTCATCGGCTCCAGTTTCGACATCGGCCGGACGGGCTCGGTGCGCGGAGGCTGCGGAATCGTCAACGCCGCCGGCGCCGGCCGTATTTCCATCGCCAGAGCGGCCGGCTGCGATATTCCGGCTAGCGAGAGCATTCCCGCTGGTTCCGGTTCATGCATCGGAGCCGAAGCGGCCCGAATCACTTCATTATTTCTGGTGGGAAGCGAGATCGCCGGAGCTTTCGCGGCCAGCGCATCCGAATCCATCGCCATCGCCGGAGCTGCACTTGGCTGGGTCTGGACCGCATACCGCCGCCCCGAAGCCAACCGCAGCCGCGGCCGGGCGGGAGGCGTCGAGATCGCGAACAGCGGAGTTTCCGCAGCCCGCAAGTCCAGCGCCCGCAGCGTGTCGATCCACAGTGCTGGAGCCAGCGGCAGCCGATCCATGGGTAACTGCCGCAGCCCCGCCTCGAGCAGCGCAGCCGGAGCCAACGTTGCGTGCCGCATGACGGCGTCCAAGGGAAGCTGCGCGCGCAAGATAATCTCGACCGGAACCGGCATGCGAACGTCGGATGCGAAAGTTTCCCGCGCAGTGAACCGCGGCAAAACTTGCAGCGTCGCGAAGGGGGGAAGATTCTCCGGTTCAGGCTCGGGCTCGATCTCGTAAACTTCGGGACTGATTTCGAGCGCCAGCCGGCAAATATCCATCACTACATCGATGGCAACTTCCATCGGAACCAGATCGCTCGCCGCCGCTTCAGAAGCAGCTTTCGCGCTGGCGAGGTCCAGTTCGACCGTCGGTGCCGCCGCGAATGCGCAGTCGTAGTTTTCAAATATGTTTAGCGGACGACGCAGATTGCTGGTGTAATCCAGAGGTGCTGGATCGCTTCCGACCAGGCCGTCCGAAGGCCACCGGGGCTGCACCAGAACCATGTCTGAAACATAGCTCCCCTCCGGTATCCTTCCCGCGTTGACTAACGGCAGCCACCACGGACGCTCAGACTCCGCCGCGACGGTTTCCACCACCGGCGCGTCGGGACCTTCGGTAATCGCTTCAGGGCCTTCAGTAATGGTCGTTCGCCCCAGGATCGACTCCACGCCTCCGGCAGGCCGGTAGGCGCGCAGCGAATCATGTGTCTGATGAAGCCGTTCCACCGCCAGGCGTTCCTGCTCTTGCCAGTAAGCCTTACGGTGCGCGGACGAGCAGAACTGCCCGTTGGTAATCTTCCGGTACAGCGGCAAACGGCCGTCGCAGTACAGGCAGCGTATGTCATCAGCCCATGACATCGTCCAATGGTACGGCTTGCAGCGGGCAATTGATACGCGGCAAACCACTTAGGTGACGGGTAGTGTTTTCGCTTAAATACCAAGGGAGAAACGGGTTGGACGCGTTTCAAATCGGTATAGATTGGGTTCTGCTTGACAGGCTCTTCCATTTTCGGTATCATGACAGTTCGTTAACTTTTGATCATTTTCTTCGATCCTGTATCCGCAGGTGCTGTCAACCAGCGTTGGTAAACGCCCACAGAGTCGTGGCCGACGTTTAGACTGAGGATTCCACTAGGAGATTCATGAAGCAGCATTATTTCGTCGTAGTTCTGGCCCATTCACTTCACGGCCGCCTGCGACGGATTCATATCCCCCATCAATCCATCTATCTTGTTCTCGCCCTTGCTCTGTTCGGGTCGGTTTCGCTGTTCGGAATGGTTTCCAGCTATCTCCGAATGACCTGGAAGGTCTCTAATTACAACAATCTGCGGTCGGAGGTTGATACTCTTCGTTCTAAATATCAGGAACTGCAGCGCGAAAGCGATCAGAAACAGGAGCAACTGGCATCCCTTCAATTAATGGCCAGCGAAGTCAGCCTGGCTCTCGGATTGAAGCAGCGTCTGGAAGATGGCGACGACATCGGCGAGGAAAGCACTCTGGCGCCCACCTACAAGGAGTCGATCGAAGAGTATAACTTCCTCAAATCTGCCAGCTTTTCCCGCATCGACCGCAATTTTCCCCGTACCTGGCAGAAAAACGTCGTCCCCAGCCTGTGGCCGGTCAATGGCCATGTTTTGAGCCGCTTCGGCGACCGTCAGGACCCGTTCTCAGGGGAAGGCGGCCATATCCACACCGGCGTCGACATCTCGGCGGCGATGGGAACGCCGGTTCATGCCGCCGCGGATGGAGTCATCTATATTGCGGAATACGCAGGACGATACGGAAAGATGGTGGTAATCGATCACGGCAACGGCATGCAGACGCGGTACGCGCACCTGTCGCGATTCGACGTCGTCCCCGGTCAGGAAATCCGGCGTGGCGAGGTTCTTGGATTCTCCGGCGCCACGGGACGCGTCACTGCGCCGCATCTGCACTTTGAGGTGCGTCTGGGCGGAACCGCGGTGAATCCGTACCCGTATCTGTCGCGCTCCGCGATGCTGCAACAGGCTCAGGCCGACCTTCCGTTTTAGCCCGCACCTGCCGATATTTCGATTTGGCAGGAGCAAATCGATCTTCCTTTCTTAAAAGCAGTGCCCCGCTGCTGGTTTTCCTCGCGGCGTTCCTGTACTGTTTCTGGATTTTCGCATCGCGCTTCGTCCTGATCAGCGACGAAGGGAATTGTCTGTCGATCGCCCTGCGCGTGGCTCGCGGCGAAATTCCTTACCGCGATTTCTTTGTTTATATCGGCCCCGGATACCCTTTGATCGGCTCGCTTCCTCTGCGCCTTTTCGGTGAACGGATGTGGGCCGCGCGTCTTCCCGTTCTCATCGACCTTTCGGCGATGACGGCGGTCGTTTTTTGGCTGACGGTCCGGCTGGCGCGTGAAACTCGGGCCGCGATCTTCGCCGCGTCTATCGCAGCGTTCTCATTCCTGGCTTTTCTCACCGCGGACGCCTCCCGCATCGGCGCCGACCATCGACTTGACGCCAGCGCCGTCGCGATTGTGGCGATTGCTTTGACCGTTTCCCTCCTCGACGATCCTTCGCGCACGCGGGCGGTCGTGGTTGGCGCTCTGGCAGCACTGGCCGCATGGATTACGCCCCCGCTGGCTTTAGTGACGCTCGTCATCGTGATCGCCGCCCGGCGCTGGTTCTGGAGCGTCGTGGCCGGCGCTGCGGCCTGCTCCGCGATTTTCGTGACATGGCTTTCCGCACACGGCGCGTTGCGGCCAGCCATCGACGGTCTGCTTTGGCCGACGCGGCATTACAGCGGCGCCAATCGAGTCCCCTACGCATCCGTCACCGGCGGTTACGCGAATCTGTTTCGAGCCTCTGGTGCGGGCGAATGGATGGTCACGATATTGCTGCTCACCTGCCTGACTCTGCCCGCGACCCTGCCTTTTCTGACGACGATCGCGTGGGCGTGGCGTGTGCGCGTTCAAAAGGAAATGCGCGGGCTCGTCCTGTTCCTGGTCGCGAGCATGGCCGCCTTGATTCTTTCCACGTATCCACGCGCGGACCTGAACCATCTGACCAACGTGGCGGCCATTTGCTATGCTCTCGCCGCCGCCTGGATCGTCATCACGATCCCGAAACGAGTGGCTTTCGGAATCGCGATGGGACTGCTGATTCTCGCCGCCGCGGATTACGGCCTTGCGATCCAGCGTCGCGTCACCGAGCCGTCGATTCAAACCCGCGTAGGCACGCTGCGGGGATCCCGCGAAGATCTGGACGCTCTGCAATTCGTCACGGGCCGCGTCGGCCCTTCGGATCGTTTCTTCGCATATCCCTATCTGCCGAATTTTTATTTCATCACCGGCGCGAAAAACCCGACGCGCTTTTCCTGGATGCAGCCGGGTATGTTCACCACCGATGAAGAGCTCGCGGCCAAAGCCGAAATGGAGCAGTCGCCGCCGGACTACATCCTCTATCTCGACGTTCCGAAGTCGGCCTATTTGCGCATGTGGCCGAATACCGATCCGGCTCGTCTGCGTCTGCCGCTGATGGAGCAGTTCATCGCGACCCGTTCGCACGTGGTCGACCGACACGGCCCCTACGAGCTCCGCGGCGTAAGCCTGACGCGCTAGTGATACCATCGAAGCATGACAAGCCGCGATTCCGCGGCGCGTTCGCGGCGCTGGTTCCTCTTCTCACTTCCCGCGGCGGCTTGCTTCGCGGCGGAAAATACGGGGAAAGGCCGCATCCTTCCCTCGGTCGTGAAGCGCTATCCCGATCCGGCCACTGAATTCCCCATTTCGCGCCTCACCGATCCCGCTCATACGAGTCTTCTTCCCGCGGGCCGATCGATCGCCCGCCACGGCGGTTTTCTTCTCTACGCATCCGACATGACCGGTCGATTCGAAGCCTATCGGCTGGATTTGAAAAACGGCCAATCGCGCCAGCTCACCGAATGCGAGGACCTGGATCCCGCCTCGGTCACTCTTCTCTCGGGCGACCGCGCGTTCTGCTTCCTGGATGGAAAATCGCTGGTCAATTGCAATCTCGCCAGCTTCAAAACTCACGAAATCTACCGCATTCCGGAAGGATTCGAGCGTGGACACGGACTCGGAGTCGCCGAAGACGCGCAGTATGCCGCGGTGGTAGAGAAGGGCTCCTCTTATCGCCTGATGCTGGTTCACATGATCGACGGCACGGCCACCAAGCTGGTCGAGTGCGACGAAGAAATCCGCGATCCTCTTCCCCGCCCTCGCCGGGCATCCATTCTTTATCGCCGCGCTGCGGGAATCTGGCTGGCGAATTACGACGCACAGCAGAATTACCGCCTGCATCTCGCCGATGGTGAAACCGGACCCGCGCAGTGGAGTCCGGACGGTCGCACCATGTTGTACCTGAACTATCCCGCCGAGCCGCACAAGCTCCACACGCTGCGCGAATTTACACCGGATTCAAATGAAGATAAGCTGATCGCGAGCACGACTCAATTCGTCGGATTCGGATTGAACGCCGACGCCAGCGTGTTTGTGGGCGCCAGCGGCAGCAAGGCTTCGCCATATGTCCTGCTCCTGGTGCGAGCCGTGAGGCGCGAGCTGACGATGGCCGAGCATCGCGCCAGCAACGCGCAAATGGTTGCGCCGATTTTCGCTCCCAACAGCCAGCGCATTTTTTTCGTCAGCGACCGCGATGGCAAGCCCGCGATCTACACGATGTCGGTGGAAAAATTCGTCGAGGAAACCGACAGCCCGGCTGCCCCGCAAGGCTAATGCTGGAACCGGTTCCCGTCGATTAAAATGAGCAAGGAGAGTCTTTCATGCGCCTCGCCATCGCCGCCCTGATTCTTGCCATCGCCGCTCCGTCGGCCCATGCCGCGAGCAAGAAAGCCCAGTGCAAGAATCGCTGCGACTCAAACTACCAGTTCTGCATGAACCGTTCGACCACCAAGCAAGCCAAAAAATCCTGCAAAGCGGACCGCAAAAACTGCAAAGGGACCTGCAAGTAAGCAGGTTTCAATTATTCTTCGCGCAGGACTTCGAGCGGTTTCTGCCGCAGGATCCGGAAACTTGCCAGCCATCCCGACGCATTCGCCAGCAGCGCCGTCAGCACGATCGCGGACAGCGCGGCTTTGGGATCGAACTGGAATTGCGCGTTCAACAGCCGCCTCAGGACGATCCCAGAGAAAAGCGTCGCCAGAATCCCGCCCATTAAACCCGCAACTACTCCGAGCGTCAGAAATTCCACGGAAAAGATGCGGACAATGTGCCGTTTCGTTCCGCCCAGCGTTTTCAGAATTACCACCTCGCGAACTCGCCGGAAGCGCGTTCCCGCGATGCTCGCCGCCAGGATAATCGCTCCGGCGAGAATCGCGAATCCCGATAAGAACCGGATCACCAGCGCGATCTGGTCCACCACCTGCTGCGCGATCTGCAATGCATCCGCGATGTTCACCACCGTCACGGTCGGGAATTTCTCGAATGCAGCGCGTTGAAACGCAGCCACCAGCGAAGGCTCGACGCGCACGCCTCCATCGAAGGAAACCGGCAGATCCGCCAGACCCGGAGGGTTGAAAACGAACGAACTGGTCGGCATGAACCGCCGCTGTTCCCATTCATGCAGCGCGACGACGCGAGCCTGAAATCTTTTGCCGCTCGCTTCCATTTCAATCGTGTCGCCTGGATGGATTTTCAGCCGCTTGGCCGTTTCGACGCCCACCGAAACCACAGGCGCGGCACCCTTCTGCAAGGCCGAGCTGTTCCACCACGCGCCTTCCACCACGCGAACGTAATCCGGCTTCTCGCCTTCCCACATGACGTTGCCCGCATATCGAAAGCGCGGACCCACGGGCACTTCTCCATTCACACTTACCAGGCGGGAGGCCACGCGAGGCACGAACGTCGGCGCTCCCAGCACGCCCTGCTGATGCGCGATCAATTCCTTCAACGCACCCACCTGCGCCTGCGTCACACCGACCAGAAACACGTTCGGAGCGTCGGGCGGCGCCGTTTCGATGATCTGCGCCACCAGCGAATCCTGCACCATGTACACCGTCAGCGTGAACATCACGCCCAACCCCAGCGCCACCAGGATCGCCTGCGCCTGATTCCCCTGCCGGTAAAGATTCGCGAGCCCCTGCCGCATCAACGACGGGATTCTCCAGCGTGTTCCTTCAAGGAAACTCCGCACCAATCGCAGCAGCAGCCACGCGACGCAGGCCAGCGCAATCAGACTCGTCGTGAGTCCGCCCGCGAAATATCCGCCTACGCGCGCCGAACCGGCGAGCCAAGCCGCAATCGCGCCGATGCCAATCAGGATCGCTCCACCGGCGGCCAGCGCGGAGCGCGCATCGGTCAAGCGGCGTTTCCACGAAAGCTTCGCCTCCGGCATATCGCGCCGCAGAATCAGCGCGGGACGAATCTTGCGAATCGCCAGCAGCGGAGGCAAAGTGAATAGCAGTGTCGTCAGTACGCCGATCCCGATCCCCTGCACTGCCGCGGTCACATGCCAGCCCATGGTCGCGTTCAGCGAAAAATATTTCTTAATCAGCAGCGGAAAAACTTCTTCCACGCCCCGCCCCACCGCGACTCCCGCCAGCCCGCCCATCACTCCCAGCATCAGCGTCTGAATGGTGTAAATGCGAATGATTTCTTTCGACGTTGCGCCCAGCGATTTCATCACGGCGATGTGATCCATCTTCTGTTGCAGGTGCGCGTGCATGGCCATCCCCACTCCGATCGCGCCCACGATCAGTGCGATCAGGCTGATCAGGCTCAGATACGTCGTGGCTTGATCCAAGCCTTCCGTGATGATGGGATGAGACTGCCGGAAGTCCGTCACCATCGCCTCCGGCAGGGCTCTGCGAATCGACCGGCGGACTTCGTCCACCGGCGGAGCATTCGGCTCCAGCTTGAACAGGTATCGCTCCGCCGCGCGGCTGCCGATTTGCATTAGCCCCGTCGACGCGAACGCTTCGCGCGACATCATCAGCCGAAGGCCGATGTTCAGGCTCGCCGACATGCGGTCCGGTTCCTGCGCGATCGTCGCAACGATGTGCAAATCCTTTTCGCCGACTCGCACCGTATCGCCGACCTTGGCGTTCAACCGCATCAGCAGGTCGTCGCCAGCGACTGCGGTATCCGGCGTCAGGGCAGACGCAAGCGGCATCGGCGGATTCAACTTCATCTCGCCGTAATAGGGGTATTTAGAAGGGTCGACGACTTTCAGCGCCGCCAGCACCGGCGTGCCGTCGTTGGATTTCGACGCCGCCATGGAAACCGTTTCCGTGACCCAGGTATAATCCACTCCGCGAGCCGCCAAAGCATCCAGGGCCGCGGTCTGCTGCGCCGACGGCATCACGAACTGGCGCGCGAGAAGATCGCCCGCCATCACCGTACGAGCCTCCGCCGTCAGCATCCCGTGAAAGCTTTCGCTGAATCCGCGGACTCCCGAAAGCGCGCCGACGCCCGCCGCCACCGCCAGCACGACGAACAGAAATTTGACCATCGAAGAGCGCGTTTCGCGCCACGCGATTCTCGCCGCCGTGCGCAACGATAAGTTCATGGACGCGCCGCTCCCGCCGGCTCGCGAATCTCGTCCGCGATAATTTTCCCGTCCCGCAGCGTGACGATTCGGTCCGCGCGTTCGGTCAGCGACCGGTCATGCGTCACCAGCACCAGCGTGGTTCCCTCGCGGCGATTCAGCGCGATCAGTAATTCGAGCACATGCCCGCCATTGACGCTATCCAGATTGCCCGTGGGCTCATCCGCCATCAAAATCGGCGGCTTCACCATAAACGCCCGCGCCAGCGCGACGCGCTGCTGCTCGCCGCCCGAAAGCTGCACCGGGTAATGATCCATACGGTCGCTCAGTCCGACGCTATCGAGCAGTTCGCGAGCCTTCGCCGTTCCCGCCGCGATGTTTCCCCCCGAAAGCTCATGCGGAAGCAAAACATTTTCCTCCGCCGTCAAAGTTGGGATCAATTGATAGCTTTGAAACACGAATCCGATCTTGCGCCCACGCACTACGGCCAGCTTGTCCTCGCTTAGCCCGGTGATATCGGTGCCGTCGACGACGATGCTTCCCGAAGTTGGCGTATCCAGCCCGGCGAGCAGCCCCAGCAGCGTGCTCTTGCCGCTCCCGGAAGCTCCCATGATCGCGACGAACTGCCCCGCGGGAACTTCGAAATCGACGCCGCGCAAAATTTCCACGCGATGCGTTCCAGTGTCGATGATCTTAGTAAGAGCGCGCGCTTCAATGATCGCCATTTTAAGTTTTTTGAAAATGGGGACAGACCACTGTCTCCCGAGGACCCGCCCTACATTCTGGACATGGGTCTGTCCCCATTTTCAAAAAACTCTCTCGATGGCAAACGCATGCACCCTCATCCATCTTTTATTATGAGGGAAGGAGATGCGTTACTGTTCTTTGATCGCTCTGCTTGCGCTGGCGAGCTCGTGCTCGCGTCCCCCTGAACCTTCGCATGAACCATCTGAGGAGTCCCGTCCAGCGCTCACGGTATCTCCAAACACTCCTCCTGACCATCGCAAAGTTCTGGTAGTTTTCGGCGACAGCCTCAGCGCCGGCTACGGTCTCGCCCCCGGCCAAAGTTTTCCTGACGATTTGCAGAAGGATCTCGACCAGCAGGGATACGCCTGGCACGTGATCAATCTCGGCATCAGCGGCGATACGACGGATGGCGGAGTCTCGCGCATCGATTCGGCCACTTCTCTGAAGCCGTCCATCGTGATTCTCGAGCTCGGCGGTAACGACGGCCTTCGCGGACTTCCGCTGGCATCCACGCGCGCGAACCTCGAGCAGATGATCACAGCGTTTCAAGATGCCGGAGCCCGCGTGGTTCTCGCCGGAATGACACTGCCTCCCAACTACGGTCCCGATTACATTCAGGGCTTCGAAAAAATCTACAAGGACCTGGCCGCCAAGTACAAGCTGACATTCATTCCGTTCCTGTTGTCGGATATCGTCACCAAGGACCTGCGCTACATTCAGCGCGACGGCATTCATCCCACCGCCGCGGGCGCCGAGATCGTGGCGCAAACGGTTCTGCGAACCGTCAAGCCGCTGCTACACTAAGAGCCTTACATGCTCGAAAAACCCGTCGCCGTTCAAGCGCGCGATCTGCGCACTTACCGGCACTTCGATCTGCTGCTCGCGATTTTCCTGGTGATCCTGCTGATCTCGAACCTGGTCGGACAAAAACTCTGCCAGATCGGACCCTTCGTCATCAGCGGAGGGCAGCTCCTGTTCCCCCTGACCTACATCTTCGGCGACGTCTTTACAGAAGTCTACGGCTACGCAGCGTCACGACGGGCCATCTGGTTGGGATTTCTCGCTAATGGCCTGCTCGCAGTCATGGGATTGATCACGGTTTGGCTCCCGCCCGCGCCGGGCTGGCACAATCAGGAAGCCTTCGCGACCGTGTTCTATCAGATCCCGCGTCTGATCATTGCGAGCCTCATCGCGTACTGGTGCGGGGAATTCACCAACTCCTACACGCTCGCCAAAATGAAATTATGGACCGGCGGAAAAATGCTGTGGACCCGCACGGTCGGGTCAACCGTAACAGGCCAGTTCGTGGACACGGTCGTTTTGGTCGCGATCGGATTCAGCGGCACGGCTCCGGTGAAAACGCTTGCGATACTTGCAGCATCCGCTTACGTTGGCAAAGTGGTGTACGAAGTAGTTGCAACGCCGGTGACCTACGCGGTCGTCGGATTCTTAAAGCATTCCGAAGGCCTGGACGCGTTCGACTACAAAAGCGATTTCAACCCGTTCCACCTGGGGACTCACTGAGCACGCACACGTCTTTCAGATTGCGATAGTCTTCCGCGTAATCGAGGCCATACCCGACCACAAACTCGTCCGGAATCTTGAATCCGACATAATTCACATCCACCTGCCGCTGACGGCGCTCGGGTTTATCCAGCAGCGTGGCGATTCTCAGCGATCTCGGCTTGCGCTGCGCGAAAATCTTGATCAGATAACTCAGCGTCACCCCGCTGTCGACGATATCCTCCACGACGACCACGTCATAGCCTTCGATTGAAGCGTCCAAATCCTTGGTCAGCTTCACTTCACCCGAGCTGGTCTTTCCTTTGCCGTAGCTCGAAATCCCGACAAACTCGATGCGCGTCGGAGTTTTCATCGCGCGGGCAAGGTCTGCCAGAAAGAAGCAGGCGCCCTTCAGAATCGCGATCAGGTAAACGGGACCCTTGGGGTGATCGCGGTCGATTTCGGCGGCCAATTCCTGAACGCGGGCCTGGATTTGTTCGGCGCTGATCAGCACCCGGAGCGAAGACATCCGACGATTCTATCAGTCGGAAACGGGAATCCGCGTGCTGCCTGGACCTATATGTATATGCGAGCCGGTCGCTTTGCCCGCAATCGCCGAGCGGAACGCGTAGTAAGGAATATCCTTCGATTCGAGATATTTTCGCAGCCAAACGCCTTCGGGCGAGTCCGGAGTTACCGCCACATCGATTCGTCCGGTATGGTCGAAGCCCATGGCGCGATGCACCGCGGTCGACCCTTTGGCGCTGATCGGCAGAGGTTTGTCGAATTCCTTCTCGAACGCGAGCGTAATGTCCTTGATATCTTTGGCGTCCAGCAGATTCGCGCCGGCAACGTGCTCTTCGGCCTTCCCCGGCGCCGGTTCCGGCATATTGCTCTCTTCCCGAGCCATCTCAACAATTTGCGACACCAACGCCGCGCGTCCTTCGGCCTGTTCCAAAGCCTGTTTACGGCTGGCGAGTTCTGAATCGAGATCGGCGAAGCGGAGACGCTCGGCCACGCCCGCTTCTACCAGCTTGCGGCCCTGCTCGACCTTAGCTTCGGTGCGCGCGACGCGGCGTTGCGCTGCGGCGAGCATGGAGGATGCCTGCTCCTCCGTCAGGTCGCCGTACAGGGTCTGGTCAAGGATCGCCTCATCGGAAGCGTCGTCGACGGCTTCCTGGGCATCTCGAACTGCCGCAGCGGGAAGAAGACCGTCGGCAGCCTGCTGGCGCACCTGTTCCAGGCGCTGACGGGCTTGCATTAAATCCGGGGATTCGGCGGCACAGGCCAAAACTGCCGCCAGAAAAAGAAGCCACATGAATCTGTCTCTATTGTAGTACGATGTGAACAGGAGATCTGTTACCTGGCGCGGCCGGAAATATTGCACCCCACGGAACCTTTCTGGATTTCCGCGGTGCATGCCGCCGAATCGAAGCAAGCGCGAGATATCGTGCTGCTCGACGTGCGCGAGGTGACCTCTTTCGCCGACTACTTTCTGGTGTGCTCCGGTGCCAATTCACGGCAGATCCAGGCGATCGCCGACGAAATTCAGGTTGAGCTGAAGCAACTTGGCGAATACCCCTCCAGCATCGAAGGCTACGAGAACGCCGAATGGGTCTTGATCGACTACGGCGATCTGGTAGTACACGTCTTTTCCACCAAAGCGCGGGTCTTCTACGACCTGGAACGGTTGTGGCGGGATGCAAAGATCGTGAAATGGTGATATAGTCCGAAGAGTCTAATCTTTGCCCAGGAGGCACCATGAAGAAACTTGTTGTATTGTTCGCGTTTGCCGCTGTCTCGACGTTCGCTGCTCAAGTGACCGGTTTTGTAGCCGATTCAAAGTGCGGCGCAAAACACGCAGACGCTTCTGAAGCGGCCGCCGCGTGCGCCCAGAAATGCGTTAAGGGCGGAGCCGCCACTGTGATCGTGACCAAAGATGCGAAGGTCTACAAGCTGGACGCCGACTCGCAGGCGAAAGTGAAGGATATGGTCGGCAAGACCGTAACCGTCAATGGAAAAATAGACGGCGACAACTTGACGATCCAATCCGTTAAGTAACTACTTCGGGTTCGCGAACTCCATAATCAGCCGGCCTGCGGGACCTGTATAGATCACCCGCAGGTCTTTCGGCTTGATTTTTCCGTCGATGGGAAAGTACAGAAGCCCCTCCACGGGCTCGGTGCTTTCCTTATCGGGGAGTTGTTTCGACTTCAGAGCCTCCAAGAGCGGGTTCACGTCTTTTTCGGGCTTCTCGTCTTTCTTTTCGTCCGGGTTGTCGATTTTCGGATCGTCATCCTTCCCGCTCGAACCTGCTGACGGGTGGCCGCTTCCCGCCGGGCGCGATCCTCCGCCAATTCCCCCCACTCCGCCCCACACGGGTCCATTGGTCGCGGTCATGTAACCGCCGGGCTGGTTGGCCGCGGCTTTCACCACCATCGCGCCTTTGCCGGCGATCTGCCCTGGCGACAAGGCCTGCGATCTCTGACCGTCCTTGCCGCTGACGATGGTGAAATCGTCGGGTCCGATGCGCAGCGGCTTGTCGGTCTTGGGCGTGACCTTCATCCGCACCGCGATATAGCCGGGGCCCACGTACATGCCGACGGCCTGCATCACCTCCTGGCGCTCGATCATCACCGATCCCACCAGTTCGACGTCATCATTGCCGGCCTGGCCGGGCAGCGGTTTGCGATCGCCTGCAAAGGCCATGGCGGAAAGAGCCGCGAGAATGAGAATGCCCTTCATAAACTCAAGTCTCCCCTATTTTGCCGGATTTCCATGCAGCCGCGGCCGGTGGGCAGCACCTTACCCGGATTCAGACGGCAGCCGGGATCGAACAGTTGCTTGAATCTTCCGATCATTGCAAGCGAATCGGGCGGAAACTGGCGCTCCATCATCTCCATTTTCTCCATTCCGACGCCATGTTCGCCGGTGATGGACCCGCCGGCCGAAATGCAGTATTCGAGAATCTCATCGCTCGCGCGCAGCACGCGTTCGAGCGCGCCCGGCACGCGAGGATCGAACATGATCAGCGGGTGCAGGTTGCCGTCGCCGGCGTGAAAAATATTGCTGATGGCCAAGTCGTGGCGTTTGGCCAATTCCTCAATGAAACACAGCGTCGGCGCGATCTGCGTGCGCGGAACCACGCCGTCCTGCACGTAATACGCGGGGCTGAACCGGCCGACGGCGCCGAAAGCGTTCTTACGGCCTTTCCATAAGAGTTCGCGCTCTTCGGCGTTGCGCGCGACCCGAAACTCGCGCGCGCGACAAAGAATACAAGCTTCGCGAATCTGTTCGATCTGTTCCTCGACGGTCTCCTTGACTCCTTCGAGCTCGATCAGCAGCACTGCGGCGGCGTCCACGGGATAGCCGGCATGCGTGGCCTCTTCGACCATCCGCAGCAGCGGTCCATCCAGCATTTCGATGGCGACCGGAGTAATCGCGCGCGACGTGATCTCGGCAACCGTGCTGCCGGCGTCCTCGGGACGGTCGTAAATCACGAGGATGGTCTTGATCGTTTCTGGCTTGCGCATCAGACGAACCGTAATTTTCGTCACCAGCACCATGGTGCCTTCCGAGCCGACAAGCAGACCGGTCAGATCGTAGCCCGCTTCGTCGTAATTGTCGCCCGTATTGATCACCGTGCCGTCCGGTAGCACTGCTTCAATGCCGAGCACGTGATTGGTCGTAACGCCGTAGGCCAAAGTGTGCGGGCCTCCCGAATTTTCGCTAACGTTGCCGCCAATGGTGCAGGCTCGCTGACTGGAGGGATCGGGCGCGTAGAAATAACCCCGCGCATCGACGGCCATCGAGATGTCGAGGTTGACCACCCCCGGCTCGACCACCGCTCGCTCATTGGCCAGATCGATTTCGATAATGCGATTCATGCGCGCGAAGGACACAACGATTCCGCCCGCGCGCGGGATCGCTCCGCCGGAAAGACCAGTGCCCGCGCCGCGTCCAACCAGCGGAATTCCACGCTCATGCGCCAGTTTGACGATGGCGACGACTTGCTCGGTGGACTGCGGAAACACCACCAGATCGGGCCGCGCCTTATCGAGGCCGCCGTCGTATTCGTAAAGCGTGAGGTCTTCGGGTTTGTGAAGGTACCCGCGCGGGCCGAGGATTTTTTCTACGGCCGCATGGAGAGACATCTCGGTTACAACATGCTCCGGACGCGCGCGAGAAACTCGGGGTCCATCCAGTTCTGATTGCTGATCACTTTCTCGACGACCTTCCCGTTTCGATCAATCAGATACGTCTCGGGAATCTGGAACGTGCCATAGCTGGCGCTGATGTCCGCGTCGGGATCGCGCGACGTTTCGTACGGAACCTGATAGCGAGCCAGAAATTTGCGATATTGAACTTCGCTGCGATCGCTGCTGACCCCCAACACGACCACTCCCTGAGATTTGAACTCGCGCGCGAACTCGTTCAGGGACGGCGTTTCCTCGACGCAAGGCGGGCACCAGCTCGCCCAGAAGTTCAGCACCAGAAGTTTCCCGCCGAAATCGCCGCGCGTGATAGTTTTGCCGGTTTCTGTGAGCACTTTGAAATCGGGCGCGGTATCGCCGGCATTGATGATCTTCTGTTCCAGCGTCCCTTGGACCACCCACACCAAGGCCAATCCCAAGAGGCAGATAGAGCCTACGAGAATCCAGTCAGAGGTTCGCTTCACGCTATTATTATAGAGAATCCTGGTGCAGTACGGCCGCATCAAAAAGTAAGGGAATGTTCTTAACTCGTAAAGCTGAGTTTTCGGCGTCGCACGTGTGCTCGAATCCGGACTGGACTGACGCCGAAAATCGAGCCGTTTATGGCATGGCCGCGAATCCCAATGGGCATGGGCATAACTACGTGGTTGAAGTGACGGTCGAAGGCGAAGCCGATCCGCTGACGGGCATGGTTTTCGATCTGCGCGAGCTGAAACAGGTGCTGCACGAAGAAGTGATCGAACCCATGGATCACCGTTTTCTGAATCGCGAAGTGCCGCCGTTCGACCGCATTACCCCGACAACGGAAAATGTCGCCATCGAAATATGGAAGCGGCTGAAACCGAGAATCGACGGGCCGAAGATCCGTTTATTCAATGTCCGGCTGTATGAAACCGCCGATTTGTACGTCGACTACGGAGGCGGGGCATGAGATTGACGCGGCGGTATCGATTCGCGGCGTCGCACCGTCTGGACGTTCCCGCCTTCAGCGTCGAAGAGAACCGGCGTCTGTTCGGGAAATGCAATAATCCGCACGGGCACGGGCACGATTACGTCCTGGACGTAACGGTGGAAGGACCTCCGGACCATACCGGTCAAATAGTAAATCGTGAGACGCTGGATACGCTGGTGCGCGAAAGAATTCTGCAACGCCTGGACCATCGGAATCTCAATAAAGATGTGGCAGAGTTGGCGGGGATCGTGCCGACCACGGAAAATCTGGCGGTGTTGATCCGCGGAGCTCTCTCGGTTGACTGGCCGCTCGCATCGCGCCTTAAGAAAATTCGTGTTTCGGAAACCGACCGGAACATGTTCGAGCTGGAAGCATGAAGAACAAGAATCTGATCAAAATGCAGCCGCAGCGGTCCCAGCTGGCTGAGAACGTAAAAGAAGTGCTCGAACAGCTCGGCGAGGATCCGACTCGCGAGGGCTTGGTCAAGACGCCGGAGCGCTACGAAAAGGCTTTGCGTTTCATCACCAGCGGGTATCACCAGAGCCTCGCGAACATCGTCAATGGCGCGCTGTTCCATGTCAAGTGCGACGAGATGGTGATCATCCGCGATATCGAGTTCTTCAGCACCTGCGAACATCATTTGCTCCCGTTTTTCGGCAAAATGCATGTCGCCTACCTGCCCAAGGACAAAGTCATCGGGTTGAGCAAGATCCCCCGGATCGTCGACATGTTTGCGCGAAGGCTGCAGTTGCAGGAGCGGCTGACGCAGCAGGTGGCCGAGGCGATCGAAGAAGTGATCTCGCCGCGCGGCGTCGGCGTGCTGTGCGAAGCCCGGCATTTCTGCATGATGATGCGCGGGGTCGAGAAGCAAAGTTCGAGTACGGTGACCAGTACTATGCTGGGCAGTTTTAGGACTCGGAAGGCCACTCGCGACGAGTTTTTGTCGCTGGTTCATCGCGGCTCTGCCTAACCGTAAGCCAACTCCACTACATTGATAACAAAAGGGCGGAACCGCACCACCCATCGGTGGGAGTGTATGTTTTCCGCTTGACAGTCGCGTCAATCATTGATAACATCAGCGACACACCGTCTCGGTCTCATCGGTGCCTTTCCGCCAAGTTGGGGCGGAAGCAGACGCAGTTATCTTAGGGTCTTCTTTGGGGAAGTTTGCAAATCTTTGAGCCAGCAAGAGTGTTGTTGGTCCACACGCTGCCGCGCGATGGGTTTGTTGTGTTCGCACGTCGTCCTGCGACGAACGGCGGCAATTCAGCATCACGAATCACAAATGGGGAGTGTTCATGAGTTCCACACAGGGGTTTAGGGGAATCCGCCTGCGGGCCGCGTATGCGGCAGTTCTGCTGGCGGCCACCGGAATGTATGTCATGACGCCGGATGCGATGGCGCAGACGCTTAACACCGGAAAAGTGCTGGGAACGGTGACGGATCAGACCGGCGCGATCGTGCCCAAAGCGGAAGTTCAACTGGTGAACGTGGGTACGAACGCAACGCAGACGATGACGTCGGACGACTCCGGCGGCTTCGTATTTCCGGCGGTAATTCCGGGTACGTATCGGTTGACGGTGAAGCTGACCGGGTTCCGGCAGGCTACCATCACGGACCTGATCGTCGACGTAGAGAAAACCACCACGGTGCCGGTGAAGCTGGAAGTCGGCGGCGATAAGGAAGTGGTGGAGGTGACCGCGACGGCGCAAGCGGCGTTGCAGACCGCCGATGCGCAAATCGGCAACGTGCTCTCGACGGATAATATTCTTCGTTTGCCGACGCTGCAACGCAATGCTATCGAGCTGATGAACCTTCAGCCGGGCGTTGTCGCCGGTGGCGCGGGTATCACGATGCGCGTCAGCGGCGCGATTGATGATCAGAATACGGTGACCCTGGACGGCATCGACATCACGCAGAACCTGGTCGCGACCAACACGTCGATTCCGACGCCGGCCGACAGCGTGGAAGAATTTCGCGCCAACGTCGCCAACCCCAGTGCGACCCTGCAGCGCGGATCGGGCGGGCAGGTGACGCTGATCGGGCGCCACGGGTCCAACGATTTCCACGGCGCAGTGTATGAGTTTCTTCAGAACAACGATTTGAACTCGAACACGTGGGACAATAACCACGCCGGTTTGGCGAAAGCGCGAATCGACGACAATCGCTACGGCGTGCGCCTCGGCGGGCCAATCAAGAAGAACAAGACGTTCTTCTTCGCGAATTACGAAGCGCGGAGGTTCATTAGCGCGACCGGAATTACGCGCACGGTGCCCACCGCGACTTTGCGGCAGGGCATCGTCGAGTTCCAGAACGGCGGGGTGCTGGAGCAGTTTAATCTTAAGAACGCGACCGTTTGCGGTGCGACTGGAACCACAGCGTGCGACCCGCGA
>Ga0209517_10003227_pt1 | contig 22302 bp, 20 predicted proteins | sample PeaSoiMetSII2010_FD_187695 | JGI IMG/M metagenome (GOLD analysis project Ga0209517, IMG submission 187695) | Peat soil microbial communities from Weissenstadt, Germany - SII-2010 (SPAdes) (version 2) | ecosystem: Environmental > Terrestrial > Soil > Wetlands > Peat | place: Germany...
TTCTCCCTCCCCCAAAAACAGCCACGGATCACACGGATTTTCACGGATTGTCTTGATCCGTGCCCATCCGCGAGAATCCGTGGCAATTCTTTCGCGTTACTTCTTGTCTTCTACGTCCACGTACTCGGCGTCAATCACGCCTTCGTCTTTCTTCTGACCCTGTCCATTGCCGCTGGGGCCGTCGCCGGCGGTTCCGCCCGGCGTGGGGCCTGCGCCCGGTGCCGCACCCGGCTGCGCCTGCGCTGCTTTGTACATTTGCTCGGCCAGCTTGTGTGAAGCCTGCGTCAGCTTCTCGCGGGCCTTCTCCATGGTGGCCTTGTCGTTCGACTCCAGCGCCTTCTTGGCGTCGGCCAGCCCGTTCTCAACATCTCCGCGATCCGAGCCGGAGATCTTGTCGCCCTGCTCGCGCAGCATCTTCTCGATGTTATAGACCATGCTGTCGAGCTGGTTCTTGGCCTCGATAGACTCGCGCTGCGCCTTGTCCTCGGCCGAGTGCGCGTCGGCTTCCTTTGCCATGCGCTCAACCTCATCCTTCGACAGACCCGAAGACGACGTGATCGTGATCTTCTGGTCTTTCTGCGTGGCCGTATCTTTGGCGGTCACGTTCAGGATGCCGTTGGCGTCAATGTCGAACGTCACCTCGATCTGCGGCACACCGCGCGGAGCCGGCGGAATCCCGGTCAGATGGAACTTGCCCAGAGTGCGGTTCTGCGCCGCCATGGGACGCTCGCCCTGCAGCACATGCACCTCGACCGAGGTCTGGCTGTCGGCCGCGGTCGAGAACGTCTCCGTCTTTTTCGTCGGAATGGTCGTGTTGCGCGGGATCATCGGCGTCGCCACGCCGCCCAGCGTCTCAATCGCCAGCGACAGCGGAGTCACGTCGAGCAGCAGCAGATCCTTCACTTCGCCGCCCAGCACGCCGCCCTGAATTGCTGCTCCTACGGCGACCACTTCGTCGGGATTCACGCCCTTGTGGCCTTCGCGTCCAAACAGTTCCTTCACCAGTTGCTGGATGCGCGGCATGCGCGTCTGTCCGCCGACCAGCACCACTTCGTTGATCTTGCTGGCGTCCACGCCCGCATCTTTCAGGCACTGCTTGCACGGACCTGCCGAGCGCTGAATGATGTCTTCCACCATGGATTCGAGCTTGGCCCGCGTCAGTTTCTTCACCAGGTGCTTGGGGCCGCTCGCGTCCGCCGTGATGAAGGGCAGGTTGATCTCATGCTCCATCGTGGTCGAGAGTTCGATCTTGGCGCGCTCGGCTGCGTCGCGTAGACGCTGCAGGGCCATCTCGTTGCCCTTGCCGCGCAGGTCGAGGCCTTCGTCCTTCTTGAACTCGTCAATCAGCCAGTCCACCAGACGCTGGTCGAGGTTGTCGCCGCCCAGGTGCGTGTCGCCGTTGGTGGCCTTGACTTCAATTACGCCCTCGCCGACTTCGAGAATCGAAATGTCGAAGGTGCCGCCGCCGAAGTCATACACGGCGATGGTCTCGTCTTTGCCTTTGTCGAGTCCGTAGGCCAGCGCGGCCGCGGTGGGCTCGTTGATGATGCGCTTCACTTCCAGGCCGGCAATCTGCCCGGCGTCTTTGGTGGCCTGCCGCTGCGCGTCGTTGAAATACGCGGGGACGGTGATGACCGCCTCGGTCACTTTCTCGCCGAGATAGTCTTCTGCCGCCTTCTTCAGCTTCTGCAGGATCATGGCCGACACCTGCGGCGGGGTGTACTCCTTGCCCTGTGCCATTACCGCGACATGGTCGCCCGACTGTACGACCTTGAATGGCACCATCTTCATTTCTTCGCTGACTTCGTTGTAGCGGCGTCCCATGAACCGCTTGATCGAATACACGGTGTTCTCAGGATTGGTGATGGCCTGGCGCTTGGCCACCTGCCCCACCAGCCGTTCTCCGGTCTTGGTGAACCCCACCACGGAAGGCGTGGTGCGCCCTCCTTCTTCATTGGCGATCACTTTGGGCTCGCCGCCCTCCATCACCGCCACGCAGGAATTGGTAGTCCCTAGGTCAATTCCGATAATCTTTCCCATAAAACTGTCCTCCTGAACTTGATAAGTCCTTTACCAGCAACGGATTACTGCTTCGAAGTGCTTTAATATCAAGCACATGATAAGACTTGAGTGAGTCACTGTCAAGGTTTAGATGTAGCTGGACCCAAAGAAGTTGCGCGTAGTTTTTCGGGTTCGGGAGCGCCGAGGACGAGAGCTGATCCGGGCCGGGTTTTACTCCATCTCCTCTTTCCACACCGGCTCCCCGCCCAGCGAGTGGTAGAAGCCCCAGCCGGCCAGCGCGACCACGCTGAGCAGCGCCAGCACGGAAGTCGGCATGTACCACGCCGAGAAGTCGGCGGTGAAAGGCACGTTGATCAGCATGTCTACGGTAAATGCCCCGACGGCGAGCGGCACCAGACCGAAGCGAAAGACGACCAGAACCAGAACCCCATAGATCATCACGATGACTGGCAGGTCTACCCAGACGTGTGAGCTCTGGAGGGCTTTGATGATCGCGAAAATTCCCACGAACGCCGGCGCTGCGAGCCAATCCTTGCGCAGCAATACCTTCAGCCCCAGCAGCAGGAAGAAGAATGCGAGAGTAATGGTAATCGCCTGTGGAATCTGGCCCAGCCATTGACCAAGGGCTGGACGGCCTCCCAGCAAATAAGTGGTGGCGCCCAGTGGAGGGGCCGCGCCAGTGCGCGCCAGGGGAATGAAGCCGACCGTGATCATCACCATCCACAGCACCCCAAAAATAACGCCAAACAACAGGTCGCGGCCAACCAGTGGATCTCGCAACTGGCCGGCCAGTAATCGGCTCCAGGAAATGATGGCGTGTGGCCAGCGTCGGCGGATCCAGGGCTCCAGCGCGACATAAATCATCCAGGCGATGCCGCTGGTCAATAATCCAGAGCCGAGACAAACCATCAGGTTGCCGAACGTATCCAAACCGGGGACGAAGTGGGCGCGGCAAAGCCACAACAAGACTTCCAGCACAAAAATTACGACCGCCAGGCGGAATGCGCCCTCACGGTCCGCGCTGCCACGGCGGTAATTGCGCCGCGCCAGCAACGCTCCGGCAATGAGCAACGAGGTAAAAAGGAGCAAGGCAATGATCTGACTCAGCTTGTTTTTTCTGTCGGCAGCAGAGTCTTCCACGACCATGCGTCCAGGCTTGGTCCAGCTCCCACTCAGCCGGAAATATACCGGCTTGCCGCGCCAGGCGGCGGCTTCTACGCGCAGCGGCCACTTCGTTCCGGGCCAGGTTCCCGTCCACGCGGAGCGAGAGTCAGCGGCTGCCAGGGAATTCCACCGCGGTGCAACTTCCTTTAACGCTGCAGGATCAAGCTCCGCCGCCGCAAAGAGCGGTGTCCAGTTCGGCTGCCCTGTGGGAGTTGCATCGCCATATTCTTGCGGCGGAATTGTCTGGAACGCGATCAATCGCCCTCTGGTATCCAGCCTCACATTCGCCATACCCGACACCACGGCTGCGGGATCGTCTTCCTGCAGAATTCCGGGCGTGGAGTTTACGTAGCCGTTGGGCGACATGTCCTTCGGACTCTGCCGGTACCAGAATTCGAGAATGGTCGGGCGCCCGGCCAGAATCTCGTCCCAACTGGGCCGGCTCTTGCTGTCCTGCTGCTCCACGTGGGCGGAAAAATCATCGTTCGAGGAAAAGCCAAATCCGAAATCAGCCGGCGGTTCCGTGTAGCCGGCGGCCCGAATGATTTCCCGAGCCTTCTGGGCCAGTACTTCCGGCGGTTGCTCCAGATGCATTCTCTCCAGCGCGCCATAGCGGATCGAAAGGAAGATTGCGAACGCCAGCCCCGCTAACACGGCGACCAGGCAGGCGACCGCGGTTCGAGGGCGCAGGCCGACAGTCTCTCCGGAGGCCGCGACCAGTTGCGGCGAGGGCGTTTCCCCCGCTGCCAGCGCTGCCGCCAGCGGATCGCCGCCCGGCATCGCTGCCGCTACCGCCAGCGCGTTGGCAGGACGCGCCGTAGGCTCCGCCTCCAGGCAGCGCAGGATTACCTTCTCCACGATGGGATCGAGATCCTTTACCACCGAGGACGGCCGGCTCGGGGTGCGGTCGCTGCGCCCTTGCAGCGCGCCCACAGTTTTGTCGGCGAAGGCCCGCTTGCCCGTGAACACCTCATACAGCACCAGTCCCAGCGCGTAGATATCGCTGCGCGGGCTGACTTCCTTGCCCTCGAGCTGTTCCGGAGCCATGTACGCCGGAGTTCCGCTGCGCACTTCAGCTCCGCGAATGCTGTCGGCCAATCCGGCCAGGCCAAAATCCATGATCACTGCCTGCCCTCGCCCGTCGAGCATGATGTTGGCCGGCTTCAAATCGCGGTGCAGCACGCCTTTGGCATGCGCTGCCGCGAGGCCCGCGCAGAGCTGCCGGGCGATGTCGAGGGCCTTATCTTGCGGAAGGCGTCCAATGCGCCGCAGCAGCGACGCCAGGTCTTCGCCATCCACGTACTCCATGGTGAAGAACGTGTGCCCTTCCACTTCGCCCACGTCGTACACGCGGCAAACATTGGGATGGGAAACCCGCCGCGCCACCCGCACTTCGTTGCGGAAACGCTCCAGCATTCCTTCGTCGTGCGCGGCTTCGTCGGGCAGAAACTTCAGGGCCACCGGCTGGCCCAGCGTCAGATCGTCGGCGCGGTACACCTCGCCCATGCCGCCTTTTCCCAGCAGCGCGATGATCCGGTAGCGCCCGGCAATCAACCGCCCAGGAAGAAAACGGCCCTCATTGAGCAGGAATTCGGCGGAACTGGGAGGCCGGGAAGGGGGCCGTGACGGCGGCCGCGGAGGCCGGGGCGGCGTTGCAGTGGGAAAATCGAGCGTCGGCACGTCGTCCGTATTCGCCGCGGCCCCGCAGGAGGAGCAGAACCGTACTTCATTCGCCATCTCGGCGCCGCAAGAAGAGCACTTGGCCATGAAATTTTCCCGATACAGTCTACTCCAGACGGCGTCGGACCTCAGACCTCAGACCTCGGCCGACGGCCGCTTTGTATTACTATCCCTGCAATGACCTCGCGCTTGGGCCGCTGGTTGCTGGAGCCTCGCGTTCTTCTGTGCCTGGCGGCTGCTTTGCTCGCCTTCGTTGTCCAATCCGGCGAACTGGGCACCGCCGACACCATGCACCGGCTGCAGACCACGCACTGGCTCTGGACTTCCGAGCCCCAGGTTTTCCCCAACGAATACCCAGAGTTCGGCCTGCGCGGCCGCGGCGGCCGAATCTATAGCTGGTATGGCATGGGGCAGTCGCTGCTCATGCTGCCTGCCGATCTGGTGGGCACCTGGATGGCCCACCGGCACATTTTTTCTGAATATCAGGATGATCCCGCCGTCCGCAGCATCGTGGTCAGCTACAGCACCAGTATTCTGGTGAACGTTCTGACCGCTCTGATCGCTCTCCGCCTGCTTACTCAGTTGCGCTTCAATCGGAAGGAGGCAATCGCCGGCGTCCTGGCGCTGCTGTTCTGCACCACCCACCTGCACTACACCCAGAACCTGCAGGAAAACAACTACATCCTGCTTCTGACGCTGGTGGGATTCTCCTTCCAGTACGAGTGGCTGCGCACGGACAGCCGCCGGGCACTCTTCCTCGGCTCGGCCGCACTCGGCCTCAACCTGCTGACCCGGCTGACCGCGGGCCTCGACCTGATGGCGGGCGGCGTCTTCCTGCTGGCCGCGCTGTGGTTCGAGCGAGTGCGCGGGCGCGCGCTGGGGCAACGTTTTCTCGCCTACTGCAAGACTGCCGCGCCGGTCTACGCCGTTTTTGTGCTGCTGGAACGTTTCTACAATTTCTACCGGTTTGGCTCCTGGACCCAGACCTATCTCCCCATTTTCGCCAAGGAGCAGCGCCTGCAGGATCCGACTCTGCCCGCCAACTTTCCGTGGAGCACTCCCTTCCACGAAGGACTTCTGGGCGCGCTCTTCCAGCCCGAGAAATCCATCTTCCTGTTTGACCCGCTCCTGGTTCTCGCACTCGTACTCTGCGTGATTCTGTGGAGTCGCCTCAGCCCGGAAGTGCGCGCTTACGCGGTGACTTCTTTTCTTCTGCTGGTTGCCTACATCAGCTTCTATGCGCGCTACACCTACTGGGCCGGCGACTTTGCCTGGGGTGATCGCTATGTCTCAACGGCCGCCGAACTCGCCGCGTTGCTTGCCGTCCCGCTGCTCCTGCGCTATCGGGGAAACATAAGCCCGATGGTCTGGCGCGCCGGCCTGGCCGTCCTCGCCGCCAGCTTTGTGATCCAGGTGGCTTCGCTGGCCTTTTGGCTTCCGCTGGAGATTTACCAGATGGAGACGCTCGGGCATCCCACGTTCGTGATCGCCCTGCGCTGCAAAAACATCGTGGCCTTCGCGCTGGGAAAAATGGACGCCTGGGGTCTGAACACTGACGCAATGACCTACGACCACTGGGATTACGTCCACATTACGACGTGGAATTTCCTGCCGTTCTTGCTGCGAAGAGTGGGCGCCGCGCCCAGGTGGGTGATCAATACTGCCACTGTGGTGTGGGGTGCCGCGCTTGCGGCGCTGGCCGCGGTGTTGCGGAGGCTGAGAACAGCTTTGGATGCGATTGAAGGAGCTTCAGAGTATGGCCGGACTTGATTCCAATCAGCATGACTTGCTTTTTCCCGTAGAGCGAAAGAATATCGCGGAACACTACCGCCCATATTATTTCGCAAAGCGCAGCAACTTTTTCGCGGGCCTGCAGGGGTCGCCGGATCTTTGGCGGTATTACCAGTTGCTGGACAAGGTCCTCCTTGAAGAATTTCAGGACATGGCGACAGCCCACGACCCCAACCGGATGTTTCCGCTCGCGCTTTTCTTCAATGCGCACGCGAAAATTCGCATCAGCGTGGAACTCGCATTTGCGCGATGCATGGAAGAGGCGCGGTCCATCTTGAGAGATGCGATAGAAACCGCCGCTTACGCCCACTACATGCACGACGATCCAAAGCTCCAGAAAATGTGGTGGAGCAAGGACGACGGTCTTGAAGCTGCAAAGGAATTCAAAGAAGCTTTTGAAAAGGACAAAAACAACAGATCGTTCAGGGGCTTGCCGGAACTGTACGAACAGTGGGGCCATCTGTGTGAGACCGGGGCGCATTCGACGCCGCAAGCCGTTGTCAGTAGGTTCAAAATCAAGGAAACCGACAAGGATATCCACTATCAACTGAACTATACGGGCGTTGAAGATCGAGAGTGGGAGCCGGAGACGTTTACTCTTCTGCTGACCGTCTCGATGATTGAGAAGGTGGTGTTTTCAGATTACAGGAACCGCCTCCAATTCGACGAGAATCTGATGCGCAATAGATCACTGGCGGAGACTCTGCGCGAGAAGCTTCGGCGATACATCATCAAAAAACACAACATTCAGCCGCCGCAGTCAAAGCTAACGAACCGGCAGTGATCGGATTTAAGACGATCCTTTGCGGACATGATTCAGATGGAAGTGCTCGAGGCCTGATGCCCGGCAGCACTTGATCCAGGTGAGGTCCGCGATGAGTATTGCGGTCAGCCTACTCCACAGTCACCGACTTGGCCAGATTCCTCGGTTGGTCTACATCGCAGCCGCGCCTTACTGCGATGTGATAGGCCAGCAACTGCAACGGAACGATCTCCAGAATCGGCGACAACTCTTCCGGCGCGGCTGGAATATACAGCACGTGATCCGCCGCTTCCTTGATCTCTTCGTCGCCCTCGGTCGCCAGCGCGATCACCACTCCTGAGCGCGCCTTTACTTCTTTCAGATTCGACATCGTCTTCTCGTAGCGCACCATGGAGCCCGGATTATTCACGTCTCGCGTGGCAATAATGACCACCGGCAGGTTCTCGTCAATCAGCGCGTTGGGGCCGTGCTTCATCTCTCCCGCGGGATAGCCCTCGGCGTGAATGTAGGAAATTTCTTTCAGCTTGAGCGCGCCTTCGAGCGCGATGGGATAGTGAATGCCGCGTCCCAGGAACAGGAAGTCATGAACTTTCTGGTAGCGCTTGGCCAACTCGTCGCAAGCCTCATCATGAGTAAGAATGTTTTCGAGCTTTCCCGGAATGCGCGTCAGTTCCAGCATGGCAGCGCGTGCCTGCTCGGGCGCCATCGCTCCGCGCACTTGCGCCAGATACATGGCAAAAATGTACAGCGCCGTGAGTTGCCCGGTAAACGCCTTGGTTGAAGCCACGCCGATCTCGGGCCCGGCGTGGGTATAGATCGTCCCCGCCGCTTCGCGCGTGATCATGGAGCCGACCACGTTGCAGATGGCCAGCGTCTTCGAGCCGCGTGACTTGGCCTCGCGCTGGGCAGCGATCGTGTCCGCCGTTTCCCCCGACTGTGAAATCACCAGCGTGATCGTGTCCGGATCCACAATCGGATTGCGGTAGCGCCACTCGCTGGCATAATCCACTTCCACCGGAACGCGCGCCAGAGTTTCGATCATGAACTTGCCCGCCTGCCCGGCGTGCCAACTGGTTCCGCAGGCGATGATGTTGATCTTCGCCGCGGCGCGGAACTCCGCCTCGCTGATCTCCATCTGCTCGAGAAAAATGTGCCCGGTTTCCTGCGACACCCGTCCCAGCGTGGTATCCCGCACCGCCCGCGGCTGCTCGTAAATTTCCTTGAGCATGAAATGCTTGAAGCCGCCCTTTTCCGCCATGATCGGGTCCCAGGTCACATGCTGCGCCTGGAGCGGACGGGGCTTGCCGTCGAAATCTGTGAGCCGCACGCCGTCGGGTGTCACCACGGCCAGATCGCCGTCGGCCAGGAAGACAATGTCGCGCGTGTGATACAGAATCGCGGGCACGTCCGAGGCCACGAAGTACTCCTCCTTGCCCAGGCCAATCACGACCGGCGGCCCGTTGCGCGCCGCGACAATCTTGTTGGGATCCTCGGTTGAAATCACGGCCAGTGCAAAAACCCCGGTCAGCTGTTTCACCGCCTGCCGCACCGCGTCTTCCAGCGCGACGCGATGGCCATTCCCCGGGTTCGCGGAATACTTCTCCACCAGATGGGCAATGATTTCCGTATCGGTCTCGGTGGTGAACGTGTGACCTTCCGCGATCAGCTTCTTCTTCAGGCTGAGGTAGTTTTCGACGATCCCGTTGTGCACCACCACGATCTTGCCGGTGCAGTCGCGATGAGGATGGGCATTCTCTTCGGTAGGACGTCCGTGGGTGGCCCACCGCGTGTGCCCGATTCCGTAGGTGCCATCGAGCGGCCTTAGCCGGATAGCCTCCTCCAGATTGCGCAGCTTGCCTTCCGCCCGCCGGATCTGCAGCCCAGCCCCGTTGCCGGCCACGGCAATGCCGGCGGAATCGTAGCCCCGGTACTCCAGCCGCCGCAAACCCTCGAGGATGACGGGAACGACACTTTTCTTACCGACGTAGCCGACAATGCCGCACATGGAAGTGACCTCAAAGGATCCGGCGGTTAGTCCGCCAGAGAGAAACGGAATTCTTCAATGACCGGGTTGGTCAGCACATCGCGGGCGATCCGCTCCACCTCGGCTTGCGCATCTTCCCGCGAAAGTCCCCCGTCCAGCGTAAGCTCGAAATACTTTCCCTGGCGCACGCTCTCCAGACCCTTGTAGCCCATCTTCTTGAGCGCCCCCTGAATGGTTTTGCCCTGGGGATCGAGCACGCTTTTCTTGAGAGACACGTAAACGTAGGCAGTCATAAAGAAGTCATTATACGTCAGGAGCTTGCCGGTGACGGAGGGCGGTCCCAGCGGCCATTCCCAACTTAGGCGAACGACCGTTCGGTTCGTAGGAAGAGCTTGTTTTCCATCAACCTGCGGAACCCCCCGCCCCGCCACAGGAAAAGGCTTCCACCTTCCTCCATTTGTGCTACGATTTTGTGATCGGTCTGTTCGCAGCGCACACCAACTCCCCTGAGCGATCTCCCCCCACTAAGGCAGACAGGTAAGGACCTTGTACACCAATGACCAGGACGATGAGACTTATATCTAGATCGCTGTTATTTCTGGTGGGGCTGACGGCGGTGACCGCCCGGGCCCAGATCTCAAACTTCCAGCACATCGTGGTCATCGTCCAGGAAAATCGCACTCCGGACAATCTTTTTCAGGGATTGTGCGCCGCTCCCTATGGCGCCTGCGCTATACCTACGACTCCCTCCGCGCCTTACAACATTCAGACTTCGAACTGGAAGACCAAGAATGGGACGATTGCTCCCTCGAGCGTACCCTTGGCCAGTACTTACGGTCTGGCTCACTCGCACGCCGCGTTCAACACTATGTGCGACATCGTCGCAGGCAACCCGCCAACGTGCCGGATGGATGGCGCTGCCGGTATTCAGTGCGGTCCGAACAAGGGCACCAAATGCCCGGCTGACCCGCAGTTCAAGTATGTGGACAATTCGACTGGGATTCTGAATCCCTATCTCACGCTGGCGACCCAGTACGGCTGGGCCAATTACATGTTTCAAACCAATCAGGGACCGAGCTTCCCGGCACATCAGTTCCTTTTCGGCGGGACTTCCGCGCCCACGCAGGCGGACGACGCCAATGGAATTTTCGCGGCGGAAAATATGGATCCCGACGGCGCCGCAGCGGGGTGCAACGCCGCCTCCACCACGGTCGTCGCGCTGATTTCTCCCAATACCACCCCGCCCCCGTACGGCGTGGAAACGTCCTCGATGTTTCCGTGTTTTGAGCATCAGACTATGGCGGACCTGCTGACCAACTGGAAGTACTATGCGGCCGGCCCGAATTCCCTCTGGCTCGGGCCGAACGCGATCGAACACCTCTGTTTGCCGACTAAAGGAAAGTGCACCGGCTGGGGCGCGCACGTCTCGACCGACCCGGCTGAGGTGCTGACCGATCTCGGCAAATGCGTCTTCGGCGATCTGACCTGGGTTACTCCGACGGCGCCGAATTCCGATCACGCCGGCCTCAACGACGGCGGCGGGCCCTCGTGGGTGGCTGCGGTGGTGAATGCGATTGGCAACAGCAAATGCACCGACGCCGTGGACCACAGGACCCTTACCTACTGGCAGGACACGGCGATCTTCATTACGTGGGATGACTGGGGTGGCTGGTACGACCACGAACCCCCGACGATCCTGGCGGGGGTGCAAGGCGACTATCAGTATGGATTTCGCGTTCCTATGATTATCGTCTCCGCCTACACCGCCAAAGGCTATGTGGATAACACCCAGTTCGACTTCGGCAGCATCCTGCGGTTCGTCGAGTTCAACTTTGCCAATCTCGGGCTCACGGAAGGACAGTTGGGATTTGCGGATCGCCGAACCGCTACGGACTTCGGCAAGTTTTTCCGTCTGTACCAGGCGCCTCGGAGCTTTACCAGCATTGCCGCTCCCAAGAGCGCGGACTATTTCCTGCATGACACGAGACCACCCGAACCACCCGACGACGATTAGGGTGAACTGGGATTAGGGGTGAACCGGGGCGCGGCCATCTCCAGTCGGCGGCGCTCCTTGGGGCAACTTTGGTTTTGTACGACTGGCAGAAGTCACCTGAGAAAGCCCTGATTCCCAGGCCGTTTTTCTCAGTGAGATCGCAGAGCGAAATGGCTAGATGCCGCGCGGGAAGCGTAATATGGGCCAGGCCGAAGGGGAACTTTATGGTGAAGAAGCTCGCAATCGCTTTTCTTTTCGTCTTTCTTTTCGTCGCCGTTTCCATGTCGGCGCAGACGGGTACGCTCACAGAAAACACCATGGTGTGGAACAATCTCACCCGGACCTATTGGGTATACGTTCCCAAGAAAGTCGCCGCGAACACGTCGCTGGTCATGGTTCTGCACCCCACCGTGTTTACCGTGGCCCCGCCGACACTGTTTCAAGTGAAGCCCTTTGAGAAGTTGTCTGACCAGAACGGTTTTATTCTCGTGTGGCCCATCAGCACCTACAACGCGCACTCGAAGTTCTGGTATTGGGAAGCGTATTTCACCGACTCTTCCTTCCCGACGCCGCCCGATGACATCGGTTTTCTGGGTTCTCTGATCACGAATTTGACTTCACAGTACACGCTGGATCCCAATCGCATTTTTGTGACTGGTTTTTCGTCGGGCGGTTTCATGGCGCATCGGGCCGGCATTGAACTCTCGGCCCAGGTGGCGGCCATTGCTTCCGCCGAAGGACAAGTAGAACTCGCGCCCACCAAAGGAACCTATACTCTGCCCTCGCCAACCACGCCGGTTTCGGTCCTCACCCTGAACGGAGATGCCGATACGACCGTGCCTTATTGCGGAGGCCTCACCCGGCTTTGGGGCTTGAACTGGAACATCGCTACGTTGGACCAGACCACAACTTACTGGAGACAGTCCAACGGGTGTACGGACTCAGTTCCGCAGCTTTGCACCAGCGGGCAGCCGACCGTGGGCGTGGACGGACTGGACGCCGTCAGTTGCACCGGCGGGGTTGAGGTCAAGGCGGTTCGCAAAATCGGAGGGACGCACACTTGGCCGGCGGGCACCCAGATCACTGTGTGGGACTTTTTTTCTACCCACAGCAGGAACGGCCAGTAGAGACGTTGAAACTTGCCGGGGGATTCCGCCAGGAATTCCGCGCATAAGTCAGGTCTCCAGGCCGCTCAGCTTCTCTTCCAGTTCTGCCAGGGCATCCTGTAACAGCTTGCGATGCCTCGGATGCGCGCTGGTTTCCAGTTGCTGCTGCACTTGCCGCCGCGCCAGCCGCAGGGTTTCCTTCGCCCGCTCGCGGGCGGCCTCTTCCGCGCTCAGCGGACTCCGGGGGCGGACGGGTTTCTCCTGGGCGTCTGCCTGCTGTGCTTCCACCGACTTGCTTTCCCAACCCCGCGCCACGGTCGCGATTATAGTCTCCCGCCCGACGCGGTTTCTCACGGGCGCCAACCGGAACGCCCGGCGAGCGGTGCGAGTGCAGCCTTGTTACGAAATACGGAAAAGGCTGGAGCAAAGCGGCGCCGCTTGACGTGGTGAGTATAATTTCGCCGGAGTTTAGCTGGCTGGTGGAACTGTCCTGAGGGGGGCGGCCGCTGGAGTATACGTGTACCCCTTGGGTTCGCCACACCCGACTGTTCGCTCCTCGCTTTGCGCCTTCCCGCAAGGTACGCCAGCGATTTTTTCTCCCGCAACGATAACCTGTCACGCCGCGCGGCTGGCATTTTCGGCAGTTTTCCTGGCGGACCACTTCGCGATCCGAATCAGAGTGGGCATTCCATACCGCAGGCCGAGGTCCTGCCATGGTGCCTGACTCGGACTTCCCGGACTCGCACAATTCGATTCCTTTTGCCAGTCTCGACGCGCTCCGCGAGCCCGAGAAACTGTTCGCCCTTTATTTCAACTCGCCCGCCGTGGGCGTCTGCATCCTCGACTCCGAGCTGCGTATTCTTGCCATCAACCACAAGCTGGCGGGAATCAATGGTATCCCTGCCGCTGACAGCCTCGGCAAGACCGTGCGCGAAATCATGGGGGAAGTGGCCAGTTTGGTCGAGCCTCAGTTGCAGCGCGTGCTTTCCACCGGCGAGCCCATCCTGAATTTTGAGGCTTCTGGAAAGTTCCCAGGACGCGCCGATGCCGGCCACTGGATCGGCCACCATTTCCCCATCAAAGACGCCGATGGCATCGTCACCCGCATCGGCGTCATTGTCATCGAGACCACCGAGCACAAGAAACTGGAAAAATCCAACCGCCTCCTCGCCGAGAAGCTTGGAAGGGAGATGAACCGTTTGCAGGTGCTCGAGGACGTGAGCAAAATCCTGGCCTCAAACTGGAACGTGCAGCAGGTCTTCCCGGCGATTTCGGCCCGGATTCGCCGCCTGCTCCATCAGGAATACGCCGGCTTCTCCTTGCACGACGCCAGCACCGGCCTCCTGATCCGCCAGGCCTCCGACTTCCCCCTCGGAAAAGGACTGCTGTGGAAGGCGCCCATCCATGCCCAGGATAGCCCCGGAGGCCGGGCCCTGCAGCAGCGTTCCCCGATGATCTATTCAAAAGAACAGTTGCAGGGCTTTGATGCCGAGGTTGCCAGGGGGCTTCTGGCGGAAGGAATTCGGTCCTTGTGTTGTGTTCCCCTGCTCCGTCCGCAGGGTCCGGTGGGCGTTTTCGTGTTGGGCAGCACTCGCAGCAACGCGTTTCAGCCCGATGATTTGACGCTGCTCAACCAGGTTGCCGCCCAGCTTGCCGCCGCCATCGAAAATTACCGCTCCGCCGCGGAGATTGACGTGCTCCGCCAGCGCCTGGCCACGGATCGTAAGCACCTGGAGGGGGACGTTCGCCGGGAGGGCCCCTTCGTGGAAATCGTGGGCGACAGTCCTGCCCTCAAGCAGGTGCTGGATCAGGTGAACATCGTGGCCGAAAGCGACGCCACTGTCCTGATTCTGGGCGAGACCGGAACGGGCAAGGAGTTGATCGCCCGCGCCATTCACCGCCTGAGCCGCCGTCACGGCCGCAATTTCGTTAAGGTCAACTGCGCCGCCATTCCTACCGGCTTGCTGGAGAGCGAGCTTTTCGGCCACGAGAAGGGAGCCTTTACCGGCGCCGTCAGCCAGAAAATCGGGCGCATGGAGCTGGCCGACGGCGGAACCCTATTCCTCGATGAAGTCGGCGAAATTCCCCTCGAACTCCAGCCCAAGCTGCTGCGCGTGCTGCAGGACCAGGAGTTCGAGCGCCTGGGCAGCAACCGCACCCGCAAAGCGAATCTGCGTCTGGTCACCGCCACCAATCGCGACCTTGCCCGCAGCGTTGCCGAGCGTCAATTCCGCAACGACCTGTTCTACCGCATTAACGTGTTTCCCATTCGCATGCCGCCCCTGCGCGAACGCCGCGACGATATCCCGCTCCTGGTTCGCTACTTCGTGCGCAGGTTCGCCGCCCGCATGAAGCGTCATATCGAGAGCGTTCCCACGGAAACCATGAAGGCGCTGGTGGAATGGTCCTGGCCGGGCAACGTTCGCGAACTGGAAAACCTGATGGAACGGTCAGTTATTCTGAGCGATGGCCCCGCTTTACGCGTCCCCCTGACCGACCTGCGCACCGAGCAGCCGCATCTTGCCAGCAAGACCGATCACACCCTCGATAACGCCGAGCGGGAACACATCATTCGCGTGCTTCGCGAAACCGGAGGCGTCTTGTCTGGTTCCAGCGGAGCGGCTCATCGTCTCGGCCTGAAGCGCACCACCCTGCAATCGAAGATGCAGCGTCTGAAAATTACGCGTCAGGATTACCCTGGCCCCACAAAAACCTAGTTCCTCCGCAGGCGGCGCGCATGATCGCCAGCGAGAGAGGGCTTGACGGCTAATGGGCAGCGTGACGACGCTTCGGCAGGTTCCGGAAAGCGGCGGCCGGGCTTTCTATTTCGAAACTCGTTCCAAAATAGGGAAATCCCGACATTTCCCGTTCCCTTTCCATTACGGAACGCGACGTGCACATCTTCAAGGTACTCGCCTCTGGCCGGACGAATTCCGACCCGTTTGCGAAAAGATACCAGCCCTCCGAGAGGATACTTGCCGGGGCTCATGGAGTCGGAGCCGTGATTGTTGCAAACAGGTACGCACCCTCAGTCTCGACCATGTTCGGCCGGGTATTGCGAACCGTGGAGCAGGAATCCCAACCCCTGTTCCGCCGTTCTGCAGCAGAATATGGCCCTCCCGCCCGCGAACCGAGTGTAACCTCACCAGATGAGGCCCTCCCCCAAGCCGTTTCAGGGCCCGGTTTGCAGGAAATCGATCCCCTCTATCTGTTTGCCTGCCATGTGCAATGGGAAAAGCGCGAAGAGCCCAGCCCAGCCTGGGAACTGATCGCAGCCGCGCAGAGTTCGCATGCCGACACCCGGGCCCACGCTCGCGCCCTGCTGGCCAGTTCACATGATTTGGGTGCAGTCGGTGCGGCCCCGGCTCCGCCCTGTCCCGCGAAACACAAACGATCCGACGGAGTGGCAGAGATGAAAACGCCTTATGGACTTCCCATCATCGAAAACTGCACGGCGTGCTTCTGCGCCCGCCCCGGTTTCTTCTGTGCGTTTTCCCCGCCTGTGCTGCGGATTCTCCACCAGGTCAGCCACAAGAGCACTCTCCCTGCCGGCGCGATCCTGTTTGTGGAAGGTCAGACTCCCCGCGGCATGTTCATGCTGTGCTCGGGCCGCGTGAACCTTTCCACCACCTCGCGCGAAGGCAAGGTTCTGATTTTGAAGACCGCGGAAGCCGGAGAAGCTCTGGGTCTGAGCGCCGCCATATGCGGCTCGGGTTATGAAACCACCACCGAAACCGCTACTCCTTGCCAGATAAACTTTGTGGACCGCGAACACCTGCTCGATTTAATGCAGTCGCACAGCGAAGTGAGCATGCGTGCGGCGCACTGTCTGAGCCGCGACTTCCACTCCGCCTATCGCGACATCCACGATCTTGTCCTCACGCGTTCGTCCGCCGGCAAGCTGGCCAGACTGCTGCTCTCGCAGTCGCCGGCCCCCGATCGCGCGGCCGGGGAGACTCGCAGGCCTTCCTTTATGACCCACGAGGAGATGGCGCAGCGCATTGGCTCTTCTCGCGAGACCGTGACCCGGCTGTTGAGCGACCTGCGTAAAAAGCGCTTGATTCATCTGGAAGGGCCCAACCTGGTGATCCGTGATCGCGACGCGCTGGAGGCCCTTGCGGTTTGACCTTCCCCCAGGAACCGGAGGACGAACTCTTTTCCCGTTCGTCCTCCGGAGTTGTTTGCGGAACTGTTCCCGGAACTGGTCCGCCGGCCCATGAGCCAGATGCACTGATGCACACCGGTACGCTGATGGACGAGTTGTTCGCCGCGGTAAGAAAAGCGGAGGAGTCGGTCGCGCCACGAAGCCCCGACCCAGACGCGCCCGGCGCCACGCAAGGCAATCAAGAAGAAAGAGAAGACGAGAAAAACGAAAAGCTCAGAGTCCGAACAGTTCCCGCAACCGCCTCGTCTGAGCCCGGCTGACCGGAATTTCGGTCTGTTTCTTGTCGTCCATGCGCAGCTGGTAGGAACTTTTGAACCAGGGAACGACTTCACGGATGCGGTTGATATTCACCAGGTAGGAGCGGTGCGCCCGCCAGAAAAGCTTCGCGTCTAAACTGCCCAGCAACTCTTCCAGGGTCCGGCAGTTCGACTGGCCTTCCATGCTGTTGGGTCCGCCGGTCACCACCGAAATCACGCCGTCTTCGATCCACGCATAACAGATATCTCTCTGGTCCACCAGGAACATCCGGCCCAGCGCTTTCAGCAGGATCTTCGCCGAGGGCTGCTTCTGCGATTCGATCATGCGCACCAGCGCGTCAATTTTTTCCGCGGGCAGCGCGTCGGCCTCCTGCTTGGCCCGCGCCTTTTGCAGCGATTGCGCCACCCGCTTCTTGTCGAACGGCTTCAGCAGGTAGTCCACCGCATTCACTTCGAAGGCCTTGACCGCATATTGATCGTAGGCCGTGGCGAATACGATCTTGGGCAGGGGAAGCTTCTTGTCGAGCAGCTTCTTGATGACTCCGAAGCCGTCGAGCCCGGGCATCTGCACATCGAGGAAAACCAGGTCGGGATTGTGCTCCTTGATCAGGTTGACGGCTTCGAGCCCGTTCTTGCCCTGGGCCACGACGTTCACGTCGCCCGCATTCTTCAGCAGGTAGGCAAGCTCATCGCGGGCGAGCTGCTCGTCGTCCACGATCACTGCGGATAGAGGCATTCCTGCTCCCGATTCTGTTCGCAACGCCAAAGAAAACCGCTGCTCAAAGTATAGTGCCCTGATTTTGCCAGCGCAATGCGAGTGACCAGGCAACTCAGCAGTCGAAAAGGGCTTTCCTCTGTGGCCGCCTATGCCCTCTGTGGTTCCGGGTTTTGCTCACTGCGGACGCTTCATCATCCCGCCCACATCCATCTTGGTGTAGCCGGCAGGAATTTCGAACAAGCTGGCCGGTTGCGCTCCCTCCTGGATGTTGCGCAGCTCCCCACCGCTATTCTTGCCCTGCCACTTCACCGGAAAACGCAGCTTCGGATCAATCCAGAACGTGCTGCTCTCACCATTGGCGTTGGTCCCCTCGTACTTCACGGTGCTGCGCCCGTTCACCGTCTCGCTGCCCACCTTGTGGCAGCTTCCGCCCTTGTTGCGCGCCTGCTGCAGGTAGTCGGCGCAAGCGGCCTCCGCATCGCCGGTACGGAAGAAGTTGTACGCGGCCCGCTGGCTCGCCATCTGGGCCGGCATTTCCATGTACATGTGCTGCTGGTCCATGATCACCATGGACGTCTGCGTGGCCAGATTCATGATCATCGCCCCGCCCATGCCGCGCTGATTCGTTTGCGCAGACTCGAACCGCATTTTGTCCTTGGCAAAGTAAATCTTGCCTTGCACCGGGCTGCCGTCTTTGGCTGTGTTCACCATGTCAGCCGAGAATTCGGTTTGTGCCAGCGCCGCCTGCGCGGCCATCAGACACACCATGAAACCTGCGGTACGCACCATCCATCGAAGCATGGAATCTCCTCCAAAGTAATTTCAGCTACGTATCTTGGATCACGAGGGGAAACGCGGCCAGCATAGCAGAAGTCGCCGTTCTTCTCACCGCGCGCGGAATGCCGGAAGTTCACATTTGTGTGCTCACACCGCGTTTTCCAGAGCCAGCGCCATCCCCATGCCGCCGCTCACGCACAGCGTGGCCGCGCCGCGCTTCGTGTTGCGCTTCAGCATTTCGTGCAGCAGCGTGACCGTGATGCGTGTCCCGGTGCAGCCAATGGGATGCCCCAGCGCAATCGCTCCCCCATTCACGTTGAGCCGCTCGCGATTGAAATTCAACTCGCGGTCGCAGGCCAGCACCTGCGCCGCAAACGCCTCGTTCAACTCGATCAGCCCGAAATCGTGCAGCCTGAGATTGTGTTTCTCTTCGAGCTTGCGCAGCGCGGGCACCGGCCCAATCCCCATCGTCCGCGGATCTACTCCCGCCGATGCGATCGCGGCGATCCGCGCCAGCGGTTTCAGATTGTTCTGCTTCACAAAATGTTCGCTGGCCACGACCACCGCCGCCGCCCCGTCGGTGATACCGGAAGAATTCCCAGCGGTGACCGTTCCGGGCGTTTCTTTGGACTTCGAAAACACCGGGGGCAGTTTCCCGAGCTTCTCGAGGCTCGCGTCGGGGAAGGGATGCTCATCGCGCGCAAAAATCGTCGCGCCTTTTTTCCCTTCGATCGTCACCGAAACGAGTTCGGCATCAAACCGCCCCGCCGCAATCGCCCGCGCCGCGCGGGTTTGCGACAGCAGCGCAAACTCATCCTGTTCGTCGCGCGAGATCTTGTACTGCCCGGCCAGAAATTCTGCCGTCTCGCCCATCACCATCTTCGCCAGCGGACAGAAAAATCCATCGCGATACATTCCATCCACCAATTCCTGATGGCCCAGCCGGTATCCCCACCGCGCTCCGTCGAGATAATAAGGAAGCCGCGACATGGATTCCGTCCCGCCGGCCAGAATGCAACTCGACTCGCCGAGCAGAATCGCCTGGTAAGCCAGCGCAATCGCCTTCATCCCCGACGCGCAAGCTTTGTTCACTGTAAAGGCCGGAACCTCCTGCGGCACGCCGCTACGCACCGAAATCTGCCGCGCCGGATTCGGCCCGCCGCCAGCCTGGCGGGCGTTGCCGAAGATGGTTTCCTCGACCTGCTCCGGACGCACTCCGGCCCGCTCCATCGCAGCCTTCGCCGCCACCACGCCCATGTCCGCCGCCGTGAGCGAAGCCAGCCCTCCGCCAAACTTCCCAATTGGCGTCCGCACTCCCGAAAGAATATAGACAGCCTGCACGTGCGCACCTCCAGAACGCGCACTCCGCTCAAATGCTCGCAATCAGTTGGTAGGTCTTCGCGCTTGATTCCACGATCCTCCGCCGTCCATGCCCCGGATTGGGAACGTACCGCGTGCGCAGAAGGCCGAAAGACTCCAGTAGATTGATGTCGCGGCTGACCGCACGCGGGTTGCGTTTCAGCGCTCCAGCGAGAACGGATACTGGAGTCGCTTGCTTGCTGGCCCGGAGCACGCGCAAACGTTCCGCGGACAACACCTTCATCATTGCGCTGGCGTCCTCAAAAGCAATCACCAGCTCGGCCTCCAACTTCTCGCTGCGATCCAGCTTCCGGGCATGCTCGCGGGCGCGATTGAAGAATCCGTCGACGCCATCTGTTACAACCCGCACTTTAGCTTCCTTGCTCATCCTCGTGCCTCCAGAGTTCCTTCACTTCCCGCTCAAAGCGGTCCAGGAGCGCTTCGTATCCAGCAAAATCTACGGAAGAAACCTTCCCCATGGAATGCCGATGGTGCTGCCCATGGCTATTGTCATACCCGAGTACCCGGCCATTATAGGGTCCGCAAATACGCGGATTGATATAAGCCAGACTGTACTTCACCACTTCGGCGCCGCGGTGGACAATCTCCTCTCTCACAATCGCCCCTCGCCGTTTACCCGTCAAATGACCAATGTTGACCGTCGATCTGATCGGCACGGGGCTCTTGGGCTTCTTCCCCACATGAGTATCTTAGCACAGGCAGGACATTGGATGTCCACTCTGTATCGAGAGCCCCTTGCCATTCCGGCTAACCTTCGGCATAATAAGAGTTTGTCTCGATCTCGCCGGACTCTTCCGGAACAAGGATATACGTCTCGTGTTAATGATTCGATTGTCGCGCATGGGTGCGCGCAAACAACCGCACTATCGCATTGTGGTCATTGAGAAGGCGCGCGCGCGCAACGGTCGCCCGGTGGAAGTGGTCGGGACCTACAATCCCCGCACCAACCCCGCCAGCGTGGAACTGAAGCGTGACCGCGTCGAGTATTGGGTGTCGAAGGGCGCCCAAATGTCGGAGCGGGTCAACAAGCTGGTCACCAAGACTCCGGCCCCGGCCGCCGCCGGTTCCGTCGCCTAGGGCGCGGATTTTGGGTGGCGCAGCGCTTCCAGCGCTGCGGTCCAGCGCCGACTACTCCGGGGCTTTAGCCCCTGAGGTACTTTCTTTCCACGATGAGAACGCCGACTTATGACTGAACCCACTGGAGATGTGCGCCACTTGGTGGAGTTGATCGCGAAGTCGCTGGTGGACGCGCCGGCCGAGGTCTTCGTCGAGCAGTTCGACGACGATGTTATCGAGCTCGAGGTCGCCGAAACCGACGTGGGCAAGGTCATCGGACGCCAGGGCCGCACGGCTCGCGCGCTGCGCGCTCTGCTGGGCGCTGCCGGGCACCGCGCCAACAAACGCTATCAGCTCGAGATCATCGAGTAGCAGAACCGGCCGTGACTCCTGAAACGACAGGCGACTTCATCACGCTGGCGCGCGTGATTAAGACGCAGGGCCGCCACGGCGAGGTTGCGGCCGAACTGCACAGCGACATTCCGGAGCGCTTCGCCGTGGGCATGAAGTTGCTGGCGCTGCCGGGCCGAAGTGTGGAGCGGGTTTCAGAAGCGGAGCGGGTTTCGGAGAAAGACACGCGACGCGAATTGGAAGTTGAAGATTTGTGGCCGCACAAGGGCTTGTTAGTTCTGAAATTTCGCGGCGTGGATTCGATGTCCGACGCCGAGGCCCTGATCGGATCGGAACTGCAGGTTCCGCGCAGCCAGCGTGCCGAACTGGAGCCGGGTTGGACGTATGTCAGCGACCTGGCGGGCTGCACGGTGTTCGATCACGGCCGCGAGATCGGCCGCATCGAAGACGTTCAGTTCGGAGCCGGAGAGGCGCCGCTGCTGATTGTGGTGAACGACGCGGGCGGTGGTAAGGGTAATCGGTACGATGTGCCGTTCGCTGAGGCGTATCTGGAAGGGGTGGACGCAGCGCGCCGCGAAGTGCGCATGAGCCTGCCGGAAGGCATGTTGGAAATCAATGCTCCGGTAACAGTGGAAGAAAAACTGGAGCAGCAGTCGCAAGAAAGAAAAAGGAAGAAGGGGCATTAGCGCCAAGTCAAAGAGGTTTCTCTGTGCGCTCTGTGTCTCTGTGGTGAATAAGGGTGTTCGGGTTCGCCGATGAAGGCCGACATTGTCACGATTTTTCCGGACTTCTTTCGCGGACCGCTCGATCACGGCATTACCCGCCGGGCCTGCGAGATGGGGCTGGCGGCAATTGAAGTCCACGATCTGCGGAAGTTTACGCACGACCGGCACCGCACGGTGGATGACCGCCCTTTCGGCGGCGGCGAAGGCATGGTGCTGAAGCCGGAACCGATCTTTGATTGTCTAGAACGGCTCGGGCTTGCGTCTGCGGAGCAGCGCCTGACTGGCGCTGTTAAGGAGAGCGTGATTCTGCTTTCGGCGCAGGGCCAGCGCTTTACGCAGAAAGTTGCGGCGGAGTTGACCGCGCTCGACC
>Ga0209517_10003230_pt1 | contig 22299 bp, 20 predicted proteins | sample PeaSoiMetSII2010_FD_187695 | JGI IMG/M metagenome (GOLD analysis project Ga0209517, IMG submission 187695) | Peat soil microbial communities from Weissenstadt, Germany - SII-2010 (SPAdes) (version 2) | ecosystem: Environmental > Terrestrial > Soil > Wetlands > Peat | place: Germany...
TGTTGCCGTCACATCGGCGTCGGTGATCCTGTTTGGCCACGCCATCTGGGATCCGGTCGCGCTGCTGGCGCGCTTTCACGAGCCGGTGATCGCGTCCATCGCGCTGGTTGCGCTGCTGGTGGCCACCTTGAACACGAATGTCGCGGCCAACGTGGTCTCGCCTTCGAACGATTTTTCGAACCTGAATCCACGGCTGATTTCTTTCCGCACCGGCGGCATCATTACGGGCATAGTGGGCGTGCTGATGATGCCTTGGAAGCTATTGACCGATTTTCAAAGCTACATTTTCGGCTGGCTGGTTGGATACTCTGGGCTGCTGGGGCCGGTTGCCGGAATCATGATCACGGACTATTTTCTGCTGCGCCGCACTTATCTTGATATTGGCGAGCTCTACAATCCGATGGGCATTTATCGCTACGGACGCGGCGTGAATTATCGGGCGATCGTCGCGCTGATGGCCGGCGTCGTAGTCGCATTGATCGGCCTCGTGGTTCCTCCTCTGCGCTGGCTTTACGATTACGCTTGGTTTGTCGGATTCCTGGTCGCGTCGCTGGCCTATTGGATTTCGATGCGGAGCAGAGCAGGGAGGACCGCGGTTCCTCAGGCGCCTGGACTGCGCGAGATGACTGGGTAACACCCGTTTTTCCTTGACAAAGTTGTGAAAAAGGGCAAAACTGGCTTGTTCCGCTTGGTCTGCCGCTTTTCTAGATCGATCCCAAGACTGAACCTGGTGTGTTCAGCCGCAAAAGCAAAGCCGAGTTCGGCAACAGAAAACCTTGATGGGCTGCAAGCGGTTATAGGGGACTGAATACTCATGAAAATATCGCCACGCACCGCTATTGTTTGTTTACTTACTTTGCTGTCGGCTTCGTTTCTGTATGGACAAGCCACCGGAAGTATTTCTGGCACCGTGACGGACGCTACCGGCTCTGCCGTACCCGGGGCGATGGTCACCATCACAGCTCCCGCCACGGGACTGTCCCGGTCTTCCGCCACCAATCAAAACGGCGAGTATATTGTTCCTTTGCTCGGGGTGGCCAACTACAACATCCAGGTGGAACTCCACGGTTTCCAGACCGCTAAGGTTGAAGCCATCCGGCTGCAGGTGGATGAACACCGTGAGTTGGATTTCAAGCTGACTCCGGCAACGGTGCAAACCAGTGTGGAAGTGAACGCCACCGCCGTCGCGATTCAAACCACGGACGCCACTCTGGGTCAAGTCATCACCTCACAACAGGTGGCCGATCTTCCCTTAAACGGCGGTGACTTCGTGCAACTTGCCACGCTAACGCCGGGCGTGTCGCAGGAAACCAATCCGAACAGCTTTTTTAACGGCGGTCCCAGCAGTGAAGCGTCCGCCCGCGGCTCCTACTCGCTTTCCGTAGGTGGCTCACGCGCCAACAGCACCGATTGGCTGTTGGATGGCAACGACAACAACGAACTGACGTCCGGCGCGATCTCGATTCTGTCGTCCATCAATTCCATCCAGGAGTTCAAAGTTCTCACCTACAATTACTCGGCCGAATGGGGGACGCGCGGGGGCCCGACGGTTCTGGTGACGACAAAATCGGGAAGTAACCAGTTCCACGGAAGCCTGTTTGAGTTTTTGCGCAACACCGATCTGGATGCGCGCAGCTTCTTTGCAGCTTCGACGGAAAAGTTCAACCTCAACCAATTCGGCGCATCGTTCGGCGGTCCCGTCAAGAAAGACAAAGTCTTCTTCTTCATGGATTACGAGGAGAAGTATCAGCGCCACGGGATCCCGTTTACCGGCCTCATGCCCAGCGTTGCCATGCGCAACGGCGATTTCACCGACAATGCCTTCGGGCAGCCGAACACCATCCAGTTGACCAACCCCACCTCGACCTCAAAGACGCCGTTGATGTGCGATTCCGGAGGCAATGCATTACCTACTGCCGCGGATGGAAGCCAAGCCGCGGGTACGCCGTGCAACAAGATTCCGGCCAGCCTGATCAATCCGATTGGGCAGAAACTGATCAACCTGTACCCGCTTCCCAACGCCAACAATCCCGCGCTGGGCTACAACTACGTGAGCGAACCAGTGCGGAGTCTCAACGAAGGAAAATTCGACATCCGGCTGGATGAAAACCTTTCCGCCAAGGATACCTTCTTTACACGCTTCAGTTACGATCAGGCCGAATCTCACGTTCCCGGCGGAGCTCCGGACTTGGCCGAGCAAGGGTCTTTTGCCAGCAATCAAAGCATCATCAATCATGCCCGTAACGCGGTCATCTCCGAGACGCACGTTTTTTCGCCGACTACGGTCAACCAGATGAGCTTCGGCTACAACCGCATCTTCGACTACATCACGTCGCAGGGGCAGGGTAGCTTCGCGGCGCAGGGCATCGGCATCCCCAACGCCGATCTCGGTGGCGCCGTTAGTACCGGCCTCACCTCCGTGGCGGTATCAAGCCCTTACTGGTCCCTGGGCGATCGGGGTTACACCCCGTTCGTGGGTGGCACAAACGTGTGGACGTTCTCCGACTCGCTCGATCTGGTTCGCGGCAGCCACGATTTTCGGGTCGGCTTCAATCTTCGCGCCAACCAGTTGAACGCCGTCGCCGTTGGATTTCCCAATGGGTACTGGGTTGTCAGCGGCCAGTTTACCGGGGATGCCGCGGCAGACTTACTCACCGGTTGGACCTCCATCGGCCTCCACGACCAGGAGTTCGGCGGCACCGTTACCGGCCGGCGCTGGAAATTGAACCGTCCCTTCGTCGAGGACAATTGGCGCGTCGGCAAGAATCTAACGTTGAACCTCGGGTTAGCGTGGGCGCTGATGACTCCCCAAACCGAGGTGGGCAATCGCATGTCGGACTTTGATCCTGCCACGGGACAATTCCTCATCCCCGGTGTGAACGGAATAGGCGCGAGCGCCGGGATCAGGATGGATTGGACCGCTTGGGAGCCTCGCGTCGGCGCTGCCTGGAAGCCCTTCGGCAGCGGCAATACAGTGGTGCGCGGCGGGTACGCCATTTTCCACGACTCTTCCTGGAACCAGGGCGATCAGGGCTTGTGGCAGAATCCGCCGTTCTACGGAGAGTCGTTCGAGGCCGGAGGCAACATGTCGCAGGGCTTTGTCACGTACGCCACTGCTCCCGCCCCGGCCGATTTCGGAGGCACCATCCTCTCGCAAGACCGAAACTTCAAACAGGGCAGAATTCAGCAGTTCAACGCCAACGTGGAACAGCAGATCCCCGGACAAATCGTCCTAACGGTAGGCTATGCCGGGTCGCGTGACTCGCATATTCTGGAATACGGCAACAACATTAACGTGGGATCTCCCAGCGCCTGCGGCACGGTCGCAGGATACACGCTGGGTTGCGGTCCCAACGGAGCGGCCTTCGGCGTACCTTACACGGCGTTCCCCTTCACGGATATCCAGGGCATTGTCGACGCCGGGCTAGCTCACTACAATTCTTTGCAGATCAAAGCCGAAACCAAGAGCGCGCGTTACGGCTTATACGCCCTTGTCGGCTACACCTATTCGCGCTCTTACGACACCGGCTTCAGCGACGGTCTGGGGAGCATCATCGGCGCCACCTACTTCCCTCTGCCGAATTGGCAAAAGCTGGACTGGGGACTTTCGCAGATCAACCTGAACAACAATTTCACCGCGAGTGTCATTTATCAGCTTCCCTTTGGCAAAGGCCGAAAATGGGGCAGCAACTGGAACGGCGTCACCAACGCTCTGGTAGGAGGCTGGGAGGCCACCGTGATCGAACACGCCACGTCCGGCTTCCCGATCTTCGTAGTCGACAGCAGCTACTCATCCGGCGCGAATTTCGTGGACGGGAATTTCCAAACTCTCATCCGCCCGAATATGACCTGCAATCCCGTCCTGAGCCATCCCACGCTTTCCGATTGGTTCAACGCAAGCTGCTTCTCGGCGCCGCCGCCGGGCGAGCTCGGAAACGCCCCCCGCACGCCACTCTCGGGCCCCGGCTTCGTCAACACGGACTTTTCGCTCATCAAGCATTTTGCGCTCCCGCGCGAGGGAATGCGGCTGGATTTCCGGGCGGAGTTCTTCAACTTATTCAACCATCCGCAATTCGGCGCACCCGGCGGCAGCGGTTACGGGGCGGATTTCGCCGCTCTTTCGACGTTCAACGTGATCAACTACACGGTAAATAACCCGCGGCTGGTTCAGTTCGGTCTCAAGTTTGCTTTTTGAGGTTGATCCCCGCGCCGGCTTGTTCGGCGCCGGTCAGGAATAGCACTGCGAACAACTGTCCCACTTGGCACGGTGATAAGGTTCCACCACGGCGGTACCACACCGTAACCCGGTTCATCATTCCCAGCAGGGCAAGGCACAGGTACTTGGCTTCGATATCATCGCGCAGCACGCCGGCGTCCTGCGCCTCTTGCAAGACCGAGCGCACCAGGCTCTCGTGCGCGTCCCGCAGCGCCAGCACTTGCGTCCGACGATCGTGCGATAAAGCCTGCATTTCGGTGAACGTAGTCGAATGCCTTTCCTCATCTCGCAAGAGGCTTTCGATGTGGCTGCAAATCAATGTGCGCAGCCGGTCCAGAGGGTCTTTGAGTTTCTTGACCTCGGGTTCCAGGTCAGGCATGGTCAATGAGGAGCGTGCGGTCATCGTCGCTGCTCCTTCGAGACAAATCTAGGTAAAGACTTCCGCGAGTTGTCGCTCTAATAACGCCTGGTCTTTGCGGAACCATAGCACGGCGTGGTTCAGTACGCTCATCAACGCCAGGCCAAGATACTTGGCGGGGACATCGCCCCGAATCAGGCCGGCAGTTTGGGCGTTTTTTCAAAGGTGGACCGCACGAAGCGTTCATATGTATCGCGCAATGCCAGCACTTCCCCTCGGTGCCGAGCCGATATGGCGCGAAGCTCGGTCAACAACGTCACATTTCGCTTCTGATAGCGCAGCAGGATGGCCAAGTGGGCGCGGACCAAAACCCGGATGCGGTCCAACGGACCGGCAACCGCGCTCATGTCCAACACTCGTTCCGTGGTGGGCCGTTCGGCTCCCATATCGACGCGTTCCTTATGCTAGTATCTCAAACGATCGACCGGTAGAATCCAGCCGACAAAAGGATACTGGAAATGAAACAACGATACGATCTGATCAGCCTCCTGGCCCTCTCGGCCATCACCGCGATTCCTCAATACGGCAAGGAGGTTTTGCCCGCCTCCCTGGCCGGGGTCACCTGCCAGATTCCACCACCACTACATTGCGGCGATGCCAATTGTCCCGGCGCCTTAGTCATCGAGCAGGGAACGGCGGTGGAACCCCAGACCGGCCGCAAGTTCTTTCTGGATTTTCCGTGCGATATGAAGCGCGGCGAAAAGGTGACCTTCATTCTGAGCCTGCACGGGGCGGGATCCTACGGGAACTGGCAGCGTCACTATTTCCCCATCATGGACTACGCAAAGAAGTATCGTCTGGTGATCGCCACCCCGAACACACCGACCAGGGTGTGGTCTCCGATGGACGACGAATACCTGCAAAACATCGTCACTCTGGTCTATGACCAGATCGGCAAGCAGAACATCAAAGCGTTTTGGCTGGTTGGGCATTCGCAAGGCGGGATGACATCCAACCGGCTGGTGCGGACTGACTTCTTCAAGCTAAGAATCACTGGATGGCTGAGCCTGTCGGGCGGCCGTCTGGGTCCGCAGCCTCCGATTCCTCCCAGCTTCTTCACCGCTGCTCGCGCCGGCAGCCCTGGCGCCGCTCCTCCGCCCGGTGTTCCTGCCGGGGCCGCTGGTCTCGCCGCCGCGATGGCCGCATTGCGTGAGCCTCCGGACGCCACGTTCTCATTCATTTTCGAGACAGGCGAGCATGAACTCGGCGATCAACCCATTCCCGATGCTTCGCCGTGGGCCACGAAATTAGGTTGCCGTCCGCGAATCCGGCGCGCCGATGTGGTCGACACCAAGGCGGGTTACGTTTACGATTCCACGCGCCAGGATCCGGGCTCCGATGCGTGGGGACGCTTGCCGAGACCCGGCACCGCTGAAGTCTTCGAATATCCGCATTGCAAAGACGGCCGCGTGGTCGCCGACGTTGTCCGTATGGGCAAAGGCCACACGGAAGGACTGGAGCCGCGCGTAACCGAGCAACTAGTCAAGTTGATGCTGTCGGCGAAGAAGTAGCTCGCCCCGGATGCCCTGCGGCGAAGTTTGGTCCGGCCTCAAGCCGCGCGATTTCAGTGAACACGCACCAGTCCTGCTGGCTAAAGCCCTGGGCTTGGGCGGCCAGACACTTGTCGCGGATGACGCTGGCAAACGGCAGGGGCACATGAACTTCGCCGGCCGCTTCCAAGATCAACCGGATGTCCTTCAATCCGGCATCCAGGGTAAAGCCGGGCTGCGAGTAGTTCCGGCTCGCGATTCGGTCGACGTATTCGCTCATCGGCGGCAGAAAGCCCTTTAGCATCGCTGTCATTGGGCCAAGAACACCACGCTTTTCGGCAAACGTAAACGCCTGTCCCATCACTTCCAGTAAACTCGCGGCAAAAAAGTTTCCTGCCAGCTTCATGCTGGCCGCGGCCGCCGGATCATCACCTAGCGGAAGGATCATCTGCGTATATCGCTCCAATACCGGCCGGGCGCGGTCGACAATCTCCGGCGCCCCAGACACGAAGGTGTAGAGCTTTCCGGCCGCTGCCGCGTCTGGCCTGCCTGCAACTGGCGCAGCCAGGTAGTGACTTCCATGTTCACTGTGCAGTTGGGCGATTCGCGTGCTGGCGCCAGGCGATATCGTGCTGGTTCCGATGTGAATGGCGCCGCGCTTCATCCCGGCCAGAATGCCGTCGCCACCCGAGAGCGTGTCGAACACGGAATCGTCATCCAATAGCGATGTAATGACGAAGTCCGCCCCCTGGGCGGCTTCACGCGCGGTCCGTGCAGCCGTTGCGCCCGCGGCCACCAGCGGCTGCATCTTTTCTGGCGTGCGATTGTAGACGACGAACCGGCAACCGGAAGCCTGCACGTTACGAGCAATTCCAGCGCCCATCCGGCCCAAACCGATACACGCGATCGTCATATCTTGTAAACTCATGGTCCCTCCCTCTCCTTAACAGCGTTAAGGAGACAAATCCAAGGTACCTTAACATTGTTAAGCTGTCAAGAGGAAAGAGGTGGCTGGTGGCTCTGGATCGCAAGAAGGTGGTGCGCGCCGCGTTGCGTCTACTCGACAAGGTCGGTCTCGACGGCCTGACCTTACGCGGGCTTGCGGGCGAACTGGGCGTCCAAGCGCCGGCGCTTTACTGGCATTTCAAGAACAAACAGGAACTGCTGGATGAAATGGCCACCAGTGTGTTGGTGGACTCCATCCAAGACATGCTGCCGGGGGAGCGCGGGGACTGGCGTCAATGGGCGATGTACTTCGGCAAGGAAATGCGACGCATGCTGCTGCTTCATCGGGACGGAGCTAAGATGTTCAGCGGCACGTATCTGACAGACAGTAGCGTTTTCGAGTCGATGGAATTTTCCTTGCGCAAGTTTGTTGACGCGGGATTCTCCATACAAGACGCGTCGTGCGCCTTTAAGACGATCTACTGCTACACAGTCGGCTTTACTATCGAGGAACAAGCGGTGTATCCGAGGCCGGGCAAACGCGATCCAAGATACGATCCGGCCAGCCGCGGGCGCCGGATCGACCCGGAGCGGTTCCCTCTCGCACTGGCCGCTGGCGAAGAGATGTACAATTTTGACGACCACTTCGATAGAGGTTTGCAAGTCATCATCCGTGGCCTGCGCACGCCTGCCAAGATGACGCGCCCAAAACCCATCGCGAAATCCCGTGCAGCCCGGAAGTAGACTACGCTCCGGCCGCGGCGTGGCGTGCTGCGGTCTCGCGCTTGGCCCGGTCCTTCCCGATCGTTCGGGATCCAATGTAAAGCACCCCTGCGAGTAACCCGGCCATCACCGGAAGAATCAGCATCGCCTGTTGCAGCCCCACCGCTTTGAAAGCTTCAGTAACCGTAGCCGATCCGGCGGCCTTGGCCATCCGCAGAGCCATCATGTCGCTGAGTCGGCCGGTGAGTAGCGGTCCGAACGACGCGCCGCACAGGTACATCGCCATAAAGTAGACGGCCATCGCGGTGCCGCGCATGGACGGCGCGATGATGTCCTGAATCGCCGAGTAGACTAGCCCGTAATAGCTGCACAGCGTGCCGTAAAAGATGGCCAGCAAAACGACCGCTGTCACGACTCCGACGGCGACAACTCCGAAATACGCGAGCGGTGCGCCGATGAGGATCAAGCCCGCCGCCCACAGCATTCGCCCGTTCCCTCGGCTGACCGCCACCCGGTCTCCGAGCCATCCCGAGAACACGCTTCCCGTGATTCCACCAGCGGCATAAATCACACCCGTCGCCACGCCGGATTGCGCCAGGCTCATGGCATGCACGCGGCTCAGAAACGCGGGAACAAACGTGCCGAGCGCGTACATGTTGAAGTTGAGCAGCGCGCCGGATACGATGATCCACCACAGCGTTGGAATCCGGCTGACGATTTTCATGGCCGCCAAGCCAGTGTGTTCCGCTTCGCGCCGCATTTCCGAATTTCCGCGTTGGGGCTCTCGCAATCGCAGCAAAGGAGGGATCAGCAGTGCGGCGGGCGCTGCGGCGACCACCATCGCCATGCGCCATCCGAAGGCTTGTGCGATGGGCCCGCTGAAGAAGTACGCCAAGGCGCCGCCCAGGGGGACACCGAGCATGAATAGTGCCAGTGGCGAGGCGCGTTTCGAGCCTGGAAACAGGTCGCCAATCCAACTGGTCGCGGTGGGGGCGACCGCCGCTTCTCCCACGGCAAATCCGAGACGCGTGAACAAGAGCATGGCAAACGTGGTGGCGAGAGCAGCGAGCGCCGTAAGAGCGCTCCACACCACGATGCCTCCAGCCAGCAGCTTCTTCCGGCTCCAGCGGTCCGCGACATTGCCGAGCGGAACTCCCACCAGAGCATACAGCCAAATGAAGACGCTTCCGAGAAAGCCGATCTGGGTGTCGCTCAGGTGAAATTCCTTGCGAATCGGCTCCGTCAGGGCGCCGGCGACGTTCCGATCGTAGAAATTCAAGATGTTGATGGCGACCAGTACCGCGAGAGCCGCCTTAACGCCCTGACCTCTGTCGTTCATCAATCACGCCGAAGCTTGGTTGGCGCTCTGCCGGTCGAAATCGCCAAAGGTCCGGCCATCCTGCGCGAGACGTTGCAGGAGTGGCGCGGGAGACCACAGATCGGAACCGTGACGCGCTTCAAATTCCTGGATGCGCGCCAAAACCTTCGCCAAGCCCACGGTGTCGGCGTAAAACATGGGACCGCCACGCCACGGCGGGAAGCCATAGCCATTCAGGTACACGATATCGATGTCGACGGCGCGCAACGCAATGCCTTCTCCCAGCAGTTTCGCCCCTTCGTTCACCAGCGCGAACAAGCAGCGGTCCACGATTTCTTCTTGCGTGATTCGTCGCCGCTGGATGCCCGCCTCGCGTGCCACTGCTTCGATTAGCGCCGCTGTTTCCGGATCGGGCGACGGCATCCGGTTTGCATCATACTTCGAAAATCCTCGGCCGGTCTTTTGCCCAAAGCGCCCCAGCTCGCACAACCGGTCCGCCACGCGCGGAATTCGCACGCCCGGTTTTTCAAGATGCCTGTACTCCTTTCGGATGCGCCAGCCGACATCTAAACCGGCCAGATCGGATACGGCCAGCGGTCCCATGGCCCAGCCAAAATCGTACAGGGTCTGGTTGACGTCTTCCACCGAAGCGCCTTCCTCGATCAGAAATTGAGCCTCCCGGAAATAGGGGGCCAGCATCCGGTTTCCGATGAAGCCCCGGCAGTTGCCCGCCAGCACCGCGACCTTCTTAAGTCGTTTGCCGAGCGCCATCGAAGTGGCAATCACTTCCTTACTCGTCGCCTTGCCGCGCACCACTTCCAGCAGCCGCATCACATTCGCCGGACTGAAGAAGTGATGCCCGATGACCATCTTCGGACGTTTCGTCGCGGAAGCGATTTCGTCGATATCGAGCGTGGATGTGTTCGAGGCCAGGATGCAAGCCGGCTTGGCAATAGCGTCGATTTCGCCAAAAACCTGTTTCTTCAGCGCCATGCCTTCGAAAACGGCTTCGACGATGATGTCGGCCTGATCGAAGCCCGCATAGTTGAGCTGCGGCGTGATCAGCGCCATGCGTTCATCCATGACCGCTTGCGGGAACCGGCCCTTCTGCACGGAATTGGTGTAGTTCTTGCGGATGGTCGCGAGGCCGCGATCCAGCGCCTCTTGCGTGGTTTCCTTCAAGATCACCGGAATGCCGGAATTGGCGTAGTTCATCGCGATGCCGCCGCCCATGGTTCCCGCGCCGATTACTGCTGCCCGCCGGATCTCGTAGGTCGTGGTTCCCTTGGGAATATCCGGGATCTTGTTGACCGCGCGCTCGCCGAAGAAGGCGTGAATCAATGATTTGGACTGAGTGGAATAAAGACACTCGTTGAAAAGCTTGGCTTCCAGTTGGCAGCCTTCCTCGAAGGGCAGCTTGGTAGAGGCTTCCACTGCGTCGATTGCAGCCAGCGGCGCGGGCTGCCCGCGTCTGGTCTTTCGCGCGGTATCGCGCGAGGCGGAAAAAATCGCGGAGTCGACAGCGCCGAGTTTTTCCTTTCGCTCACGGGTTTTGGGCGCGGGCCGGTCTGCCACTTCTCGCGCGAACGCCACCGCGCCCGCCAGCAAGTCGCCTTCCAGATCGCCATCAATGATGCGATCCACGATCCCCAGCGCCAGCGCCTCTTGTGCTGTGATTGGCTCGCCGAACGCGCACATCTCGAGGGCCTTAGCCACGCCCGCCAGGCGCGGAAGCCGCTGCGTACCACCCGCGCCGGGAATGATTCCCAGCTTCACTTCAGGTTGTCCCACTTGGGCCGAGGCCGCGATGACGCGGTAGTGGCCGGCCATCGACACCTCCATACCGCCGCCCAGAGCTTGGCCGTGAATCGCCATTACGACGGGTTTCGGCGAATCTTCAATCGCCAGTAGCGTCGGGTGGAGCGTCAGGCGCGGTTTCTCGCCGGCCGTCATCTTTTGAAATTCCCGGATGTCCGCGCCGGCAATGAAGGTGGAACCCGCGCCAATCACCACCACCGCTTTGACCGCGGGGTCATGCGCCGCCGCTTGGATGGAATTGAGGATGCCTTCCGGAACTCCCGGGCTGAGCGCATTCACGGGCGGATTGTCGATGGTGATAACCGCGATGCCTTCCAAATGTGTCAGCTTTACAAGTTCGTTCATACGATCTCCGCAATGATAATCGTCTACATCGAGGACAGCAAGCGCCCACCGTCGACTACCAGGATTTGACCGGTCATAAACGACGATCGGTCGCTCGCCAGCAGCAACGCCACCTCGGCAATTTCCATGGGCTGTCCCAAGTGCCGGATCGGTTGCTGCTCCAACCGCTTTTCACGGCGCGCTTCGTCGCGCCAGTAGTATGCGCTTAACTCAGTTTGGATCAGTCCAGGTGCAATCGCATTTACCCGGACGCCCTTCGGTCCCAATTCGAGTGCATAGGATTGCGTCAGCATATTGAGCGCGGCTTTGGTCATGCTATACAGCAGGCCTTCAAACTGAGGCCGCAATCCTGAGACAGATGAGATATTGATGATGGAGCCGGAGCGGCGTGCGACCATCCCCGGCGCCACAAGCTGCGTCAACCGGAAGGCGCTTTTCAGGTTGATCTCGATCATCTTGTCGAACATTGCTTTGTCGATTTCCAGGCACGGTGCTTGCGCCACGTTGGTTGCCGCGTTATTCACTAGAATATCGATGCAGCCCAGTTCTTGCGTGACTTTGGCCACCAGCCAATGGACCTGCTCGCTCCGTCCCACATGGCAGACCATCGGGATGACGGACGGACCGATAGCGCGCGCGACCTCTTCCAACGTGTCAGGCTTGCGGCCGCAGATGACTACCTTCGCGCCCTCTCGGGCAAACGTCTCCGCGATGGCTCGGCCGATACCTCTGCTTGCGCCGGTGACGATCGCCACTTTTTCATGGAGAATTCTATTTTCCAAGCACCTGAAAGTATATTACGGCTGATAACATAGAACCCATTGACACTCGTGGCTCTTGAATCCGACACCTCGGCTGTCCGTCCCGGCGAAGAACTCGACCGCGCGGCATTGGAGGATTATCTGAACAAAAATCTTTCCGGCGGCGCGACTGGTGTTGAGATTCAGCAGTTCCCTAGTGGCCACTCCAACCTGGTCTACCTGGTTCGCACAGACCGCCGCGAATACGTCCTGAGGCGTCCGCCGCTGGGGCCCGTAGCGCCAAAAGCGCACGACATGGCGCGCGAATATCGGGTGCTGCATGCGGTTCATCCCCACTTCCCGGAAGCGCCCGAGGTTTTTCTGCTGTGCGAGGATCCCTCCGTCATCGGCGGCACTTTTTTCCTGATGGAGCGTCGCCGCGGAGTTGTCATTCGCGATTCGATACCGCGCGAACTGGCCGTGATACCGGATTATCCTCGCCTGGTGAGCGAAGCGTTCATCGATTGCCTGGTGCGATTGCATTCGATCGACGTCTCGCAGCCCGGGCTCAGTTCGCTGGGAAAACCCGAGGGCTTCGTCGAGCGGCAGGTGCGCGGCTGGGCGGAACGATGGAATCGGGCCAAGACTGAGCAGCTTCCAGAGATGGACCGGGTCGTCCGCTGGCTGAGCGATAATCTGCCTCCGTCGGTTGAAGCGACGCTGGTACACAACGATTACAAGCTGGATAATGTCATGCTGCAGCCCGACGCAGCCCGGGTGGAAGCAGTGCTCGACTGGGAAATGACGACCATCGGAGATCCGTTAGCCGATCTGGGACTCACCATGTGTTACTGGGCGTGGGCCAGTGTCGCCGCTGAAGACGATCCGCATCCCGCGACGCCTAACGTGACTTCGCAGGCGGGCTGGTACACGCGAGATCAGTTCCTGCAGAGATACGCGCAGCGAACCGGGCGGGAGATCACACATATCCGCTACCACGAGGTTCTCGGGCTCTTCAAGCTGGCGGTTATTCTGCAGCAGATCTTTTATCGTTTTCATAAAGGGCAGACGCGGGATGAGCGCTTTCGCGCGTTTGACCGGCGCGTGCGCGGGCTGATCCGGATGGCGGTTGCGCTCATTGACAAGGAGAATCGCCCGTGAGTCGCGTCTACTTGGTCCGGCATGGACAAGCGGGCACTCGTGAGGCCTACGATTCGTTGTCGGAACTGGGGCGGCGGCAGGCGAGGCTATTGGGTGAGTATTTCGTGTCCGAGAAGATCCATTTCGCGGCGGCCTATTCCGGAGCGCTGGTGCGCCAGCAGGACACAGCGGCCGAAGTGAGAGCTGCGTACCGCGAGGCGGGGGTTTGTTTTCCGGAGATCGCGCCTGAGCCAGGCTGGAGCGAATTCGACCTGACGCACGTTTATCAGGCCATTGCGCCTCTGTTGTGCGCGGAGGATGCGGAATTTGCGCGGCAGTACCAGGAATTGGTGGCGCAAGCACGCGCGGCCGCCGAGCAACCTGATGCGACGGTGAATCGCCGCTGGCTGCCCTGCGATTCCAAGGTGGTGGAGGCATGGATGCAGGGCCGGCATGCCTATAACGGTGAGACCTGGCAAGCTTTTCGCGAGCGCGTCGTGGAATGCCGTTCCAAGCTGGAGCCGGTTGAACCCGAGGCGAACGTCGTTGTGTTTACTTCCGCGACCCCCATCGGAATATGGACCGCGCTGGCCATGGAGATCCAGGATGAGCGCGCCATGCGCCTGGCCGGCGTGCTGCATAACGCATCCTGTACCGTATTGCGGTTCAACAATGGAGAGCCGCGGCTGCATTCTTTCAACGCTATCCCGCACCTCGCTGAGCCTGGGCTTCGCACTTACCGGTAGGAACATAGGAAAACTGAATGGACTTCGAATTTTCACCCAAGGTACAGGATCTTCAGAAGCGCGTAACCGCCTTCATGGAACAGCACATTTATCCCAATGAAGCGAAGTATAAGGAGCACTGCGAGGGTTCCAATCGGTGGCTGCCCGTCCCCGTGATTGAAGATTTGAAACCAAAGGCGCGCGCGGCGGGGCTCTGGAATCTCTTTCTGCCTGCGAGCGAACACGGCGCCGGACTGACGAATCTGGAATACGCTCCATTGTGCGAGATTATGGGCCGCTCGCCCCTGGGTCCGGAAGTGTTCAATTGCTCGGCGCCGGACACGGGGAACATGGAAGTGCTGGAGCGGTATGGATCGCCCGAACTGAAAGAGCAGTGGCTCAAGCCGCTGCTGGCCGGCGAGATCCGTTCCTGTTTTGCGATGACAGAACCTAAGGTCGCATCCTCCGACGCCACCAATATTGAATCCAGCATCGTGCGCGATGGCGGCCACTACATCATCAACGGGCACAAGTGGTGGAGTTCCGGAGCAGGCGATCCGCGTTGCAAGGTAGCCATCTTCATGGGCAAGAGCGACCCATCGGCGCCGAAGCATAAGCAGCAATCCATGATCGTTGTTCCGATGGACGCGCCGGGGGTGACCCGGAAACGCATGCTCACCGTTTTCGGATACGATCACGCACCGCATGGCCACGGCGAGGTTCTGTTTGAGAATGTGCGTGTTCCAGTGGGCAATCTTCTGCTGGGCGAAGGGCGCGGCTTTGAAATCGCACAAGGACGCCTGGGACCCGGCCGCATTCACCATTGCATGCGATTGATCGGCGTGGCGGAGCGCGCGCTCGAGTCCATGTGCGAACGAGTGAAGTCGCGAGTAGCTTTTGGACGCACGCTGGCGGAACAAGGGACCATCCGAGCGGACATTGCGCTCTCTCGAATGGAAATCGAGCAGGCGCGCCTCTTGACGCTGAAAGCCGCTTACATGATGGATACGGCCGGGAACAAAGTGGCGCGGGCTGAGATCGCGATGATCAAGGTGGTGGCGCCGAATCTGGCTTTGCGTGTTCTGGACCGGGCCATCCAAGCGCACGGCGGGGCAGGTGTCTCGCAAGATTTTCCTCTGGCATCCGCGTGGGCGAATTCGCGCACGCTGCGCCTCGCGGACGGTCCGGACGAAGTGCATCGCGAAGCCATCGCCAAATACGAGCTAGCCAAATGACATTGGACGAGCTCAGGGAACTTGTGGGACGGGAAATTGCCGTCACGGAGTGGGTCGAAATCACTCAGGAACGCATCAACAAATTCGCGGATGCCACTGAAGACCATCAATGGATCCATGTCGACGCCGAGCGGGCGCAGCGGGAGTCTCTCTATGGGACAACCATCGCCCACGGGTTCCTCACCCTTTCCCTGATCCCCAAGTTTCTTCAGGAATCAATTCAGATCAGTGACTTGCGCATGGCGATCAACTACGGCTTGAATCGCGTTCGTTTTCCCTCGGCGGTTCGCGCTGGATCGCGTATCCGGGGGCGAATTGTTCTGCAGTCGATCCGTGATGCCGGGGATTCCACCGAGGCGGCCTTCTTGATTACGATCGAGAGTCAACGAGGGGAAAAGCCCTGCTGCGTCGCCGAAATGTTGGCCCGCTACTACAAATAAGGAGAACGTGAGCTGAGCAAGCATTGACAGGCCTCGATTTCTCAATACATAATTGAAGCTCCTTCCTCGTCCGAGCGATCCTTACCCCGTTGTCATTCGCTATTCACCTGTCGGATGTCTCATCCCGCCAAATTCATAGTCCTGCTGCCACTGCTGTGTTGGAGCGCGGATGTTCGCAGCCACGCTGGCGGCGACCTGCGGAAACATGCTCTACCATTTCTTCCGCGACATTGGTTTTGTGTTCACTCTGGGGCCGTGGAAGGCAATCGCCGGGTTCCGTGTGTACGCGCTCTACACCCTGGCGCTCGGCTGCGGCATCGGCATCTCGCAACTGCGAAGCTCGCGTACAGGTCTGAACCGCAACTGGCTCAGCCGCGTCCTGGCAGCTACCAGGGTGATCGGCTTCTTCTGGGCGACTGAAATCGCTCGACGCGCTGGAGCCGATCATTTTCCTGGAAGAGAAATATCAATTCGATTTCACCGACCACCCCTGCGACCAGGGTCACATCGATTCCGTCGATCAGGTTATGGCCTTGCTTGTTGAAGCCTGATCTGGATCGCGACTTGGCCCTACTTGCGCGCGGCGAAAAACTGGATGAGCGGCATCGGGCCTTGAATATCCGGATCGTCGGGAGCGAGCTTCGTGGCCCGCGCGGACAGCTCACTGGCAAGCTCGAAGATCCTCTCGTCAACCACGCGCCCGCTGCTGGCTCTCATCGCCAGGTTCGGCAGAGCGGTTCCGGCGGCGGCCAGCACGATTGCGTTGGAACTTTGCTCCAGCTCCGTCGTTGCGTGACCCGCTAGAATCTCCTTCGCATAAAGGAAGCCCAAGTTCGCGGCGATCTCCCGGTTCTCGGGATCAGCATCCATGGCGCGCCGCAGCACTTGTTCGGCGTCGCCGGAGTCTTCCACCTCCAGGAATTTTACGGCGTTCATCGTGACAGCGCTGTCGTTGGGATGCTCCTGCACCGCCGCTAGCCACTGACCGCGCGCGGCATCATGATCTCCCGCGTTGGCATACGGACCCTTGGCGCGATAAACGTAAGCCACTTTGGACGCGCTGGCCGCCGCTTCCGGATGATGCTCCACCAGGTAAAGAATGTGTTGCAGCCGGACCGATCGGCGGGCGGGATTGTCGTAGGCCGGGGGCGGCGCCGTGTCGCTGTAAAACTGCAGCAGTTGGATACGCGCATCGACATCCTCTGGATTCTGAAGGACGTGAGACTCCAGGTTCGCCATCTCTTGCAGTGATGGCAGGGGCCGAGACAGGATCCGCGCAACAACCGGCTGTCCGGCCAACCTTGCTGCGCTCAAGCCCGCAATCAGGAGCATCGTTTTGAATCGCGTGGCCGTCATGCCAGCCAATCATATGCAAGTTCCGTGCCAACTTCCGCTGTTGAGCCGAAACGGCTTTTATGGCGTTCGATGTGTCCATTGGACAACTTGGGTGTTCGCTGAGACACGAATCTGTTCATGCCAATCCAAATCCGGCAATACAGCGTCGCTCAGTAACTCGTAAACTATAGAGAATGGCGAATTTAGGATTTGTCGGTTTGGGCGTGATGGGTAGCCGCATGGTGAAGCGCCTGCTGGACAAGGGGCACAGCGTCACCGGTTACAACCGCACGCGTTCCAAAGCCCAGTGGTTGATCGATCGCGGCATGAAATGGGCCGATTCGCCACGCGCGGTCGCTGCGTGTGTAGATGTTACGCTTTCCATGGTCACCAATTCCGCCGCGCTCCAGGAAATCGCCGATGGCCCCAATGGAATCATCAGCGGCCTCGGCAGCGGCAAGATTTGGATCGACATGAGCACCATCGGTCCCGAGGTCAGCAAGGCCATGGCGGCCCGCGTGAGACAAAATGGCGCAGATTTATTGGACGCGCCTGTCTCGGGAAGCGTCATCACCCTCGAGCAAGGCAAGCTCTCCGTCATGGTGGGCGGCCGCGCGGAAACTTTCGAGCGCGTGAAGCCTCTGCTGCTGGATCTGGGCCCCAAAGTCACACATGTTGGTGAAAACGGCCTCGCGCTGGTGATGAAGATCGCGACCAACTTGAACCTCGCGGTACAAATGCTGGCATTTTCGGAAGCAGTGCTGCTCGCCGAAAAAAGCGGAATCGCGCGTGAGACTGCGGTCGACGTTCTTACCCACAGCGCCATCGCGTCACCAATGGTCCAGTATCGCGGCCCGTTTGTGCTTAAAATGCCTGAGGAGGCTTGGTTCAACGTCAACATGATGCAGAAGGATATGCTGCTCGCATTGGAGCTGGGCCGCAAGATGGACGTCCCTCTGCCCACCACGGCCACCACCAATGAATTTCTCACCGCCGCGCGTGCCATGGGCTACGTGGAGCAGGATTTCGCAGTAGTATTTGAGGTACTGGCAAGAATGTCTGGAGTTTCAAAATGACCACCGCCGTCAACCCGTCCAAAGCGGATTCGCGAACTGGCGCCGACCTGTATCTGCACATGTACCGGCGCATGATGATGATTCGTCTGTTTGAAGAGCAAGTCAACGATCTCTATACCCGCGCGCTGATGCCCGGCCTGGCGCACTTATATATAGGTGAGGAAGCCGTCGCTGTCGGCGTGTGCGAGGCGCTGCGCCCGGACGATTACATCACCAGCACGCATCGCGGACACGGACATTGCCTGGCGAAAGGCGCGTCCGTGGATCTGATGTTCGCCGAATTGCTCGGCAAGGAAGCCGGCTACTGCAAAGGCAAGGGCGGCTCCATGCACATTGCCGATCCGGCCACCGGCAATCTCGGCGCGAATGCGATCGTGGGCGGAAGCACCGGCATCGCGACGGGCGCGGCATTTTCGGCGCAGCGTCTGGGCACCGGTCAAGTGGCGGTTTGTTTCTTCGGCGAAGGCGCCCTCGGCCAGGGTGTGCTGTACGAAGTGATGAACATGGCCGCCTTGTGGAAGCTGCCCGTGATTTATGTTTGCGAAAACAATATGTACAACGAGTACACGCATTTTTCGGAAACCACGGCCGGCGACATTCTCGCGCGCGGACCGGCTTTCGGCGTGCCTTCGGAAGCAGTGGACGGCCAGGACGTGCGCGCGGTCCACGCGGTCGCGAAGAAGCTGGTGGAGCGAGCCCGGAAGGGCGAAGGGCCGTCGCTGCTGCTGGTGAATACCTATCGTTACCATGGGCACCATGTCGGGGACGTGAGCCGCGAATACTATCGATCGAAACAGGAAGAGCAACAGTGGAAGACCGATCGCGATCCCATTCGGATCATGGGCGATTGGCTGGTATCGCAAGGTCATGCGGATCGCGCCGCCCTTGACAAAATTCATGACGAGGTGAAAGTCGAAATTGACAGCGGCGTGAAGTTTGCTCTCGACGCCCCGTATCCCAGCCGCAGCGAGGTGGATGAAGATGTCTATGCTTGAAACGAAAGAAGGGCTTGGTGTCGCGGTTCGTGAACTGACGCTCGCGCAAGCGATCCGCGAAGCGCTCGCCGAAGAAATGCGTCGTGACCCGCGTGTTTTTATTCTCGGCGAAGATATCGCCGAGGCGGGCCATCCGTTCAAGGTCTTGACCGGACTGGTGGACGAATTCGGCACTAAGCGCGTGCTGGACACGCCGATATCGGAGGCAGGTTTCACTGGCGTCGCGGTGGGCGCAGCGATGACCGGCATGCGCCCCGTGATCGACATCATGTTTGGCGATTTCATCGGGCTCACCATGGATCAAATGGTGAACCAGGCCGCCAAAATCCATTACATGTCGGGGGGCAAATGGAAAGCTCCGCTGGTCATGCGAACCACGCTGGGCGCAACGCGACGCTCAGCCGCGCAGCACTCGCAATCGCTGCACGCCTGGTTCTGCCATATTCCAGGCTTGAAGGTCGTGATGCCGTCGACTCCGTACGACGCCAAGGGCCTTTTGAAATCGGCCATTCGCGACGACAATCCGGTGGTGTTCTTTGAAGACAAGATGATGTACCGGCTGAAGGGCAACGTGCCGGAGGAAGAGTACACCATTCCCCTGGGCGTCGCTGACATCAAGCGCGAAGGCAGCGATATCACCATCATCGCCACCAGCAGCATGGTGCAAGTGGCTCTGGGAGCCGCGAGTTTGCTGGAAGAAAGCGGTATCAGCGCCGAGGTCGTCGATCCACGCACGCTCTGGCCGCTCGATGAAAAGACGTTGGTCGAATCGGCGAAGAAAACTTCTCGAGTGATCGTGGTCGACGAAGGTTACGGACGCTATGGCGTGACGGCCGAAATCGCCTCGGTGATTCAGGAAAACTGCTTCTTCGATCTGGAAGCACCGGTGAAGCGCATGGGCGCGATGCACGTTCCCATTCCGTTCTCGCCGCCGCTGGAAGACGTAACGGTTCCAACTGAAAAGACCGTTGCGGAAGCGGCTCGCGCGCTCTGCGGGGCCAAGTAGGACTGGAAATGAGCGGGCATTCACACGGCCATGATCACGATCATCATGACCATGACCATCAGGTTGTTCCGTCTGATCCCGCCCTGCGCACGAAGGCGCTCGAATCCCTGCTGACGGAGAAGGGTTTGGTCGATCCAAAAGCGTTAGACGCGCTGATCGACACGTATCAGCACAAGGTGGGCCCGCGAAATGGAGCGAGTGTTGTTGCCCGCGCCTGGGTGGATCCCTCCTACAGGCAACGTTTGCTTGCCGACGGCACCGGTGCGATCGCGGAGCTGGGCTACGGCGGGGCGCAAGGCGAGCACATGGTGGTGGTGGAGAACACGCCGAAGGTGCACAATCTCATCGTTTGCACGCTGTGCTCCTGTTATCCCTGGTCGGTTCTTGGGCTGCCGCCGGTATGGTACAAATCGGCGCCCTATCGTTCGCGTGCCGTGATCGATCCGCGCGGCGTGTTATGTGAGTTCGGGCTGGAGCTGTCTGAGGAGACCGAGGTGCGGGTTTGGGACAGCACCGCTGAACTGCGTTACTTGGTCCTGCCGGAACGGCCGGCTGGGAGCGAGATGCTGGACGAGAAGGCGCTTGCGGCGCTGGTCACACGCGACGCCATGATCGGTGTTGCCAAGGTCGCTTTGTCGGCCACCGGAGCGGTCGCGTGAACGGTGTTCATGACATGGGCGGAATGCACGGCATGGGCTCCGTCGAGTACGAGCAGAACGAGCCAGTGTTCCACGCACCTTGGGAAGGGCGCGCGTTCGCGCTCAATCTAGCCGCGGGCGCTTGGCGCAAGTGGAGTCTGGATGCTCTCCGGCACCAGATCGAGTTGATCCCCGCGCGCGAATATCTTCGCATGAGCTACTACGAGAAATGGCTGACCGCTGTCACGGAGCGCCTGGTGCAGAGCGGCTTGGTGACTCGCGCGGAAGTCGAAAATGGGACGGCCGCGCCCGGCTCGTCCAAAGCAACGCCCGCGCTCACCGCGGACCAAGTGCCGTCCATGCTCCGTAGCGGCGCGCACGCCAGCCGTGACGTGACGGTTGTTCCGCGCTTCCATGGCGGCCAGCTGGTCCGCACGCGCAACATCAATCCGACCGGACACACGCGCCTGCCGCGTTACGCTCGCGAGAAACAAGGAACTGTGGAGCGGGATCACGGCGTGTATGTTTTTCCTGATACCACCGCGCACGCGCTCGGCGAGAAGCCGCAACATGTTTATTCCGTTCGTTTCACCGCGCGCGACCTGTGGGGTGAGCAGGCCTCGCCGCGTGACTCGGTCTATATCGATCTTTGGGACGACTACCTTGAGCCAGTCTGAATCAACGTCTGAGACCGGCCCCGTGTTCGCCGAGCCCTGGGAAGCGCAGGCGTTCGCCATCGCAGTAAAGTTATCGGAACAGGGTTACTTCACCTGGAAGGAATGGTCCTCCGCTCTCGCCGATGAAGTGAGAGCTGATGCGAGCCGCGGATATTACGAGCAGTGGTTGGCAGCTTTGGAGCGCTTGGTGACAGCCAAGGGTTTGACGGACCGAGCGGCCCTTCTCGATCGCAAGGAAGCCTGGGCTGAGGCCTATCGGCGCACGCCGCACGGAAAGCCGATCGAGCTGGCTGCGGCCAGATCACGAAATCATTAGTCGTTTAGAAATTAGGAGGCATACAGTGGCACTAAAAACTCACGGAACAATGGCGGTGGATTGGGAGCAGCGCGTCGACATGGATCGATTGCGCAAGGAGCGCCTGGCGCGCGTAAAATCGCTACTCGCGAAGTCTGAAATCGGCGCGTTGTTGTGCTTCGACATGAACAACGTGCGCTATATCACCGCGACGCACATCGGCACCTGGGCGCAGGACAAAATCAGCCGCTTTACGCTGCTGCCGCAAAATGACGAGCCGATTCTCTGGGACTTCGGCTCCGCCGCCAAGCACCATCAACTCAATTGTCCGTGGCTCGGCGAGCGTTCGCGGCCGGGCATTTCGTTGCTGCGCGGAGCCATGTCGCCTGAGATGGGGCGCGCCGAAGATGTCGCGAAGAAGATCAAGATAGAGCTCGAGATGCGCGGCCTGCACAAAGAGCCGGTCGGCATCGACGTAGTAGAACCGCCCATTCTATTTGCCCTGCAGCGCGAAGGCATCAACGTAGTGGATGGCCAGCAGCTCATGTCGGACGTGCGCGTCATCAAAACGCAAGACGAGATCTCGCTGCTCAACACTTCGGCGATGATGGTGGACGCCGCCTACCACGATCTGTACTGCGCCATGAAACCCGGCATGCGCGAGAACGAGGCCGTCGGCCTGGTAAGCAAGATCCTGTATGACTTGGGATCCGAATACGTTGAA
>Ga0209517_10003231_pt1 | contig 22295 bp, 21 predicted proteins | sample PeaSoiMetSII2010_FD_187695 | JGI IMG/M metagenome (GOLD analysis project Ga0209517, IMG submission 187695) | Peat soil microbial communities from Weissenstadt, Germany - SII-2010 (SPAdes) (version 2) | ecosystem: Environmental > Terrestrial > Soil > Wetlands > Peat | place: Germany...
ACCCCGCCGACGTCTCCCGCCTGGCCGGCCACGCCAGCATCCGGATCACCCTCGACATGTACATCGGCACCACCGCCGGCACCCTCGACCGCGCCCGCACCGCCACCAGCTAACTGGGGTGCCCTCAACTGGGAGCCTGCCAGTCACTGAGCAAGCCGTCACGATCCGCTGGAGCTGGCAGCCGCCAGCCCGGACCGGTCTCAGCCCGACCTCGCTCGCTCATTGGAGAACATCGCGGCTGCGTTCTCAGCGCTCAAACGCACCACTGCGGCTGATACCGCACGCCCTGAGGCTGTAGCGACATTCGCGACGGATCCCGGGAAGCTAACCGTCCGGAATGACCGAGTCCGTGATGATCTTCGGCGCGTATACGGCGCGGCCACCCGCATACGGCCACAGTCAGTCGGACACAGCCGCCTGAGACGATGGAACAGCCCCCGACCGCATATACACAGGACGGGGACTGTTTCCGCAGGTGGTGGCAGGTGTTGGGGTTCGAACCAACGTTGGCTGAGCCGACGGATTTACAGTCCGCGCTCCGCACATGCGTGACCTGGTCAAACGATCCGTGCGCGGAGTCTTTCGGCAGGTATTTGGCATGATCATGGAACGCGGGATTCTTTGCAGGGTGCTTCTTGGCCCTCGAGCCGTTTCCGCGACGAAAAAAGCCCGCTGAACTTGATAGCGGCAGAGGTCGCGGTCTCGGGCTCGGTGATGACTTACTGCTCGCGCCCGCGGCGAACCATGCCGGTCGTGAACCACAGCACGAGCGTCGAGGCTAGCTGCACAGCCATCTCTGCGGCCTCGGGCGACTCAAGCTCCGTCGGCGTCTGTGCCCCGTGGCGGGATGTCTGGCCCTCCCACAGCAGCGACATCATCGCCAGTACTGGCGCGACATCCCCGATCCCATCCTTGCCGGGGATCGCCAACAGGAATCTGCGTGGGTTGTCACGCATGGCCCCGAGCATGGTGCCGAGCGTCGCCTTCGCGTTCTTCGGCTCGACGATGGGCGTGGGCAGCGGACTCAACGGCCTTGATGGCCAGGCCGTACGCCTCGTCCGGCTCGGGCTTGGGCGCTCTAACTGCGTCGCTCGCGGCCCGAAGTTGAGCAGCAGCCGAGCCAGCCTCAGCGACGGCCGCTGACGACTTGATGGCTGCGTCAACCATCGCCGCCGCAATGGGGTTAACTCGGCGTTCCAAGCCCGAGCCATTGGCCTTTACCCGGTAGACCGACCTCGCGTCTGTCAGGTGCTGCGCAAGTTCGTCCCCCAACGCCTTCAGGCGAATTCGAGAATGAAACGGCGCAACGCCCGTCACGAACACGATCGGCATCAAGTTGAGCATGGCGTCTACGGTGTCGAGAAGCGCATGATCATTTCCGTGCTCGACGCGAACGGACCAAGCCGTCTCAGCGTTCGGACCATCGGGGACCGGAACATCGAGTCGCAGCAATACACGCCGTGCCAGCGTCGGGTGCTCGGACGCCGCCCTCAGCAACCAGTCGCGCAGGGGGCCACGCAAGGCGACTGGAACGCCTTCGCGCAGGCCAACAGTGCCAGTCTCGCGGGCTGACCACGGTTGCCAGACTCGGTAGTCATGACTCAAAGGTACTCAACAAGGCCGACGGGCTGGACGCTCAAAGCTCGGATGCTGTGGGCGGCATTGCCCAGCCCGAGAAACTCTCTGAAGGTCTCGATGTAGCGTCCGGTTCACGCCACGTTAGCGATCCGGGCTGGGAGGGGACGAGAGGTGACAATTAGCACTCGGCCACCGAGAGTGCCAGCACGGGTTTAGGATAACTACAGCCATGTAAGTCAGCGAGGTCCTAATGATCCCCGAGATAGTTACCGCGGCCGCCGACATGGCCCTCGCGGTCGAGAACGGAGTAGCCATGCGGCGCAAGCCAACCGAACCCCCGTCCCCGCCCGCGCCACCAGCGGCCTCGGTTGCCGCAGCGGGCATCAGCGGAACGGAGTTCCTGATCGGCATGATGATCCTCGCGCTGTCCCTGGTCGCGGCGGCACTGATCATCCATCACGGGCTGGCCGCCTGACCGCCATGGCTCAGAAGCGGGTTGGTCTGCTCGCGCAGATCGAGGCGGACGTGTTCGACGACACGGTGCCGCTGGCGTCCCTCCTGCAGAGGTGTGTCGTGCTCGGCGGGCGGACCGGGTCGGAGAAGATGCGGGACTGGGCCCGCCGGGAACTCGACGGTTATGGCGGGCCCGCGGACACTGTGCCGGAATACCGTCACGTCCACGCAATCCTGATGGCGGTGATCACCAACAACGCGGGCTACAACGGCATAACCCAGCGGATCCAGGAGGACGTGTTTCCCCATCAGATCCGCGATGTGCTCCGCGAAACAGTCGGCGACATAGAAGACGTGACACTCCCCTATGGGATCGGCATGGTGGAAGGACTAGTCAGCCAGGGCACGGACATGCATCGCCTCAGCCCGCCGTGGTCGAGCGTGATGGCCGACACGCTGAACCGGTACAACATGGCACCGAACAGTCGCGTCGCTCAGGTGTACTGGTCGGTCCCCAACGCCTCGATCCGTGATGTTCTCCTCCGCGTCCGCACCGCCCTGGCCGACCGAGTCGCGGAGCTGATCACGCGCACGCCGCAAGATTGGGAAGTGCCGGACATGCAAGCCGCAGCCCGGGAGATCCACCTGGTCACCGGGGACCATGCCACCATCCACTTCGGCGACAGCCGCGCAGGAGACACCGTGACCCGCAGTTTCGGCAGCGAGTACAACTTCGGCGACATTAACGGCAACGTCGCCGCTGGCAGCTCAAACGTCACCCAGAACTACAACGTCGGCTTCGACATCACTAAGGTGCGCGAGTTCGCTGTCCTAGCCGCCGAGATCGTCGGCCTTCTCGGTCTCGATGCCAGCCAGCAGGGTGACCTCACAGCGGCAACTGCCCAGCTTCACGAGGCCATTAACGACCCCGCCGCCGACAAGGGACGAATGCGTCGCGCCGTGGACGCGGTGATGGGCTACCTCAAGCTCGCCGGAAGCACTGCGCTCAGGAACGCTGCGATCACCGTCGGCAATCAGGCTGGCAACGAACTCGACATCGCGATCCACCACATGCATCTTTAGCCTGCTCATCGCGATACCCGTCGGCCTCCCACTCGGAGAACCTGGGCATCTGCGGTGCGCTGACGGAGTCGAAGGTGGCTCAGACTCGCGATGCAGGCCGGATTCATGTTCCCTGGATCTCAGATAGGAGCGCCCGGTGCGAGGTGACCGGCCCGTGCCCGAAAATCTCCGGATGTCGGTCTGGTCGATCCGGCGACACCGAACCCTTCGGCTGGCTGTTAACGGCGAGCCTGCACGCAAACGATCCCGTAGCGGCTCTCGGGCAATGACCAGCTTTCAGCAACAGGTGATGGACCAGATGGCCGCCTGGCAACGGTTCCCGATGACCGGGCCTGTGGCTCTGGACCTCAGTTTCCATTCCGTTCATAAGGGTCCGCCCGCCATCCACAACGCGGCGAAGCACGCCCTCGACACCCTTGGTCCAGCGGGTGCGGGAAACGTTCGCCCACGGCGCCAGCACGTCCTCTACCGCGATGACCGTCAGGTAAAGCTCCTCTACGTCGATTTGGACCAGGGCTGGGCACGGGACACCCCGGTCCGGCCAACTGGTACCGGCGCTCTGTACATCACTGCCCGGCGGGTGCGCGACGTCGCCGCCGAGCTGCGCGCGGCGCTGCTCGTAAGCCGAAAGGACCATTATGACGACGACTATCACGGCGACTGCCCGTTCCGCACAGCCCGACTGCCGGATGAACCCGACATAGGGTGGCCTGGCGTTCCTCTCGCCGAGATCACCGACTTTCACCGATGGGTCGATGACGACATCCGGTTCCGCTACATTGCCGACCTGCAAGAATCCATACTGGCCAACACAGACGCAACGCTGGCCGCAGGGCTAGCGGACAGCCTCAGCCCGTCCAATAGCCACGGTGCGGACGAGCAGATCGCTGCGATCCTCGCCGCCGCCCAGGCAGAGAGCAGGGAACTGCTCCTATCCAGCCCCCTAGCGGTCCACTTGCCAGGCCTGCCCCGCGTCGAAGGCGAAGGTGCAGTATTCAAGCAACAGATCCGTGCGCAAATCGAGGAGTTCCGCGGTCGGTGGCCTCTGTTCCGATCACTGCTCGTGCCGGTCACCCTGACCTTCCTTGTCGTACCTCCCGCCCAAGGAAAAGACCTCGACAACATTGCCCTGGACGCCCTACCCATCGCCCACGACGTTCTACGACCGCACATCGCGCCCCACCTGCTGGCCCCCAGATACCCAGGCCGCGCTCCGCGTCCCGAGCACGAGCACAGCGTGGACCGGCTGCGGTCGGTGAACGCCCACAGCGTGATCGCCTTCCAGTCGATCGAACTGCCTCGCACCTCGGTCGATCCGCCCGAGGGATCACTCCGCGCCGCGCTCGGCCTTCACCAGTTCGGCAGTTGGTGGGAACGTGCCTCGAAATACCTTGAGCGCAGAATAGAAGAAGCCGATGAAGACGGCGAACTGGGCAGCGACCTATGGGATGAGGTCTTTAGCTCCTGGTGATGCCCTGGCGCGGCGTGCCCTGATGTAAGCCATGCCAGCCGTACCGTGACCATGGCAGTTATCGCTTCGACAAACCCGACTAGGAGCGTGTGAGTAACTACCCAGTTCCGACCTGCGAGTTCCCCAGCCCGGTCCACGCACCCGGCGGCAGCTGGGGCCACGACATCAGCGAAGTCCCCGAGGGCACCTCGGCTATCGCCGGCGCCGGCCAGGATGACCGCAAGGCCGTCGATCCGGCCGCGCTCGCATCCCTGACGCTATCGATCCCGTTCTCCGCGCTGGCCGTGCTCCACCTAGCCGACCGCATCGCAAACGCCACCGCGCCCACGAACTGATCGACCACGCGAAAGCTGGCCGGCTAGCAGGTCACCGCACGCGTGATCAACCGCACCCGCGAAATCGAGTTCCGCTCCCTGACCCCCGAACCAGCTCCTGGACCTGCTCGCCACCGACGAAGACAGCTAGCTGACCGCCCGCAAGCGGGTGACCCGCGCTTGAGATCCAGATAGCCGAACCGGTGACCAAGGCCAGTCGGCACAAGACGCTAGCGTGCCTTGAGCGAGGGCCGTGGGAGCGGATCTCAAGACCGCTAACCCAGCACAGCTGACCTGCGCTGACCGCCTCATTGGCGAGGTCTTGGGCACATATTTGGCAGGCCCATGGAACTGCTGGCAAGTTAGGGCGATGCGCGCCCGGCAGGATTGAACTGCGCACACGGCTCCGGAGACCATGGGCGAATGCAGTCTCATTCGTGGCCTGACCTGGGGAGTTACCGCCTTTCGAGCGTGTTCCGGCCTGATCTCTATCGCAGGTCTCTCGTGGTCATCGCTGGCAATGCGTCAGATGTGTGTACTCGGATCGAGGCTGACGGCCACGTCAGGAGGGCCGTTGCCGTTTCGGCGCGGCCCTGGATCCCACAGGTCGGCTTCCTCGCTTTGAGGGCCAACTATGACCCGTGGTGGAAGCTGACGTCGGCGTCGGCGCATCATGGTCCTGACTGGTGCGGATCAGTCCGTTCCGCCGAGTTCGCGCGCCGCCGCTCTCTGGCGGCTTCCCGCCAACAGCGAGCACCGCAATGTTTGCCGCCTCGGTCGTCGGGCGAGTCAACGTTATACGCGCGGCCGTTCAGTCTAGTCGAGGCGGTGAAAGGTGATGCTGCGTAAACGGGTCAAGCACGGTTGGTACGATGGGAAGCTGTCCCTGAAAAGGTTGTGACTGGTCCCGACCCTGGCGTGGAAGGTCGTCACGCCCATTATCGGGGCGAAGTCACTCCTGGTCGGTCATCAGCGATGCTGCGGTGAGCCATCCCATTGCGGCGAGCACCTCAGGTTGCTCGGTCGGCGCGAACGTGGCCATGTCCGCACAGGCCACCCATCCAGATCGGCCTGGACGACGCCACGTCGAGTTGCGGACCTGCGCCGAACTTGTCTGTGTTGTCATGAAGGCGAGCCCTGGTGGCGTATTGCTGAATCTGAAGCTGTTGCGGGGGGAATGCGGATGAGGCGGTCGGCCTGGTTTAGGGTGAGGGCGACGTCTTGGGCTACTTCGAGAAGGATGGCCGTGGAGAGATAATTATCGACGGCTATCAGCTGCAGTGCTTCACGGTAGTTCTCGCTAATCGCGCTCATAAGCTGGTAGACGTCTCGAACGCGTTCTTGGTCGAATCCTTCGTGGCCCGCATTGGCGGATATGCCATCAAGGATCAACAGGCCCGGCATCGGCAGTTTCCGGTCGATGGCGACAGTATGGTGGGCGAGGCTGTGAGCGATATTGACGAGCGTCTTCAGGCCCTGGCTGGACAGTTCGTCGAAGGTGCGGCCAGATACCTCCGGTAGATATGTGGCGCGGTTGATCTTGACGGATAGCTCCTCTCCGAGGTCCGGGATGTTTAGGTCGCGGAGGTATTCGAGCATTCGTTGCTCTAGGGCGCGAACGTTGGCTTCGGCGTCGACCTGGCTGAGTTCGCGGCTGTTGATCTGCGCGGTAATTTCTTCGGCCTGGGCTTCCAGGGCCGTGCGTGCTTCGGACTCGTGGCGGTGGCGTTGTAGTAGTTCGAGGTATTCGTGTAGTCGCCGGATCTCTGCCTCCAGGCGTGCTTGCTCGGCGGCGTAGTGTTCGATGCGGCTAGCACGGTCGGACACGAATGCCTCAGTCCGCTGATCGAGGTCGGTGGCGAGAGCGTTCGCGACTTCTTCGAGGCGTACCTGCTCCTGACATAGCTGCTCTCGGGCGGCTCGTCGTGCAGCAATGACGTCAGCTGTCTCAGAGATCTGGCTGGTAATCCTGTCTTGCTCGGCGAGCAGGTGCGTGCGCGACTGCGCTGGCCGGGGTTCTTGCAGGCACAGATAGCACATGGCTGGGTTCGTCCTGCCCGCATTGACGTCATTCCCGCACCGTGGGCAGACGATGAAGTCGAAGTCGACGAGCCACTCGTCGGCGACTATGGCGCGTGTGAGCCGCGCGGACTGGTTGGACAGCTGACGCTGCAGATCTGTGAGGTCTGTAATCTGTGAGCTGAGGCGGGCCAGGCTATCTGAGGCTTCGGCAAGCCGAGCGCGCGTCGCGAGGAGTGTCTGGCGTAGTTCCTGAACGCCCGGTACCTCGTCGGCCTCGACGCCGATAGCGCGCCGCTGAGCGATGACCTGACGAAGGTCATCGTCGCGTGCGGCCAGCTGCGCTTCGAGGTCGCCTGCGTCAGCGAAGGGGGTTTCGGCGAGGAATTTCGCCCTGATTGCGGCGTCCTGCTCCAGGCTTGCTAGCTGGAGGTCGATACTGCGTAGCCTGGCGTTCAGCACGGCGAGTTCGGGCTCGTAATAACCGAACGCTAGCTCGAACACCCATCGGCGCTTGATGTTGCGCCAGTCCCGGTGGTGTCCGAAAACCTCGGTGTCGATTTCGTCGCCCGTGATGATGCAGTACCCAAGCCAATCAGTCATGGTGACTGGCGTCAAAGTGCCTGTGGGCTGGTTCCGCGCCTGTGGGACGCTGATCGCAGGTAGCCCGAGCTGATCGAGCAGGAACAGGCTGTAGGAGCGGTCAGTTCCGGCGACCGGGAGCCGGAGGGCGATCGGTTCATGGTTCGGATCGGGGTCTTCCTCGCTTATCTCTACAAGCGCCCCGGCCGTGGTAGTCCTTGGGCGGTAGATCTGCCATGTCCGGCTGCCGATTGTTACCTGTCCCCGTAGGGCGCGGATGTAGTCGACTTCCGGGGGCAGGGCGCTGGGCATGGTGCCGAGCAGTGCTCGTATGAGCCGGACGAGGGTCGTCTTTCCGGTTGTGATGTCACCTTGGATAATGTTGAGGCCAGGCCTGAACGGTATTTGGCGCCCCCCGCCGATGAGATCCACTTCGATGAGTTCCAGCCGGTGCCCGTCGGCGCGCCGTGCGCCGGACTGCTCCAGATCGGCAGGCCCAGGTGATTGGCTCACGTCAGATCCTCATGCCAGGTGGCGTCGGCTATTTCAGGCAGTTCGTAAAGGTAGCCCTTTAGCGTATTGCCCGACTTGTCGAGATAGCGCCGGAGGAGCCGGAGGTGGCTGCTCATTTGCGTAAAGCTCTCGTCCGTTCGGAGGCCTGCTGCGAGCTGGGCTCCGGCGGCGGATGTGCGGTAGCCAAATCCGGTGCTTCCGGCTAGCGGAGTGACGTCGATCAGGCCGCGGCCGATGAGGGAGCCCAGAATCGCGTAGTACGACGGATCCCACGGCCCGTAGCGGTAGCGCATCATACGGGCGTCGAGCGGTGCCTCTCGTGGGTCGATGGCCGCCACATTGGCGGGCCGCGCGCCGTGTGCAAGCAGGACGGTGCGCAGGTGACGGGGGTATCTCAGCAGAAAGTCGAGTTTGGCGAGCTTGATGCGGCCTTCCAGATAGCGTGGCGTTCCATCGGACTTGTGGCTGAAAGCGTCGATGAGCAGCAGCAACCTCGCCTCAGCCTCCCGCGAGGGCCGAAACCGAGTTCTCGGCCGTGGGCTGCTGGCGTCGCGACTCCCTCCAGTCGCATTTGCATCAGGTTCATTGGCAGCTGTGTTCATGTAGCGTGCCACCTGAATTTACACAGATCAGATAGATGACACAGATATCCGTAGATCAGTTGTCCATCGCCACCGAAGATCGATTTCCGATCACATTGCCCCAGCTCGGCAGGGCGACTGAGCAGATCAGCAGCGATGGCCTCGGCGGGACGCGCTACAGCTGCCGGGTTGCTGGCGGCGGTCAACGCGATCCGTCGGGCGGTCGCGTCGGCGACCCTTAGGATGCGGATGCCGAGCAGTTCGAGATCAGCTTCGCCGTTCTCGCGGCTGGCGAGTAGCAACTGCCGTTGCACCTCCATATCGGCGCGCAGTTCCTGAGCAAGCCGAATTGTCTGCGTGCGGGCACCGGCTGCCATCATCTTGAGTTCCAACAACGAGGAGGCTGAGCCTTGTGACATGCGCGCGAGCAGCTGGTCGACGGACTCACCTGGAAGTGGCGGGGTCAGGGCGACGAGCATGGCATGGCTGAGTATCTGAGCGCGGATAGGGTCGATAGCGACGCCACTAGGCTCGTCCGGCCCAGGCAGAAGGCGGCTAATGCCGGGCCGCGCAGTTGCTAGATGCAACTGAATCGTTGCAGGGCTCACCGCTGTCGACTGGGCAGCTGTCGCAGCGGTCAGCAGACGTTCGTAGGTCATGTCCAGCTCTGGACGTGACAGCGCTGGCCATATCGCGCTAAGTTCCCAGACCACCTTCGCGTCGATATGCGCACGTGTTGGCTGGTCTGGATGTATTACCAGGCGGCTGAGGAAGTCATCAAGCCAGCCGGGATTCAGCCCGTGGCCAACGAGCTTGTCCCGCACGGTCTTGGATGCAGTTGCGGGATTATCGACAAATGCACCTGTGTCAGCGGCATCGGAGATCGGACCTTCGAGCCACAACTCGAAGGTAGCCAACTCGTGAATGCCGGCGTCACGAGCTGCAGCATATGAGCGCACCAGGGCATCAAGTCCCCGGTCACTCATCGCCAAGGCGCTCCAAGAGCCCCTGTCACGGGTCTTCATCTGCAGGAACCGGAAGTGGTCGCCGTAGACCAGCACAAGATCTTCGGCGTGTTCGCACACTACGAAAAGCGGACCCTGGTGCTCTGACAGGCACGTGAGCCATTGCCGGACAGCTTGCTTGGCTTGCCAGATGTACCGCTCGAATGTCATGGCGCCGGTAGGGTCAGCATCGACCTGCGCTAACAAGGCGAGGAGGTCACCTTGCAACGCCTCAGAGCGATCCGTATCTGACAACCTGACCCCCAACCGGACCCAGCATGTCAAGGATCGAAGGCCAGGGTACCGTCACGGATCGTAGTGGATTTGTACCACACTTGCACTTTGAACATGGCATCCGGTCGCCCCTCAGAGCGAGGCTAGCGCTATGGGCGCGGAGAACGCCTGCGTCGCGCATCAGTCAGGAACGGCCGGCCGCAGATGTCGCAGCGGATGGTCCCGAGGTCGAAAGCGGATTCGGTGACGCGGATCCGCCGCGGGAGAGAGCATTGGCAGTGGGCGGCTACTCCATTGCGGCTGGAGGCCGGGGCGGCGTGGGCAGAGTACAGGTGCTGTCCTACGCCGGGTGCTTCCAGGGTCTTGAGCAGCTAGAGACCCAGATCCTCGGTAAGTCGGTGCTCGCCGCGGTCCAGGCAGGCGATCAGCACCACGCGGTGGACGCCGAGGACTTCCGGGACGGCCTGGCCCGGAGCCCGGCGGAGGGCAGCTTCCGGCTCGTCATCGTGCTCGACTCGGCCCCGACGAGCTGGTCCAGGTCGTCGGCTACCCGCAGTCCGTCACCGCCGCGATGGGTGCCGAGGTCAGGCAAGGCAACACGACCCGCGAGATTCCCGACTCCCTGCCAGACGCCCTCACGGATGCTTACCACGATGCCGTCGGAAGTCAGCGCTCAGGCGAACCTGACCAGGGTACGCATGTCGCGCCGGCCTCGCCTTGAGCTCACTGTCTGGCTGTCGCTTCGATCAACACGCTTTCCAACACTGCTGGTCGGCGTTCACCGGAAGCGGCCACCGTTCGTGACCTGCGCGGATACGCACCGGGCGACCCTGGTGAACGGTCCCGGACGGGGGTGAATGAGACTAGAAATGAGACTGCGCCGGGCCGCGCCCGGCGGGCAGGCGCTGGCGGGGCGGTGCGCGGTGGAGTGTCGAGGCTATCTCGTGGGCGCTAAACCCGGCCCCGGTGCCGCGCGATCGCGGCGGGCAACGCTCGAGCCCTTGCAAGTTCGTCTTGGTTGGCCTGGCCACTCATGCCGGCCGCTGCGTGCCGCAGCGAAGGCCATCACGGCGGAAGCCACCGCGAGTAGCAGGGACACGTGGTTAGGCCTCGTGATCACCACCACTGCCGTCCAGCACGCCGCGCCTATACATCTCAAGAAGCAGGCCCTTACCTGCCGACGGAAGAGCGGTCCAGACTTCCATTTCGGTGATTTTTTGCCATGCGGCGATGATGTCGTCTCGACTGCGAGGCGCGGGCTGTGTGTGCTGAGGATCGTTCATACCATCTCCAGCCGTACTTCGACCTGCTGCCGGGCGCCGGTGACCCCCTCGCGCGCGTCGCAGCGAGGGAGGCAGTTGGACTGGGCATGTCCATAGTGCAGGAGAATGGGCCTGAACCTCTCTCGCCGCGCCGGCCCCAGGATGCGAGCGAAGCTCTGCTAGCTCATCGCGCGGGACTGAGACGGTCGGCGATGGTGGTCATGCTGCGCCTGGTAGGACAGATCAGGGTCATGTACGTGGCCGTTCATGGCGTGGGCGACCTCGGCGGCCTGCTGCATGTCGGCGTCTACAGCTGAGTTGACCGCGTCACGCGTGAGGCCGCTGAGCACTTCGGTGAACAAGCGGATATTGTCCGGGTGGCGGGCGGCGAAGGCGAATAGCTGCGCGGCGCGCCCATCGCGGGCGTCCGCGGTGGCGCGCAACTTCCCGGCCGTGTCGCCGTCATCGGGCTGCCTATAGTCCAGCTCGCCGCGTGCGAGGCAGGTGCCGGAAAGTCCGCGTATCGGAGGTGACTGGATCTGAACGGGCGGCCTCTTCGTCCCGAACCGAGTCTACGAGCGATCATTAGCGCAGCTAGCAGGTGTATTCGAAGGTCAGCGGGTTTGCCGGAGACGGGATCACCGTGTCTGACCTAACCTGACGCCAGATCACCGACCCCCAGCCGCTCCCAGTCCGCTCCCAGAATCAGACATACGCCGGTCCTAGAGACCTGCAGCTCCCCACTCCGGGTTGGCCAGGGAGGGCCATCCACCGGCACCGCGCCGTCCATGGCCCGGGCTGCCTAGCGGCCGCGCATGCGCGCCCAGAGTTGGGCGGGGCTGATCCAGTGCCCGGCGCGGTGCAGCATCCGATGGCAGTCGGAGCAGACGAGGGCGAGGTCGGTGAGCCTCGTGGTGGTGACCCCGGCCTGGGCGAGGGAGGATGTTGAGGGCTTCGATGAACCGCTCGCCGAGCGTGCCGTAGGTCGTGGCGAAGTTGAAGCCGCACACCTCGCAAGAAGCGATCCCTGCCTGGCCAGTACGGTGACCTTCTTGCGCTCGACGAGCTTGCGGTCTCTTTCCGGGAATCGGTGCATCCGGGCGAGCAGGCGGCCCTCGTCGGCTTCCGGGATGGCGGGCAGCAGGGTGGATGCGGCGGCGGCGCGGATCGCGTCAGCTATCCTGCGCAGCTCGTCTGGATGGTCGGCGTACTGGTCCCAGATGATCGCGTCCAGGCGGCTGCCTCTGCTCATCCCGGCACCGGGGTACCAGGGTCGAGTGCGGCGAAGTTGGTGATCTTGAGGACGATGCCGTTTGCGTTGCGGAACTTCTTAAGATCGGGCCGGAGGGTGTCGATCGGGAGCCGGTTCAGCAGGTCGCTCAGTTCGAGGATCTGCGCGTGCCAGGGGACGGGATGCGGCCGCGCTGGCGCAGGTACCCCTCGAGGGAGAGGATCAGCTCGTCTCTGTCACGTCGGCCAACCGACGAAGAAGCGGAGTTCCTCCGGATCAGCCCAGGGCCAGCACTTGCAGATACGTGGGTCTCATCCACAATTGATCTGGGTGGGTCGGTTCACCGACACGGCAACCGCGACCGCGACGACGCCGACGACCGCGCCCACCGCTAAGGTAGCTCAAAGTAGCCAAACGGCACGCCGACCAACGAGCGAGCACGTCGCTCCCGTTCGCAGACTCCGAGAAGTGGAGTAGTTGCATGCCGCTGGAAGTTGTTTACGGCGAGAGCCGCAACCGACCCGCTGCGCAAGCTCTTGCGGCACAGCTGCGTGCGGCAGTCACCGAGGGAACGGTCTACCTCGCTTACCCCGTGCTGGCGACTGCGGATGAACGCGTCGAAGTGGACGCATTGTTGGTGACTCGCGAGCACGGTCTGGTCGCCTTCCTCCTGGCAGACCATTTCCCCAGCGAAGATGCTGATTGGAATAACATAATCGCCGAGCAAGACCGGCTATTTGCAGTACTCGAAGCGCATCTTTCACGATATGAGCGTCTGCGTTCGGGGCGCCGCCTAGCCATAGAGCCTCATACAGCTACGATTTTTCCCGATGAGCTATCAGCACCAGTGCCGCCGACGGAGGGTTTCTACGGTCCGCTTGAGGACGTGTCGGCATTTGTTGGAAGCCTTCCGCCAATCGGGGAAGATCTTGAACGCGCACTGCAAGCTGCCCTGCAACGTGTGTCGACTATCAAGCCGTTCAAAAAACGAGCAAATGTTAGTGGGACCGCATCCAGGGGTGCCGTTCTGCGAGAAATAGAGAGCGGCATCGCCAATCTAGACCGTTGGCAGAAGGCGGCGGCAATCGAGAGTCCGGAGGGTCCGCAGCGCATCCGAGGTCTTGCGGGTTCTGGCAAGACGATCGTGCTTGCACTTAAAGCAGCCTATCTGCATACCCAGCATCCGGAGTGGCAAATAGCATTGACTTTCCATACCAGGGCCCTTTATCAACAGATGTTGGATCTCACGACACGGTTTACCTTTGAGCACAACAACGACAGGCCGGATCCGGAGCATCTGAGAATCATTCACTCATGGGGCTCATTCAGTCGACCTGGTGTCTACAGCACGATCGCTGCGGCTCTTGGAGAGACGCCGAGGGACTATTCTTACGCACGCGGCAAATACGGGATGGACGGAGCGTTCCAGGGTGTCTGTCAGGAACTTCTAGAGATTGCGCGCACACGGTCGGCGAAGCCGATCTTTGACGCTGTTCTGATAGATGAAGCACAGGATTTGCCACCGGAATTCTTTCGCCTCGTGTATCTTCTTACACGCGAGCCAAAGCGAATTGTGTGGGCTTATGACGAGATGCAGAAGCTGTCGGAGTCTGCAATGCCGGATACTGACGAGCTGTTTGGCACTGGAAGTCAAGGCGAGAGCCTCGTCAGTCTGGAGTCCGGTCCTGATTCGCCGCGGCGGGATATTGTGCTTCCAATCTGCTACCGGAACACCCCTTGGGCTCTAGCGACAGCTCACGCGCTTGGCATCGGCGTCTACCGTCAAGGCGGCCTGCTTCAACATCCCGATGAGCCGGGTCTCTGGCGTGAGATCGGGTATGAGGTCGTCCACGGTCGCCTGCAAGCTGGGCGTCGTGTGACGCTTGCCCGCAGAACAGACAGTGCTCCCGAGTACTTTGCGCGGTTGATAACACCAGAGGACGCTGTCAGCGTCGCCACGTTCGCCGACGAGCAGGCGCAGGACGCTTGGGTCGCTTCTGAGATCGTTAGAAATCTCGAAGAGGATGAACTCGACCGCGACGACATACTGATTGTTCTCCCTGACACATATCGCGCTAAATCCCGTGCGCCTCGCCTGATGCGAGAGCTCGGTCGCTTGAATATCATATCGCACTTGGTCGGTGTAACGAGTAGTACAGACTCTGTCTTTCGATCAGACTCGATTGCGATTGCGCATATCTATCGCGCCAAGGGAAACGAGGCGCCAATGGTGTATGCGCTCGATTCACAATATGCAGCTCCTGACTTCAACGCTGTCAGTCGCCGAAATACGCTTTTCACTGCGATTACGCGCAGCCGTGGTTGGGTGCGAATCGCTGGGTGGGGCCCTGGGATGGCCTCGGTCGCGGCGGAGGCCCGCACGGTCATTGACAACATGTTTCGCTTGGAATTCAAAGTTCCAACCAACCAAGAATTGCAGACATTGCGGCATATTTACCGCGTGCGTGCAATAGAAGACGAGGAGTCAGTTAGGAAGGCCACCGAGGGCCTCTCGGTCTTCCTTGAGGCCATAGATAACGGCGAGATCGATCTACAGGACCTGCCGCCTGCTCTGCGAACGAGGTTGGTTAATAGACTTCTTCAGGAACGCTTCGGTGACGACAGCCAGATCCGTTAGGGATGAAGTTCAGAATGTTCTGGACTACCTGCAGCAGGCCGAACTTGCGCTGTACTGTAATCCGGTCTTCATGGATGAGGTGCGTGTTTCGTGGCATTCCCTTAACCCAGGAGCAGATTTCCTGATAACTCGCGAGCTTGGGACGGTCGAGCAGTACTACCACTGGCTAGCTAATGGGACCTTCTCCGCGATACTATTTGATGCCAGTATATTGCAGATAAGCTACGGAGTGAATAGTGGCAAGATCGTTTCACACCGGCTGGCCTATATTCCGTGCCCTTTCAATGTGGACGATTCTTTGTTAAGGGAGGGCGAGTCCGTCACTGATGTCGTAAACCTCTACGATAACATTGCGGACGTAAGGCTTAAGTCACCCATCCGATTTGACTTTGACCTTGCCGCTGCGGAGCCGCGTCACCCGGCCTCTCATCTCACCATAAATTCCAGCGACTGTCGTATTGCATGCGTCGCGCCGATCCATGTGCAGAGATTTGTCGATTTCATATTTCGGCATTTCTATCCGATCTATTGGGAAGCGCATATTAGCTTCTTCGGCCCTGCCGCCTGGAGGCATGCGGGCGAGAAGGTGATTAGCGACGAAGACATGAAGGCCGTTTATTTGATGTGGGACGTGAATGCCACAGCGTCTGGCCGAATATGGGTTCCGTGATCACGGGTGGCCATCAGGGCACGGTCGACGACGCGGCCGCCCCGTCCGTGACCCCGCTCGTCGTCGTGCCTCGCCACCTTCGACTTGCCGTCGGTACCTCGCCGGTCCTGAGCTGAGCCTGCCCAACGAGTTCGACAGGTTGTTCAAGTTCCGGCTTGGAAATCGTCGGCGACTGTGGCGAGTGATCCACGAGGCGTGTTCTACCCCGTATGGTGGGACCCCGAGCACCAGGTGTACCCGCTGGACCGCGACTAGCTCACTCAACAACCACGGGCCCGATGTCGCCACTCCCGCAGGTCGCCACCGCCACCTTGATGACTGGCTATACCGGCCGGTGGCCGACGACATCGACTCCCGCATCGCGTCAGACGAAATGGCTCCCGGCACGCGCATACGCCCCGAGCGCGAGCTGGTCGCACTGCGGGGTCAGCTTCGGAGCCGTTCGCCATGCCATAAAGATCCCGCAGAGGAGCTGGGCCTCATCGTAACCCAGCGGGGCGGAGCAATTACGTGGTCGACCAGGGCGAGGTAGGGCTCGTTATTCTTAGCAACCCATGCGACTGTTCGCCCTGACCCGTACGACTGGCAATTGTGCAACCTTCTGGTCTCGTTGCTGCGCTTGCCACTCTGGACTTGTGACTTACCGCAGACGCGGGTCAGGCCCATCTGCGAGCAGCTTGAGCAGCGCCATCAACTGATCATGCGTCATGTGCTTGCGCAGTGTCTCGGCAGCCGACTCGGCGCTGTCGAGCCGAATGGACACCCGATGCCGGCGGATGCCAGCCCGGACTGCCGCAGCATTGAGTGTGCGCTCTCCTCGGAGCACCGCCGCGTATTCAACGGGAGCTTCTCGTGCCAGGCGCTCGGCCGTCAGCGCGGCTTCCTCAGCGCCGGCCTTGCTCCGGGAAACAGGCGTCGATTTTCCGTCCTCGTCCTTCGGCCGTCCGCGCCTCCCCTTGCTCGCCTCTCGCAGCAGCCGCAGCAACTCGGGGTCATCAGTGCCTATGATCCGAACGATCAAAGTCATCGACGCGCCCAGCCCTCTCAGCGGCCGGGTCGTCACGAAGTCCTCGAACCTTTCGTGAGTCACGTGCTCACCGCGCTTGGTGATGAAGTCGCGCCAGGATTCCTCGGTGAGGACGCGCTTCAGAAGCCCGGGCACTGTGTTCAGTGCGTGGTCGCCATTGCGCAGGGCCGACCCGAGTGACTCAACCAGGAGGGCATGGTCCCTCAGCTCGGCCGTCACTCGGTCAGCCATTTGCTCAGGAGTCGCTCCATGTCCTGGAGCTGCTCGATTGTGGCCTGACTGCGCGGCGGGAAGCCGGCCTTGAGGAGGTCAGTCGCCACGAGCTGGGGTTTCACCCCTCCTCGCCAGGCGACTCTGCGGACGAGTCTCTCGACCTCGGAGCGCAGCAGCCGCTCCTGCCGGTGGCGAGGAGTCGCATCGGGAGTGATGACGATGACGCCAGGCTCGGCACCACGGACCTCGCGCTCGCGGAGCATCCGCGCCACTCCTGCCGCCGACCAGACCGGAATCCCGAACCTGCGGCACTCCTGCTCCGCTGCCGCCAGCTCGGTTGGCTCGACCTCAGCGCCCTTGAAAATGGCACGGTCAAGGGTTGCCTCCGAGGCAGATAGCGGCTGGCGGCTGAAGAGCGAGGCCTGCTCGCCGAGCCTACTCGCCTGCTCGGTCTCCTGCTCAAGCTGGTGACGCAGTTCCTCCTCGATCTCGCGGGCCAGGCTCACGAACTCGCTCACGGCCGGGATGAACAAGAGAGAGTTCGGGTCCGTATCGGACCGTATCCGCACAAAGCGGCCGACTACCTGCCGGAAGAGCAGCGGGGTCCGCGCTCGTGTGGCATACACGCCAACCGCGAGGCGTGGGATATCCACCCCCTCAGAGACCATGCGGACGGCGACGATCCATCGTTTGGTGCCGTTCTTGAAGCGCTCGATGACCGCCCTGGCGTCTGGGACGTCCACGGTGGCGATCTCGGGCTCCTCCCCGGTGATCTGGTGAAGCGCCTCGGCGTAGGCCCGGGCCGAGACCTGGTCGTCGGCCACCACTAGGCCACCTGCATCGGGGACCTCCTCGCGGAGCACCTCAAGAGCCTCGGCCCCCTTAACAAGCAGCGTCCTGATCCAGGGGGAGGACGGCGAGAAGACCGTGCTGAGCGCGATCCCGACATCGGGCTTGGTCACCTGCGTGAGGTCTACCGATACAAGCGGAGTGGCCAGGTTCGGGTCGAGCCACTTGGCGTTGCCGTCATAGGCATGGAACTCGATCGGGCGGCAGACCCCGTCTGCCACGGCTTCGCCGTACTCGTAGGCCGCATCGACCTTGACCCTGCCGTCATCGCTGTAGTCGATGAAGGGGATCGGGCTGTACCTGTCGCGCCTCCAGGGCGTCCCTGTCAAGGCGAGCCGGTAGCGGGCGTGCTCCAGCGCCTGCTTGAGATCGTCGCCCCAGCTGTAGTTGTCACCTTCACCCGCGTGATGGATCTCGTCAATGATCGCCAGCGTCGGCAGCCGCGTTGCGCGGCGGAGGTGGAGGGCACCATGCCGGAGCTGCTGGTAGGTTACGACGCAGCCACGGTAGCCGCTCTTGTCGTAGTCAGCCGCCTCGCTGACCGGCATGAGGGGCAGTCCGTAGGCGTCCCCCTGGTCGGCCCACTGCTTGCGCAGCAGATCTGACGGAACCACGATGACGACTCGCTGAACTCGCCCGGCCCCGACCAGATCTCGCGCCAGGTCGAGCGCGAAGCGCGTCTTGCCTGCTCCCGGCGTTGCGGAAACGAGGAAGTCCGGCTTGTCCGCAGCGAGGAAGGCGTCCTTTGCGCGCTGCTGCCATTCACGCAGATCGCTCATGCTGCTGCCCTTCTTGAGGTTGCATCGCGGGCACAGCGCCCGCCCGTTGATCACGTCTGTAATACCGCCCTGCGACCACGACTCCTCATGGTCCGCATGCCAGCCGGGCTCAAGCAGGGCACCGCATTCCTCGCACTTACCATCAGCAGTGAGGTACAGGGCATCACGCTCTCGGCTGGTGAACAGTCGCCGATCGGGCCATTTCACTCCTCGGGGGAACCCATTCCGCAGACAGCGCCGGGCATAGTGTGTCGAGCCACGGCCGACTCAGGAACGGAGTCAGAAAGGGTCTGCGCCGACGGAGCGACGCGTTAAGACGGGGTTTCACCGACATAGTGCCAGACCGCGGACGGTATAACCGCCGCGACACGCCGAAGCGGTTATACAGTCTGCGTCCCACCTTTCACAGCCGATCTTTGCGACGATGGGGGGTGTTACGGCCATCATCGGACAGAAAGGGCGTGACGCTGTGAAAGCGACGACTTCGGACGTTAGCGCCACATCGCGTAGGCGATCCGAGGCCCGGCAACGTACCGAGCTTGTCGCCGTGCGGCTATTGCCCAGTGAGCGTGACAGACTCGCCACCGCAGCTCGGGACCAGAACGTTAGCCTCTCTGAACTCATCCGAGGCAGCGCCCTGAGCGCGGTCGCCGAGCGGCCGTAGGCGTAGCGATCAGCGAGATCCGGGCCTGGCTGCCTCGATCTGACCCTCCGCATGACGGTTGGCATCGTCATTGACAGTGCCTCAGTCCGGCCGGGCCAGCAGCGCTTGCGGGCATCTTTGTCACCGCTGTCGATAGGTATAATTCGGGCGGATTAGAGGCGGCCAGACGAAGGACAGCCAGTTGTGGACCTTGAGAAGGCACTTGAGCAGTTCGACACCGTCGAGGCCAATCTCCGCAGGCTTGAGACAGTCTGGTCGGAAATGCGGCGACTCATCCCCAGTGGCATTGCCTTCTTCGCTGGTGGGCCTGACCCGGAGCAAGAGCGATATCGTGAGCTTTTCAGGGCGTACCAAGCGATTGTGAAAGCCGTGCCACCGATCGGCAGCTACAGCATCGAGCGCGAGCCCTGGGAGTTGAATGCCATCGGCCAGGCGCGTCTTGATGCCGAGGAGATTGGCGAGTTCGACGCCAAGCTTGCCGTTGAGGAAGGGATCGACGCTCCTGGCCGCGAGATCGAGGAGTACCGGGCCAAGCTGATCCAGATGCGCCGCGAGTTGGTGCGAGATCAGTTGGTCCTGGTGATGGCCGAGATCGATAGATTGCTCGCAGGTCTTACTGAGCGCGTACTACCTGACCGCGAGCCGGTCACTGGCGAAGGCTGGGAGGAGTTGGTAGGCGCCCTCGGGCAGGTTGAGCGTCTTACCGGAGGCATGGTGCCTCGTAAGGGACGTTGGGGAGAGATGCACCGACACCTGTCGTTCGGGCAGGGCGGTGATCTCCATGACATTGCGACACTGGACTGGCCATCGGTGCGTGCCGAGATCGAGGCGAACCTCTACTCGGAGCTGGAGCCGCTGCCGGTCGAGGTCGACAACCTCGCGTCTCTTGTCCGGGCCAAGCCAAGCGGACCGGTTACAACCAGGCTCAACTGGAGTGCCATCACGGACGAGGAGTTCGAGCGCTTGCTCTTCAACATTGTGGCCGACGCCGCTGACTACATCAACCCGCAGTGGCTGATGCGCACGAACGCTCCCGATCGCGGACGCGACATCTCGGTCGAGCGTGTCAGTGCTGATACCTTGAGCGGCACCAAGAGCCAGCGGGTAATCATCCAGGCCAAGCACTGGCAGAGCAAGTCGGTCTCGCTGCCCGATGTATCCAATGTCGAGGCGCAGATGGCATTGTGGGAGCCGCCCAGGGTACACGCGCTCGTCGTCGCGACGAGCGGGCGGTTCACGACAGATGCAGTTACCTGGGTCGAGCGGCACAACGAGGCGGGCAAGCAACCGGTGATCGAGATGTGGCCCGACAGCCACCTGGAGCTGCTTCTGGCCCAGCGGCCGCATCTTGTAGCTCAGTTCAAGTTGCGCTGACCTAGCCAGGGCGGGCTGAGGAGACGCTGCCGTCCGTTGGGCGATGCCTCTATCCCGGCCCGAGGCTACGTTTCGCGTCACCGGCCCGAAGAACCGGCGAACAAGTTCGCGACTCGCTCGCCCTGCCTAAGCTCCGTGCCGCCGAAGCGGTAGGCCTCGTAGCCAGCGAGGCGAAGGCACCGGTCTTCCTGGCGACCACGCACTCCGAGACGACGACGATGTTAGACAGGCTCTTATCACGGCGAGGTGTGCGGGGTTGTACTCAACCTCGGCCATATATGGGGGAGGCCGGCTCGTCGCATCGGCGCGGGCACCAGCAGCCGAGCCGGGGCCAATACTCCCGTTGAGCTACAAGCCAACCAGGCCCTCGTGCCAGGCAAGCTAATCTGGCGCCCTGAACTCGGCGGCGTCCTCAATACGCTGATCCGTGATCTCCCGCAGGGAGCCATTTCCCTCGGCGATGTAGTGCTTACCGTTCACGGCAATGTCGAGCACCGCACCAGGTTTCACGGTGATCACGCTCCCCCTCTCGGCGTCGACGTGATCGCCGAGTTCGGCCCGGTAGAAGGCGCACCCGAAGATGAGCTTCGCCTTGGCCTGGTCGAGGGTGAGCCCGTAAGGCTCCTCCAGATCCCCGACGCCGACCTCACGCAGGCGGTAGCTGGGCGTAATCGGTGGCCTTCGGGTCACGGCGGGCGCATTTCTCAAGGCGAAACCCGCGGCGCTTGGCCATGCGGCGGACCCGGTTTTCGCGGGTCTTTCTCAGCGGTGTCCATGCCGGGAAGTAGACCCGAAGCTATACCCGAAGGTGTGCTGGGCCATGACCGAGGCCAACCCCATGCAGCCAGCCATGCTGCGCGAAAGTCGGTCAGCCATTCTCGGCTGGTGTGCTAATTCTACGATTCCGGTGGCTCGGCCGCAGCGGGTGTGGTGGGCCGGGCCGTCTCCACGCGCTGCGGCGTCACAAACGGCCATTATTCGTCACAGACGCGCCTAACTCGGTAGTGACTCGCAACCTAAGTCTGGACCCTGCAAGATCACTCGCAACCTAACCCAGGACGAGGCAACCTGCGCCCGGACTGTCCCGTGACAGCGCAGATTGCTCGATCCGGCTCTCTGACCTGCACTGAGGAATCTTCATTGACAATCCACGGAGGCGAGGCGCGCGCCCGTTTTGCCCGTTTCAAGTAGTGGCCGGGAGTTGCGTGCGCCAATGAAGATTGCTCGGGTTGAAGCCCAGCCAGCTTCCCCGGTTGGCCCCCAGCCTGCATCAGAGCGCACGCGCTGCTGAGCTGGCGGCGCTGGTGAGGACACTCGGATCTCTCGTGGATTGGCCGTGAACGGTCGCGGGTCTCATGTCTCTGCCCATGCTCGCCGGGATAGGACAGCCCGGGCCTTAGTGCCTGCCTTAAGCTTCCCTGGTCCAGTGGACGAGGTGGGCGCGGGTGGCCGGGGTAGCAGGGTGCTCTGGCCCCAAGATGCGCTCGAAGACCGGGAGCAGCGCGGCGCACAGGTCCCGCGCCCGGGCGGGGTCCCCCGCCTCCCCCGTCAAGCAGGCGAGGTTGCGGCGGACGGTCAGGGTCTACGGTCGTGGCAACGCTGACAAGGGCTACGACCCCGACGCTGCAGAGTCTGGATTGGCTAGCTGGTGGCGGTGCGGGCGCGGTCGAGGGTGCCGGCGGTGGTGCCGATGTACATGTCGAGGGTGATCCGGATGCTGGCGTGGCCGGCCAGGCGGGAGACGTCGGCGGGGTCC
>Ga0209517_10003233_pt1 | contig 22288 bp, 19 predicted proteins | sample PeaSoiMetSII2010_FD_187695 | JGI IMG/M metagenome (GOLD analysis project Ga0209517, IMG submission 187695) | Peat soil microbial communities from Weissenstadt, Germany - SII-2010 (SPAdes) (version 2) | ecosystem: Environmental > Terrestrial > Soil > Wetlands > Peat | place: Germany...
CTTAGTGGGGAAACCCATGGGAAAGCCTCCTTTTCATCTAGTCATATAACTAGATAGCAAAAGTCCGGCCTTTGTGCAAGCAAAAAGTGTGAAGAGAATTCTGTCTAGTTAAGAGCCAAAGTCCAGACCGAAGGCCCTTTCAGGGCCTCCGGTCGCCCCTACGGCTGCCGCGCCGCAGTTCGACGCTTCTTCTGCTCTGCCTGCATTTCAGCTATCGCTTTGGCCACGGTCGGAGAGTAGAGCGCCTTGGTCCAGCCAGGATTGAGCCACTCCGGCCGCCCTTGAACGGCCATCGAAAACTGACTCAGCGCCTCATCCTTCTGCCGCGCCAGCCAAAAAGCAACGGCGCTGCCCATGCGAAGTCCCGCCTCGCCCCGCGTCCGGGGAACCATGTTTCCACCATACGTCGGCGGCGGTGGCGCCTCTTGGCCGAACCTGGCGAGGGCGCCCTCGTAATTGCGCTGCTCGATAAGGACCCAGCCCAATTGTGTATTGAATCTCGAGTCACCAGGGCGCTGTTGTGCGGCTCGCGTCAAGCGACTCAAGGCGGCGGAGTAATCCCCAGCCCTGTAACTCCACCACCCGAGATCGCCGTCGACATTCGGCGGCAATTCCGTGCCGTATGCCATATTGAGCTGAGCTATAACACGATCCGCCCCTGCTTTGTCATGTGCAAGCAGCATGAGGCCGGCAAGTTCCACGCACTTCATCGCCAGCGCAGGTCCCTCGAAGTGCGCCGCCAGCCATTCCTGCAACTCCCGGACTCCAGTCGAGGGGTCGCCGCGGGCAGCCAGCGCACCGGAGTATTCACGGAGGTGGTCATCGTTCTCAGGCGCGGAGTCCAGCAGCTTCCGATAAGCCGCAGCAGCCTGCGAGAAATTAGCCAAAGCAAAATTCGAAGAGCCGAGAACCTGCCACGCAAGTGACTGCCCTGGGTGCGCTTCCGCCGAGCGCTCCGCGAGCGCCGCCGCCTCTTGGTACCGGCCCATTGAGTACGCACGCTGAGCGCGCTTGGTCCAGAAAACATAGGCCACCTCAAGCGGACGCTCACTCGTCAGGTTTCCCCAGTGCTCATCAGCGATCATCCGCTGGATTTGATCGATTCGTTCAGAAGGTTGGGGATGAGAACGGAAGTAGCCCTCGAGAGTACCGAGCGCCACTTGCGTGAGCTCTTCCTGGGGAGAGTGCGCAGCGGCGGTTTGTTCGCGGTAGAGGCGGTCGAACGCCTCGAACATCCGGATGGCCCCCAGCGGCGAGTACGAGGCCTGGACAGCCAGCCGTGTGCCTTCGCGGTCGGCCTCGAGTTCCTGCTCTTTCGAGTAGCCCACCTCAAAAAGTTGCACGGGCAGCGCGACCAATGCACCGAGCGGCAGGTGGCGGAGCCGCGCCTCGACCTGCACTCGCTCCGCGCAGTGGTAATGGTCAATGTGCTCGATCTCGTGTCCCAGAATATCGGCAAGTTCATCCTCGCTGTCCATCAAGTCCATGATTCCCGCCCCGACGAACACGTGTCCCCCGGGCAGCGCAAAGGCGTTGATGAAATCGGAGCTCGGGATGTAATGGAAACGATACGGCAGCTTGCGATGCGCGTGCGCGGCGACGCGCAAGCCGACTTGATTAAGGTAAGTCTCTACCTCATCAAACTCAGGGTCGGTTCTTCTTTTGTTATACGAGAAACCCGCGATGCCCCGGCGGGCCAATTCATCGCCGATTTGAATCTCTTCTTGGTCTGAGAGGCGAGTTACGGCCACAGGCAGCCGCCCCAGTTCGCGCTCCGTGTCGGCGACTGAATACAATATCGGGTCAGGGCTCACCGGCGCGTTCACTTTGCGCTTCTCAGTGAGGACGACCGCCGCAAGGGTAAGGACGATGACGGATAGAAATGCGAGCCTGTGTTTCATGCTTGTGTGTCTGCCGACCCCCTCACCCGGCTCGCTACGCTCGCCACCCTCTCCCCCAAGGGGGCGAGGGGATTGTCAAGAGTTATGTGGGACAGGGCAGCAGAGTTCTTCCCGATCTTTGCGAGCCTTGCGTGCTTTGCGCCTTTGCGTGAAACCGGTGTTTTCATAAGTACTGCCGCAGCGTCTCCTTGTAACGAGTGTAAAGGTAAGAGACGAACAGGAGTAATGGTCCTAGCACGATAAATGTCAAGTAGCGATCGCGAGGGGTCAGTCCCCAGATGTCTACCGCGATGATCTTGCCCACGCAGAGCAGGAGCAACCCGAGACCCGTGAGGCGAAAACTGCGTTGCCCAACCCAAAGCGCAAACACGAAGACGGCCACGGCCTCTACTCCCCATGACACTGTTACCATGCCGCTCCTCATTTCCATTGCCAGCAGAACGGTAAGTAGAAAAATCGGGATGAAAAAGAAGAGCTGTTCAGGGTGACGGTCAAGGACCGCGACAACCCTCGCCAATGGATTCCCGCTTTCGCGGGAATGACGAGTTTGGGGCGGATTCCCGCCTTCGCGGGGATGACTGGGTTCAGGCGGATTCCCGCTTTCTCGGGAATGACTGGCTTCATGTGCATTGCCGCGAGCGTGCCGAAACTTGAACGCAACCGGGAGCACCAGAAACAGAATGGCGACCGTCGAACCCACCGACCACCAGCGGCTGTGCCAGAAATCGGCGGCAAAATAGCTGCGCTCGTAGAAGTTGTGGAAGAGAGCGCGAAAGAGGACCGCGAAGGCGATGAGGTAGCTTTGGTGCAGGAATACCGGCCGTTTGGCTCGATAAGCGAGGGCCGCCAGGGCCAGCGTTAATGCCGCCCAAGCCACAATCACCCAATCCGGCCCAAGCTCGAACCGCGCAAGGGCGGCCAAGGCAATCGTGCCAAAATAGCCGGACAAGTCTTGCGCCTTGACGCGCCGGTCGCTCGCGAATTCACCGTTTCCATCCAGACGCGCATACACGTAGTAAAAGGCCAGCACGATGGGAAAAACAGTATATACGCGAGGGCTCAACTCACCCGGGCTGCCGGAAGCATTCAGGTTGACAAAGAACAATCGCAAAAACGCCGAAGCGAGCGCCACGTAGCCTTCGAGGCGCAGCCAGAACCACCCGCGCGTTATGCCGTATTCGAAAAGGACTAACCCGAATAACGTCCAACCAAGCGCCACGCTGGCAGGGCGCAGTTCGTACCACACGAGCAATGCAACCAACGTAGACGCCGCCCAGGAGTAGACGGCCGGTAAACGCCGGGTCGCGACCCAGTCCTGGACTCCCGTCCAGCGCGAGCAGAGATAGAGCAGAACCGCGACGAGGGATACTGAAATCGATCGCAGCGTGAGGTGATGATATGTCTCGACGTCGTAGAGGTTGACAACAAACACTCGCAAAAGCGCGGCTGCGGCGAGAACATGTGCCTGGGCAAGCAATTCACGTCGTACGGGCACGCCATGGCGTGCCCCTACGAGACGATTGCCCACCACTGCCAGGACGAGAGCGATCGCGCTCCACGCCACAGCCGTCCAGGCGCGGGGCCAGGTGAGCCAGGCCCCAACCAGCGCCATCACTCCCGCGAGGTATGACAGCCGGCTAAAACACAGTTCCTCGAATTCTGTTGTAATCAGCTCACGCCAGCGGCGGTGAACCCAGTGCGCGCTGCCGTAGAAGAGCGCCGTCGCAAACCCGAATATGACGCCCAAGCGCCACTCAGAAACCGGATGGGCGTTGTCCATTCTCGCGCCGAAGACGTTCGCGGCATCGACGCTCAGCATCTGACCGGCAACCACCACGCTGGCCAGCATGCCCAGCCGTCGAAACAGGATTTCGCGCGTCAGGACTCCAGCCAGAAAGAGGGTTTGCGATTCTGCCAGCCAGAGGATCGACAAGCGATAGCCCGAGTACCGGAAGGGGAATGCGGCCACCAGCAGGCCCACGCCGAGCGTCGAGAGAATGACGAAGGCTGCCCTGCGATGGCGCGCGAGCGGCAATTGCCCCAGCGCCAACTCGACAACGCCCAGCAGAAGCAAAAACCAGAAGGCCCACTCCGGGTGGATGGCTTGATACTTCATCACGCCCAGCAAGAGAAACGTATTCAGAAGGGCCGCTACGGTAGAAATGTTTTCCTGGTAGGCGCCGGCGATTCTCCGACGCACATACGAAGCCCGAAACACTGCCCAGTAGAAGACCAGCAGTCCGGCGCTGGCGGGAAACTCCGCGAAGGGGTGATGATGCTTGCCCATCGGCTCGATGATCGGACGCAGCCAGTACCAGTGATTGAGGTAGGTGGCGAGAATCCCAAAGATCTCGAGTTCAAACCAGCCCCGCGTCTGAACGATCACCACCAGGGCGACGGCAAGAATCGCGCTGGCCAACAGGCTGTAGACATTGACGTGGCTGATGGTGACCGTGGCGAAGCCCAGCAGGAAAGCGAGTCCCGTCACCACCTGCGTCTCGTACCGGAGGGTGTGCGCCACCATGGCCGCAGCCACGATCAGCAATAAGACCAGGTCAACAGCCTGCGAAGAGATGATGCGCGCCGCCTCCACATGGTGCATCGCATACGTGGTGAAATAGACGAGCGCCCAGCCGCCGCCAATGCCCGCACGAGACAAAACGCGGTAGGCCGCGCGCTTCTCAAACAGGAGGCCGGCGCCTAGCAACGCAGCGCCCACCACGTACCCCACCAGGACCTTCCCCGCAGGTCCCAAAGTCTTCAATTGATAGGCGAGAAATAGCGCCACGCCGATGACCAGGATGATTACGCCGAGTTTGTTTAGCCAGTCGGCGCCCAGCATTTCTTCCATGCTGAGGACTTTTTTGGAAGTCTCGGTAGCCGAGAGAGTTGATGAGAACAACGGTGGGCGCATTGCTCGCTCCCCGGCCACAACTGGCGGCGCTGCAGCGGTAACTGGCGGAGGAGCAACAGATTCAGGCGGAGGGGTCGCGGGAGGCGGGGGACCGACAGCAGCCTCTCGTGGAAGCACAGGCGCGGGCGGGATGAAACTGACGGCAGGAGCTGGCGCGGGCGACTTGGTGCCAGGCGACGCCGAGACTCCCTCAGGCGCCCCAGCGACTGGGTGATTGGTGATGCTGGCAGGCTGTTGCGTCTGTTGCCTGGGGACTTCCGGTTGGCGCACCTGAGCGATGAGTTGGGCGACTTGTTGCTCGAGGGTGTAGAGGCGTCGTGTCAGTTCGCCCCAGCGTTCCTCATCCTGGCGAGCGAGGTGAGAAGCGCGTTTGGCGACCACCAAGGCCGCCATGGCGAAGGCGAAGACCAAAACAATTAGGAGGATTTCCACGGGCGCACCCGCGCAGTATCGAAAGGCAACACATCCTAGCACTAATCACAACGAAGACACAAAGGCACCGGTACGTCGATAACCGCCCGGTAGGGGGACGGCTTGCCGTCCCCTTTCGCCGGGCCGCCGGCAAGCGGGTAGGGCAAGCCCTACCCCTGGAGTTTCTACGTTTCCGGTGAGGATTTCTCGACCTGCCTCCTTTATCGTGTCGCTTTGCCGTGCAGACAGATGTGCCCAGGTCGGCTACTGAGCCCCAAAGGGGCGTTCTAACGAAGCCCAGGCCAACGGCCTGGGTCGGCGTTGTCCGCCAGTTTAGATTGGGTCAGCCCTGAAGGGGCGGAATAAGGTAGTTCCCATGCCGCAATCTTTGTCCCAATTGTACGTCCATCCCGCCTTCGGCACACAGCCTCGCGAACCCATGCGCTGGAGGTGTATTTCGCCCCTACAGGGCTTCGAGATGGAAGGCGCGACGGTGACCCAGGCCGTTGGCCTGGGCTGTGATAGATCGCCCCATTGGGGCTTAAGACAGACACCGATGTGAGCTTTGTGCCTCCACGTGGCCGAGAACGGCCATACCGCAAACAAGGGCAATGAGAATGTAGAAACTCCATGGGTAGGGCAAGCCCTACCCCTACGCGGCCGGGGTATAGTTGTGACGTGGTGCTTCATCCAGTGAGTGGACTATTCGATGCGGTAGAAACCGAGTTGCGATTCGCCGTGCCGAATCAGCCGCTGCCGGCGCAGGCTTCCGTAGGCTTCTTCGAGCAGACAGTGGCGGGAGTGTTCCACGATGACCAGGGATTGAGAATCGAGCAAATGTGAGCGTGCGAGAAGCCGCAGGACGTGATGATATTCGCCAATTTCGTTGTAGGGGGGGTCCAGGAAGACGTAGCCAAACTTCGAGCCTTCCTGCTCCAGCCGCTCGAGTCCCTTCGTGACCGTAGTCCGGATCAGGAAATAGCCGGATTTGATGCCCAGGGCCTCGAGATTCTTGCGAATGAGCTGTTGGGCGGCGCGGTGGTGCTCGATGAAAACCACCTCGTTGGCCCCCCGGCTCAGCGCTTCAATCCCCACGGCGCCGCTTCCGGCATAGGCGTCCAGGAAGACCCCGCCCTCCACATTGGGACCAAGCACGTCGAAAAGAGTCTCGCGCATTTGATCGGAGGTGGGGCGGAGGTTCCCGCCCTTCAGCGTTGCCAAATGAAGCCCGCGGTATGTGCCGGAGATTACTCTCATAGAAGGGACTGATTCATTTTCTCACGGAAGCGTTGTTTCAGACCAATCTTCTGAACGGCGCGAGCGTTGGACAGTGGAGGGTGGAATTCCTCATCTCGCACTCGCGAACATCACGTCGTTCCCGCGAATGCGGGAATCCATCGTGCTGCGGGCCAAGGATGGACCCCCGCTTTCGCGGGGGTGATGACGCAGGCGATTTTCATTCCTTTGGGTGGTCGGAAGGTCACGATCTGGGACAGCAAAGAGGGGCTATCTCCCCTTCGCGTGGGACCGACCCCTCACTCGTCCCGCTCCGGCTGATGAAAACGCCGGAGCGCGACACCCTCTCCCCAAGGGAGAGGGATTTGTCCTGCCTTTTGCCTTTTTCCTTTTGCCTTTTGCCTTGTGCCTTGTGCTTTCTGCCTTCTGCTTTTCCTCACGCCACGCTGGCCAGGCGGTAGCGCCGGGGCCACTCGGCCCGAAGGTAGCTTGCGAACGCCTCCAATTCCTGGTGAGATGGAGGGTGTTCGACAAAGTCCGAGGCTTCCCGCTTGGCCCACTCCAAAATCTCCTGATCGCGGATCAAGTTGCCAATCCGCAACGCCGGGATTCCCCATTGGCGGGTGCCAAAAAACTCTCCCGGGCCGCGCAGCCGCAAGTCGATTTCGGCAATCTTGAAGCCGTCCGTTGTCTCCACCATAGTTTGAAGCCGTTGCTGGGCCAACTCGTTTCGCGACGGAGAAGCAACCAGGAGGCAGAAGGATTTCTGCGCACCGCGGCCGATGCGACCGCGGAGTTGATGCAACTGGGAAAGCCCGAAACGCTCCGCATGTTCGATGAGCATCACGGTGGCGTTCGGAACGTCCACGCCCACCTCGATTACGGTAGTCGATACCAGCACTTTGACTTCACCCTGCTTGAAGCGGCGCATCACTTCTTCCTTCTCCTCGCTGGGCAGGCGCCCGTGCAGCAACCCCACACGGAACTCAGGGAAGACGTTGTGCGAAAGCTGCTCGAACATGCGCACGGCGGGCTTCAAATCGAGTTTTCCGCCCTCCTCGATCACCGGATAAACCACGTAAGCCTGCCCGCCTTGGCGCACCTTATCGCGAATGAACTCGAAAGCCCGCGCACGAGCATCTTCCTCCACCAGGCGTGTTTCGATGGGCGTCCGGTTGGGCGGCAACTCATCGATGACGGAGTAATCCAAATCGCCGTAAAGGGTCAGGGCAAGCGTGCGGGGAATTGGAGTGGCGGTCATCACCAAAACGTGAGGGTTGACCGCTTTCCGCATCAGTTCGAATCGCTGAAGAACGCCAAAGCGATGCTGCTCGTCCACCACCACGAGGCCGAGTTTCGAGAATGCCACGTCCTCCTGGAGCAACGCGTGGGTGCCCACGATGAGATTAATCTCGCCCTTCTCCATTCGCTCCTTGATCTCCGCCTTATCCGATGCCTTACGCGCGCTGATCAAAAAGTCGATCGCGTAAGGCAACGGCCGCAGCAGCGCTTTGGTGTAGAGGTAATGCTGAGTGGCCAGGATCTCCGTGGGGGCCATCAGGGCCACCTGATAGCCGTTCTCAATGGCCAGGATCGCCGCCTGGAGAGCAACGATCGTCTTCCCGGACCCCACATCGCCTTGCAAGAGACGATTCATGGGCCGGGAAGTACACATGTCATCCACTACCTCCTTCAGCACCCGCTTCTGCGCGCCGGTGGGATGGAAGGGCAAAATACTGCGAATCGCAGCGCGGGCGCTGGCCTTGGGCTCAAACTTGATTCCTTGGGTGGATTTTGCCTTGCGCCGCCGCAGGGCAAGGCCGGCGCCGACGTTGAAGAATTCCTCGAAGATCAGGCGCACCTGGGCTGCGGTGCGGAAGTTAGACAACTGTTCGAGGGATTGGCCGGAGTCAGGGAAATGGGTCTGGCGAAAGGCGGTGGCGCGGTCCACCAGCCGGTTCTTCTCACGCACCGACAGGGGAAGCCGGTCCGGCAGGTTGTCGCCGAGAAGAGACAGCGCGGTCCAGATCAACCGCCGGATGGCTCGCGTGCCCAGCCTGGACATGCTTTCATAAATCGGCACAACCCGTTCCACTTCAATGGAGTTCCCACCCTCGGATTCCGCCTCCGGCAATATCTCGAATTGCGGCTGAACGATTTGTAAATTGCCGGCGCCGTAGAAATCGCGCTCCACCTTTCCGTAAAAGAAAACCCGTTGCCCCGGCCGGAAAACCTTGCCCTTCTCGAGGTAAACCGCGTTGAACCATATGCAACGGATCATTCCGCTCGAATCGCGAGCCGCAAGATCGTAAATGTAGACGCCCTTCCGCGTCCTCGTAAGGCCGCTGGTCAACACCTGCCCCAGGATCGTCGTGGTCTGGCCGGGAACCAGGTCACGAATCGCGGTTATGCGAGTGCGGTCTTCATAACGAAAAGGCGTATAGTAAAGAAGATCCTCGACAGTGCGGATTCCTCGCGCCGCCAGAAGCTCGGCTCGCGCCGGGCCCACACCCTTCAGGTACATTACTTCCGAGGCGGGTGTGAGGGTTGAAGTTGGCATCGCGGTTCAGCGTTCCCTATTATACAGTTTCCGGATGGATGGACCGTGGGTTTGGAGTTCCCAGCGCCGGCTCTGAAAACGCGTAGGGGTAGGGCTTGCCCGTCTCATCTGGGGACGGCAAGCCGTCCCCCTACAACTGGATAACGGAGGGGATTCGCCTTTCATGGTTTCCGGGTGCCAGTGATTCAACCGGCACGAGCGACTGCGCTAAAATGAGAAAATGAAGCCCATAACTGCCAGATGGTTAAAGTACCTCGTTGCCGTAGTGGTCGGCAATGGCCTGTATTTTGCCCTCAACCCCTATCTGCCGGAACCGGCCCGGCATCATCCCTTTAAATTAGACCTCGGGACCCTGGTGGATTTCTGGTTATGTCTGGTGGTCTACGGGCTGATGGAATTGGTGATTTTCGTGCTGAGGCGCGGAGACCGTTAGAAGACGCGGGCGACAAGTACGACAGGCAGCTTTCGCTCTTCGACCGGTGTTTGGCTGATTTAGTAAGCGAAGTTATTCATCGGATGCGGAAGGGCGGGGCTTCAGCCCCGCCGCTGATCTCGCTAGATACTTATGGGCTTTAGCCCCTGAAGCGGCTTGGCCTCAGGGCCTAAAGGCCCTTCCAACCCTGGAACCATAGGCGGCGGGGCTAAAGCCCCGCCCTTCCGAGGGCGACTTGAAATTGCGCTTATTAAGCCAACCAAAAACTAGGAGTGATTGTGGCACGCCACGTTCCGAGACGACTTGGTTATCACCACGATAGTAATTTTTTGCTTTCCTTACCCCAGTACCCTCGGTTATACTGGCATCGGTGATTCGGTTCGGGGGCAGGCGGGCTCCTTTCTGTCTGAGGCGCATGCTGACCCTGAGCAAGTTTCCGAAAAGCCATTTGGATCCAGCAAGCTATCCTCTTTCGGGGCGTAAGCAATATCCGGCATTCAGAGAAGTGGTCGACGCGCGGCGGTGCGACCAAATGTCGTAGTTTGTGGGAACCACCAACGGCAGCGACGGAACAGCCCTGAACGAGCTAATCTGAAATCAAGTCAGGAGGACGCAAGAGATGGAACTTAACGGACAGGTCGGCGAGACAGCCGGCAAGATTTGGCATCTGCTCAACGATGGGGGACCTCATACAATTCCGCAACTTAAGAAGAAACTGAATGGCTCGGGCGAACTTCTAAGCTTCGCTTTGGGCTGGCTGGCTCGGGAAGACAAGGTCGACATTACGCAAGAAAAGAAGGCTTTTAAAGTCGCGCTGAGATAAGTTCGCGGGGGGCCGGTGTGCAGCGGCGCAGGGCACTCTCTGCGTTTCGAGCCAAGTCTGCAGATAAGGTCAGATTGCATAAGCTCGAAAAACCATGCTGCCATCAAACGCAACGATCAGTGAGAGGTTCACCGATGAGCGGAAAAGTCACTGCCTTACTGGTTTTTCATCAAACGAAGCCTTTCGATGAGATCAAGGCTGCTTTAGGGAAAATGGCTGTCTCCACAGAGGAGGCGCAAACCCTGGCCGAAGCCAAAGATGCTTTGTTTGACGCCAATCCGCCCCTATTGGCGGTGACTGAAAGCGAGTTGCCCGACGGGAAGTGGTCTGACATTGTATCGTTTTCCGAGAAAGCATCATCACGAGTCAATGTTATTGTCGTGGGACATACAATTGACACCAACCTTTACGCTTCGGCCATCGAAGTCGGAGCTTTTGACTACATCGCCCCTCCATTCGAAGGTGTGGACCTGGTTTACGTAGTCAGGTGCGCGCTAGACAATGCGTTAGTGCGACGTGAGACGGCAAGGAAGTCACGAGCCACAGCAGAGGAATTGCTATCAATTGCGGTGAAAAGCCAAGGAAGCGCCTGAAGCAAAGACCATTCACGGCTGGGCTGTCCGCCACGAGATAGACGGCGGATTACTCGATGCGCGAGGGTTGCAAAACCAGGAGCTTGGATCTCAGTTGTGAATTTGATTATTGTTTTCAGTGACTTGCGATGATCCAACCCCGTCATGGCCTAGCCTGCTTATCTCCACTTGACTATATTCCACTACTTTTGTTATAGATGGAGGTGAGGAATCCGGTGACGCGCCGCATCGGACCCTCCAGTATTGGTTGGAACATTTTGAAATGAAAAGCCTTAGCCAACAAAGAAAGGCGGCATTCGGAGCTTCAGGCAAGCGGAGGATTCACGCCGGTCGCTCATCTGTTCCGCCCGTTCGCGCTCGTTCCAATGGAACTGCTCATGCGCGAGTAGCTTCAAGCGCCATCGCTCGCTCAGTGGCTCGTGCTATCGGTCATCAACCAAGCCCGCAATCAACCGACCTTCGGCAACCTGAATCCGCGTTTCAAAGCGCAGTTAAGAATTACGAACTCGGCGCGCGCGCTTTCCACAAACAGAACTTTGAAAAAGCTAAGGAAATATTCGAAAAACTGGCATCGAGTGGAGTGGCAGGCGTGGCGGAGAGGGCACGGGTTCACCTGCGTCTGTGCGAGCAGAGACTCAGTCGCCCCGCTCCGGCGCCGAAGAAACCCGAAGACCTGTACACGCTGGGGGTGGGAGCTTTAAACTCCCGGCGTCTTGATGACGCCATTGAGTATCTCAACAAAGCTCAGAAGTCGGCGCCCAAGCTCGAGCACGTTCGTTACGCGTTGGCCGCTGCTTATTCGCTGCGGGGAAATGCGGAAGACGCTTTGCAGAATCTGAAGGAGGCCATAGCCCTGCGGCCTCAGAACCGAATCCTGGCCAAGCGCGACGAAGACTTCCAGGCGCTGGCAGCCGATGTCCGCTTTCGGGAATTAGTCTTCAATTCGGGGCTTTAGTTCCGGTTATAGCGGCGACTACCAGCTGCCATAGCCTGCGAGCGAGGCACCGGACGGCCGCCGCCGCACGGGAGTGTCATGCAAGTCGTAGCCATTGGTGGTGGTACAGGTCTGTCCACCCTCCTGCGCGGTTTAAAGGCTTACCTTCCTGGAATCACCAATCCCCTCAGTCGCCAGGCAAAGATCTTCAGACTGACCGCGGTTGTCACGGTGACTGACGAGGGGGGAAGCTCCGGCCGTTTGCGGCGCGACTTCCGAATTCTCCCGCCGGGCGACATCCGCAACTGCATGGTGGCGCTGGCTGAAGACGAACGTCTCCTCACTCAACTCTTCAACTACCGCTTTTCCTCGGGCCACGGCCTGCGCGGCCACAGCTTCGGCAATCTGTTTCTGGCGGCCCTCACCCACCTCACACATGACTTCGCGAAGGCAGTACGGGTTTCGAGCGAAGTCCTGGCCATCCGAGGCGAAATCTATCCTTCCACTCTTTCCGACGTCCGGTTGAAGGCTGAACAAGCGAACGGCCGCGTTATTTACGGGGAAGCGCGCATCACAAAGACTCCAATTCCCATCAAGCGCTTGCACATAGTCCCTAGCCGCTGCCGCCCCTTGCGCGAAACCCTTGCCGCGATCCGGCAGGCCGACCTCATCACGGTCGGCCCCGGATCGCTCTACACATCGCTCATACCGAATCTGCTGGTCCGAGGCATCCCCGGCGAGATCGCTCGCTCGAAAGCGCTCAAGGTTTACATTTGCAACCTCATGACCCAACCAGGCGAATCGCGCAGTTACTCCGCCGCCGACCACGTGCGCGCCCTGCACGAGCATGCCGGGCGCAGGCTCTTTGACGCCGTGATCTTGAACACTTGTAAAGTATCGGCCGCCCTGACCAAGCGATATGCCGCGGATGGAGCGGCGCCGGTCGAGAATGACTTGGCGGAAGTGCGCGCTCTGGGAGTCGTGCCGGTGCTGGCGGATGTCCTTCTAGAAGACCGAGTCGCCCGTCACGACTCGGCCCAATTGGCGAAATTGCTGCTGAGGTTAGTCGAAAGTCGAGAGCCGGAAGTCGAGAGTCGAAAGTCCCAAATCCCGGCGTAAAGAAGCAGCGAAGTCAGTACTCTTGACTCTTGACTCTTGACTCTTGACTCTCGACTCCTAAGGATGGTGCTGCGACGGGGCGAGAAGGGCTATCGCCACTGTGACCGCTACCAACACGGCCAAGCCTATCCAAACGCCGAGGTGGCCGAAGTTAAGTGTATATCCAACTCCAAACCTCTTTTCAATGAACAGCGCTGGGTCGTCTCGATTGACGTAAAACAATCCCAGCTTCCAGTATTTGTCGGGCGTGCGGTCGCCGACCGGGGCTCTGCCGCCGGCGGCAGAGGCTGCGGCGCCGGGAAGGCGCGTACCGCCCTGGCCGTAATGCATCATCAACACCGAGACCACCACCACAAAGCCGAGTGCGATCACGAGTATGGGGACGACGCTTGGCGGACCTGCCTGCGGGCGAGACAACGGCGTGAGCCCGATCCAGGCAAACTGTAGTGCCAGAAGATACTGAGTGCCCACCAGAATCGAGCCGACCATCCTCCGAAAACGGCGCTCGCGCTCCCCTTGCGGCCCGGCCGCTTGTACGGGACGCGACCAGCGAAGGAAAGCATAAGCGAGGAACCCCATAAAGGCGCACATCACCACACCCATCAGCAGCGACCCGTAGACTCCGGTGAAAGTGCGAGCGCTCCAATTGTTGGGCTGCCCGTGAGCCCCCCAGTGGATTGGAAATGTCGCGGGAATCTCGTCCCAGTGCGTGTCGAGCCATATTCCCGTCCCTGCCAGCACGGCGAAGGGAGGAAACTGGAGAAGCCATCCACCCGGCAAGCGCGCCGGTCGCGGCTGGAGCGCCGCCTCCCTGACAGTTACCGGAGCCACCGCGTGGGGCAACACCTGTCGCCGGGCCCGGTAGTAAGCGAAGAAGACGCCGGCGCCTTGCAAGAAAAAGCCGCCGAGCGTCAGAAACAGCCCGTACCCGAAGTCACCAGTTCGCGCGGGAGCCAGCACAATCAGGAGCGCCAAAACGCTGCCTATCGCCACTTCCACCCGGTAACGTTTGAGGATCGACCAACCCTCTTCCGAATCGCGGAACTCGGAGGGAACCGTCACCGCAAAGTAGACGTCCGGACGCGTCATCCGCGGCATTAGGTAAAACAACGCCAGGCAGACCACAATCACAAAAGCCATGATCAGGTTCGGCATCAAAAACCATTCGGTAGCCATTTTATTCCTCCGGGGCCGGAATCAGGGACTGCCCTGCCTTGGAGTGCGGCAGCGAAGCTGCCGCACTCCAAGGCGCTTCGCGCACCGTTACTCTATTCGCTGAGCCACAATCCAATTCGCAATGTCGCCCAGCGTTCCCTTGGCGACGTGGCCGGGTTTCTCGTAATCGGCGGGCGAGGGCGGGTTGCCGGCCGGTATGAAGAGATGGCAAAGGCCCGGATAAGATTTGATCGTGACGTTCTTATGCCCGGCCAGTGCCTCCTCCCAGCCTTCGAGGTCGGCGCGCGTCACCTGATAATCGCTCTCCCCTTGCAGAACCAGGATGGGCATCGTCAGACGGGCCGCCGTCGCTTCCGGATCGTAGGTGCGCAAGTCCAGCACGTACGCCGCCGGCAGCGGAATGCCCATCATGCTCACTGAATCGCCGGGCTTAAGCGAGGGGTTGTCGTAATCCTCGGCAAATTTCTGGGCCGCCGCGATCTGCGTCCTTGCTCCGTCCCCCGCCGGGCCGCTCAAGGAAGCGAGATACTTGACCTGCTCCACAACGATCTGCCCAAGTGGCCGCGTACTGCCCGCCATGATAATAATGCCGGCGATCTGGTTGTCCCCTTCCGCGATGCGTGGCGCCAGCATTCCGCCCAGGCTGTGGCCGAGCACGAAGATCCGCGCCTTCTGCACTTCGGGCCGGCCGGCGAGCAGCGCCACCGCCGCATGCGCGTCGTCGATGACTTCTTCCTTGACCGTCAAGCTCCCCAACTCCTTCTTATATTGCCCAGCGTACTTGTGGGTTCTCTTATCGTAGCGCAGCACAACGATACCGTGGCTGGCCAATCCCCAGGCCAAATCCTTGAACGGCTTGTTCGACCCAATCGTCTCGTCGGCATCGTTTGGCCCTGATCCGTGCACAAGGACAACTGCGGGGAACGGTCCGGCGCCGTTCGGTTCGGTGAGCGTGCCCGGCAGTAGCCACGGGTCGGCGCCGATCGTCACCTGCTCCTCGTGAAAGGCGCTGGCGTTCGCGTAGTCAGGTGGGTTCCAGGCAGCCGCAGGCGGGACAAGGAACAAGCCCGCGATCTTGCCATCCTTGTCGAAAGCGAGCCTCAAGTTGAGAGGCGCTTTCTCGAAGTCGCAAGCGAGTGTGACCACGTGATAGCCTTGTGTCTCAACCGAGGTCGCGCCTTTCATTGTCTTGAGCGCGCCCACTTTTGTGGCGGTCGCATCCCAGATACTCTGGAGCTTTTCGAGGGGCAAGGCAGAGGCCATCGTGGCGTCGAACCGAGCCTCCACCTTGTCGTATTGCCGCGCCACCAGTTCCTGCGCGACGTCTTTTGCCAGCGCTTGGAAGTCCTGCGCGCAAAGCTGCGGAGCCAGCGCCAGGAGCAAAGCCAGCGTTGCTGCTGCAAAAACCTGTACAAGCGTCATCGTCGTTCTCCTTTCTCGAGCTTCCCGATCAGAGCCTTGAGCTCGCGAACCACCGCTTCCCCCGGTACGCCCTCCGCAAGCGCTTTCACAACCACTTCATTCAGCCGCTGCCGGAACTCCGCTTCGGCGCGCGGCGTAGGCTCCGGTCGAGGCCGCTCAATCACCGTGGCCCCGCGCCCGCGCCGCAAATCGAGCCAGCCCTCCTCAGCCAACTGCCGGTAGGCCCCGGCCACGGTGTTGTGATGAACGCCGAGATCCAGGGCGAGCTGACGGACCGAAGGAAGCTGGTCGCCGGGCCGGAATTGGCCGGCCAAGAGCGTAGCCCGCAAGCCTCTGACGATCTGTTCAGAAGCGGGCAGCTCGGAGGCCAGGTCGATCTGAAGCACAGGAGGATAGTCCGGCATAGTCTAATGTACATGTACAATGTACTATGCCCGCCTTACCTTGTCAAGCCCCTTTTTCTCCGGAAAAAGGTAGCGCAGAGGTGGGCGCCGTTTGGCCCTCCTCTGCGGTTCTATCGGGCAATCGACGCCCCTGGCTTCGCGCCCGCGAGAAAAGCCGCAGAGGAACGCTACGCGTACCTCTGCGCTACAGGATACGTCGTCACTGCGTGAACGAACCTCAGTCGAGATGCGATTCCCTTACGCCTGATGGCCGCACACAGGCAAGAGTTCCTGTGCTACGCCAAGCCGTCAGAAGGCCCTTTAGTACCATTGCATTAAGAGGTAATCATGTGTACATTACCCGTCGCGTGAGGAGGTTTTAATCTATGAGGTCGAAAATCGTACGTCAACTCCAGGAGGTGAACAAAGAACTGTGGCTGTTGTTGATGATGTTCGCCATCCTCGCGGGAGTGAACTATCTGATATCTTCCGAACGAATGCTCCTGGGATTCTACGTCTTGCCTTCGGTGTATGCCGCTTACTTTCGCGGGCGCCGTCATGCGACGTTGACGGCCTTGCTCAGCCTCTTACTGGTAGTGCTGATCGTGTACACGAACCCACGATTATTCACGATCGAGGGGCGGGTAAGAATAGTGGCTGAGAAGTGGTGGGACATCGCAGTCTGGGGCGGAACCTTGCTGGTGATTGCCTACGCTATGGGCACGCTGTACGAGAAAAAGCAGGCGCAGATCCTCGAACTGCGGGAGGCCTATAAGGGTATTGTGGTCATCCTGTATTCAATGACCGCACACGACAAGTACACGCATGACCATTCCTTCCGTGTGGCGGCCTACGCAACCACAATTGCCAAGTGCCTGGGGTTCGATTCAGACCGCGTGGGCGATGTCTGGGACGCCTCCTTACTGCACGACCTCGGCAAGCTGGATACTTCCCGCGAGCTTCTTTACAAGGCAGAACGCTTCACGGCCAGCGAATACGAAGAGATGAAGAAGCACGTGGAGAAGGGGGCGATGCAGATTCCGTCCGTAAAGGGCAGGCTAAACCGCATCATCCCGATTATCCTGGCCCATCACGATCGCTTCGATGGCTCGGGATACCATCCGACCAAGGGGGAGGAGATTCCACTCGAGGCGCGCGTTATTGCGGTTGCTGACGTGTACGACGCCATGACCAGCGATCGTCCGTACGCCAAGGCGATGTCACCCTTGGCGGCCAAAGAGGCCATCGCAAAGGGAGCAGGCACAGACTTCGATCCCTCCGTCGTCAAAGCGTTCGTTAAGGCGTTTCAAAGCGGATCACTCGAGGTCGATTTCACCGCCTTGGATATGGTCCGGGCCTGAGAAGGTGTGGAGGATTTTGGAATTTGTCATCCTGAGCGAAGACTTATGACGGCCCACACCTGTCGCGAAAATGCCCTCTCCCCCGTGGGCATAGGCGCTAGAATAAGCCGTCACCCCACACCAAGCCGCATCAGCGGCGCAAGAATGTGGCCCACGGCGCGAGCCGTGGGATCACGGCAGACAGAGAGCACGCTGAGCCACGTAGTGGCGGCAGAAGATCAGCGATTATCAAAACAGCTCTGTCGCCCCTCCCGGGGCTTTTCAGACGCATCGGCCCTGCTTTCTCCCCACGGCTGTCGCCGTGGGCCACATGCTTGCGCCCGCCCCGGCGGGCTCCGGAACCCGATCGAGCCTGTTCTAGCGCCTATGCCCCCCGTGGGGGAGAGGGTGTCGCGCTGCCGGCGCTTTCATCAGCCGGAGCGTGACGGGTGAGGGGGTGCCGCCCACCAACGCCAACCACCCCTACCCCTCCTTAATAAGGAGGGGAATTAATCGAGGTCCCAACTCAACCCCAATCTTCTCCCCTCGGTGTATGGTCGCGCATGAATCCGGGATCGATCTCGAGGCCCAGGCCCGGACCTTCCGGAAGCCGGAACATCGATTTCTTGATGAGCTGCGGCTTGCCCGCGACCATGTTTTCGACAATGCGCTCCGCGTGGCCCAGGCGGCTCTCGCAGCGGTAGAAATTGGGAACCGAGGCGGCGAGGTGAACCGAGGCAAACGTCCGCACCAGCGACCCGACGTTGTGCAGCGCCATGGGCACCCGATTCAGTTGTGCGTATTCGGCAATCCTCCGGCAGCCGGTGAAGCCACCCGCAAAGGAAATATCGGGGTGGATGATATCTACCGCCATATTATCAATAAATGGCTTGAACTCTTTCACCATCTCAACTTTTTCTCCGGTCAGAACGGGCGTGCGCGTCGCCTGTTTCACGGCCATCCAGCCTTCGCAAAACTCCACGCTGTTCAGCGGGTCTTCGATCCAAGCAGGGCGGATTTCCTCGGTGGCCCTGGCGACGGCAATGGCGCTCGGGACATCGTACTGGTTGTGGCAATGCACAGCGATGTCTATGCCCTCCCCCACCGCCTCGCGCACGTTGGCGAACCCTCGCTCGACCTTCGCAAGTTGCGCGGTGGTGATCTCGGGGCCCGCGTGTTCACCTCCGAGCGCCTGAAGCGGCTCGATCTTGAACGTCTTGAAACCTTCGGGCTGGTCAGTGATCCACCCCGCCCACTCGTGGCACGATTCCGGGCTGCCCATGTTCTTGAGTGTGTCGCCGTGCGAATACATCTCGACCGCGTCACGCAGAGGCCCTCCCATCAGCTTGTAGATGGGCAGGTCCAGGATCTTGCCCGCCACGTCCCACAGAGCGATGTCAATCCCGCTGATGAAGGGGTAGTTGGGGCGATAGGGGTGGATGATCCCGGTTATCGCCTGGAAATGGCGCTCGATGGCGAGCGGGTCGGCGCCAATCAGGTTCAACCGCGGGATCAGCACGCGCGCCGTCTTCACGTCCACGCCGGTTTCCCCGTAGCCGGTAATTCCGGAGTCGGTTTCGATTCTTACCAGGCAGCCGTCGCCTTGAAAGTCCAGTTGCAGTGCTTTGATGGCGGTGATTTTCACCGCCCCGCGCAACGGCGCAGCCAAGGCTTGAAATCTGGCCAGGTAGGCTCCCGCCGGAAGCAAGAGTGCTGCTCTCAAGAACTCTCGTCGAGTTGTCCGCATGTGTGGATCCTCGTTCCTGAACTTGTAGGGGCGGCTCGCGAGCCGCCCCTACGCCTGCTTGATGTGGGGCCGGTTCGCGGGACGCCCCGCGCTTGCCGCACAGTTATACCGCGGGCGCCGTGCCGACGCAAGACGGAAGGCAAAAGGGCGCACCCACCGAGCTTGTCATCCTGAGGAGTCCCGATCCGATCGGGGCGACGAAGGATCTCTGCAGTTGTGGCTTTCCACAGGCCGACGCAAACTGCAGAGAACCTTCGCTGCTATGAAAATGGCGGAAGCTTTTGTTGAAAATACAGGAGTTACCTCCAAAGAGCCATTTTCATGCACAGTGGTGAGCCGAAGGATCATGAAGTCTGCGCTCAGGATGACAACCATGAGCCGCCTTTCAGCATCTGGTCGCAGTCTGCCCCGCTTGCACTACGTCCCAGCGCGAACCGGCTCAATTGCTGCGTGTATAATAATCACGGCGGCCTTGGTTTCCAGCTTGTACTACAGGTTTGACCGATCTCGAGGCGACGGAGAGTGAAATGTCTGACCAGAACTTTTCCATATTGATCCTGGCCGCGGGCAAGGCGACGCGCTTTAAATCCGAACACTCGAAGATGCTGCATCGGCTGGCGGGGCGGTTCTTAGGCGAACACATTCTGCAGACCGCGCAGGCGGCAAATCCCGACTGCCTCTACATGGTGATCGGGCACGAGAAGGAGGAGTTACGCAAAGCTTTTGCCCGACCCGGCCTTGTTTTCATCGAACAGAACGAGCAATTGGGCACGGGGCACGCGGTGATGATGGCCCGCGAGGAACTCGAAAAGTGTACCAGCGCCGCGGTGCTGGTGCTGGTAGGTGATGCTCCCCTGCTCCGCCCGGAAACGCTCGTGCATCTGGTCGAAATCCACCGCAAGGCGCGCGCCGCCGCAACGATTCTAACCACTCGCCTTGAGTATCCCACCGGTTATGGGCGCATCGTGCGCGATCGTGACCGCGTGCGCAGCATTGTGGAAGAGAAAGTTGCAACGCCCGACCAGAAGCGAATCCGCGAAATCAACTCCGGCATTATTTGCTTCTCGCGAACCCACTTGCTGAAACATCTCAGCGAACTGACGGCGAATAACGCCCAGAAGGAATTCCTCTTGACGGACCTCGTCGAGATTTTCAATCGGCATCGGCTGAAGGTGACGGCCTTCCCCGTGGCCGACTCGCGCGAGGTGCTGGGCGCCAACGACCGTGTCGAACTGGTTCAGATCGAGAGACAATTACGGCTGCGCAAGGCCGTAGCGCTCATGCGCGAGGGCGTGACGGTGGTTGATCCGCAGGCTACTTATATTGACCCTGACGTGGAAGTCGGGCAGGACACGGTGATCGAGCCAGGCGCGAGCCTCTTGGGCCGGACGCGCCTGGGACGCGACTGCCACGTCCAACAGAGCTGTGTGATCACCGATTCGTCTCTCGCCGACCGCGTTACCTTGCGGCCCTTTTGCGTGATCTCAAACTCTGAGGTCGGGCCCGGCGCCGCCCTCGGGCCCTTCGCGCGCCTGCGCGAAAACGCCGTAATCGAGGAGAACGTACGCATCGGCAATTTCGTGGAAGTAAAGAAATCGCGCGTGGGACGGGGCAGCAAGGCTCAGCACCTCACGTACCTTGGCGACGCCACGCTTGGCCAGAAGGTCAACATCGGTGCGGGAACCATCACCTGCAATTACGATGGCGTTAAGAAGCATCCTACCGTCATCGAAGACGGAGTCTTCATCGGCAGCGGCAACATGCTGGTGGCGCCGGTGCGCGTCGGACAAGGTTCGTACACCGGCGCGGGCTCTACCATCAGCGAAGACGTGCCGCCCGATTCGCTCGCCATCGCGCGCAGCCGCCAGGTCAACAAAGAGGGTTGGGTGAAAGAGCGCACGCGGCAACGGGATTGATGATTGCAGTTGCGGAAACTGGAAAATGGAAATTGGAAAATGGAAAATCGAAAGTACCGGGGAGCCTTGGTTAATCCGGTAAGCTGCGCTTGCCTTTCACGTTTGAATCTTGGTATGGCGTGCGGCGTCAGCAGCGCAGCTTGGAGCGGTGGTGGCTTTTAGAGGGGTGCGCCGCTCTAGGTCCAATTTCAGGTTTCCAGTTTCTAATTTCCAGTCTCCAGTTTCCATTTTCCAGTTTCACTCGAAGTGGCCGGCGGCGAATAACGCATTCACTTGCTGAAGGTCCGCTTCGGTGTCCACCCCGATGGTGTCGTACGGCGTCTCGGCCACTATGATAGGCACACCATTCTGTAAGAAGCGTAGTTGGTCCAGCTTTTCCGCCAGCTCGAGCGAGGATTGCGGCCAGGAGTGAAATGCGGCGAGCGCCGCCCGCGTATAAGCGTAAATTCCCATGTGCTTGTAGTGCTGAATGCCGCCCTGGGCGTCGCGGTCGTAAGGGATGGGGTAGCGAGAGAAGTAGAGCGCGCGGCCGGCGTAGTCGGTGACGACCTTGACATTGCCGGGTTCCTGCGCCGCCACGGCATCCATGGCAACCTTCAAAGTGGTGACCTGAACGTCTCCTTCGAGGAACGGGGAGAGCAGCAACTCGAAGTGGGAGGGCCGCAACATCGGCTCGTCTCCCTGAATATTTGCGTAGATATCCGCATCCGTGCGCGTCATCACCTCATGCACGCGATCGGTTGGAGAAGGGTGGCGTCCGGTCAGGGTGACGGGAATTCCCTGTGACTCACAATAGCTCCTCACTTCCTCGTCTTCCGTCGCCACCACGAGTTCATCGAGCAACGGTGAGCGCCGGGAATGGTGATATACCCAGTAGACCATCGGCTTGCCGGCGATTTCCCGAAGGACCTTACCCGGCAGCCGGGTCGATCCCAATCTTGCGGGGATGACACCCATGATCTTCGGACGCGCGCTCATGATCTCTCCTCGACGGGTGCGTAGATGATTACCCAGATTGCGACTTCGGTCAACATAGCGTCGCCAGTTACTACCGGCCTGAGGCAGAAGATCATTGACGAGTACAGCCCGCGGAGCGGGCGGCAGCGAGTAGCCCACGGCGCAAGCCGTGGGTCGCGAGGCCGCACCCTCACCCCCCGTCCCCTCTCCCGCCCCTGCGGGAGAGGGGTGCCGAAGGCGGGGTGAGGGCCGTCTCACCCAGGGCTTACGCCCTGGGCTATTCTCTGCCGCCCCTAACCTGCTTTATTCGTGAACGGGCTATGAGAGGTGAGGTTGAGTCATTTTGTGCACCGTTGAGACAAGTCGCGCCTGGCTGGAGACGGCTTTGAGGCCACGTGTCTTGTTAGAGGGCAGGAGGGAGGT
>Ga0209517_10003234_pt1 | contig 22285 bp, 21 predicted proteins | sample PeaSoiMetSII2010_FD_187695 | JGI IMG/M metagenome (GOLD analysis project Ga0209517, IMG submission 187695) | Peat soil microbial communities from Weissenstadt, Germany - SII-2010 (SPAdes) (version 2) | ecosystem: Environmental > Terrestrial > Soil > Wetlands > Peat | place: Germany...
GGTGTGGCTGCGGCGGCCGCGCAACGAGCGCGCAAACAGATTGGGACGGTATCCGAGCTGCTGAGCGGCGCGATGAATCTTTCCTTTGGTAGTGTCGGGAATGTAGCGGGCCAGCGGAGCGTTGTTCAGCACGATGGAAACCGTGGCGGAAGAAAATCCGCTGCGCTCGGCGACGTCGCGGATGGTGATCGCGGCCGGCTGCGGGCGTTTGCGGGAGGGCTCGGATTTGCCGTGGGATTTCGACGACGAGGCACTTCGCGTGGGCTTCGAATCGGAGGATTCCATGGGCGCCTTGAATTTTAGCCTCTTGCTGGCGGACACTACAGGACGAGGAATCGAGTGTCAAGCATCCGCGGAACTAGGGCGGGAGCCGGAGTCAAATCTCCTGTAGAGACGCGGCTTGCCGCGTCTCCCACCGCGGAGACGGGGCAAGCCCCGTCTCTACAGCGATTTCAGCGCGCTGCTTGCACGCACTCCATGATCTCAGCTTCGGTGAGCGTGTGGTCGCTCGACTTGGCGCACTTGTAGATGCGTTCGACCACGTCGTCGTTCGCTGGAATACCGCGGTGTTCCAGCCAGAACAGGACATTGGATTTCCCGCTCATGGGGCCGATGTCGATAATCTGTTCCAGGCCGAAGTATTGCGCCGGCACTCCGGAATACACGGTGTTCGCGAGTTCGATATCTTTCTTCTTAAACGCTTTTATGACGGCGGCGGCGTGAACTCCGGTGGCGGTGCGGAACGCGTCCTCGCCCACTACAGGATAGTTTGGCGGAATCGCAACGCCGGTAGCGGCGGAGACGGCCTCGCAGTAGCGCTTGAGTTTGGTCAGATCCTGCTTGTCCCAGGGCGCGATGCCCATGAGCTTCAGGTTGACCAGCATCTGATCCATCTGCGTGTTGCCGACACGCTCTCCGATGCCGAGCGCCGTCGCGTGCACGCAATCCACACCCGCCACTAGAGCCGCCATGGCGTTCGCGGTTGCCAATCCCCGGTCGCAGTGCCCGTGCCAGTCAAGGCGAATTTTCTGGCCTGTTGGCTTGATCACTTGCTCAACCACAAACTTGACCAGCGCCACCGTGCCCATCGGCGTGGCGTGTCCGGCCGTGTCGCAGAGCACCAGAGCATGCGCGCCGCAGTTGATGGCCACGGAGTTGAGCTGCTTCACCGTTTCCGGATCGCACCGGGTAGTGTCTTCGGTGACGTACATGACTTCGAGGCCCAGCGAGACCGCGTATCGGACGGCCTTTTCCGTGGTTTGCAGCAGGAAGTCTCCGTTCCAGCCCTCGGTGTAGCGGCGGATGGGACTGGTTCCGAGAAACGCGGCCACCTCGATGGGCAGGCCGGTTTTCTGGACAATCTCGGCGATCGGACGAATGTCGTTGGCGTGGGTGCGGGCGGCGCAGTACGCCGTGATCTTCATTTTGTGGGCGACGATTTCGCGCGCCAGCGCGGTGACGTGCTCAACCGCGCGTGGCCCGGCTCCGGGAAGGCCGAGGTCGAGCGTGTTGATGCCGAGCGCCTCCATCAGGTGCAGGATTTCGATCTTCTGTTCGATGGAAGGATCGCGGACGGAAGGCGACTGCAAGCCGTCACGCAGCGTTTCATCGGTCAGGCGCACCGGTCCCGGCGGATGCAGCGACTTCGGATACAGAAGATTCCAATCGTAGATGAGTTCAGAAACGTTCACAGGGAGCCGGCACCCCTCCGGCTGTCGAATAGCCTTTGTAGAGACGGGGCTTGCCCCGTCTCCCCGTACCCGAGACGCGGCAAACCGCGTCTCTACGCCTTCTTCTCTTCCTTGGGAGGAACCGTCAGCCCGAACACCGAAAGCTGGCCTCGCCCCGCGACGTTTACCCCACGCGGATCTTCGGGACTGGGCAGGTAGAGCGTCTGGCAAAATTCGCAGCGATACACTTCGGCGTCCGCTCCCCAGGCTTTCTCCACGTCACCGCATTCCTGTTCCAGAACATCGGCGGCGTAGAACCAGCGCTTCAGGTGTCCGCCACAGAACTTACCCTTATCGTTTTTCTCGTTGCAGGCGCGCTGGCCCGCCTTCTTGATCTTGACTTTGTGTTTGGGAAGCTGCGGAATCGTGCTGGTGACAGCAGTTGCCGTTTCGCCGGAAGTCATTCCATCTCCTGCGCGCCATTGGTCAAGGCCCGCTTCCCGTTATTTTACTCAGCAGTGGCCTTTCGACCAAGGACGCAGAGAAGCCGGTCGTGGTCCAATTTCGTGCTCCTGGGCTGCGAGCTTCGGACTGCGAGCTTCGAACAAACCGCTCCGCGAAGAGTGCGGATGGAAGGGTGGCGACAGCGGCAGCTCGGCGGAGAAAAATCTTGTCCAACGAAAAAACAAAAGATCCTACTTGACACTGACCGGCCTTCTCATGGAAGGCGATAGCGCTCATTGAACCTGTCGCGAGTGTAAGCGCGATTTAACCATTTTCGGCGATATTAGGCCACTGTTTGAGTATTGCTGCCGCAAGATCACGATCCGCCTCGGTTCCCTCTGCGATGCTCAGTTCGTACGCCTCAGTCGCGTACCGTTTGGCAAGACCGACTTGCCCGTCCATCAATAACAGTTGTGCAAAATTGTACACAGCGAAACGATAGTCCTTGGCATACGGAAGCGCCTGTTCGGTGTAGCGTATTTCGCGGCGACGGTCTCCCATGAAGTGAGCCAAAACGGCGGCATGACGGCATATGATTTTGATCCACTTGCTACGATTTTCCTGCGTCGCTTCGGCAAGGGTGCTGTCCAGAAGGCCGAGTGCTTGCTCGATTTCTCCTGTCTTTGCAAGCTCCACACTTTGTTGCATCGCCAGTCGCCCGCGTTCCCATGGACCTTCCACCGCTTTGCTCCCAGACCTCACACTCCGAGCATAGCAACGCTGAAAAACGATTCATGCTCGCACCGTGAACAGCCTACCAAACACCTTCAGTCAAATTCCTTGCGCGGCGGCGCTTGGTCCGCGCCGACGCGTCCCACGGTGATATCGGCTACGTAATAGTTTTCGCCCCTGATCGGGACGCCGGCCATCCTCCGCAGCATCGCGATCTGGCCGATGTGGGTGAGCGCGTCGGCGAGCGCGCTCTGAAACAATTTTTCGGCGGCGACTTGCAGCGGCTTTTCCGACGCCAGGTAGTCGTCGAATTTCTTCAAGGCGGTGAAGAAGCGCTCGCATTCTTTTTCCCACGCCAGCGGAGTGGAATCGTGCCATTCGCGGCGGCCTTCGGACATGGCGAGGCCCCAGTCCATCAGGTCGCCGACGTGCGCGAGAATTCTTGCCGGCGTGCGCGAAGTTTCGGCGGGGCGGTAGTCGGCAAAGTTAGGCCCAGCGTTGCGGATGGCTTTCCCTCCACGATAGGCGATGGTAGCGAGGGTGTGACGCAGGAAGGCGCGGGAGTCGGTCATGGGCAAGTTCTCTGTTCTCAGTTCTCAGTTTTCAGTTCTCAGAAAAATCTTCTCGGTCATAACTGAGAACCGAGAACTGGGAACTGAGAACTGCTTCTACAATTTTCTCCGCCACAGGGCTCCGGCCGAGCGCACTCCCGCTACCAGTTTCTCTCGCAGCGGGCGCGCATACAGCAGGTCGAGGAAGCTCTCCATTTCGGCCGCAAATCCTCCGCCGTAGCCGAACCACCAGATTTTTTTCATGCCTGGAATGCGGTCGCTGTCGACATACTTCACGCGCACCATTTCTTCCAGGCCCCAGCGCCCATGCGTGCGGCCCAGGCCGCTCGACTTCACGCCGCCGTGGGGAGCTTCGCTGATGCTGAAACACGACACGGCGTCGTTCACCATCACCGTGCCGGCATTGATCTGGCGGGCCAGTCGCTCGCCGCGGGCACGGTCGCGCGTCCACACGCTGGCGGCTAATCCGAAGTCGGAATCGTTGGCCAGGCGCACGGCCTCGCCATCGTCACGGAACGGCATAATCGGCAGCACCGGGCCAAAGGTTTCTTCCTGCATCACGCGCATCGTGTGATCGACGTCGGCCAACACGGTGGGCGAAAAAAAGGTTGGGCCGAGCTCGTGCAATCGCGTGCCTCCGGCCAGCACGCGGGCGCCGCGCTGCCGCGCATCCTCCACCTGCGATTCCACCACCCGCACTTGCCGCTCGTGGATCATGGGCCCGATTTCAGTGGCCGGGTCCATGCCGTTGCCGACGCGCAGCTTCCGCGTCTTCTCGCAGCACGCATCCAGGAACGCGGGATACAGACTCCGATGCACGTAGCAGCGCTCGACCGACAAGCAGGTCTGGCCCGCGTTGACGAACGCTCCCCAGACGGCGCCGCTCGATGCTACATCGACGTCGGCGTCTTCGAGCACGAGCATGGGATCTTTGCCGCCCAGTTCCAGCACCACCGGGAGCAGGCGTTCGGCAGCGATCTGCGCGATGCGCCGGCCGGTGGCGACGCTTCCCGTAAAGACCAGTTTGTCGATTTCGCCGGCGACCAGCGCCGCGCCGGTCGCGCCTTCGCCGGGGAGAACCTGGAAAACGTCGTCGGGAACTCCGGCTTTGCCAAGCAGCGCCCGCAGTTCGAGCGCAATCAGCGGCGTCAACTCCGAGGGCTTGAGCACCACGGCATTTCCCGCGACCAGCGCCGCCATGGCCTCCGTCGCCGGAATCGAAAAAGGATAATTCCACGGCGAGACGATTCCGACAACGCCATACGGTTCGTGCAGAATGCGGCCGGACTTGGCTTTGAGCGCGGGATTTCCGTGGGGCAGCTTTTCTTCTCGCAGGATCGCGAAGGCGTTGCCGATCAGGAATCGGGCCGCGTCGAGCACGACCAGAACTTCGGTGACGAGCGCTTCGACCTGCGGCTTCCCTGCTTCCTGGGTGATGCGCCGCGCGATGTCGTTCTTATGCGCAAGAAGAATCTGCTGGAAGCGGCGCAATACCTGAATGCGATGGCGGATGCCCCAGGCGTTCCACTCCGGCTGTGCGGCACGCGCGCGCGCCACCGCAGCGCGCACTTCGGTCGGACCGGCACTATCCAGTTCACCCAGAACTTCGCCCGTCGCCGGGTTCACGGAAGCGAGGCGGGAGACAGCGAATTCGAGATTCGTGGCCATTGCGAAGAAGTGTACGCGGCACGGGACGGACGCGCCAGAGTTTCGCGTCAGTATTCAACCCCGACCAGATACAGCCCGCTGGCGGGCGCGGTCGGCCCGGCCGCAGTGCGCTCCCGCGCGTCGAGGATGCGGCGCAAATCTTCCAGGCTCACTGCTCCCTTCCCCATCAGCAGGAATGTGCCGACCAAGTTGCGCACCATGTGATGAAGGAATCCGCTGCCGCGAACCGTGTAGACGAGTTCGTCGCCTTCGCGGGTCCAAGTGGAGAAGAAGATCGTCCGAATGTTCGTGGTGTGAGTATCTTCTCCGGCCACCATTCGTTCCACGCGTTCCGGGTCAACTGCCGCGAACGACGTGAAATCGTGTTCGCCGACGACCACGCCAGCGGCTGCGATCATCGCCGATTCCTCTAGCGGATACGGGTAATGCCACACATAGCGCGCCAGAAACGGCGGACAGATCGCGGTACGATGAATGCGGTAGCGATACGTCTTGGCGCGCGCCGACTTGCGCGCGTGGAACTCGGGCGTGGCCTCGGTCACCTCGAGCACACGGATCGACGCCGGCAGAATGTCATTGAGCGCCCGCGCCCAGTTTTCAGCAGGAATCACCGACGCGGTTCGAAAACTCGCCACCTGGGCCAGTGCATGCACCCCCGCGTCGGTGCGGCCCGAGCCCTGGGGCAGTACATTTTCCGCGCTCAACCGTCCAATGGCTGAGGCCAGCGCGCCTTGTACGGTCGTCTGGCCGGGCTGCACCTGCCAGCCGGCGAAGTCCGCCCCATCATAAGAAAGGATCAGTTTGAGATTGCGCACGTTCTTTTTCGAGTCCGAAGCAGTCCGAGCATCATCGTTAGTATTTACAAAGTCTTACGGCCGCAGTCGCTGAGTGTGCAGCGGCGCGTCAGCTATACTAGTTCACTTACGATCACTTCTACTTGCAAATGAAGAAGATTGCCTTTTCTCTGGTTTGGCAATGAGAGACCTGCACCGGAAAGATTACAAGGAACTCTTGCCCGCCGTTCTACGTAGTAACAGAGTGTTAGCAAGAATGCGTACCAGTACGTCCTCATGGACCTAAGCGCTTGAGTGCGATCAGTTTAGTGTGGCCAATTGAGTTTGACCAATGGAGATGATGCGAATGCAACGTTCTACAGTGATGACTGCGTTTCAGCGGGCTGCCGCCCTTCTTATTGCCGCCGTCTTCCTGGCTGTAATCATGGTACCTGCCGCGTGGGCGCAGGATGCTTCGTCCGTTCCCAGCGCGCCGTCGGCGCAGATGCAGAGCCAGAAGGCCGTGCCGTCCGCATCGCAGCCGTTTGATGTGAAGCAGTATTCGAAGCCGCAGTCGCCCTTCCCGAATCCGATTGGTCCGTATACTGCGCGGCACGTAGCACCGCCGAACTTGGCCAACACGCCACGCATCGACCAACTCATGCACGATGGCAAACTTTACATCTCCATGAACGACGCGGTGGCACTGGCGCTCGAAAACAACCTCGACATCGCGATCGCTCGCTACAACCTGAACATCGCCGATACCGACGTCTGGCGCGCCAAAGCCGGCGCCAGCACTCTCGGTGTCAACAACGGTGTGGTGCAGAATACCCCCGGCGGAGGCGTAGGCGGACTCGGTACGCAAGTGGGCTCGGGCCAGGGCGGAACCTCGGTCGCGGCCGGCGGCGCTGGCACCGGCTCTGGCGGCCTGGTTCAATCGACCTTCGGCAGCGGCCCGCTCATCACCAGCTTTGACCCCATTCTCACAGGCACGCTGCAGTTCGACCGTCAGGAGGTCAATTGCAGCAGCCCCTTTTGCGGCAGCAGCCAGAATACGACAACGGGCAATTTCGCCTACACCCAGGGATTCCAGTGGGGCACGAATCTATCGGTCGGCTTCAACAACAATCGGATAACTTCCAACAATGCATTTAATGAATTCTCTCCGGCCCTAAGTTCGAGTTTCCAGTTTAAGTTGACGCAGCACCTGCTGCAGGGCTTCGGATTCGCCCCCAACACTCGCTTTATTCAGATTGCAAAGAACAATCGTGAAATATCGGACGTCGCCTTCCGCCTGCAGATCACCACTACCGTTGACCAGATCGAAAACATGTACTGGGACCTGGTATACGCCTACGAAAACGTCCGGGTGCAGAAGGAGCAACTGGCTTTCGCCCAGAAAACCCTCTCTGACAACCAGAAACAGGTGGAAATCGGAACGCTCGCGCCGATCGAGGTGGTACGGGCACAGAGCACAGTCGCCAGCAATCAACAGACCCTGACCTTGGCGCTGACCAATCTTCAACTGCAGCAACTCCTAATGAAGAATGCTCTCAGCCGCACTCTGGTTGACCCGGCACTGGCCGACGCAGAAGTGATTCCCACCTCAACCATGGAATTGCCTGCGCAAGAACCGGTTGTCCCTACCCAGGACTTGGTGAACGATGCACTCAGTCATCGTCCCGAACTCGCGGAACAGCGTATTAACCTTTCCAATACCGACATCAGCAATAAAGCAATCCGCAGCGCTCTCCTGCCCTCGGTGGACCTGTTTGCCTACTATGGCGGCGCCGGCCTGGGCGGCGGTTTTAATACTGGCTACATATGCTATCAAGAACCAGGATTCTGCACTCCCGGTGCCACGAGCTTCCAAGTGCCGCCTCCCGTCTCTTATGGGGCAACGTTGAATCAACTGATCAATTCCAGTGCGCCCGATAAAGGGGTAGGCCTGAGTCTTAACATTCCACTCCGCAACCGCGCCGCTCAGGCCACGCAGGTGCGCTCGGAATTCGAATACCGGCAAGCCCAGTTGCGCATTCAACAGATCGAGAACCAGGTGCGCATCGAGGTGCGCAACGCGCAGTTTGGCGTGCAGCAGAATCGCGCCAGCGTGGCTTCCGCGCAAGCCGCCGTCGATCTGGCGCGCCAGTCTTTGGACGCCGAACAAAAGAAGTACGCGCTCGGCGCATCCACTTCAACTCTGGTACTGCAGAACCAGGCGGCCATGACGCAGGCCGAAGTCACGCTCGTCTCCGCCAAGGCCCTGTACGAGAAGGCAGAGGTCGAACTGGATCGAGCCATCGGTCTCCTGCTTGATCACGCCGGGATTCAGATCGCCGAAGCCGAGCGGGGCGAGGTCACGCACGCGCCGAATATTCCCCACGTCGCGGCGCGGCCGGCCGACCAGCCAGCTCCCGCGAACCCTCCGGCCCAACCGCAACAGTAGCGCCGTAACGATTCGCGATGGAGCGCCGGGCGTCCCCGCCCGGCGTTTCCCTTTTGCAGCGTTTTTCTTTTGTTGCATGCCGTCTCTCGCGTATCCTCTCTCCGTGGAGCTCTCGGTCATCGGCGATGCTCGTGTGGAGACGGCTTGCGTAGGGACAGCCGCCCCCGGCTGTCCAAGCCGAGCAAGGCTCGGAGGGCTCTTGGCCCGCAGCGGCAGGAGCCTGGCGTGATCCTCTCGGTGGTCGTCATCACCCACAACGAGGAGGCCAACATCGGACGCACGCTCGCCAGCGTGCAGCCGCTCATCGCCGCGGGCAAAGGCGAAATCATCGTCGTCGACTCCGGCTCGACCGACCGCACCATCGAAATCGCGAAATCCTTCGGCGCGAAAGTCTTCATCGAGGAATGGGAGGGCTACGCCGCACAGAAAAACTCGGCGATCGATAAGGCAACGGGCGAGTGGATTCTGAGTTTGGATGCGGATGAAGAGGTGAGCCCAGATCTTGCTGCCGAACTCGCGAACCACGAAGCGATCAGTTCGGTCAACCCATCGGACCGTTCCCGCGACTGGTGCCTCACGATGGAGCAAGCATCCGCTGGATCGAGAAATCTTGACAAGAGCAGGGGTCCGTCAGCCGGCTATTGGATCTCCCGCAAGAATCACTTCCTCGGCCGCTGGATCAAGCATGGTGGTTTCTGGCCGGACCCCAAGCTGCGTCTGTTTCGTAACGGCGCCGCGCGCTTCGAGAAGCGACTGGTTCACGAGGACGCAAAGCTGATCGACGGCGCTTCAGGCAAACTCAAACAGGCCCTCCTCCACCACTCCTACCCCACGCTCGCCGACTACATCGATCACATGAACCGTTACTCCTCCCTCGGCGCCGAGATGACAGCCGCCAAGGGCCGCCGCGGCTTCAGCCTGTTCAACATCGTCGTACGTCCGCTCGCAACGTTCATCTACAACTATTTCTTCCGGCTCGGATTTCTCGACGGCCGCGAAGGCCTGCTTCTGCACCTCTACCACGCCGTCTATGTGTCGTGGAAATACGCGAAGGCCTGGGAACTCGCGCGCCCAAAACAGTCGCCGTAGAAATCAGCGTCCCCTTCTGCCCAAGACCACCGCCACAAAATTTGTTGGCGATTTTTTCTCGTCTGCACAACTTCCATCCGCGAGGAGGGTTTGATTCGAAAGAAGCCAGACGGCTTCCCGGTTGGGTCCCAGCAGTGAATTGTGAGCGGCTCTGACGTAGTTCGATCTGCGTCGACGGCGGTTCATCCATCGCAATCAGCACCAAACCTTCGAACAACTTGAGGAGACTTATGAAACTTCGCACACGTGTATTTACGCAACTCGCAGCTGTGTTGCTTGTTCTGGGCGCCTCCGCCTTCGCCGCCAATGACGGTTACCTTTACATCGTGCATGGCATTCCAGGACGCGACATTGCCGACAATCTCAACCCCGGCTTGCCGGTCGACATCTTGATTGACGGCACCTGCCCACAGCGAGGACTAACGTTCGGAAACACCGCGGGACCACTCACTCTCCCCGCCGGAACGTATGACGTGCAGATCAGCATGGCCAACACGCTGGCGCCCTGCACGAATCCGCCGATCATCGACTCGCAGGTGACGCTGAAGGCGGCGGCAAGTGTGTCGGTCGTGGCCGCGATCAGCGGAACTCAACCCGCGCTGCTGCAGTTTGCTGATAACTTGACTCCGGTAGCTCCCGGAAAGTCGCGCTTTGTCTTCGCTAACTCCGCCGACGCGCCTGCGTTGCAGGCTACGCTGACGCAGTTATTCGTAAAGAACCCCAAAACCTTTACGGTGACGGCGAATCCCGGCGCGCAGGATGCGATCGGCGTACCGGCAGGCACCTATCTGGTGCAGGTGGTCGCGGCCGGCAGCACGACCGTGTTGGCATCGGAACAGATATTTCTGGCCGACCAGTCCGCCAACTTCGCGTACGCGGCGGGCGAGGCAGTCAATAACTCGGTGGGCTTGATCAATCGAGCAGTCCGAGATGTGTTCTAGTTGGCGGGAAATGCAAACCGGGCCGTGCTTGGGCGGTCCATTCTTCTTTGTATCGAGGCAACGATAGAGACGCGGCTGGCCGCGGCTCTGGATATCGGCTATCCCCGCAGCGTGATGCGCATGATGTCGTACTTTACCTCGACCGAGCGCTGCGGAAACTTCGACTCCACATAGGCTTTCACGTCGCCGACCGAAGGAATGCCGTCACGCCCCGTGAGCCCGCGCGCGTCGTCGAGCAGAATCATGTGCGGGTAGGGATGGCTCAGAATCATCTCTAGTTCCGCCGAAAGGCGCTGCTCATTCGTCCGAATTCCCACCCAGCCGTAGTAACCGGCGTCGAGCCAAAACAGCGCTGGGCCCTTGAGCAAGGCGAGCACCTCGGGCATGACCAGGCGGCTGTCTCCGCAAAGGATTCGGACGCGCTGGTCGCGCGCGAATTTGCGTGTGGCTCGCTCCGCCAGCGCCGGCACAAATTCGATGGAATAGATGCGGTCGAAACGGTTCTTCATCGCGGCGACCATCTCGCCGTAGTACGTTCCGGTCTCGACCAGGGTCTTCAGCCCGAACTTCTCTCCGTATTCGCGCACGACTTTCTGTTTCAACAGATGCGGAGACCGCGACGGCCGCCCGCGCAGGATCCAATACCAGTAGTCGGGATAGTGGCCGAGCGCCTTATACGCGCCGTAGAACGGCGTGCGCTGCAGGAGTCGCCGGAACGCTTTCAGAATCCCTCCGCGGAACGAACGTCAAGAATAGGCGGGCGCGAAAAGCGGCGTCAAGCACATCGAGACCTTAGGAGGGCGCCAAATTCGTTCACCACAAAGTGCACGAAGGATCGCGAAGGAAATCTGCAGGAATTCGCACCTTCGTGCGTCTTCGCGCCCTTTGTACTGAATGAATTTGATCTTGACTTTCACCAACCGCTCGGTCGGTCGCTTCTTTTGCAGCCTGGCGACTGCTCCTCTATGATCAAAACCAGAGCGTGGAACTGAATGCCCGAGAAATCGAAAACCGATCTGCCTCACACCGTAGCGGAAAGCCCGATTTCCGACGTCTTTGAAGGCCGCCATCCTGCTGAGTCGGAGAAAGACTGGGCCGAGAAGACGCTGGCGCCCACCCTCGACAAGGCTCCCGAAAAGCCGGTCGGCGCGCCCACCGGCACCAATCTCGACGAGCGCAGCCACGCGCGTTTCAGCACCATCTCGAACCAGCCCATTCGCCGTCTCTACACCCAGGCCGATCTTCCCGCCGACTGGAATTACGATCAATACTTAGGCTATCCCGGCCAACCGCCCTACACGCGCGGCATTCACTCGACCGGCTACCGCGGCAAGCTGTGGACGATGCGCATGTTCTCCGGCTTCGCCTCGCCCGAGGAAACCAACCAGCGCTACAAATATCTCCTCGAACACGGCGGCGGAGGGCTGTCGGTCGCCTTCGACCTGCCCACGCTCATGGGCTATGACTCCGATCACGCGGCCAGCGAAGGCGAGGTCGGCAAGTGCGGCGTAGCCATCGACTCGCTCGAAGATATGGAGATTTTGTTTGCCGGCATTCCACTCGACAAAATCACTACATCGATGACCATCAATTCACCGGCCAGCGCGCTCTGGGCGATGTACCTGGTGGTGGCGGAAAAGCAAGGCGCCGACTGGAAAAAGATTTCCGGCACGATTCAGAACGACATTCTCAAGGAATACATCGCGCAGAAGGAGTACATCTATCCGCCCGCGCCCTCGATGCGCCTCGTAATAGACACATTCGAGTTCGGAGCGAAGTTTACGCCGCGCTTCAACACCATCTCCATCTCCGGCTACCACATTCGCGAAGCCGGATCGACCGCGCTGCAGGAACTCGCGTTCACCATCTACGATGGCGTCGAGTATGTCGAATGGGCGCGCCGCCGGGGGCTCGATGTTGACGACTTTGGACCGCGCCTTAGCTTCTTTTTCAACGCGCATAACGATTTCTTCGAGGAGATCGCCAAGTACCGCGCCGCGCGCAAGATTTGGTATCGGCTGATGAAGGACCGTTTCGGCGCGAAAAACGACCGCACCCGTCTGATGCGCTTCCATAGCCAAACCGCCGGCGTCTCGCTGCCCGCGCAGCAACCGATGAACAACATCGCGCGCGTCGCTCTGCAGGCGCTGGCGGCGGTGCTCGGCGGCACGCAGTCGTTGCACACCGACGCCTACGACGAAGCGCTCGCCTTGCCCACGGAAGAGGCTGCGCGCATCGCCTTGCGCACGCAGCAGATTATTGCCTTCGAGTCGGGCGTGGCCCAGACTGTCGATCCGCTCGGCGGAAGCTATTTCGTCGAAAAGCAAACTCTCGACATGGAAAACGGCGCCTTCGATTATTTCGAGAAGCTCGACCAGATGGGCGGAATGGTTAAAGCCATCGAGCGCGGATATCCCCAGAAAGAAATCGCCGAGGCCAGCTACCAGTACCAGCGCTCGGTGGAAGCCAACGAGAAGATCACGGTCGGCGTGAATGATTTCGTCATTGAAGAGGAGTCGCCCAACATTCTCTACATCGGCGAATCGGTGGCGCGCGCTCAAGAGAAGAAACTGAAGGCCCTGCGCGCCCGCCGCTCGAATGAAGAAGTGCAGCGCCGGCTCGAGGCGCTGAAGAGGGCCGCCGCCAAGACTCCCACCGCAGGCAGCAACGGCAATATTTCCGACGCCAATACCATGCCCTACATCGTCGACGCCGTCCGCGCCTACGCTACCGTCGGCGAAATCTGCGAAGCGCTGCGGCAGGTGTACGGCACGTATACGGAAGTGAGCGTCACATAAATCTTGTTTGCGGTCGCAAATTGCGACCGCAAAGATTCCTTCCCGAGTTTAGTGCGCTTCCTCGGCAGAAGATCGCACGGTCGACCTCCGTTTTCGTCACAATCGGACCGCCCATCGGTCACAGCCTGACCAGTCTGCGACCGCTACTATGACAGGATGCAAATCCATTCGCTGAAACCGAAACCAGGGCGGCAGACACTTGGTATCCGAGGAAAGGCAGCTGCAGTCTCGATTGATCTCCGAATCCTTATTCTGCGCCGCCAGCGTGTCATTCTCGACACCGTGTTGGCGGAACTCTACAACGTGCCGGTAAAGCGTTTGAATGAACAAACAAAACGCAACCGAAAGAAATTTCCTGCGGATTTCATGTTCCAGCTTACTCCCAGAGAGAACCGATCTTTGCGGTCGCAATTTGCGACCTCAAACATGGGCCGAGGTGGGCGGCGCTCGCTTCCTTACGCCTTCACCGAACATGGCGCCATCATGGCAGCAACGGTGCTGAACTCGGAACAGGCAGTAGAAATGAGTGTCTTTGTAGTGCGCGCCTTTGTCCGCTTACGGGAGGTGCTGGCCGCAAACAAAGAACTCGCCGCCAGGATGGAAGAATTGGAAGAACAGCTCGGGACGCACGATGGGGCGATCCAGGGAATTCTTCACCTCATCAAGAGGCTGATGAACCCGCCATCTCGTCGCCGAAGCAAGATTGGATTCGCGCTCCCGCCGGTCCGGACGGGATAGTTGCCATCTGAGTTTCCCGTCCGCATTCCCGCCCATCGGGAGCAGCGCTGGAAAATCCCGCGCTCCGTGGAACGACCAAGGATTTATCCAGTACATTGTTGACGTATGGTATCTCGGAACATCGAGATCAAAGCCTTTCTGAAGGACCGTGCCGCTGCCCTGGCCACCGCCGCGCGGCTGAGCGGCTCCGCCCCGGAAATCATTCACCAGCAAGATATCTTTTTCCGCTGCGACGGCGCACGCCTAAAGCTTCGCATCTTCGCGCCCGACCGAGGAGAATTAATCCGCTATGAACGAGCCGACGTTGCCGGCGCACGCAGCTGGCGCTACTCGATCGCCCGGACCGCCGACCCGCAAGTTCTGCTCGACATTCTCACGCAGACGCTGGGCGTAACCGGCACAGTCGAGAAAATACGCACCCTCTATTTGGTCGGCCCAACGCGTATCCACATCGACCAGGTGCAGGGGTTGGGAGATTTTCTCGAACTGGAGGTGGTGCTGGGGCCAGGACAAAACACACAGCAGAGCGAGGAGGAAGGCAAGAGAATCGCGGCAGAGTTGCTCCGCAAATTCGGGATTGGCCCCGAAGACTTGATCGCGGAAGCCTACGTCGACCTCCTGGCCGGCGCGCAGGCACGGCACAACTTCATGCCCGAAATCGGGTAAACTTCAGCGCATGTCCGGACCCGAATAGCAGGCGGGTCCCCACACCGCTCTACTTCAGGCGATTGCGATACAGCGTCGCATCCACTTGCCGGACCATGGCGTCGATATCGAGCGGGAATTGCAAGAATGCGGCGATTTCTTCGGCGACGGGTCTCGGTTCACGCACCACTCGGCGATAATGCACTCGCGCGACCTGCATGTTCGCCTGGCCCGCGAGCCACTGGTTTACTTCGATCAGGTGGCGTTGAAAGGCCTCTTCCAGGGCGGATGTGTCGGCGATCAAAGCTGCGTTGCCCCGGCGTTGCAGCATTTTGTCCTGTGACTGTAGCACTTCGGGCAGCGGACGCTGCATGAAGACGACGCGGTAGTCATGGCCCGCTGGCAGCGACAGAATCAGTTGCGAGATGACCTTCACAACCTTGCCTTCAGCCTCCGCAATCAGGCTGGGATCTTTCGGAAGCTGCTTGATGCGTTCCCACTCGAAGTAACCCTTGGGGTTGTCGGTGTCGGCTTTGCGTTCGCCGTCGCAGAGAACCGGCAGGCCGCCCGATTCCAGCATCTGCATCATCAGGGATGTGCCCGAACGCGGTAATCCCGAAACAATGGTGATCATCATTGCCTTTCAAGAGACGGGAAATAGCGGAGGCGTTTCCTGGCTCCGCCGAATTCAGTATTCCGAACTTGAAATGATAGTGGGAACGCAGCCATTGGGGAAAGACGAATTCCCGGCCGAGCGCCATTGCGCTTGGGCGAGCGTTCTGATAACTTGCCTGTCGTCTTGCAAAGGAGGCCCACCGTGGCATTCTGTCCAAGCTGTGGAACCCAGATCGCGGATGGAGCAAGCTGTCCGAAATGTGCCGGCGCCGCCGCGCAAGGTGCGGGCGCGAGTGCGGCTGCACCCGCCGCCGGACTCGCCGATAACGTGGCGGGGGCCCTGGCCTACGTGACCATCATCCCGGCGATTCTGTTTCTGGTGCTGGAACCGTTTAACAAGAAGCGCTTCGTCCGCTTCCATTCCTTTCAATGCCTCTTCTTTGCGGCCGCCTGGATCGTGCTGGAGATCGGTCTGGCATTCATCGGCCACATCCCGTTCCTCGGTTGGGCAACGGTCCTGCTGTGGCCACTGATCGGTTTGGCCGGGTTTGTGGTCTGGCTGATTCTGGTCATCAAGGCCTACCAGGGACAGATGTTCAAACTGCCGGTGATCGGCGACATGGCCGAACAGCAAGCCGGGAAGTAGGCTCTCCCGCATTCAACTCGTGGCCGGAGACGCAATCGGCAGTGAGCGGAAGGCAATGCCTGTCCCAAGAAACCTTTCCTCTCTTTGCACGTCAATCGGGTAAGGTGGTAGTGCGTGTTTCATGGTTCTCAACCCGCGAATCTTGAACCGGCGCCTTCGGGATTCCGGCGTCATTGTGCGGTGGCGGTGTCGGTGGCCGCACACCTGGCGGTGTTGGCGGTGCTCGCCTTCCATAATCCCAGGGTCATCGACCTGGCCCCCGCATGGCTAGCCTATGGCCAAGGCGCCCACAGCTACAAGCTGATTTACCTTGCTCCTGGCGCGAACGAGAACGTGCCCCCAGACGCGGCCAAGCTGCGGTTCCCGCCACGGACGAGCAAGGCGCGCCCGAACCCGCAGTCCCAACCGCTAAAGGCCGCGCTCGAGCCTCGTCCGGTAACGGCCGATGCGGAAGCCGGCGACCACAACTCTCGCGCCGGATCTCCGCTGGGCACGATGATTGACGGACCAATTACCGGGCATGAAGTCCACGTCGCGTATCCGGTCGTATATCCAGATCCTCCCGTGGACCGCGCCGAACTTCCCCGCGACCTGCAAGGAGATGTAGTCATCGAAGTCACCATCGACTCCCAGGGAAACGTGGTCGAGACGAAAATCGTGCAGGCGATCGGCCACGGGATCGACGAAAAGATCGAGGCCACGCTTCGCCGCTGGCGCTATCAGCCAGCCACGCTCGACGGCATGCCCGTCGCCTCCAGACACGACGTGCATTTCCATTTTCCGTCGTGAAGGAATCGGGTCATCGGATCATCGGGTGATCGGGCCATCTAGAAGCTGCCGTATTCAGATGACGCGATGGCCCGATGATCCGATGACCCGATTCTCTGATTCGCTATTTGTTCGCCTATTGTGTTAAACTTCCACCGCGACCAGCGAGGAGCCAGCGACAAGTGCGTAAAGCGATCGACCACCTGAAGAAATCCGATCCCGTGATGGCTGCGATCATCGCGAGCGTGGGGCCGTTCCGCATGCAGTTTGGCGAGCCGACCTTTCACTCCTTGGCTGAATCCATCCTCTATCAGCAGTTGAATGGGAAGGCGGCGGCGACGATCTTTGATCGGTTCACCGCTCTGGCCGGCGATCCGCTGACGCCGAAAGGCATTCTCAAACTGACGGATGCCGAAATGCGCGGCGTAGGGCTGTCGCGGCAGAAAACCGCGTATCTCCGCGATCTCGCCGAGAAAACCGCAGCTGGCCTGCTGGAGTTCGAGCGCTTGCCGGAATTGCCGGAAGAAGAAGTGATCGCGCATCTCACCCAGGTGAAAGGCGTCGGCGTTTGGACGGCGCACATGTTCCTGATGTTCACCTTGCGGCGTCCGGATATTCTGCCGGTCGGCGATTACGGCGTGCAGGCTGCCATCAAGAAGCACTACAAGAAACGCAAGTGGCCGAAGCCGGCGGTGATGGAGAAGATCGCGAAACCGTGGGCCCCCTATCGCTCGATCGCCTGCTGGTATCTATGGAAGAGCCTGGATATGAAGACGATGTAACGCGGGGACTCACCCGCCGGTCCGCAGGTCATCTCAGAGGCACGCCGCTCAAAACGGGAACAGAATCCCCTTGTCCTTCAGTTTTTCAAAGCGTGCCGCTTGGAACTTGTAGAGTTGCGCAGGACGTTGTCCGCCCCGACGATATTCGCGCAGAGGTTTCAGAATCTTGAGCAGCGCCAGCTTCCGCCGAAAATTTCTCTTGTCCAGCTTCTTTCCCAGGATTGCTTCGTAGACTTCCTGGAGCTCTGTCATAGTGAACTTTTCCGGAAGCAACTGGAAGCCGACCGTCGTGTATTCGAGCTTATTGCGCAACCGCTCCAGCGCGTAGGCGAGAATCTTGCCATGGTCAAAAGCGAGGGAGGGCAATCGGTCCATGGGCCACCAATCGGCCTCGGCTGCGTCAGTGCCAGCCTGGAGCGAGTGATCTGCCGAGATCAGCGCAAAATACGCAACCGTAACCACTCGCCCGCGCGAGTCGCGCTCAGGATCACCAAACGAATACAACTGCTCGAGATAGACACTTTGAACGCCGGTTTCTTCGTGCAGTTCACGAAGGGCCGCTACTTCCAGACTCTCACCCTCATGGACGAAACCACCGGGAATCGCGAACTGTTCCTGAAAAGGGGCTGCGGCGCGCTTCACGAGCAGAACTCTGAGAGCTCCCGACTGAATGGTGAAGATAACGATGTCAACGGTCACTCGCATCGGAGCTTCTCAGGATACGACAAGCCGGGCACTCTGTTCGGCGGCACGGATATGAGCAATGGCTCCGGAGTTGAATTGCAGGAAATCCGCTTCCATGCCGTCGCTGAAGATTACACCGTACGAGGGCATCCGCGATTCGATCGTAAGCTCTTCTCCTGTCTGCAGGATGCCAGCAACGATTCCCGCCTGCGAGTGACGGCTGACAAAAGGTTCACGCACGACAAAAAGAAGGCGCCGGTCTTCCCACTGCATGCGCATCGGCGTCACCGGAGTTCCTCCGCAGAAACGCGAAACCCCAGCCGCCATGTTGAAGACCGACGACACCCATCCCGTCGAGCCCGCTCCAGTCGAGACGAGCACGCCGCTTGAAGACTGGACCTCCGATTTCTTGCCGCATGTGATCTGGTACAAGGCGGAAATGTGACTTCGCGCCCCCAGAAAGAAGTCGTTGAAGGCCAGCAGTTGCTGCCCGTCGTCAAGCCTCACTTCCGCCAATGTGATTTCGCGGACCTTGGCTCGGTCCCCCATCACCTGTTCCACCGCACCGCGCGCCTGGTCGGGCAGAAACGGCAACAGGATTCCGTCAAATCTTGACGGTTCAGGATTTACCGCCACAATCGGCTGGGCTCCGACATACTTGGCGGTGTTCGCCACCAACCCGTCCTGCCCCAGCGTCACCACCAGATCCTCTTTCTGAAAATGAAACGTCGAAACCAGGCTCCGGTCCACCAACTGCTGCGGCATCTCGAAATCCAGAGACCGGCGGAGCATCTCCAACGCGAAGCGGTAGGCATCGTCCTCGCGCTCGTAGTCGGCAAAGTCGCCGCCCGCGTGCTCAATATAAAACTTGGCCTGCGACCGCGTGTTGAAGCGCTCCACCAGTTCCTGCAACCTCGTTTTGCGGGTTACGATCACCAGCTTCTTGTACATGACTGTATCCCCCGCTACTTTCCTGCGGTGCCGATCAATGACTTCAGGAGATCGGGCGAGACGCTCAGTTCGCCGATCTTCTGCGCATTCTCGGCCATCTCCTGAAACGCCATCGCAATCATGGCCTTGGGGTCCGCGCCTCGTCCGCCCAGCATCATCAGCGCCTTCCAGTCGAGATCCCTCAGAGGTTTCAGCATTTCGGTAAGTGCATAGGCGCGGACATCTGCGTCCTTGCGATCGTTTTCGACACGACGGCTTACGAGTTGCAGACGCTTCTCTTCGACAGAAATTTCCGCGGCCATCTGCGTTTCGCGGATTTCCCTTTTTTGTTGCTCCGCGGCAATCTCCGCCGCCAGTTGCGTCTCGCGGATCTGGCGTTTCTTCTGTTCGACTGCAATCTCCGTGTTGAGTTCGCTTTCCTTGATCATCCGTTCGTTTTCCACGGCGGCGTTGCGACGGGCATAAATTGCCTCGTCGGCACGGCCTTGCAAGGCTTCCCTCGCTTCCGCCTCGAGCGCCCGCGACATTTCCGGCGTGGCTTTAATGTCCAGGATCGACAGCGCCAGAATTTCCAGCCCCAAGGTGGAAACTGCTTCTGATTCCTTTAACTTTGTCTGCACCTCCGCCACGATCATGTCCGAACTGACCAGAATCTCCTTGAGCGAGAGGCGTTGCGTAACCGCGCGAGTCAGTGTCTGCAGAGTATGCACCAAACGTTCCGGCAACTTCTGCCGATCTTGGGAGTGTTCCTCGAAGTACGACAGGGTCCTCTTGTCGATCGTAAAATCGAGCAGCGATGCCAGCCGCTTCGGATCGGCGACCCGGTAGGTAAGTTGTCCCTGGATGGTGACAGACTGGAAATCGGCGGTGGTCTCGGGGAAGACGAAGGGGACATCGGCGCTGGCCAGCGGGACGGCCACGATCGTGGACGTGGGAGCCCAATAGAAGAACGATAGTCCGGCGCCTTCGCGCTTGATCTTGCCGTGTTTGTACTGCAGAACGTAGGTTGTCGGCGGTACTTTCATGAAGCTGATCATCGGGAACCTCCATTAGTGTCTCTACGACACTATGCTAGTGTCTTTGACACACTATGTCAAGTAAATTCTGGATGCCCCGTAACTTCCCGAATGATATGGCCAATGAGGTCTCTGCAGGACGGGAGGGTGGGGGCGCGGCGGAAGGTGGGCCGAGGAGCTGCAATGTTGGTTCGCGTCCTGACAAGCCGGCTTTACTCCGGTCAACTTCCGGTTTGCCCTAGCGTCACTCGGGCACAATGCATCGAGAATCTCCGACTCCACCGATTAAACGGGCCTGAGCTACTCTCCCTTCAACATTTCGTCGATAGTCACGATATCCGCTAGCCCGGAGCAGCCGTAAATTGCCGGTAGAATGCGATCCGCCGGGTGGATGCGTCGCAATTGCGCGACTCGCTCCGTTCCTGCCCGGTAAGCCGGAAGATACATTCGGCCGAGCAAGGGATGGCGTCCCCAAGCGCCAGAGAGTTTGTCGGCGCGTTCCTCGGTGACGAGAAAATCGCGACGCAGCCTGGCCGCGACCTCCGCCTGTGGCCTTCCCTCGCCCCAGGTCAGATACGACGACTGGTTCTTGGCATCGTCCTGTAACAGCGCCAGCAGCACTCCGATCTGCAAATCTTCGTCGGGCAATTGCTCGACTTCCGTGACGCCGTGCGCGATCAGGATTGCGTTATTGGCGATGCCTTCGAACAGCGTGGCAGCGCGCGTGTTCATCGTAAGCACGGTGGTTTCAAAGCCGGCTTTCCCGCGCACGTACAAATCCTGCAAATAGGCGAAGGTGGTCACGTGGCCGGGCACAACCTCGTGACTGACTAGATGTTCAAACTCGGGAAACGAAATCTGCAGCGAGGCATTGATCTCGTAGGTGGCTTCATATTTTGGCGAGCCGTCCGCATTTCGAGCCCGCCCAATGTAATTCATCGAGCCGGAGAACCAGGCATCCTTGATGGGCAGAAAGTCGATGTTCGCGCGCGGCACCCGCGCCAGTTCGTTCGGGAGGTAGGGGAGCAGATTCTTGGCGCAGAGGAGGTCAAGCTGCGCGATCACCGCCGCGCTCAGAGCGCGCACCGATGCCAACGGGGCCACGCGCTCATGGCGCCAGCCGTCGACCGCCTTTAACAGCGCGTTCGAGTCCGACGATGCATAGCCAGCCCGGTCGAGCAATTCGGCAACGCGAGCGCGTTTTTTCTCCGGCTTGGAAGGCTCGGGCGGCTTGCCCGTCGCGGCTTCCACGCAGCGAGAGTAGGGAACCGGCTCGCCTTTGCCCAGGACTTCCATAGCGAGGTCCCACATGACGTCGAGGCAATCCGCCAGGCTGATCAGATAAGGCTTGCGCAGGGCGCCGGACCTTCCTGCGACGGTTCCTGCGAGCTTTCCTGCTTCTTCGCGGATCCCCGCGATAGCTTTGGGAAGATTCACTTCGCGGAGATACTGCTCTACCGCATTGCGATCCACGTGTTTGCCCGAGACGCCTCCGCAGTCGCGCAGCCGTCCCGCGGCTGGATGCGTGTAGGCAACGGGCAGGGGTTCGTCGGAAAACCAGCAATCGGCGATAAATCGTCCCGTGCCCGAGGGGCACATGACGTCGCCACCCCAAAGTGTGTCGATACCGAGAACTGCATCTGCGACGAATCTTCCTAGCGAATCCATGTGAATCTCCTTATTCTTTTTCAGCGGAAACTTTTTTCAGCGAGCCGAACCATACGTACAGACAGAGTCCAACGAACAGCAGCGCGGAAACGATTTGGGATACGGCATTGTTGGAGTAGAAAGACGTTTGAATCCACTCTTCCTTGAAGTTCGGCAGCACGCGCAGCGCCGCCCCAATCACTCCGCCGAGTGCGCCGCCCGCCATCAAGCCGCTGGCAATGACGATACCGCGCTCGCGGATGGTGCTGCCGTGCTGGCCGCCGGTCTTCACCCCGCGCTTGTTCACCAGGTGCGAGAGAAATCCGCCGGCCAGGATGGGCGTGGTCAGCTGTAGCGGCAAGTAGATTCCCAGCGCGAAGACCATGGAAGAGAGCCCGAGCATCTCCAGCACTACGGTGACCATGGCGCCGATGCCGAACAACATATAGGCGACGGGCTGGCCGCTCATGAATCCCGACACCACCGCTTTCAGTGCGGAGGCCTGCGGCGCCACCAGGACCTGCCGGGGATCGCCGGGCACCGCCTCTCCGAACTGGAAGGCCTTGGCCAGCAGGATGATGGTTAACCCGGCAGTAATTGCCGCCGCGATGACCCCGATAAACTTCACCTTCTCCTGCGCCGAAGGCGTGGAACCGA
>Ga0209517_10003235_pt1 | contig 22281 bp, 22 predicted proteins | sample PeaSoiMetSII2010_FD_187695 | JGI IMG/M metagenome (GOLD analysis project Ga0209517, IMG submission 187695) | Peat soil microbial communities from Weissenstadt, Germany - SII-2010 (SPAdes) (version 2) | ecosystem: Environmental > Terrestrial > Soil > Wetlands > Peat | place: Germany...
AGCGGACCGGCGTCGTCTCGATGCCCGGCGTCGACCGGCTCAGCGTCGATCAGGCGGTGCGCGAGGCCGAGCGCGCGGTCAAACTCAACATCCCCTGCATCGCGCTGTTTCCCTACACCGAGCCGGGCTTACGCGACGAGCAGGGCTCCGAGGCGCTCAACCCCAACAATCTCGTGTGCCAATCGGTACGCGCCATCAAGAAGGAATTTCCCGATCTCGGCGTGCTCTGTGACGCCGCACTCGATCCCTTCACAAGCCACGGCCATGACGGGCTGATCGAGGACGGCAAAATCCTCAATGACGCGACGGTAGCGATCTTGGTGCGGCAGGCACTGGTTCAGGCGGAAGCCGGCTGCGACATCATCGCGCCGTCGGACATGATGGACGGCCGCGTCGGCGCGATCCGCGAAGGGCTGGACGCTGGCGGATTCCAGGACGTGCAGATCATGTCCTATGCGGCGAAATATGCCTCCGCCTTCTACAGCCCGTTCCGTGACGCCGTTGGCTCCGCCAAGACGCTGACGGGCGACAAGCGCACCTACCAGATGGACAGCGCCAACTCGAACGAGGCGTTGCGCGAAGTCGAACTCGACATTGCCGAGGGCGCCGACATGGTGATGGTGAAGCCGGGCATGCCCTATCTCGACATCGTCCGGCGGGTCAAAGACACCTTCGCCATGCCGACCTTCGTCTATCAGGTGTCCGGCGAGTACTCGATGATCATGGCGGCCAGCGCCAATGGCTGGATCGACGGCGAGCGGGCGATGATGGAAAGCCTGCTGGCGTTCAAGCGCGCCGGCGCCGACGGCATTCTCACCTATTTCGCCCTGCAGGCCGCCGAGAAGCTGAAGGCGGAGAGCTGACGGAGCGTTAGCGGTAGCCCAATCCCTCCCGTCATTGCCTGCGACAAACGCAAAGCGTTTGCGCAAGGGAGCCAACGGGGCGGCGCATTCGCGCGACCCGTTGGCTCGCAATGACGGCTAACCATGCTCTTGCGGCCGCTAATGATCATTCCCATGTGCTGCGGGGATGACGGAGGAGGACGGACCATGTCGGACAGCGGATACGGAAATACCGGCGGTGCCTGGCGCGGCGACGACGGCGCCCCTCCCCATGCGTTCGACCCGGCACTGGAGCCCGAATTGTTTCGCGGCGTACTGACTCGGCGGGTGTTTGCATTCCTGATCGACGTCGTCGTGCTTTCCGTCCCCGTGATCGTCGGCTACCTGTTTATTGCCCTGTTCGGCCTGATCACGCTCGGGCTCGGCTGGGCGCTGTTTTGGCTGGCATGGCCGGCCTCGGTGCTCTGGGCCATTGTTTATTACGGCGCCTGCCTGGGCGGGCCGTATTCGGCGACGCTTGGCATGCGGGTGATGGATCTGGAACTGCGCACCTGGTACGGGGCATCAGGCTATTTCGTGCTGGGCGCCATGCATGCGGTGCTGTTCTGGGTTTCGATATCGTTTCTGTCGCCGCTGGTCCTGCTGGTCGGGCTTTTCAACAGCCGGCGGCGCCTGCTGCACGACATCGTGCTGGGGACCGTGGTCATCAATAATTCGGTCCGCAGTCCGGTAGGCCAGCCGGCCCGGACTTTCTGACCCTGGTGGGATGCAGGCAAACGGTTTGCAAACCAATTGACCGTTAGGCTCGTCGGCGCGATGCTGGCTTGCTTCGCCCTTCGGAGACCGACGACATCCCGTGACCCAGCATTCGCGTGATACCCCGCAATTCTATCTGACGGCGCCCTCGCCCTGCCCCTATTTGCCGGGCCGGCACGAGCGCAAGGTATTCACGCATCTGGTTGGCGAAAAGGCCGGCGATCTCAACGACCTCCTGACCCATGGCGGCTTCCGGCGGAGCCAGTCGATCGCCTATCGGCCGGCCTGCGACCAGTGCCGCGCCTGTGTTTCCGTGCGTGTGGTCGCCAACGAGTTTCGGCCCTCCCGCAACTTCCGGAAGATTCTGGCCCGCAACGCCGACATATCCGGCGAGCAGCGCAGCGCGGTGCCGACCTCGGAGCAATATTCCGTGTTCCGCGCCTATCTCGACCAGCGGCATCGCCATGGCGGCATGGCCGACATGACCGTGCTCGATTACGCCATGATGGTGGAGGACAGCCACGTCGAAACCCGCATTATCGAATATCGCCGCCGCGGCTCCGATGCCGGCGCCACCGGGCGCAACGATCTCGTGGCGGTCGCGCTGACCGACGTGCTCAGCGACGGATTGTCGATGGTCTATTCGTTCTTCGAACCGTCCGAAGAGAGCCGTTCGCTCGGTACTTTCATGATCCTCGACCACATCACCCGCGCCCGCAGGCAGGGGCTGCCTTACGTCTACCTCGGCTACTGGATCGAGGGCTCGAGGAAGATGGACTACAAGGGCCGCTTTCTGCCGCAGCAGCGGCTTGCACCCTCCGGCTGGATGCGGGTCGATGCCTCGGGCGAGATGCTGACCGAGCCGCAGGATTAGACGAGGTTGTCGTCAACCGGCTTGACCGGGTGACCCAGTACGCCGCGGCTTCTCGATTTGCCACTAGTTTCTCTGGAATACTGGGTCGCCCGGTCATAGGCGAGCGGAAGCGACGCCGTCCTTCGGACGGCTATGCCGGGCGATGACAGTTGTGGTTCACGCCTCAACCCATCACATAATCCCACACCAATTTCGCATTCAGCCCGATAATCAGCACGGCCGTCACCGTCGCGAGCGCGGTGAGCCAGCGCGGCGCGACGAACGGGCCCATTTTGCGCCGGCTCGCCGTGAACATCACCAGCGGCACCACGGCAAACGGCAGTTGCAGGCTGAGCACGACCTGGCTGAGGATCAGCAACTGACCGGTGCCCTTTTCGCCCGCCCAGATCGTCACGACCACGGCCGGCACGATCGCGATCAGCCGCGTCACCAGGCGCCGCAGCCAGGGCGCGATGCGCAGGTCGAGAAACCCCTCCATCACGATCTGACCCGACAGCGTCGCGGTGATGGTCGAATTGAGCCCGCAGCACAACAGCGCGATCGCAAACAGCGTCGGCGCCAGCGTTGAGCCGAGCAGCGGCGAGAGAAACGCATGCGCCTGATCGAGCTCGGCGACGTCGGTGCGGCCCGCCCGGTTGAAAGTCGCGGCCGCCAGGATCAGGATCGAGGCGTTGATGGTGAGCGCCAGGCAAAGCGCGATCGAGGAATCGATGGTCGCAAGCTTGATCGCCTCGCGCTTTTCATCTGCGCTGTCGCCGTAGCCGCGGGTCTGCACCAGCCCCGAATGCAAATAGAGATTATGCGGCATCACGGTGGCGCCGAGAATGCCGAGCGCCAGGTACAGCATCTCGCGATTGGCGAAAATCTCCGTTGTCGGGGCAAAGCCGCGGAGCACGGCACCCCAGTCGGGATCGGCCAGCGCGATCTGCACCGCAAAGCAGACCGCGATCACGGCCAGCATCGCCACGACGAAAGCCTCGATCCAGCGAAAGCCGAACGCCTGCAACGCCAGGATCAGGAATACGTCGGCCGCGGTGATGACGACGCCGATCTGAAGCGGAATGTGAAACAGCAGATTGAGGCCGATGGCGGTGCCGATCACCTCGGCAAGGTCGGTGGCGGTGATGGCGATTTCCGCCGACAGCCATAAAGGGAGCGACACAACGCGCGGAAAGGAATCGCGGCAGGCCTGCGCGAGATCGCGCCCGGCGCCCACGCCGAGCCGCGTGCATAGCGATTGCAGCACGATCGCCATCACGTTGGACATCAGCGCGACCGTCAGCAGCGCGTAGCCGAATTTGGAACCGCCGGCGAGCGAGGTCGCCCAGTTGCCGGGATCCATGTAGCCGACGGCGACGAGGTAGCCTGGGCCGAGAAACGCCAGCAGCTTGCGCCAGAACGATCCCTGCTTGGCCACGGGAACCGAGGCGAACATGTCGGCCAGCGAAGGCGTGCCGCGTTCCCCGCGCCAGCCGGAACCGTACGGGGCCTCGCCGGAACGCGCATTTGGAAGGGAATCAGCGGGCAAATCAGGGGCTTGAACGTCCATTTTGATAGAATGCAGGAAATTTGAATTTGTTGCAACTCATTTGCAACTGCATCTGGTATCCGGCCCGAGCAGGTCGCGATAGATCAATTAACCAAAAATTAGCCATGGCCCGCCCTGATGTGGCGCAATGCCCAATCTTTGAGTCGCCACTAGGGCCTGCGCGCGGCGGCGCTATGCGTCGCGCAACCAGACGCCGACTGGGGGGTGCCATGTCGTCAAACCAGCTTAGCCTCAGGCCGGCATCGCCGACGGTGTCAACGTGCAAGATCTGCGCGGGTCCGTCCGCGCTCTATGGCGTCGTCGACATGGATCGGCCCTGCGAAATTGCCGGCGGCGTGCGGCCGCCTTTGTCGGGAGTGCCGATCTATTATCGCCGCTGCTCGGCTTGCGGCTTTCTTTTCACCGATGCGTTCGATGACTGGAGCGAAGACCAGTTCAGGACGCACATCTATAACGATGGCTACCACGCCTTCGATCCGGATTATCAGACCGTGCGGCCGAGCGGCAACGCGCGCTACGTGGCGGACCTTTGGGGCGCCCACAAGGCCGGCATGCGGGTGCTCGATTTCGGCGGCGGCAACGACGTTTTTTGCGCGAGCCTTCGTGCCAGCGGTTTTTCGGAAGCGGTGACCTACGATCCGATGGTGCCGGAACATGCCCGCCGCCCTGACGGGAAGTTCGATCTGGTGACCTGTTTCGAGACGTTGGAGCACCTCCCCGACCCCGTGACCGGCATCGCGCGGATCGTCGAATGCGTCGCCGAGCCTGGCGCCGTGTTTTATTCGACGCTGACGCAGCCGGCCGACTTCGACCAAAGGGGCGTGTCGTGGTGGTATGTCGGGCCGCGCAACGGCCATATTTCCATCTTCACCAAGCAAGCGCTGGCATTGGCCTGGGCCCGTCACGGCTTCAGCACCGTCCCGCTCAACGATGGCATCCATCTGGCGTTTCGGACGCTGCCGAAGCACTGGGGCATATCGGTGAACTAGAGCCTTTTCCGTTTCGATTGAATCGAAACGGGGCTCTGGATTCTTGATTTGACGCGTTTTCTCGACGCGAACCGGTCTCCACTTCGCTTGAAAACGCTTTAGCCGCGCCATTCGAACTAATCGGAAAGCGGGTGGATTAAGCTCTCGCGCGGCGGGAGTGTTGCGGTCAGATCGACAATCCAGGAATTTGTCATGACCGCCATCAACTCCCTTCATTTGCCCCGGACCTTCAACCGGCTCGCCTGGTCCAATCTCGCCGCGCAATCGGCCGAACAGATCGCGCTGGCCGCAGCCCCGATCGTCGCGGTGCTGTTGCTCGGCGTCGGCGAAGGTGAGACCGGCCTGTTGCAGACCGCATTGACGCTGCCGTTCGTCCTGTTCGCGATTCCCGCGGGCCTGCTCGCCGACCGCATCTCGCGGCGCTGGTTGATGGCCGGCGCCGAAGCGCTGCGCGCCGCGGCACTCATCGCAATCCTGCTGTTGATCGGGCTCGACCGGCTGACGCTGCCCCTGCTCGCGTTATTGGGCTTCGTTGCCGTATGCGGAACGGTCACCTACAGCGTGGCGGCGCCCGCGCTGGTGCCCTCGCTGGTAACGCCGCAACTCTTGCCCTCCGCCAATGCGCGGATTGAACTTGCCCGCACGGTCGCCTTCGCCGGCGGGCCGGCGATCGGCGGATTTCTCGTCGGCTGGGTTGGCGCTGCGCCCGCGTTCGGATTTGCCGCGGCACTCTCCGTGATCGCAGTCGTGCTGCTTTCGGGGATTTACGAACCTGCCCGCATGCCGGCACCGCGCCGCCATCCGCTGCAGGAGATCCGGGAAGGCGCGGCCTTTGTGCTGCACCACTCATTGCTGCGGCCGGTGTTCGTCACCCAGTTCATCTTCAACACCGCATCGTTCCTGCTGTTTGCCGTGTTCGTGCCCTATGCCGTGCGTCATCTCGGACTTTCGGCATCGGGCGTTGGCGCCACGCTTGCGATGTTCGGCGCCGGCATGGTGGTCGGCGCGCTGCTGGCCACGCGGGTGATGCGGCGGCTCGCCTTCGGCACCGTGATCGCGCTCGGCCCCATCGCGGGCTTTATGGCTGCCACCGTCATGGCGCTGACGACCTTCATTCCCTCGCCTTGGCTTGCGGGTTTGAGCTTCTTTTTGCTCGGCGCCGGCCCGATCCTGTGGGTGATCAGCACCACGACGCTTCGGCAATCGGTGACGCCCCCGCGGCTGTTGGGGCGGGTGTCCGCGATCAACATCATGAGCTACGGCGCGCGCCCCTTGGGCGCAGCGCTCGGCGCGGTAGTCGGCGGCATCTACGGCGCCGAAGTCTGCCTCTATCTCGCCGTCGCGATCTTCGCCGCCCAGGCGCTGGTGATCCTGATCTCGCCAGCGGTTGCGCTGGCGCGCCAGCCGGAGATGACACGCGAAACAACCGCGCTACCGGCCTGCTCATAGACAGCAAAATATTCGGCCTGCACATAAAGAGGCGCAGGCGCAGCGTGAGTTCCACACGATATTATGCCGCGCAATCGCGCGTGATGAAAGACTGGAAGCATGATGGCGCGATGGATTGGAAGACGAGCACCAATGTAACCTCATCCTGAGGAGCGCGCTCTTGCGCGCGTCTCGAAGGATGAAAAGGACAGTGATTCATGGTTCGAGACGCCGTGGAGCCTGTCATCGGGCGCGCGTACGCGCGACCCGTTGGCGGCTCCTCACCATGAGGCCGCCTACGCCTCTGCCCGCGTCACGACCTCGCCATCCTCCTTCACGAAGCTGTCCGCGGGATGATCGAGTAGATCGAGCACCCGCTCCGATGGCCGGCACAATCGCGTGCCCCTGGCCGTCACCACGATCGGCCGGTTGATCAGGATCGGATGCGCCAGCATGAAATCGATCAGCTCGTCGTCGCTCCATTTGGGATCGGCAAGCCCCAGCTCCGCATAAGGCGTGCCCTTCTCGCGGAGAAGCGCGCGCACGGAAATGCCCATCGCATTGATCAGTTCGGTCAGCCGCGCGCGATCGGGCGGATTCTTAAGATATTCGATCACCTCAGGCTGTTCGCCGCTTTGCCGGATCATCGCCAGCGTGTTGCGCGAGGTGCCGCAGGCCGGATTGTGATAGATCGTCACGCTCACGCCTTGGCCTCCTTCATCACTTGCGTCTTCTCCTCGCCGGTACGCAGCAGCCAGTTCATCAGCCATAACGCGGCGACCGCGCCGCAAAGCTCCGCCACGATGAAGCCCGGCAGATCGAGGGGGCGAATGCCCGAAAACGTGTTGGTCACGGATCGGGCGATGGCGACGGCGGGGTTGGCGAACGAGGTTGAAGAAGTGAACCAATAAGCCGCCGTAATGTAGAGGCCGACCAGCCACGGGATCGCGGGACGATTGAATCTTAATCCGGCGAGAATGGTTGCGACAAGGCCGAACGCGGCGACGCTTTCGGCCAGCCACTGCGCACCACCCGTTCGGACCTTCAGCGAAGCCTCCCACACCGGCAGCGCGAACATCGCGTGCGCCAACATGGTACCGAAAATGCCGCTTGCGATCTGCACCAAGACGTAACCCAGCGCCTCGCTTGGCGTGAGCTCGCGTTTGAGCGCGAAGATAAGCGTGACCGCCGGATTGAAATGCGCCCCTGAAATGGGTCCGAGAATGCTGATCAGCACCACAAGGATCGCGCCGGTCGGAAGCGTATTGCCGAGCAGCGCGAGCGCTGTATCCTTGGTGAGGCTTTCGGCCATGATGCCGGAGCCAACCACAGTCGCAACCAAAAGCGCGGTGCCGAGCGCTTCGGCGGCAAGCCGGCGCGGCAGGTCAAAGCCAGCCATCAGCCCGCCTTCTCCTGGCTGGAGGTCGCTCCTGCGCTACGGCCGATCTCGCGCAGCTTCGCGCCGAGCGAAAGCCGGTCGATGCTTTTCAATGGCAGGCTGGTGAAGGCCCCGATCCGATTCTTGAGATAACGGAAAGCGTTGGCGAAAGCCGCTTCCTTCTCGATGTCGGTGCCGCTGGCCTCGGCGGGATCTTCGATGCCCCAATGCGCCGACATCGGTTGACCCGGCCAGACCGGGCAGGTTTCACCGGCGGCGTTGTCGCAAACCGTAAAGACGAAATCCATCGCCGGCGCGTCAGGCGCGGCAAACTCTTGCCAGCTCTTCGAGCGCAAATCATCCGTCGGGTAGTCAAGTTTTCGCAGCACGCGGATCGCGAACGGGTTTACCGCCCCCTTCGGCTGGCTCCCGGCGGAGAAGGCGCGAAAATGGCCGCGCCCGTCCTTGCGCAGGATCGCTTCGGCCAGGATCGAGCGCGCGCTGTTGCCGGTGCATAGAAACAGGACATTATAGATCCGCTCAGACATGAGCCTTCCTCTTTGGCTTGGGCGAACAACAGGGCGTAAGGTCTTCGATCAGCGGCGCGCAGATTTCGGGGCGGCCTTCGCAGCAATCTCGCAGCATGAACAACATCACACTTCGAAACTGCGCGAGATCGGCGCGATAGACAATCGAGCGGCTGAACCGCTGCGCCGACACCAGCCCGGCGCGGGACAGCACCGCCAAATGCGCCGACATCGTGTTTTGCGGCACGGCGAGCGCGCGCGCGATGTCGCCGGCAGCCAACCCCTCCGGCTCATGCTTGACGAGCAGCCGGAACACGTCGAGCCGGGTCGATTGGGCAAGCGCGGCCAGCCCCAGAACGGCATTTTCTGATTCCATATATCCAGATTTATAGATATATAGTTTGAAGTCAAGCAAATTGCCCCTCGGGGCCGATTTCCCCGCGCGGAAGGAGCGGCAACGATATGGCGTGGACCTCGGCTAACCTGATCATCCAGATCGTTGCGGGCCTGCTCGGAGCCAACGCCGCCGCCGCAGCCGCTCATGAGCATCGCTTCGGCTTCCGGGGGCACAGCCTTGTCGGCCTGGTTGCCGGCGCGTTGAGCGGGCTTTTCCTCCAGACTTACTGTGTCACGGTCGTTACCGGCAGCGGGAGTGTCAACGTCCCCACCAATGCCGAAATATTCGCAATCGAATCATTGACCGGCGCGGTCATGGGCGCCATCGCGATGCTCGCCGCCGGATTAATCATCAACGAACGAGCGAAATAGCCGGCGCGCGTCCCCGCCGCACGGGACTTTGCGGGCCGTTACTTCGATAAAACTAGAAATATGGTTGACAATCAAGGCCCGGTCTGGAACAATGCGGTCATGAAACTGGATGACGCTGCCGCACATCTCGAAGCCCTGGGCAATCCCACCCGGCTCAAAATCTACCGCGCGCTCGTTCGCGCCGGGGATGCGGGACTTGCCGTCGGCCGCCTGCAGGACAAGTTGAAAATCGCCCCCTCAACGCTGTCCCATCATATCAAGACGCTGGTGGTGGTCGGCCTCGTCAACCAGGTGCGGGATTCAACCACGCTGATGTGTCATGCCAACTACGACGTGATGCGGGGGTTGGTCGAATTTCTGGTCGCCGAATGTTGCGCCGATACCGCGGAGGACGCCGACACAAGAGCCGCGTAGTTTTATTTCCACCCTAATTTCGATATTTCTAGAGTTATGGGAGAATGTCATGAGCGAAGCCAAAATGGTAGCCAAGACGGTTGCAATCATCGGAGCCGGCCCGGTCGGCCTTGCCGCGGCCGCGCATGTTCTGGAACGCGGCCTTCGGCCGATCGTGCTGGAAGCCGGAAAAGACGCCGGGCATTCGGTCCGCCAATGGGGTCACGTCCAGCTGTTCTCGCCATGGGAATACAATGTCGACCGCGCCGCGGCTCGCCTGCTGTCGCCAACCGGCTGGAACTCTCCCGAGCCCGACCAATATCCGACCGGCGCGGAGCTGGTCGAACGGTACCTCGAACCGCTCGCCACCAGGACCGTGCTTGCGGCCCATGTTCATACCTCGAGCCGCGTCACCGATATCAGCCGCGCCGGATTCGACAAACTCAAGACCAAAGGCCGCGAAGCCGCGCCGTTCGAAATTCGATATCAGAACGGCCAGGGTCCCAGGATCATCAGAGCCGATGCCATCATCGACGCATCCGGCACCTGGCAGTCGCCAAATCCGGCCGGCGCCAATGGCCTTCGCGCCATCGGCGAGACGCTGGCCGCGAGCAGGATCGCTTACGGAATGCCGGATGTGCTGGGAAAGGACCGCGCGCGCTATGCCGGCAAGACCGTCGCGGTGCTGGGCGCGGGACATTCGGCGATCGGGACTCTCACCGATCTCGCGCGCCTCGCCGAGCAAGCCGCCGAAACCAGGCCGATCTGGCTGTTGCGAGGCAACGATCCGGCAAAGTCTTTCGGCGGTGGAGCCAATGACAAACTTGTTGCCCGCGGTGAACTCGGCGCCGTCTTCGCCGCGCTGATTGCGGCGGGTCGGGTGCGGGTAGAGAGTGGATTTGGCGTTTCGCATGTGACCATCGACGGCCCTCGTCTGATCGTGAGCACCGGCTCCGCTTGTTGCGGCCGTCAGGTAACCGTCGATGAACTCATCGTCGCAACAGGCTTCCGGCCGGATCTGGATTTCGTTCGTGAACTTCGCATCGAGCTCGATTCTGCCATCGAATGTCCGGTTGCGCTGGCGCCCTTGATCGATCCGAATGAACACAGTTGCGGCACCGTGCGGCCGCATGGCGCGCGGGAGCTCGCGCAACCCGAGCCGGGTTTCTATTTCGCGGGCATGAAGTCCTACGGACGCGCTCCCACGTTCCTGATGATCACAGGGTACGAGCAGGTCCGCTCGATTGCCGCTGATATCGCCGGCGATCGCGAGGCGGCTGAGCGGGTAGAACTTGAACTGCCCGAAACCGGCGTCTGCAATCGGTCGGCCGTGCTTGATGCCAATAATTGCTGTGGCGGACCGGCATTATCGGCTGTTGACGCCTGTTGTGTTGCGGATGCAAATGCCAAGCAGGAAGGCAAGACGGGGTGCGGATGCGGATGACGCCGGCAAGGGATTTTGATGGCGCCTGAGAAACCCGCCCGCCAGCTTCCCATCATTGTGGCGCTCGGCACGACGCAGACGCTGGCATGGGCGTCGAGCTATTATTTGCCGGCGATCCTGGCCGACCCGATCGGGCGCGACCTCGGCGTCTCCGCGAACTGGATATTTGCCGCCTTCTCCGCATCGCTAGTGATCTCGGCGCTGCTCGGCCCGCGCATCGGCCGGCAGATCGATCTTCTTGGCGGCAGGCCCGTGCTGTGCACGTCCAACCTGACGTTAGCCGCCGGGCTGGCGCTGCTCGGGGTCACCAACTCGATCCCTATGCTGGCCGCCGCCTGGCTCCTGCTCGGCATCGGCATGGGGCTTGGCCTTTACGACGCGGCCTTCGCCGCACTCGGACGCATCTATGGCGACGCCGCGCGGCGCTCGATCACCGGCATCACCCTGTTCGCCGGCTTTGCCTCCACGGTGGGATGGCCGTTGACCGCGCTCGGCCTGGAAAGCATCGGCTGGCGCAACACCTGCCTGGCATGGGCGGCGGCCCACATCCTGATCGGCCTGCCCCTCAATTTTTTCATGCTGCCACCGGTGACGGGCGTGAAGGCGGCGGCGGCGAAATCGATGAAACCACACGTCCCCATCGATCGGACCATGGTCCTCCTGGCGTTCACCTTCGCGGCCGCCTGGAGCGTCACCGGCGCGATGGCGGCGCACATGCCGCGGATACTTGAGGCCAGTGGAGCGACGACCGTGCAGGCGGTGGCGGCCGGCGCGCTGTTCGGCCCGGCGCAAGTGGTTGCCCGGGTCATCGAAGCGAGTTTTCTCAGCCGCTATCACCCGCTGCTGTCGGCCCGGCTGGCCTGCCTGACGCACCCGATCGGCGCCGCCATCCTGGCAATAGCGGGCGGTGGGGCATCAAGCGCGTTTGCGATCTTTTACGGCCTCGGCAACGGCATCCTGACGATCGCGCGCGGCACCCTGCCGCTCGCGATCTTCGGCCCGAAAGATTACGGCTATCGCCTTGGCCTTGTCGGCGCACCGGCGCGGATGGCCCAGGCGGTCGCGCCGCTCGCCTTCGGTCTTCTGATCGACGTGATGGGAAGCCGCGTTCTGATCGTCTCCTCCGCGCTCAGCCTTTCCGCCCTGCTGGCGCTACTCCTGCTGCGACCGACGCCCCGGTGAAAGGCGGTTTTTACGTCGCGCGATTTCGCCCGCTGCCTCCCGTTCCGAAATTCAGAGTTACCGCGGGAGTTTGCCGATCCACGCGACGATCGCTGCGATGACGGCGGCCGGCTGCTCCGCTATCAAGGCGTGGCTGGCGTTCGGGATCACGACAATCGCCGCCCGCTCGCCGAACTCCTCGCGCATCTCATTGGTGAAGGCCCGGGGCTTGAAGGGGTCGAGCGCTCCTTGCAGATCGAGTAGCGGCACCGTGCCGGCCGGCCACCATTCCGACTGCTGGGTCGCGCGGCCCGCCGCGAACTCCGCCGCGTCGACTTCCGGGTACCACCCTTGCAACCACACGCCGGCGTCATTGCCCGGCGCGAAAAAGGCCAGACGCAGCGACTTCAGCCGTTCGCGGTCGGGCAACGCGGGATCGCCCGACTTCCTTACCGCATCCGAGAGTTCCTTCGCACCGGCGAATCCGGCCGGATAGGCTTTGGCGGCCGCGGCGGCGATCACCACGCCTCGCACGAGCTGCGGATAATCGACCGCCGTCATGCGCGCGACCCAGCTGCCGAAGGCGTGTCCGACGATGATCGCCGGCCCACCCCGCTCGTGCCGAATGACGGAAGCGATGTCGCGGGCGAAATCGTGCAGCGAAAGCCCTGTCATTGGTCCGCGGCTGCGGCCGGCGCCGCGCGGCTGCGGCCGCAAAACACGAAAGCCGCCTTTGGCCAGCCCCTCGGCGACCTCGTCAAAATCTTCGGCGCCACGGCCGCGCGACGGCAGCATCACGACCGGCGGCCCGTTCCCTTCCGCGATCACTCGATGCGAACGTCGTCGTCAGCGAAGATTTCCCGCACAGGCTCGGCCTGCGCCGCGGCAACGCACAGCGCCGTCAACGCCGAGACCATGGCTGCAACTAGACGGCTCAAGCTAACGCCTCCGGGCGAGTCCGTAGGCCATAGCTGCCGGTGACAGTCCAGGCAAGCGCTCGCGCGCGCCGGCGCGAGGCGCGGCCTAGGCCGGCTTGGCCTCTGTCGTAGCGATCCATATTCCGGCAAACACGGCAACGAACCCCAGAACGAGATTAGGTGTTATGGGTTCGCCAACCAATTGGGTAGCGAGTAGCCCAGCCGCGATCGGGTTGACCGTCATGGTCGAGGCCACGCGCGTCGGCGTCGCCCGTTCAAGCGCCAGCACCCACAGTATGAATGCAAGCGCGCCGCCGCCAACCCCGAGATAGATTCCGGCGATCCACTGCGGGGCACCGAAGCTGCCCAGAGCCGCGATACTGCCGGTCAGCGATCCCACCACGATCAGCGCGGCGGCACCCGCTCCCATCCCGACTGTCAGGAAACCGAGTGCGCTTGATCGCTGGATGTAGGGTCGCGAGAAAACATTATAGAAGGCCATGCACAGCACCGCGCCGGTCATGATCAGTTCGCCCCGCCAGGCTCCTTGCGGTGCCGCCGAAAGCCCGGATGCGAGGGCAGCCGCGACGCCGAAGACTGCGACGCAGACGCCGATTGTTTTTCGTGCCGTCAGCGGCTCGGCGCCGACCAAGGCTCCGACCACCATGGTGTGGAGCGGCAAGGTCGCCAGGGCGAGGCTGGCGCGGGCGGCGGTGGTGAGGCCAATCGCGGCATTATAGAAGACGAAGAACAGGCCGTAGAAGCAAATCCCCAGAAGCACAACAGCAGGAACGTCGCGACATTTCGGCCATCGCACACGAAGCAAGAGCGCGGCCGGCAATACACATGCAAATCCCAACGTCCACCGCAGAACGGCAAGTGCGATCGGATCGGCATTGCCCACCAGATAGCGGGTTATCGCCGCCGCCGATCCACCAAGACAACTCGAGGCTATTGCGATCAAGACCCCGAGCCGTTCGCTCACCCCCTTCTCCCCTGTCTCACCCCGCGCGCTTGTGGCATGTTGCCCGGCACCGTCGATTCAGCAACTACCTGGCAGGTACACATGTCGCGACAGTCGAGCTTTGCTTCGCGCCTGATCTGGTGGCGCCGGCATCGCGCCATCTCGCAGCTCGATCTTGCCGGACGCGCGGGAATCTCGCAGCGCCATCTCAGCTTCCTTGAATTGGGCCGGGCGTCGCCGAGCCGGGACATGGTGATCCGGCTGGCCGACGCGCTTGACGTACCGCTACGCCAGCACAATGCCCTGTTGATCGCGGCCGGCTTTGCTCCGGTCTGGCGGCAGACCGATCTTGCCGCGCCTGAACTTGGCGATGTCAACCGCGCGCTTGATTTCATGCTGGCCCAGCAGGAGCCTTTCCCGGCGGTCGCGGTCGATCGGCACTGGAATTTGCTGCGAAGCAATTCAGGCGCCGTCCGTCTCGTTGAATTCCTGGTTGGCCCGCTCGCGCCGGACACGCCCGTCAATCTCGCCGACGCGCTGGTCGCGCCGGATGTGCTGCGGCCGCACTTGCTGAACTGGGCGGAAGTGGTTCGCTACTTCATTCGCAGCGTCGAAGCCGACGCCGCAGCCGATGGTGCGCCCGAGACGGCTTCGCTCTACGAACGGCTACTCGCCTACCAAGGGGTACGGGAAGCCCTCAACGCGCCGCGAGCCGACGCGGCGGTGACGCCGGTACTTCCGATGCACTTTCGCAAGGGCAAGACCGAGCTACGTCTGTTCACGACCATCGCAACGCTCGGAACGCCCCAGGACATTACGCTGCAGGAGCTTCGCATCGAGTGCTTCTTCCCGATGGACGAGAAGACCGCCGACATCCTGCGCGGCGGGTTGTCTCAGTCGTAGAACTCCGGCGACATTTTAAGCGTGTCGCGCTGGGCCTTGTCGTGGTTGATCCAGAGCTGCGCCTTGTCCTTCGTCAGCGTGTCCGCGATTTTCTGCATCGAGGCCAGCGTCTGTTCCTTGCTGACGTTGTTGGAGGGGACCCCGCGGTTTTCCCAATTGCTCTTGAAATGGACGGCATCGCCGGTCAGCACCACTTCACCCGTCTTGGGCAGCTTGACGATCAGAGACTGATGACCCGGCGTGTGGCCGGGCGTGGAGATGATCACGATGCTGCCGTCGCCGAACACGTCGCGATCGCCTTCGAGCTTGGTGACGGGGTGCTTCGGCTTGAAGCGCGGCGCGTTGTTGGCGCCGGGCCATTCATATTCGGCCTTCTGCACATAGAGCATCGCGTCCGGGAACATCTCGACATTGCCGATATGGTCGGGATGGGTGTGCGAGACCGCCATCGTTTTGATGTCTGACGGTTTGACCCCGAGCTGCTCAAGCTGGGCGGCGAGGGTTTTGGGACGGCGCCAGGTCGTGGCTCTCGGGTCGGCCGGCGCAAGGCCATTCGGCATCGCCGCGACCGCATCAGGGATGCCGGTGTCCCACAGGAACCAGCCCTGCGCATGCTTGATGAGATAGCAATTGTCGACGAAGTCCATCGATTTGCCTTCGTTGACCCCCGGCGACCACCGCGAAATGTCGCCGGCGACGCCCTCCCCGCAATTGAGAATGTAGAGTTTCTCGACGCCCTTGCCGGACTGCGCGTGGGCGGCAGTGGCCGACAGGGCCATTGAGGAAACCGCTATCGCTAGGGCAATTGTTCTTTTCACGTTGCTTCTCCTTTTTAAGTGCGCAGATTTTTCAAGGTGGGTTGCATAGACTTGTTTCTTGGAATTTTTTCCGACCGATACAAGGGGGTCGTTCAGTGGGGGCAAGCACAAGCAAAGAGGCGACGCTCGCGGCGCCTCACTCGATCACCTCGTCGATGCGAGCAAGAAGCGATGGCGGCACATCGAGTCCGAGTGTCTTTGCAGTCGTCAGGTTGACAACAAGCTCGAACTTCGTGGGCTGGATAACGGGCAAATCGGCGGGTTTTTCTCCTTTGAGAATCCGGCCGGCGTAATTCCCGACCTGACGATATGTATCCGCAAGGCTCGCGCCATAACTCATCAAGCCGCCTGCGGCGGGGAACTCGCGGATATGATAGATCGCTGGTACGGCGTAGCGAGCGGCGAGCGACATGATCCGATCGCGTTGAGAATCGAAAAACGGATCGTTTTCAACGACCAGCGCGCCGACCTGCTCCTGCTTCATGGTCGCAAAGTGCGCCTCGAAATCGGCCTCGGTGCGGGCGTACAGGACGAGTAGACGCCGCCCCAGCGCCTGCGCCGCCGTATACACATCCTGTCTGTGGGGCTCCGCTGCCGGATCATTCGGGTTCAGAAGCACTGATACTGCGGTCGCCTTGGGGACCAGTTCACAAATCAATCCCAGCCGCTTTGCGCCCAATTCGCCGGTGAGGAAGCTAACGCCTGTGAGATTGCCTCCCGGTCGATTAAAGCTTGCGGTGAGGCCCACTTTCACAGGATCATCGCCGATGACAAAGACAATCGGAGTGGTTGCGGTGGCTTCCTTGGCGGCCCGCGCTGAGGGTGTGCCGCCGCCCGCCAAGATGACCGAGACGCGGAGGTCGACCAGCTCTTTCGCAAGTGCCGGCAGACTTTCGTAGTGCCCTTCCGCCCACCGGAACACGATGTTGACATTCCGGCCATCGACAAATCCGGCTTCGGTCAGACCACGGCGGAATGCATCTGTATGAATCGCCGCTTCATCGGGTGACCGGCTGCTCAAAAATCCGACCACCGGCAGCATCGCTTGTTGCGCGCGCGCCGCGAGTGGCAATAGTGTCGTGCCTCCCAGTAGTCCAACGAATTCCCGTCGCAGCATGATTGCCTCCGCTTACGCGCTTGGCCGGCGCGAATGTGGGACAAAACGGATCATAACCGCAAACGCCAAGTGCAACGCCTTATTCCGCTTTTCATTTGGCCACACCTTCAATGAGGGAGCGCGCCGTATCTCGCTGCCAAATATCGCTTTCTTATACAGCTGGACCTCCGATCGTGGTAGAGCACGGATGATTGGGGCAAGGAATTCGGCAGGGCTCGACTATTGTGGTTGGCCAACACGGCCAACAACTCGCCCAGGGCACCGCCGCCTGGCTTTGACATCTCGGCGTCAAGGCCGAGGCCGGACGTGACGAGCCAAATCAACGGACGTCGTCGCGCCCTACTCGACGCCGCGTCCGAACTTGTTCGACTTTGGCAGGCCATGGGCGAGGCGGCCGGCGTCGGCGCGGTTGCCGCGCCAGTCGGACAATTCCTTCCAGGTCATGCTCTGATCGCGTCCGGCCGAATCCTTCCAGGTGAGGCCGGCCTTGGAATCGAAGGTGGCGACATCCGACAGCGCAGCACTGGTGTATTTCTGCAGACGCACGCCGCGGCCGCGCGCCATTTCCGGCACCTGATCGATCGGGAAGATCACCATCTTGTGGTTGGTGCCGATCACGGCAACCATGTCGCCGGCGACGGTTGCGATCGCGCGCGCCTCGTTCGGCATCTCGACGTTCAGGACCTGCTTGCCCTTGCGGGTGTTGCCGACGCAATCGTCCTCATTGACGATGAAGCCTTGGCCCTCGCCGCTTGCGATCAGGAACTTGCGCCCGCCCTTGTTGACGAAAAGCGAGACGATGGCGGCGTCCTGGTCCAGATCGATGAACATCCGGATCGGCTCGCCGTGGCCGCGCCCGCCCGGGAGCTTTGCCACGTCGAGCGAATAGAATTTGCCGTTAGTGCCGAACAGCAGCAGCTTTGAGGTGGTCTCGGCAAAGAACGCGTGGTCGAGCTTGTCGTCGGTCTTGAACGCAAGGCCCGACAGATCTTCGACATGCCCCTTCAGCGTGCGCACCCAGCCCTTCTCGGAGATCACCACCGTTACCGGCTCGCGCTCGACAAAGGCCTCCTCGATCGCGGCGAGATCGTGCTCCGGCGCGTCGGCAAACTGGGTGCGGCGCTTGCCGAGCGGCGTCTTCGGCCCGAACATGTCGCGCACCTTGCGCACCTGCTCGCCGACCCTCGACCATTGCTCCTTCTCTGAGGCGAGGAGACCCTTGACGCCCTTCAACTCAGAGCGGAGATTCTTGTCCTCGGTGCGGATCTCGAATTCCTCGAGCTTGCGCAAATTGCGCAGGCGCATGTTGAGGATGGCGTCGACCTGAACCTCCGTCAGCTTGAACGCCTTGATCAAGGCCGGCTTCGGCTCATCCTCGGTCCGGATGATCTTGATCACCTTGTCGATGTTGAGATAGGCGATCAGATAGCCGCCCAGCACCTCCAGGCGATGCTCGATCTGCTCCTTGCGGTAGTGGGTGCGGCGGACCAGCACGTCGCGCAGATGGTCGAGCCACTCTCTCAGGCATTCGGCAAGCCCGACCACCTTCGGGATGCGGCCCTTTATCAGCACGTTGAGGTTCAGCGGAATCCGGCCTTCGAGCTCGGTCAGCCGGAACAGGGATTCCATCAGGAGTTCCGGATCGACGCTACGCGATTTCGGCTCGATGACGAGGCGGATGTCTTCAGCGGATTCGTCCCGGACGTCGCCGACCAGCGGCAACTTCTTCTCGTTGAGCAATTCGGCGATCTTCTCGACCAGGCGGGACTTTTGCACCAGCCAGGGAATTTCGGTGATGACGACCACCCAGGTGCCCCGCGCGCCTTCCTCCTGCTTCCACTTGGCGCGGACGCGGAACGAACCGCGCCCGGTCACATAGGCTTCCGCGATGCTCTCCTTTGAATCGACGACGACGCCGCCGGTCGGAAAATCCGGGCCCTTGATCCATTTCAGGAGCGTCTTCGACCTTGCCTCGGGCTTGTCGATCAGATGCAGCGCCGCTTCGCACAGTTCGGCCGCATTGTGCGGCGGGATCGAGGTCGCCATGCCGACCGCAATGCCCTGCGCGCCATTGGCGAGCAGGTTCGGAAATCCGCCGGGCAGCACCACCGGCTCTTTCGACTGGCCGTCGTAATTGGGGCGGAACTCGACGCCGTCCTCGTCGATGCCCTCAAGGAGAAGGCGGGCGACATCGGTCATCCGCGCCTCGGTGTAGCGGTAGGCGGCCGCGTTGTCGCCGTCGATATTGCCGAAATTGCCCTGGCCGTCGACGAGTGGATAGCGTGAGGAGAAATCCTGCGCCAGGCGCACCATGGCGTCGTAGATCGCCTGGTCGCCATGCGGATGGAACGAGCCCATCACGTCGCCGACGATCTTGGCGGATTTCTTGAACGGCGTGCCGGGATCAAGCCGCAACAGCCGCATGCCGTAGAGGATGCGCCGGTGCACCGGCTTCAGTCCGTCGCGGGCGTCGGGCAGCGCGCGATGCATGATGGTGGAAAGGGCATAGGCGAGATAGCGCTCTTCCAGCGCGTCACGCAGCATGACCTCGTGGACTTCGGCCGGATCCGGCGGAATCAGTCGTTTTCCCATGGGGACGGGTTATCCAGTGCAGGGGCTTTGAACAAGGCGCGAATCAGCGGCCTAATTTAGGCTGCCCGGAGGCGTCACGGAACAACCGCTTTGGCGCGGTGTCTGATCACCGCATTGATAAAGCCGTCGCGGGCGTCGGAATGGCCCTGCCCACGCGGCTCCAGCACGTGGCGCAACAGAAAAAGCCCCGTGAGCGCAAAGCCATCGCTCAAATCCTGGTCCGACCAGGCGTTCGCTCCCCCCTCGCCCTCACGCAGGAACGCCGGCAGCCGCAGCAGCCGGTCGTGGAAAGGCGCGCCGGCTGCCCGCGACACCGCGCCGCCGGATTTCGGCGACACATAGATCAGGTCGGAGGTCGCCCCGGTCGCGGCGCAGGTATCCAGATCGAGCCCGAAGCCGAGTTCGGCGAGCATCGCAAGCTCGAATTTGATCAGGTGCGCCGCGGCGGCGCTCGCCTCGTCGAAATCGTCCAGCGTGCGGTCGAGCATCTCGTAGATTTCCTCATGCGGATCGCGCTCGGGCAGAAGCCGCGCCAATGACGCCAGATGGGTCACGCCGTAAACCGCGTGGGACGAGGCCAATAGCGTCGCCGCCCGCAGCCGCGTGCCCTCGATCTGGTAAATGCCGAGATGCTCGTCGAGCCGCGCCCGCCACACCGCGCTGACGCTGTTGCCCGGTTGCAGCAAGGGCCGCATCCGCGAGCCGGAGCCGCCGCGCACGAGGCCAAGGTGGCGGCCATGCCCGCGCGTCACCAGTTCGACAATGGCCGAGGATTCGCCATGCCGCCGCACCCCCAGCACGATGCCTTCGTCGGTCCATTCCATGGGGAAGAGTTTACCATGTAGGGTGGGCTAAGCGAAGCGAGCCCACCATGCCAGAGCCCAATGGTGGGCACGGCGCGAGGGCGCCTTTGCCCACCCTACGTTCTTGCGTTCCCCGGATGCTGCGCAGCGCCCTTGCGGTGCGCTGCTGATCCGGGGTCCATGCCTTTATCCGTCAGTATGTGGGTCCCGGCTCTGCGGTGCAGCGCAAGGGCGCTGCACCGCGTCCGGGACACGAGAGAAAATATCACGCATTGAACCAGCCCTTCGCGTCCCCGGTGAAGGACAGATACAATCCCATGGTTGTCAGCACGCAGGACACGATCTCGATGGCACTATCGAGTTGAAGGCCGTTCTCGCCGACGAACTGGAACAGCGAAATCACCGAAAGCACCAGGGCCACGAGAAGGACCCAGCGCGGCCAGTTCTTGCGCCGCTGGGCGGCCAGCCAGACGAAATAGAACAACAGCAGGATCATGCAAGCATCAAGCAAGGTCAGGATCACGTCGGCGTTTGCCGTGCGGTCCTGAAAGGCGACCGACAGCGCGTCGAGCACGAGCGACGCATAGAGCAGCACTTCAAACCACAACACGTTTCTGGGTATGTTCATTCGCTGCGCCGGTTATTGCTCGATTATGCTCGATTATCCCTTGGGGAATTCCAGTCCCATTTCACGGTAGCGGTCGGGATCGTCACCCCAGTTTTCCCGCACCTTCACGAACAGGAACAAGTGCACGGGTACGCCTGTGATTTCCGCGATCTCCTTGCGGGAGTCGGCGCCGATCGCCTTGATGGTGGCGCCGGCTTTGCCGAGCACGATCTTGCGCTGGCTTTCGCGCTCGACAAAGATGGTCTGCTCAATGCGGATGGACTTGTCCTTGCGCTCGGTCCACGAGTCGGTCTCGACCGTGGATTGATAGGGCAATTCCTGATGCAGCTTCTGGAAGATTTTCTCCCGGGTGATTTCGGCCGCCAGTTGCCGCATCGGCGCATCCGACATCTGGTCTTCCGGATAGTGAAACGGCCCCGGCGGCACCATCTTGGCCAAGGTGCGGCGCAAATCGTCGACGCCATCGCCCGAAAGTGCCGAGATCATGAAGGTGTGCGCGAATTTGAGGCGGTCGTTGGCGGCCTTGGCGAGCGCCAGCAGCCTTTCGCGCGGCACCAGATCGATCTTGTTCAGCACCAAGACCTTCTCGTGCGCGACGGTGACAAGCTTCGCAAGGATGGCGTCGGTTTCCTCGTCGATCCCCTCACGCGCGTCGATCAGCACGCAGACGAGATCGGCATCATGCGCCCCGCTCCAGGCGGTGGACACCATGGCGCGGTCGAGCCGCCGCTTGGGCGAAAAGATGCCGGGCGTGTCGACCAGAATGATCTGCGCATGATTCTCGATCACGATGCCGCGGATCAGCGCGCGCGTGGTTTGCACCTTGCGCGAGACGATCGTGACCTTGGAGCCGACCAGCGCATTGACCAGCGTGGATTTGCCGACATTGGGGGCACCGATCAGCGCGACGAAACCGCAAGCTGTCGTAACCGGTGCGGTTGCGGCCGGGGGGTCGTCAATCATTGCCGCCGCCGACGCCTTCGCGCGCGATCATCACGGAGGCGGCGACCTTTTCCGCGGCGCGCTTGCTGCCGCCGAGGCCTTCGGCCGGGATGAACCCCGGCAATTCCACGGCAACCCGGAACTGCGGATCGTGATGCGGTCCGGTGCGTTCGATCTCGCGATAGACCGGCGTCGGCAGTCCCTTACCCTGCGCCCATTCCTGCAGCACCGTCTTGGGATCGCGCAGCGGCCGGCGCGGCTTGCGCATCCGCTCCGTCCAGTTGTGTTCGACGAATTGCGCCGCCGCCTGGTAGCCGCCGTCGAGAAACACCGCGCCGATCACCGCCTCGCAGATGTCGCCGAGCACGGATTTGCGCAGGCGGGCGCCTGCGCCAGCGCCGACCGCGCCGAGCTTGATGTCATCGACCAGTCCGAGCGACTTTGCGACATCCGCGCAGCTCTCCTTGCGCACGAGCTCGGCGAGCCGC
>Ga0209517_10003236_pt1 | contig 22280 bp, 25 predicted proteins | sample PeaSoiMetSII2010_FD_187695 | JGI IMG/M metagenome (GOLD analysis project Ga0209517, IMG submission 187695) | Peat soil microbial communities from Weissenstadt, Germany - SII-2010 (SPAdes) (version 2) | ecosystem: Environmental > Terrestrial > Soil > Wetlands > Peat | place: Germany...
CCAGCGGTCAGCCGCCCGGCCCGCTCCGCATGGAGGCGATCCGCCATCAGCTCCAGCTCTCTCATGCGCGCTGCGTCTTCGGCGAGCCCGACAGCCCCGAGGCGTTGGTCGATGCCGTCACCGATGGACTCGACGTCCGCACCGGCAGCCTCGATCCCGAGGGGATCGCGTTGAAGCCCGGGCCCGATCTCTACTTCGATCTCATGAATGCGCTGGCGGGCTCGCTGCAGAAGTGCCTCTTGGGCTCGCACTGACCGCGTCGCCCGGCCGCGCGCGGTAGTGATAGCGATAGATCTCGCGAGCGAATCCCAGCGTGTTGTAGAGGCGGAGCGCCGGCCTGTTGCTCTTGACCACCTGCAGCCAGGCGAGCGTGGCGCCGTGGGTCTGGCCCCAGCGCAGCAGGCCGCGGGTGAGCGCACGCCCGAAGCCGCGGCCGCGTTGCGTCGGCGCCGTGATGATGGAATGCAGGCAGAGGAGCTCGCCGTGCCGCACCGCGAGACCCGCGGCGACCGCGACGGCGCCGGACCACAGCAGAGCGTAGGCCACGGGCCGGCGAATGCCGCCGGCGATCGCCGCGAAAGCGCCGCGCCGATCCGCGTCGAGCTCATTCCAAGCGATCTGATGGTTGAGCCACTCGTCGGTAAGGTGGCGCGCCACGTTGATCTCGTCGCCGCGCGGCGGCAGGGGCGCGTCGAGCACCGCCACGCGGATGCTGGTCTTGTCGGCTTTGGCGTAGCCGTGGCGCTCCAGCGTGCCGTCGATCTCGGCGATCTCTGCCGTGCTCGGCAGGCGGAAGACCGGAGTGATGTGGCGGGCCTCGTAGGCGGCTTCGCAAGCGGTGATCTTGGTCTCGAGCGGACGCGCGCCGCGCTCGGTCGTGGTGATGGAGTTGGCGCGCTTGGTGTAGCCGCGCGCGAAGCGCAGCTCCCAACCGTCGTACTGCCAGGTCTCGATCGCGGGCCAAGTCTCCGCGTGGATGCGCTCGATGCGCCGAGCGAGGTCGGAGTCCGCCGCGCTCACGCCTGACCGAGGAAGCGCAGATAGTCCTCGCTGATGTCCTTGATCGCCGTCTCGACGAAGCGCTTGCCGTGCTCGGGCGTGGCGAGCGAGGGATCGGAGCCGATGCGGCCGTCGGGGAACAGCCGGCGATAGTCGTCGGCGTCGGCGAAGTCGCGGCCCTTGGCGGAGATCGGCGCCATCTCGCGCTTCTTGATCGCCTCGGGATGCACATAGTAGGTGACCGACACCTCGCTCGGCGTGGCATGGCTGCCCTCGCGGTCGCCGAACAGCTCCTTGGAGAGCGCCTTCACGCCCGGCCCCTCCCACCAATTCTTGAGCCGGCAGCGCACCGAGGGCGCGTTGGTGCCGGGCCGCATGGAGGCGGTGGCGTAGACCTCGGAGAAGGCCGCGGTCACCGTGGCGACATTCCCGCCGTGTCCGTTGATGAAATAGAAGCGCTCGAAGCCGTGGCGCGCGAGCGAGGTCACGTAGTCGTGGATCATCGCGATCAGCGTCGAGGGCCTGAGCGTCATCGAGCCCGTGAAGGCCAGGTGATGCTGCGCCATGCCGACGTTGATGGTGGGGCCGACCAGTGCGCCGGCCTTCTCGGCGACGCCGCGGCTGATCGCCTCGGCGCAGATCCAGTCGGTGCCGATGAGCCCGTTGGGCCCGTGCTGCTCGGTCGAGCCGACCGGCAGGATGATGCCCTTAGAGCGCTTGAGGTAGGCCTCGACCTCTTCCCAGGTCGAGAGATGCAGATCCATCGCGCCGCGCTCAGCCGATGAGCCGGCACCCGCAGATCGGGCAGGTGAGGGCGGCCATCGCCGCCTCGATCTGGGCGTCGCTGATGCCGCTCGGCAGCTGCGCCTTCGCCTCGGCGAGGAGCTCCTGGTGATAGGCCGTGGCACCCGCGCCGCCGCAGGCGTTCGCATAGAGCTTGTGCGTCTCGGCATCCATCGGCTTCTCGCTGAAGGCCGCGGCTTGTTTGCCCGCGAGCAGCAGCGCGCCCGATGCGGCACCCGCGAGGGCGGAAGTGGAGAGGAAACGGCGGCGAGACAACGAGGACATGCGACGGCTCCACGGTACGAGGAAGGCGGGAGTCTAGAGACGGGCGGGGGTCAGCGTCAATGCAACCTATTGTTACCGATTTTTCATCTCTCGGTTTTCGCCGAAGCTGAGGGCCTTGCCGGGCTCTTGGCCAAGGTCTACATCGCAGCGCAGCATGAGCGCATCGATGCGGGATCAGAGGGCCTTGCCGACCGTCCGCACCGTGGCGGAGCTCCGCGGCGCCGTGGGCGTGTGGCGGAGCGCGGGCGAGCGCGTCGCGCTGGTGCCGACCATGGGCGCGCTCCATCGCGGGCATCTGGCGTTGGTCGAGCGCGGTCGCGCGCTCTGCCCGCGCGTGGTTGCCAGCCTCTTCGTCAATCCGACCCAGTTCGGGCCCAACGAGGATTTCGCCCGCTACCCCCGTGACGAGGCCGCGGATGCGATGCTGCTGGCGGGCGTCGGCTGCGATCTCCTCTACGCGCCCGACGTCACGGAGATGTATCCCGACGGCTTTGCCGCTGCGGTCAATCCAGGCCCGATCGCCGAGCGCCAGTGCGGCCCGTTCCGGCCCGGGCATTTCGCGGGCGTGGCGACCGTCGTGAGCAAGCTCTTGCTGCAGAGCCGGGCCGACGTGGCGCTCTTCGGCGAGAAGGATTTTCAACAGCTCCAGGTGATCCGCCGCGTGGCAGCCGACCTCGACATGCCCGTGCATATCGAGGGCGTACCCACCGTGCGCGAGGACGACGGCCTCGCGCTCTCTTCGCGGAACGTCTATCTGAGCCCCGAACAGCGCGTGATCGCACCCGCGCTCTACCGAACGCTCCGCGAAATGGCGCGGCGGATCGAGGCGGGCGCGGACGTCTCGGCGGTGACCGCGGACGGACTCGATGCCTTGCGCCGCGCCGGTTTCACGTCCGTCGACTACCTCGAGGTCGCCGAGGCCGGGACTCTGAGGCCGCTCGAAAGTCTGGACCGTCCGGGCCGGATCTTGAGCGCCGTCTGGCTCGGAAAGACCCGGCTCATCGACAATATCGCGGTTGATTCGAGGCGATAGGGCGGGTTTCGGCGAGACCCATTCAAAGGATTTGAACCGCCAAGTCGCCAAGAACGCCAAGGGCTTTGGTACGCGCGGTACAGCCGAGAATTGGGTTCGTTCCGCAAAATCGATTTTTTCGAGCCGATCGGCTCCGCGCCATGGTGCCTTCGCGGTGCTCTCTGCGGCGCGTCCGCGCTCCAGCATGGCGAACGCGCGGTAGAAGGCGCGGTCGGCCGCCACCTCGTAGCGCAGGCTCGCCGCGAGCTCGGCCCATTGTGCCTCCGTGAGGACCAGGCTGCCCACGCGCCTGAAGAGCGCCGCCTCCGCGCGCGGGGCCTGCCGACGGTGCCAAGCCGAGCGGATCACCACATCGGCGAGCCATTCCTCCCCGTCATCGCGCGGCGCCAGCGCTGCCCGCATATCCGACTGGAAGCGGTCGAAGTTTTCGATCTCTTCATCGGGCACCGCGTGTCGGCGCGCCGTCAACCCGTGCCGCAGGGCATTCCGGCTCGCCGCCCGCTTGCCCGCGGGAGTCCTGGGGCCAGTGCTCTTGAGGGCGTTCCGGCGGTTGGCGGCGATCTGGGCGGGAGTAGCCATGGTTTTGAAAGCTTCCTCATGAACGTCAGGAACGTGCGGTGTGCGTACATTAAGCGTTCATCGATCTCACGTCAAGCCAGGTTTGACGAGTGAATGGGAGGTGGTTATGGTGTTTGCGTGAGAAATATCACGGTATCACTGGACGACGAGACCTATCGGCGCGCGCGCATGGCGGCTGCGGAGCGAGATACCTCCGTGTCTGCGCTCGTAAAATGCTTCCTTCAGCAGCTTGGTTCCGAGGAGACAGAGATCGAGCGACTCAAGCGAGAGGAGCGCGTGCTTCGCGAGCGCATTTCGGCGTTTCGCGCCTCCGACCGCATGTCCCGCGACGACGTGCACCGTCGCGGCGGATGAATCCGCGCCATTTCATCGACACGAACATTCTCCTCTACTCGATAAGCCGGGATCCGCAAGAGCAGGCCAAGCGGGATCGTGCAGTCGCGCTCCTCGATCGCGACGATGGAGCGCTCTCGGTCCAAGTGCTCCAGGAGTTTTACGTGCAGGCGACACGTTCGACCCGGCCCGATCCGCTGCCTCACGAAATCGCGGTGGGCTTGATCGCGACATGGACCCGTTTCGCGGTTCAGGACATTACCTTGCCAATTCTTACGGGCGCCCTCGAGATCAAGGCTGCGCACGGCTTATCCTATTGGGACAGCGCGATCGTCGCCGCTGCCCGCGCGCTCGGGTGCCGCGAGCTCTTGAGCGAGGATATGAGCCACGGGCAGCAGATCGAAGGCGTACTCATCGTCAATCCATTCCGTTGAGCGGGATTCGTCCTAGTGTGATGATTCCGAAGTTCGTCAGCCGAACTTCGGAATCTGAATCACACTAGGTTCAATAGGATAGTGGCCCGCTCATCCCTGAAATTCGTGTTACGAATTTCAGGGGCGGGACACTAGGAGGGTTTGTGGCCCGAGCTGCCGCAAAGGAAATCGGGTTTCGCGCGCTCGACGAGCCGGATTTTCCGATGCTGGCGCGGTGGCTCGCGGAGCCGCATGTGCGCCGCTTCTACCAAAAGGCGCCGGTGACGCTCGGCGAGATCGCTCGCGAATACGGGCCGGCCGTCCGAGGCGATGAGCCGACGCTCTGCCACATCGCGCTCCACGCCGGGACGCCCTTCGCCTATCTGCAGTGCTACCGCAACCTCGCCTATCCCGAATGGGTCGCGATCATCGGGGTCGAGGACGGCGTCAGCATCGACCTCTATATCGGCGATCCCGCCTTCCTCCATCGAGGCCTCGGGCGCGCGACGCTCGCCGGCTATCTGCGGCAAGTCGCCTTCGAGCGTTATCCCGGCGAGCCGCGCGCCTATATCGGCCACGAGCCCGCCAATGTGTCGGCACTGCGCTGCTCGGAGGCAGTCGGCTTCCGCCGGCTACGCACCTTCCTCGAGGACGGGATCGAGATGATCCTGCTGGTGGCGGAGCGGTGATCAGCCCGGCTCGTACTGCGTCACCCCCTCGACGCCCGCCGCGCTCGTGCCGCGAAGCTCGATGACGGTGCGGTCGGGGTCGCGGATGAAGAGGGAGACGCCGCCGTCGGCGCCGAATTGGACGGGGCCTTGGGTGATCGTGATGTCGTGTGCTCTAAGCGCCGCGAGCGTGTCGGCGATCGAGGCGACATGGAGCGCCACATGGGTCAAGCCCGCGTATTTCTCGGGCACGTCCATCAGGATGTTGCTGGCGGCATCGCCGGCGTTGGCGTTGATGATCAGGTTGATCTCGACGCCGGCGCGGTTTTTGATAATGGCGACGGCATCGAAGGTCACCTTGTGGTGCAGCTCGAAGCCCAGCACGCGGTAGAAGGCGAGCGCGCGCTCGAGGTCGCGCACGCGGATGCCGATATGATCGACCCGCTCGATGGAGATGCCGCCGCCGGCGCTCACGCCGTCTTCTCCGGCTTCCCCTTGTGGGAGCGCGTGGGCACGTCGCGGAAGAGCGACATGTGCGTGTGGCTGGCGACCCAGGGCTCGCCGGGCTTCTTGCGCGTGAAGGCCACGGTGGCGCGGCCGGGGCGCGGGTAGGGCGTGCCGTCGGGCGTATAGCCCGTCGAATCGAAAATGCCCATGCCCACGGCGGTAAGCCGATCGGCCGAGACGATGGCGCGAATGTCCGGCCGCCACCGGAACTCGTCGATGTGCGGCCAGACGTTGCGCCACTGCGCCGCTTCCGCCTTGTCGCGGCCGGTCATGAAGTCGGTGAAGGTGCCGAAGGCGATCATGTCCTCGGCGAAGATCGGCCGGGCGCCCGCGAAATCCACGGCACGCACATGCTTCGCCAGCCGCTCGAACCAGCGGCGCACCGCCGCGACGTCCTCGTGCTCTCCCGTCATGCACCCTCGCGCTTCTGTATTCAGGAGCGCGAGAGTGGCACTGCGGTGGTGTGGCGGCAACCCTCACTCTCCCGTTGCTTCGCAACGGGTCCCTCCCTCTCCCACTTCGCGGGCGAGGGCAAGTTGGTGCGCAGCGCTGCAAGCCCCTCTCCCGCGCTTGAGCGGGAGAGGGAGGGGCCCGCGCCGAATGGCGTGGGAAGGTGAGGGTCTTACTCCGCCGCGAGCGTGTGCTTCGAGGTCTCCGCCTCGGCCTCGGATGCAAGCCGGTTCGCCGCGCGGCCGACCGGCGTCTTCGCGACCTCGGTCTTCCAGCAGGAGAACGTGTCGGCCATCACGCGCGTGCCGAGCTCGGCGAGCTTGCCGGATTCGGCGATGTAGTCCTGCATCATCGTGCGCGCGAAATCAGCCTGTGCCTCGATCGCCTTGTCGAGGCTGCCGGACTGCGTGACCTGGCGGCTCATCTCCATGTTGCGGGTGAGGCGCGCCTTGCCGAACTCCAAGAGCTCCTCGCTCATCACGCGCCAGGTGTCGAGGGCTTTCGTGCCGGCTTGGAAGAATGGTTCCAAATTGGCCGCAAAGCTCGCGGGATCCAATCCAGGAAGGGTATCGAACGACAATCCGGGGCGCTGACCCCGGGCGTCTTGGGTCGTCGGTTTCGCCATGGCTCTCTCCTTTTCCGGCGGTCCGAGGGCAAGTCGGGGACGCTCGCCGCGGCCGCTCCCTAGGCTGAAAAGGACATGGTGCGCGCGCGCACCCATAGCGAGCCGCTGCGACGCAATACGCAAGATCGTTGCGCTGTTTTTTCGTCGCACCGCGTTGCTCAAGTGACGGATTTCTTACGTTTATTTCACACACGGGCGCGCGGGTGTTGCGCCTGCGATACGCGCGCTGTCTGGCACGAGCCATTTGCTAGTACAGTCGGTGCGATGAACGCCTTACTCGCGCCCGGCGCGTCTGCGCATGGGCCCGCTTTCGTGTTTCCGGATCTGCAGCCGCGCTCGCCTGTCGCCGTCGAGACCATGCCGGCGCTGGCGCGCGCGCTCACGAGCCTGGACGGCGGCAAGCCGCGGGGCGCCAAGCGAATCCAATCGAAGCTGCTGCGCTCCGCGCTCCGGTGGTCCCGGCGGCTCGGTCTGCCCGCGCCGGGGCAATTGGCTCTGCTGCATCCCGAGGGCCTGCGGCGATTTACCGGCGATTTCAACAACACCGCGCTCATCCAGTACGCGCGCCAGAGCGAGCGCGGCGGCTATGAGCCCGCCGTGACCGCGCTGATCGACGCCGTGGCGCCACGGCTGCGCGAGGTCTACGACGTCGGCGCGAACTGGGGCTACTACGCGGCGCTGCTCGCCACCAACGCCGCCTTCCGCGGCCGAATCGACGCCTTCGAGATCGCGCCCGGCACGTTCCGTCAGCTCGCCGCCATGGTCGCGGCCTGCGGGCTCGGCGACCGCGTGACCTGCCATGCCGTCGGCCTCTCCGACCGGACGGGAGCCGCGCGCATCACCGAGGAGCTCCACAGCGCCCTCACGCGCGTGGTGCCCGAGGGCTCCGGCCGCGAGACCCGCGTGATCCGGATCGACGATCTCGGCGGCGCGGATCCCGACCTCGTGAAGCTCGACGTCGAAGGCCACGAGGCCGCGGTGCTGAGGGGCGGCGCCGTCCGCCTGGCGCGCGCCAAGCCGCTCGTCGTGCTGGAGAGCTGGTATCTCGAGACCGCCGTTGGGCGGATGCTCGAGCCGTTACGGTTGCTGGCCGATCTCGGCTACGGCCTTTATCAGCTGGCCTGGCGGGAGGAAGCGGAGAGCGTCGTCGCCTTCTGCCGGAGCCGGAGCCACGCCGGGCCCGCAACGCTCGCCTTACTGCCGCTTCCGCTCGAGGAGCGCGCGCTGAACCCGACCACGCTCAACGTGGTGGCGCTCCACCCGGACCGGCAATCGCTCCTGACGGGGTTCTAGACCAGCCCCAGCTTGCGCTCGAGCGCGCCGCAGAGCATCTGGCCCAGCGTGATGTGCATCTCCTGGATGCGCGCGGTGGTGCGCGAGGGCACGATCACCAGGGGATCGGCGAGGCCGGGGAGGGACCCGCCGTCGCCGCCGCTCAAGCCCGCGGCGCCGAGGCCGAGCTCGCGGGCAACCTCGAGCGCGCGGAGCACGTTGCGGCTGCGGCCGGAGGTGCTGATGCCGATGGCGAGGTCGCCCGCGCGGCCCAGCGCCTGCACCTGGCGGGAGAAGACCTGGTCATAGCCGAGGTCGTTGCCGATGGCGGTCAGCGCCGAGGTGTCGGTGGTGAGGGCGATCGCGGGGATCGGCGCGCGGTCGCGGATGTAGCGCACGGTGAGCTCGGTCGCGAGGTGCTGGGCGTCGCCCGCGCTGCCGCCGTTGCCGAAGAACAGCAGCTTGCCGCCGCCCTCGAGCGCCGTCACCGCCGCCTCCACGAGGCGCAGAAACGGCGCCTCGCATTGGACAAGCGTCGCGCGCAGCACCGCTGCGTGCTCGTCGAGCTCGGCGTGGTAGAACGCCTTCAGGTCCATGGGGTCCCTCCGAGGGGGATCATCGGGAAGCGCGGGAGCGCTTTCAATGGGTATTTCAAGGGGCGGTGCTTGCCATCGGCATGGCCCTGGGGTAGGCAGCGCGGACAGGAGCGCTTTGCCATGGCCGGAACCGGCCGGGGTCTCATTCTCGACCGCGACGGCGTCGTCAACGAGGACAGCGGCTATCTCCATCGCATCGAGGAGTGCCGCTTCGTCGACGGCATCTTCGATCTGACGGCGGGCTTCGCCGCCGAGGGCTTCGCCATCGTGATCGCCACCAACCAGTCCGGCATCGGCCGCGGCTACTACACCGAGGCGGATTTCGAGCGCCTGATGGCGTGGATGAAAGGCGAGTTCGCGCGACGCGGCGTCACCATCGCCGGCATTTACCACTGCCCGGACCACCCGACCGAGGGCGTCGGGCGCTATCGCCGCGCCAATCCGTGGCGCAAGCCCGGGCCTGGCATGCTGCTGCAAGCGGCGCGGGACTTGAACCTCGACCTCGCCCGTTCTTGGACCGTGGGCGACCAGATGAGCGACATCGATGCGGGCCGCGCCGCGGGCGTGGGCGCGCTCGTGCGCTATGATCCGCTTGCGCCGGAGATCGCGCGATGCGAGGACTTCTGGGTCGTGCCGCGGCTGCGGGCGGTGACGGAGCTGTTGGCGGGGAAAGCGGGTTCATGAAGGTTCTGGTCACGGGCGGCGCGGGGTTCATCGGTACCTCGGTCGTGCGCCACCTGCTGCGCGCGGGCCACGCCGTGGTGAACCTCGACAAGCTCACCTACGCTGGCTCGAACGCGCCGCTGGGCGCGCTCGCCGGGCGAGCCGAAGGCTCCGCCTCGGCCGCCGAGGGCGGGCGCTACGCGCTGGAGGTCGCCGACGTCGCCGACCGCGCGGCGGTGGAGCGGGTCTTCCGCGCGCATAGGCCCGAGGCGGTGATGCACCTCGCGGCCGAGACCCACGTCGACCGCTCCATCGATCGGCCCGATGATTTCATCCGGACCAATCTCGCCGGCACTTTTTCCCTTCTCGAGGTTGCGCGCTCATATTGGGATGGACTCAAGGACGACGCGAAGACGCGGTTCCGTCTGCACCACATCTCCACCGACGAGGTGTTCGGCTCGCTGGGGCCCGAGGGCCGCTTCACCGAGGAGAGCGCATACCAGCCGAACAGCCCCTATGCCGCGAGCAAGGCCGGCGCCGATCATCTCGTGCGCGCCTGGCACAAGACCTATGGGCTGCCGGTGGTGACCACGAACTGCTCCAACAACTACGGCCCCTGGCAGTTTCCAGAGAAGCTGATCCCGCTGATGATCCTGAGCGCGCTCGAGGGCAAGCCGCTGCCGGTCTACGGCGCCGGCGCCAACGTGCGCGACTGGCTCTATGTCGGCGACCACGCGGCGGCGTTGGCACTGGTGCTGGAGCGCGGCCGGATCGGCGAGACCTATAACATCGGCGGCGGCGAGGAGCGCACCAACCTCGAGCTGGTCAAGCTGCTCTGCGCGCTTCTCGACGAGGCGCTGCCGGGCTCGCCGCATCGGCCGCACGAGAAACTCATCGGCTTCGTGCCGGACCGGCCGGGCCACGACCTCCGCTACGCGATCGACGACAGCAAGCTGCGCCGCGAATTTGGCTGGCGCCCGACAGAGACGCTGGCGAGCGGACTCAAGAAAACCGTGCGCTGGTATCTCGACAACCGCGCCTGGTGGGAGCCGATCCGCAGCGGCGTCTATCGCGGCGAGCGGCTCGGGCGGCCCCTCGAGGCCGCGCGGTCATGAAAGGCATCATCCTCGCGGGCGGATCCGGCACGCGGCTTTATCCGCTGACGCGCGCGCTCTCCAAGCAGCTGCTGCCGATCTACGACAAGCCGATGATCTATTACCCGCTGTCGACGCTGATGCTGGCGGGCCTGCGCGAGATCCTCGTGATCACCACGCCCGGCGACGCGCCGCTGTTCCGGACGCTCTTGGGCGACGGCGCGCAGTGGGGCATCCGTTTGTCCTATGCGCAGCAGCCCAAGCCCGAGGGGCTCGCGCAGGCATTCCTGATCGGGAAGGAATTTCTGGCGGGCGAGGGGGCGGCGCTGATCCTCGGCGACAATCTCTTCTATGGCGACAGCCTCACGCAGATGCTCGCGAACGCCACGCGGCGCGAAAGCGGCGCCACGGTGTTCGCCTATCGCGTGAGCGAGCCCGGGCGCTATGGCATTGCGGAGTTCGACGCCGAGAACCGCGTGCTCTCCATCGAGGAGAAGCCGAAATCGCCGCGCTCGGATTGGGCCGTCACCGGTCTCTATTTCTATGACCGCGACATTGTGGATGTCGCGGGGTCGATCGCGCCCTCGGCGCGGGGCGAGCTGGAGATCACCGACGTCAACAAGGTCTATCTCAAGGCCGGCAAGCTCGCGGTCGAGCGCTTGGGGCGCGGCTATGCCTGGTTCGATACCGGGACGCACGACAGCCTGATCGAGGCCTCGGAGTTCGTGCGCACGCTGGAGAAGCGCACGGGCCAGAAGATCGGCTGCGTCGAGGAGGTGGCGTTCCGGCAGGGCTTCATCGATACGGCCCAGCTGCTGCGCCTCGCCGACACCTATCGGAAATCGGAGTACGGCGCTTATCTCGACCGTCTCGCGCGGGAAGGGCCGAACGCGTGAGCGAGCGCGGCTTCGCCATCGTGGGATTAGGCTACGTGGGCTTGCCGGTGGCGCTCGCCTTCGCCCGGCATTTCTCCCCGGTGATCGGCTTCGACGTTTCCAAGGAGCGCATCGCCGAGCTCAAGAGCGGCGTCGACCGCACCGGCGAGGTGGCGGCGGACGCGCTCGCGCAGAGCTCGCTGCGATTGACCGGCGATCCCGCCGACCTCGCGGATGCCAGCTTCTTCGTCGTGGCGGTGCCGACGCCCATCGACGAGCAGCGCCGGCCAGACCTGCGTTGGCTCGAGAGCGCCTGCCGGGTGATCGGGCCCGCGCTCAAGCCCGGCGCCGTGGTGGTCTTCGAGTCGACGGTCTATCCGGGCTTGACCCGCGAGATCTGCGGTCCCGCGCTCGCGGCGGCCTCGGGTCTCAAGGCGGGCGTCGACTTCAAGCTGGGATACTCGCCGGAGCGGATCAATCCCGGCGATCGCGCGCACCGGCTCGAGAGCATCGTCAAGGTAGTGGCGGGCGAGGACACGGAGACGCTGCAGCGCGTCGCCGATGCCTATGGCACCGTGGTGCCCGCGGGTATCCACCGCGCGCCCTCGATCGAGGTGGCGGAAGCCGCGAAGGTGCTGGAGAACACCCAGCGCGACATCAACATCGCGCTGATGAACGAGCTCGCGCTGATCCTGGACCGGCTGGGCTTGCGCAGCGCCGACGTGCTGGCGGCGGCGGCGACCAAATGGAACTTCATGCGCTTCACGCCGGGCCTGGTAGGCGGCCACTGCATCGGCGTCGATCCCTTTTATCTGACCGCCAAGGCGGAAGCCGTGGGCTATCTCCCGCAGGTGATCCTGGCGGGCCGGCGTATCAATGACAGCATGGGCGGCTTCGTGGCGCAGCGGCTGGTCAAACTCCTGATCGCCGTCGGCCGGCCCGTGCGCGCCGCGCGCGTGGCGATCCTCGGCCTCGCCTTCAAGGAGAACGTGCCGGACCTCCGCAACAGCCGCGTGCCCGACATCGCCGCGGAGCTCAGGGGATTCGGCATCGAGGCGATGGTGCACGATCCCCTGATCGATGCCGCCGAGGCGCGGCGCGAATACGGCATCGAGCTCGCGGCGGAAGGCGCGCTCGCTGAGCTCGACGCTCTCGTCATCGCGGTTCCCCACCGCTGCTTCCTCGACCGTCCGCTCGCCCGCTACCTCGAGGCGCTGGTGCCGGGCGGCGTCGTGGTCGACGTGAAGTCCGCCCTCGACCCGCGCGCGGTGCCGGAGGGGATCACGTACTGGAGTTTGTGAGGCGCGCGAGTCAGGTCCGCAGCGCCAGCGTGAGCTCGCCGGCGACGGGGGCGTTGCGGGCGAGCTCGTGCTGGTAGAGCGCAGAGCGGGCGTGCCGACCGCGCACCTCGCCGAAGACCTGGATCAGGAGATCGGAGGCGCCGTTCATGACGCTCGGCGCGTCGCGGAAGCCCGGCGCCGAGTTCACGAACCCCAAGAGGCGGATCACGCGCTCGATGCGATCGAGGTCACCCACGACAGCCTTGGCCATGCAAGGTGATTGATCGCCATCAGCCGCGCGGATTTGTAGCCGTCCTCGATCGAGAGCTCGGCGCCGAGCTTGCCGACGATCAGGAGATAATCCTGGTCGTTCGCGTCGACCGCCGTGCCGTAGGTGCCGGAGAGATAGAGCAGGCCGCCGTGCTCGACGCCGTAGAGGAAGTTCCCGATCGCCCGCGGCGGGCGCGGCAAAGTGATGCCGAGCTCGGAGAGGCGGCGCTCGATTTGGCTCACGCGACCCCCGATCGAATGTGCGGCAACCCACCCCCCTCCCTAACCCTCCCCCTCAAGGGGGGAGGGGGAGAGTGCGGCGGCCGCCAGTTTTTCCCCCTCCCCCCTTGAGGGGGAGGGTGGGGTGGGGGGTGCAGCGCGGGCCTGTCCCCGCGCGAACTCCGGCACCAGCCGCGCCAGGATCTCGAGCACGCGCTCGATCCGCCGCGCCCGCGCGGCCTCGGCGAGCGCGTCGAGCATCGGCGCGAGGGCGGCGGCATCGAGGCTGCGGGGCGAGGCGAGGCGGATGCTGGAGATGCGCGTGGGTGCCAGCGCCTCGTCGGCGTAGAACAGCTCCTCGTGGAGCTTCTCGCCGGGGCGCAGGCCGATGAACTCGATGCGCACGTCCTCGTCGGGCTTGAGTCCCGCGAGCCGGATCATCTGGCGCGCGAGCTCGACGATCTTCACGGGCTCGCCCATGTCGAGGACGAAGATGCGGCCGCGCGCCGCGTCCTCGTGGGCGAGCGCCGCCGCCTGCAGCACCAGCTCCACCGCCTCGCGGACGGTCATGAAGAACCGGGTGATCTCGCGATCGGTCACGGTGAGCGGCCCGCCGTGCGCGAGCTGGCGCTGGAACAGCGGCACCACCGAGCCCGTCGAGCCCAGCACGTTGCCGAACCGTACGGTGACGTAGCGCGTGCCGCCCGCGCGCGGGGTCTCCGCGAGGTCGAGCGCCTGGCAGATCATCTCGGCAGCGCGCTTGGTGGCGCCCATGACATTGCCGGGATTGACCGCCTTGTCGGTGGAGATCAGCACCATGGCGCCGACGCCGTGCGCGCGGCAGGCCTCGGCGACATTGCGCGTGCCGATGGTGTTGGTGAGCACGCCCTCGATCGGATGCGCCTCAACGATCGGCACGTGTTTCAGCGCCGCGGCGTGGAACACGAGCTCGGGCCGCGCCGCGGCGATCGCCTCCTCGACCCGCGCGGCATCGCGGACGTCGCCGATGACGGCGTCGCGCGGCAGATCCGGATAGGCCTCCAGGATCTCGCGGTCGATGCTGTAGAGCTGGTATTCGCTGCTGTCGAAAAGCGTGAGACGGCGGGGCCCTAGCGCCGCCACCTGGCGGACGAGCTCGGCGCCGATGGTGCCGCCGGCGCCGGTCACCAGCACGCGCCGGCCCTCGATCAGTGTCCGCATGCTCTCGCGGTCGAGCACCGCCTGCGGCCGGCCCAAAAGGTCCTCGATCGCGACCGGCTCGATGCGGGCGGCGCCGTCCTTGGGCGCGTCCCTGAAATCCGTGATCCGCGGCAGGCGCGCCAGAGGAATTGCCAGGCGATCGGCGATATCGAGGATGTGCCGCACCGCCGCGCCGTCGACACGGTCGGCCGCGATGATGAGACGCTGCGGCCGCCGGTCGCGGCGCTCGAGCCTATCCACCACCTGCGCCAGCTCATCGACCGCGCCCAGCACCGGCACGTTTGCCACCACGCCGCCGACCCGGCCGCGGCCCTCGGCGATCAGGCCCACCACCTCGTAGGAGGAGTTGGGGTCGCGCGCCATCTCGCGGATGAAGGCGTGGCTGCTGTCGCTGACGCCGATCAGCAGCACGGGGATCGCCGAGCCGTCCCGGCGCGACAGGATATTGGCGAGGCCGCCGTCCTTGATGGCGCGATAGGCAAAGCGCGGGCCGCTCAAGAGCGCCAGCATCACGAACCAACAGATGACGAAGGTCGAGCGCGGCATCGCCTCGAGGCGGGTGACGAAAAAGAAGACCAGCGCCGAGATCACGATGGTGAGCGTGGTCGCGCGCAACAGCGCCATGACGTCGGGAAGCGAGGCGTAGCGCCAGATGCGTCTGTGGATGCCCGTGGCGAGAAAGACGCCGGCCGCAATCACCGCGAAGCCCGCGGTGTAGAAGGCGATCAGCCCCTTCGGAACCAGCGGAAGCAGATTGCCGTAGCGCAGCACGATGGAGAGCAGGAGCGCCAGCGCCGCCATGATGACGTCGTGCGCGAGCGTGGCAAATGCGCGCGCGCCGCGCAGGAGAGCCGGGCGCTGCTGGGCGGAAGCCATGGATCGCCGGGACCTTACGCAAGCGTCCGAGTCCGGGCAACCCAAATCGCCGGCACTGGCGCGCCTTGACCGGGGTCGACAAGGGGCTATTTTCCCATGCCGTTCGCACCCCGGCTGCTTCGGCCGGCGGCGCGGCACGGGGGCTTCGATGGATTGCGAGCGCGAGCGCCATGCTGGCGATGCCGGGTGCTCGGGCAAACCGGGCGCGCTCCGATGAGCTCGGGCCGCCGTCTCCTCCGCGAAGCCGTGGTTTTCGGTGCCGCCCTCGGGATCTCGCGCGGTCTGCTCTTTCTGCTGTTGCCGATTTACGCTCGCGTGTTCAGCACCGCGGACTACGGCGCCTTCGATTTCATGATGTCCCTGATGCGGGCGCTGTTCGTGCCGGCGGTGCTGGGGATCGATTGGAGCCTGTCGCTGATGCTGCGCGACGGGGACGAGCTGGGACGCCGGCGCGCGGCGTCCTCCGCTCTCGCGATGCAGGGACTTTGGGGCGCCGCGGTCGTTCTGACATCGGTGCTCATGGCGCCGGAGCTCGCCGCCGCGCTGCTGGGAAACCGCGGCTATACCGGCCTGGTGCTGGTCACTGAGGCTTATCTCGCCGTGCAGATCGTCAACAACTTCGCGATCGCGATCGCGCGATGGCGGCGCGAGCCGGGCACCTACTTCCGGCTCACGGTCGGATATATCGCCTGCGGCGTCGCCGTCAGCGTCGGGCTGGTCCTGATCGGCCACGAGGGCGTCACCGGCGCCCTGGCGGGTCTGGCGATCGGCGGCGCCGCGTTCATTCCGGTCGCCGCCATCCTCGTTCGGCATGCTTTAGCACGGCGCGTTGCGATTCCGGACATGCTGAGGTCCTTCACGCTGGGGCTGCCGTTCGCCGCGCTCAACGCGACGGAGTTCATGTTCCCGTTCTTGCTGCGCCTGGCGCTAGTCAGCGTGGCGGGATTGCCGGCGGTGGGTATCTTCGGGGCGGCCAACACCATCTGCCTGGGCGTGATTCTGATCAGCGATGCGTTCTCGGCCGCTTGGGCTCCGCATACGCTCTCGGGCGAGCATGCCGATGGAGATACCCGGCGCGTGATCCGCCTCTATGCGTTCGTGCTGATCGTGCTCACCGCGGCCCTTGCCTTGGTAGCCGGACCGCTGGTGTCCATCCTGCTCGGGGGCGGCGCCTTTCGGGAGGCGTCCGAGGTCGTCGGCGCGCTCGCCCTCGCCAACTGGTTCAAGAGCGTCCGGCAAAATGCGGCGATGCCCCTGATCGCGATGGGCTCGACCTGGGCGCGCTCGGGGTTGAACCTGGTGCCGATGGCGGTGGGCGTGACGCTCGCTTACGGCCTCGCGCTCCATTTCGGCATTCTCGGAGCCGCTTGGGGCTTCGCGGCCGGCGAAGCCGCGGGCCTGGCGCTGCAGACCATCGTGCTCCGGCGCGTTTTCCGGCAGGTTCTCGATAGCCGCGCGCTCGCGTGCATGGCCGCCACCTATCTCGCCCTGCTCGCTCTGTCGCGCGCGGCGGCGCCGAGCTCGCCGGGAGCGAGCATCATCGTCGCGCTGATTCTGGCCGCGGCGTTCGTCGGCACGCTCGTCCTGCTGCGCGCGGTCCGTCCGGGCGAGCTGCGCGACATGATGACGGCGGTCAACGGCCTGGCCGCGAGCCTCGTGCGGCGATGATCGGCAGCGGTTGCCCTATTGCTATGCCGCGCTACCCGACTGCATCATCGCGCGCGCCGGAGGGATCGAGCGGAGCGGTGTCGGAGCGATGAGCCGATTTGAGCGCCATGCGGGCAGAACGCTCGCCATCGTCCTGATCGTCGGGCTCGTGGCGGTGCTCGCGGCGACCGAGGCCGTCCTGCGCGCGGTCGAGGATCCGAGTGCCGCGCGCCCCGGCATCGGCACAGTCACGCCGGCGCGCTACCTCGAATTCAGGGAATGGCAGCCCGGGATGAGATTCCGCGCGGCGCCGCCGCAAATCCGACGCGACAATCCAGGCGGCCGCGTGCTCGACGTCTATGCCATCGATACCGACGACGACGGCTTCATCATGCCGTCTCGCGTCCACGAAGAACCGGATCTGACCATCGTCTTCGTCGGGGGATCGACCACGGAGTCCATGTATGTCGCGCCGGAAGAGCGCTTTCCCTATCTGGTCGGTCGCATTCTGGAGCGGAGGCTCGGCCTCAAGGTCAACAGCCTCAACGGCGCGCGCAGCGGCGACAACGCGATGCACGTGAACGCCATCGTGCTGGGCAAAGTGCTGCCGCTGCATCCCGACTACGCCGTCTTCATGACGGATATCAACGATCTCGCGGTGCTCTCGCGGTTCGGCACCTACTGGAATAGTAACAGCGACTCTGCGCTGGTTCGGCGGGAGCGCACCGGCGTCGAGTGGGGTTTCCGGCTGATTCGAGACGCCCTGATCCCCGCGACCTATCGCGCATACCGCACGGCGCTTTTGAGCGCGAGGGGGCTGTTCGGGCGCAAGCCGGTCGCGGGTGCCGTCGCCAGGGCGCCGGCGAATGCGGAGCACGCGCAGTGGGAGCAATGGGGTAGCGCCTACGCAAGCGCGGTCCAGGAGTTCGTCGATACCAGCCGCGCGTGGCGGGTGCGCCCGGTGCTGATGACGGAGCTTCTGCTCCCGCCCGGCGGCTGGCGGCAGCCCGGCGATGCCGCGGGCGGCGACTATCTCGCCGCGGAGAAGCTGGAGCGCCGCGGATTTTCCAGCTCGAGCTTCAGCGACGCGCACGAGTATTTCAACGGCATCCTGCGCCAGACCGCACGCCAGTCCAATGTCGGGTTGATCGATCTCATGGCATCGGGGCCATGGACGAACAACGAGGTCTATGACGGCCTGCATTTCACCGACGCCGGCTCCGAGCGGGCGGCGAGCATCATCGCCGATGCGCTGGAAGCCATGATCAAGGCGGATCGCGCCGCCGCGGGCGCTCCAAACCCCTGAACGAAAGCCGCGCCCGGACGGACGCATTGAATCCGCCCCGGCGGAACTCCTCGAGAGGACACGAACCGCGGCTCAATCCGGCGCGAACCGGTCCTTGTAGTCCTGGCGCAGCGCGGGGTCCTGCGCTTGCTTGGTCAGGAAGCAGTTCCCGGCGGCGAGCGCGTCGATCTCGGTTCCCATGAAGCAGCGGAACGCGTCCTCGGGCGTGCACACGATGGGCTCGCCCCTGACGTTGAAGCTGGTGTTCACGATCACCGGACACCCCGTCAGCTTCTTGAATTGCGACAGCAGCGCGTGATAGCGGGGATTGGTCTCCTTGTGAACGGTCTGGATCCGCGCGGAGTAGTCGACATGCGTCACCGCGGGGATCGTGGAGCGCGGCACGTTCAGCTTCTCGATGCCGAACAGCGCCCGCTCGGCCGCGGTCATCTCCCGGCGATGCCGGGGCGCGACGTCCGCCACCAGCAGCATGTAGGGCGAATCCTCGTCGAGCTCGAACCAGTCTGCGACGTCCTCGCGCAGGACCGAGGGCGCGAAGGGCCGGAAGGACTCCCGGTACTTGACCTTGAGGTTGAGGGTCTTCTGCATCGTGGGCGAGCGCGCGTCGCCCAGAATGGAGCGCGCACCCAGGGCGCGGGGACCGAACTCCATGCGGCCCTGAAACCAGCCGAGCGCCTGCTGACCGGCGAGCGCCTCGGCCGCGCGGGCGATCAAGGCCTCGCCGTCGAGAACCTCGAATTTCGCACCGGCGCCCGCGAGCCGCGTCTCGATCTCCGCCTGCGGGAATTCCGGGCCGAGGAAGGCGCCCTGCATGAGGTCGCCGACATTGACGGCGACGCGCGGCTGGCCGCCATGACTGTGATAGGCGGCGAGCGCCGCGCCGATCGCGCCGCCGGCATCGCCCGCGGCCGGCTGGATCCAGATGCGCTCATATTTGCCGTCGCGGAGCACCTTGCCGTTCGCGACGCAGTTGAGCGCCACGCCGCCGGCGAGGCAGAGATTGCGCATGCCGGTCTCCCGCGCAAGCGAGCGCGTGAGACGGAGCACGATCTCCTCGGTCACGGACTGGATGGAGGCCGCGAGGTCCATGTCCCGCTGAGTCAGTAGGCTCGCGGGATCGCGCGCCGGGCCGCCGAACAATTCGGCGAACCGCCCGCTCGTCATCGTCAAGCCGGCGCAATAGTTGAAATACGACTGGTCCAGCCGGAAGCTGCCGTCGGGCTTGAGGTCGACCAGCTTGTCGAGGATGAGGGAGGCGAATTTCGGCTCGCCGTAGGGCGCCAGCCCCATCACCTTGTATTCGCCGGAATTGACCTTGAATCCGGTGTGGTAGGTGAAGGCGGAATAGAGCAGCCCCAGCGAATGCGGGAAGTGCAGCTCCTTCACCACCTCGAGCTCGCGGCCGCGGCCGAGCGCCACGGAGCTCGTCGTCCACTCGCCCACGCCATCCATGGTAAGCACCACCGCCTCCTCGAAGGGCGAGGGATAGAAGGCGCTGGCGGCGTGGCTCTGGTGGTGCTCGGAGAACAGCAAGCGGTCCGCCCAGCGGATGTCCGGATCGAGGACCGCGAGCTCGCGGGCGAGCAGGCTCTTCTGGAACAGCTTTTCCTTGATCCAGAGCGGCAGCGCCATGCGGAACGAGTTGAATCCGCGGGGAGCGAAGGCGAGGTAGGTCTCGAGGAGGCGCTCGAACTTCAGAAAGGGCTTGTCGTAGAACGCGACGAGATCGATGTCGCGGGCCGCGATGCCGCCGGCCTCCAGGCAATAGCCGATCGCCCGGACGGGGAAGCCGGCATCGTGCTTCTTGCGCGAGAAGCGCTCCTCCTGCGCCGCGGCCACGATGCGGCCGTCGGCGATCAGCGCGGCCGCGCTGTCATGATAGAAGGCGGACACGCCGAGGATGTGCACGCCGGCGCCTAGAATATGGTGTAGATGAAGGGCGCGATGGCGGAACCCTGCGACAACACCACGAGGCCGCCCAGCACCAAGATCAGGATCAGGATCGGCGCCAGCCAGAGTTTTTTTCTGACGCGCAAGAACGCCCACAACTCCGCGAGAAACGCCATGGCGACCGCGCCTAGAACTGGTTGCGCATGGTGTCGGGCGCCGGCCCCGGCGGACGGCGCTCGATCCAGTAGGAGGTGGCGCCGCGGTCGAGCGCGAGCCGAAGCGGATCCCGGCCGAGCCAGCGCATGATCAGGCCCGCCGGCGTCATCACGGCAAAGAAGATCACCGCCATCACCAGGGGATTGACGATCTTGTGCAGCAGCATGCCGAACCGCATCCAAGCCCGGCTCAGGGGCCGCAGCAGCGCGGGGGCGAAGATCGCCAGTGCCAGCAAAATGGCCGCGAGCGCTAAGGGGATCCAGCGCACGCCGCCGCCACCCAGCACGGGCGCCAGCGCGATGATCGCGAAGAGCGCGGCGAAGGTCAGGCCGAAGTTGCGAGGCGAGCCGCTCTCCAACTGCTCCGGTCGATCGAAACTCTCGTGGATCGCGCCACCCGCGCGCATGAACTCGCTCCGAACGTTCGCGCGTAGCTATATCAGCGCTGCCGAATCGTCACAACCCGTCCCGGCGACCCCGGCGACAGCCCCGGAGTTGCGGATCGCCAGGCGCGGGGACACAATCGCGTCCGGGATCCCGCCCCTGCCCGCGAACACTCCATCCAGCGATCCGAATTTCGTTGCCCGGTGACGTTCATTTTCAGCAAGCTCTTTTGGATGATCGCGGCGCCGGGCAATTTCCTGGTGCTCGTGCTCTGCCTCGGCACGCTCTCGCTGGCGGTGAGCGGGCGCCGCCGCGGATTGACCTGGATCGCGCTCGCCACCCTCGCGCTCGCCACCATCGCGGTGCTGCCGCTCGGCGAGTGGCTGATGACGCCGCTCGAGGACCGGTTTCCCGTGCCGGCGGAGATGCCCGGGCGGATCGACGGGATCGTCGTGCTGGGCGGCGCGATCGAGGACGCCGTCAGCGAAGCGCGCGCCGCGCCGGAATTCAATCAAGCATCCGCCCGAGTCGCTGGCGCAGCCTTGCTGGTGCGGCGGTATCCGGCCGCGCGGGTGGTGCTGGTGGGCGGCGATTCCCATCTGGTCGCGAACGGGTTTTCGGAGGCCGCCGTCATGCTGCGGTTCCTCACCGGTCTCGGCGTCGATCCCGGCCGGATTGCCACGGAGACGCAATCGCGCACGACCTACGAGAACGCGGTCTTCGCCTACCGGCAGATCGAGCCGAAGCGTGGCGAGACTTGGCTCCTCGTGACCTCCGCCTCGCACATGCCGCGCGCCGTCGGTTGCTTCCGCCGCGCGGGCTGGAGCGTACTGCCCTATCCCGTGGACTACCGCACTACGGGCGAGCTCTCGCTCATGCCGCCCTTCTCGCTTTCCCACGAGCTCACGCTGGTGACCGCGGCGCTGCGGGAATGGATCGGGCTTGCGGCCTATCGCGCGATGGGTCGGACCGACGCGCTATTCCCGGCGCCGGAATGAGCCCGCAGCCCGCCGACGCGTTGATCTGGATATGACCCAAATACATCCGGCCGAGCCGTCGAGCGATCGGAACGCTCCGCTCGACGTCCTCCACGTCTACAAGATCTACCTGCCGGACATCAAAGGGGGCGTGCCCATGGTGATCCGGCAACTCGCAACCGGCATGGCCGCGCACTGCCGCGCCAGCATTCTTGCGGCCCGTGCTCGCGGCACGCCCCGGCGGGTGATGGTCGACGGCATCCCCGTCCGCCGCACGCTCGCCCTCTGCAATGTGCTCTCCCTGCCGATCGCGCCGCTCTATCCTTTGCGGCTATGGCAGATGGCGCGACGATCCGATCTCATGGTGCATCATGTGCCGTTCCCCCTGGTCGATGTCGCCATCAGCCTCTGGTTTCCCAAGCGGTGCGGGCTGGTCGTACATTGGCATTCCGAGGTGCACGCCAGCAGCGCAGCGCAGCAGCGTGTGCTTCCGCTGCTGCGCGGCGTGATCGCGCGCACGCTGCGCCGGGCCGACCGCATCATCGTGCCCAGCGCCGCGATGATCGAGCAGTCGCCCTTCCTGGGTCCGTTCGCGCAGAAGTGCGAGGTGGTGCCCTACGGGATCGATATCGCGTACTGGAGCGAGCTATCGCCGTCGGAGCTGCGGCAGGTGCGCGATATCCGGAGCCAATATCCTCGTCTCGTGGTCACGGCCGGACGGCTGGTGTCCATGAAGGGCTTCGATGTCCTGATCGAGAGCTTCGCGGGCGTCGACGGACAGCTGATGATCCTGGGCGCCGGCCCGCTCGAGGCGGACCTGCGCGCGCTGGTGGAGGCTCCC
>Ga0209517_10003240_pt1 | contig 22265 bp, 14 predicted proteins | sample PeaSoiMetSII2010_FD_187695 | JGI IMG/M metagenome (GOLD analysis project Ga0209517, IMG submission 187695) | Peat soil microbial communities from Weissenstadt, Germany - SII-2010 (SPAdes) (version 2) | ecosystem: Environmental > Terrestrial > Soil > Wetlands > Peat | place: Germany...
GGTCGTTCGACCGTACAGCCACCACGCCAACACCTGCTTCTCGATTTGCCCTTTGGGAGTCTGCGCCAAATCCACCTCCTCCAGCCCCAGCCGACCCATACCAACCTGCACCATGCGCCGGGCTTGCGCCAGATCGTGCGCCCTCCTGGCTCCTCCCGCGTGGGACTCGGGCCGCTTGCCCGATAACACTTCCTTGGCTCGCGCCAGCAAGCCCTTCCCAAACCCTTCTCCTCCCACATACCATCCACGACGCAACCCTTCCCAGGCCGCCTCCAATTCCTTGCGCCCAGCCTTCAGACCCAACTCCAATACCCGTGTCTCCAGGTAGGCCTCCAGATTGGCTTCCGGCGTCTCCAGCAACAGGTGATAGTGATTGCCCAGCAGGACAAAGGCATGAATACGCCAGCCCGTTCGCCGCCAAGCCTGCCCCAAGGTGCTCAGCCATAGCTTGCGGTCGCCGTCATCGGCGTAAATCTTCTGCCCCTGGTTGCCCCGCGCCATGACGTGGTAAATCGCTCCGGCATACTCGATTCGCAAGGAACGCGCCATTGGCCGGAGCTAAGCCGAAACTCGCAGTCGTGTCAATCCGCATTATCGATTGTCGGACCGACCCTTCCATGTCGTCGTTCGAGGTCTGACCGCTTCCGCGAGCTCTTTCCAGCCCACTTGGCCCACCGCCCGTACTGGCCCAAGCGGGGGAGAGGCCCCACGTTGAAGCGTGTTAACGAAACTAGGAACCGACCCATTAACGGTTCGATAGAGGGATTGGAGGGTGTAGGGGCGCAGGTAACTGCCGTAGCCATCGGCGACCGAGAGACCGTTCAGGGGTTCGCAAGACCAGGATTCTGCTCCGCGCTTGGCTGGCGAGGATAAAGAGTCGCCCGTATGCGCAGAGATTATAGGACCGACCCTGCCGTGCCCGGACACTCAACCTGAAGGGTTGCTCTTAGACGCGAAGATTATAGGACCCTTTCATGGTTGAACAAGAGGCATCCGTCAAAAGACCTCCTCAACAAATCGTCACCGCTGCTACGGCTCGTCGTCACTGGCCCTCTGTGACCAATCATTTGGAGCTCCCGACCAAGTCTCCCGATTCAGCCCCGGAGGCTCTAGCGACGGGTGCTCCTTAAATATGGGTTCCAGAACCTCGAGGAACACGGCCGCCATGGCGTTGGCGAATCCGAATCTGTATTTGCGGAACTCTTCGTCCGGACAGGCTTCCTTGATACTCCGCAGCGTCTCATTCAGGCGTGCTCCGATATCAAGCATCTCGGCAACCACCTTTGTCGCAAGGTCCTTGTGCATATCTATTAGAACTGAGGAACCCCTTTAAAGCCAGCCCTCTCCATGCAGTCCCGCAAGCATTTGTAGAAGGGATCTCCATTGTATGTACCTGTCGGGAGCTCGTCGATGCACTCCTCGATACATTTCTTCTTGGCCTCAATGTAGTCCGACTTGCTCCCAGTGCTTACCTCGCATACACGCAGGTGACTGGGCCGGGGTAACGACTGGGGGGGATGTGACGGACCGTGGTGATGGGCGGGATTGTATGGCCGGGGCGGGTATAAGGGCGCAGGGAAGGGCCAAGGCAAAACCCCGGGCGGTCTCGGTCCTGGTATAGGAATAAGAATTTGTAATCCGAGGGTGTCCACGTAATCCACGGGGTCGTTGTAGGCAAGATCGTACAGATTAAGCCCCTGTTCCTCTTCCAACGGATCCCTGTTTGGCCACCTCTGCAGATTCGCATCGTACCACCGGTAACCGTAGTACGACAGGCCGAGTACGGAGTCGTACATCTTGCTCGAGAACTGGTAGCTGTTAACGCTGTCGAGTGAGCCGCTTTGCGAAATGACCCTGCCAAAAGGATCATAGCGGTAGGTGGCAACCATCGCCTGGTTAGTGCTGAGCATGTAGGTGATGTTGCCCAGCGCGTCGGCCATGTAATAGTTGCGCCGCGTCCAATTGCCGCTGGAGTATTGGTCGGAGCGGGCGAGCAAGCCGCCAATGCCGCCGGCTCCTTCGCGCGAGCCACTCAAATCGTTGCCATGCGTGTAGCTCACGGTCGGGGTGCCGTTGGTGCTACGCTCCTGGATCACCAGCCAGCCGCCTGGGCGGCCAGTGCCTGGATCGTAGAAGTAATTGGTCCCGCCGGTCAGCGCCCAGTTGCTCTGGCCCTGCCCCGGTGGCGGCGCGCCGCCGCCACCAATGCTGCCTTGGTAAACGTACTGCAGCCGCTGCCGCAGCCGGCCAAAGCCGTCATAGGCGAGAAGAACCTCCTTGTCCCCACTCTGAGGACTGGAAGGGCCGCTCTGGTAATAGACCCAGCCGGTCAAGCGATTCTCGCCATCGTAGGTAAAGGTATTGTGCGTACCATTCGCAGTGAGCGTATTGCCGTTGGTGTCGAACGTGAGCACGCCTTCCGGGTAGGCGTTCGTGACTTCGTTAAGGCTGTTAACCTGCCAGGCGCGGGCGGTGCCGCTGTTGGTCCACCAATTCAGATTCCAGGCAGCGTCGTAATCGTAGCCCAGTTCCTCGGCGCTATCGGAACTGGTGGCGGCGACCAACTGACCAATTGGGTCGTAGGCATAGGCTACCGTGGTGCCGTCGATGCGGGTCTCGTTGGTGCGCTGGCCGGCCAGGTTGTAGAGGTATTCGTGTTTGTTGGCCAGCCCGCCGGAGTTGGTGCGCCAATACGTGCCCAGCAGGCGGGCTACGGGATCGAAGTTGTTCGTGATAGCGGAGCCGTTGGGTTCGAGGAGGCGCTGGCGCAGTCCAGAGCAGTACCCCGAGGCACCCCCGACCCCGGCGGTGTAAATGTTGGTAAAGGAACCGGCCGGAGAAACGACATTGGTCAACCGCTCGGCGGCATCGTAGGCAAAACCATTGGTCCACAACCCGCTGGGCTGTTGCAAGCTCAGGCCGGTGCGCAGCCGGTCGATGTAGCTGTTGGTCATCGCGTCGTTCGCAAAGGGCCCCACTTCGGTTAAAAGCTGGTTGCCCAGAGTGTAACTAAACACGGTTGTGCCGACGCTGTCAACCCTGTTGGTCGGGCGGTTTAACGGGTCATAGGCGAAGGTGACGGCGGGAGAGGAGGGATAACCGATCCTGGTCAGGTTGGCCAAGGCGTCGTAGCTGTAGGTGGTGTTGCCCTTAGCCGCGCTCCAACGGTTGGTCAGTCGGCTATTGGCGTCGTAGGCATACGTGAGGATCACGGTGCTCGTCTGGTCGAGCTTGTTGGTCACCCGCCCGTACTGGTCGTAGTTCCAGGTGGTGGTCTGGCTCTTGCCGTCGGTGAGGGTCAGCAGGTCGCCGGCGGCGCTGTAGCCGTATTTTATTATTTGGCCGTCCGCGTTGGTCTCGGCGGTTTTCCGGCTGGACTGGTCGTAGGTGTAGAAGTTGGTGAAAAACAGTTGGTTGGTGTAGGCGATGAGGCCGCGGGCTGAGTAGCCAAGCCGTTCCACACCGCCGTCTGGGTAACCGCGCGTGAGCAGCCGGTTCAGGTTGTCGTAAGTGTTCGTGACGGTGACGCCGTTTTCGTCGGTGGCATAAACGGGGCGGTCCAGCAGGTCAGAGGAGGTCTCCTTTTCGATGCCGCAGAGATTGGAGACGCTAATGAGCAGCCCGGTGTTGTCGTAGTTAAACCAATTGGATTTCCACCCGTCGGTGCGGCTGGTCAGCCGGCGCAGCGAGTCAAAGGTGTTGTTGATGGTGTAGCCGTCGGCATACTCAACGGTTAGGTTGTTGCCCTGGTAGTCGTAGCTGAGGGTGGTGACTTCCTGTACGGAGGTGCCCAGGGCGTTGGTCTGGAACGCAACCGAGCCGCAGGGGCAGTAGCCGTAGGCGGTGACGAAATCGTTCGCATTGGTCTCGAAGATCTTCCGGCGCACCGCGTCCCAGACATAATACGTCCAGTTGCCGAGCCGGTCCTTGGTGCCAGTAGTGTCCATGATGGTGGTTGAGCCGGAGCTGTTAGGGTAGGTGAATCCGCCAATCAGCGTGTAGCTGTTGCTGGTGGTGGTGCCGTCCGGGTACAGGCTGCCGGTCAGGCGGTGCAAGCCGTCCCAGAAATTGGTGATCGTCAGCCCACGTCCATCGGTTTGGTTGAACAGCGTTCCGTCTCTGTTCCACACATAACTGTTGGTAGCGCCGACGGGCTGATCAATCGTTGTGGCCAGCCGATGACTGCCGTTGTAGATGTTGGTCCTGACCAGGCCAGAGGGGTAGGAAACGCCGGTCAACTGGAGGGTGGTGGGATCATAGGTATAAATTGTCATCTCGCCCAGGGCGTCATAGTTGGTAGCGACCTCGTGGTTGGCATTGAAGATGTTGCTGGAAGCCAGGATGCCCAGCGCGTTGGTCCAGGCCAGCAGATCGATATTGTTGGCCGCATAGATGAAGGTATTGGTGCGGCTCAGGACGCTGCCGCCCTCGACCCACTGCTCGATTTCTTCGGTCGGCAAGCCGTTGGTCAACAGCTCGAAGTAATCGAACCAGGTGCTCTCATCGGGCATCACCCGGGCGATGACCGAGGGCATGATCTGGCTGCCAACCTCGCCCGCACTGCCAGAGGGCTTGTTGGTGTAGTCATACCAGGTCAATTGTCCCTCGTTCGTTCCACCGTCCGGACTTGGGGCCTGTTCCACGGAAAGCGCTCCATAGTGGGTGTACGGGTCGGTAGTGGCGAGCCAGTGGCGAATGCGTCCGGTCTTGAACTGCGTCCAAGAGAAGTTTGTGAGAGGGGTGGAGAGCAGCGGCGCGAACTGCTGGGCGTTCCAATAAAAAGTGTTCCTGGTTTGCCGGGTGCCCGTTTCAGTGTCCAGGGTCCCGAGTGGGGTGTTGGTAGGAATCTGGTCAGACGCGTAATCCGGCCAGTCGCTATTGGTGTAGTCATTGAGCAATGCGTAAAACTCCACGTCTCCTACGGCATTGGTGATTTCAAGAAAACGGTCGAAGAAGGATTCAACCGCCTGGTCGGCAGGGGAGAAGGAGGTCGTGCCGTACGGTGTGACGAGCTGGCTCAATTGCCAATTCCACGCGTAGGTGGGGTTGTTCGACACCGCCACGTAGGCATAAACGAAACCGGAACTGATCCCCGCGGTGTCGGTGACGTTAGTGAGGATCGTAACGTCGCCGTAGTACTCAATGGGAGCGGTGGTCTCGGCAAAGGAGACCGTGGCGCCGTAGGAGCTGCTGACCCCGGTGATCAAGCTCGGAAAAGACGAGTTGGTGTATTGGAGCGAGAAACTTGTGCCGTCGGCGGCGGTCACGTTGGTCAGAAAGAAGTTGGTGTCGTAAGCAAACAGGGTGGAGTTGCCCATGGGATCCGAGGCGCGGGTCATGTAAAACAGGCCCTCGAAGCCTTCCATCGCAGCGGTGTTCGTGTCCTCCAGGCCGTAAGTCAGGGTGGAACCGTCCGGGTAATGCAGCACTAGGTTGGTAGCTCCAGCTCGGTTGACTGACCCCTGTTTTTCAAGCCAGAGATTGTACCGGTAGTTCATGTCGCTGGTGTTGATGTCCCCTCCATCCTCAAAGGCGAAGGACGCCCAACCGCCAGCGGGCAGCGCGAGCTCGGCGCTGCCTTCGTTATCGGCCAACTCCACGAACGAAAGCCAGGAGCAGGCCCAAAGGCCGGCGTACATACTCGCGCTCCCCGTGTACAAGGCGACATTACCCAGCACCGCCCCCTGCCAGTATTGGTAGGCCAAGTAGTTGTCTATGGTGTTGCGATAATGGTAGGCCATGCGAAGCTGGACTTGCGGACCATATGCGGGCGTGTATTCCAATGGCTCATCGAGTATCCACAGGTTATTGAATTGCTCGGAAACGGCATAGGTTGGCATGCCCGAACCGCAGGACGAGCAACTGGCGGTAAGTGGTCCCGCTGGGCCGCCTCCCCCGGAGCCACGGCGACGAGGACCACCGCCGCCAGCACCGCCGCCAGCACCGCCGCCAGCACCACCGCCAGCACCACCGCCAGCGCCGCCGCCAGCACCGCCGGCGCCGCCGCCACCGCCCGGTGCGCAATTCTGACAACTGTTAGTAGGGCATGGAGGGCTGTCATCGTGATCGTTCGCAATCGGAACATGGCAGCGGCCTCGGTAGGCGGACGCCGCGCCCGAATCTATAGCTGAGAGGTAGGCCGACTCCGAAGGAGGGCTCGCGTCGCTCACTAACACGCAGCCGCTCAGTTCCGGCGCAAAGTCCTGCGCCGTCAGCCAGCGCGAGCCCGAAGAGGCCGGATCGTCCACCTTATAGAACGCTCCGTGTTGTTCTTTGATCACCAGAAAGTGCTCGCACAGCAGGTGCAGCACGCTCGGAACGGGCGGCTTGCCCAGGTCGCGCATCATGGCTGCGTGAACGCGCAAACCGTTCTGTCCGGCTACCTCCAACAGCTCGGCCACGGAAAAGCCGTTGGTCGAATACGGTTTTTTGGTAATGTTCTCGGGAATAAACTGACCCGGCTGGGTGAGTCGGCCAAGCTGGTCCAGGCAGTATAATCCGCAACGGTAAATGTCGTCCGGCTGCTTCCTGGCGAAGGTGCGCATTTCACGCGCCCAGCTCCACTGTTCGCCTCCGCTGGGAATCCCCTCTTGGCCGGTTCGTGCCTCCAGCGCGTCCAATTCCTCCAGGTGGCCTGTAAGGGCAAGCAGCTTGGCCAGCCCGCTGGCGGACTCGATAGCCACCGATTTGGCTGCCGGATCGGCATGGCCGGCCGCGAGATCGAAGGCGGACTGGTAATGGCTCATCGCGGCAGAATAGCCGCAGCGCAAATGCGCCGCATAAGTCCCTTTCGGCTAAAATGGGTCGCGTTTAAGTAGTCCATTACCCTGGCTGATGCGAATTTTCGCGCGTAACATCTGTGTGACAAAGCGCGCCGGCTCCGGCCCAGGGCAGGAACCCGCCCGTGGCGTGCTTTGCGGGTCGCTAAAACCGGCGGCCCAACCGGGACCAGGTTTTCCCCTTTCTTGCATTGCGAGTGTGTTGTGGTTCACACCTATAATACGTGGCGAAGTGGGCATTTCTTTCAAAAAAATGAAGAAACTTTTTGCGGGGGTGGGCTGGGGGTGGGCTGGTATGACATCTCATCTTTACCTGAGTGATACCCTGAGGCAGCCTATAGAATATGAAACGCCATCCGCTCCTTTTACTGGTCGTTGCCGTGCTTCTTGCTCGGAACGCTCTGGCTGCAGAACCGACGCCGCCGGGCAACCCGATGTTCTGGGCCTGGGCGGCTAACCCGCCCATGGGTTGGAATAGTTGGGACTGTTTTGCGACGACCGTCACCGAGGAGCAGGCCAAGGCCCAGGCTGATTACATGGCCGAACACCTCGCGCGGTACGGCTGGCAGTACCTCGTGGTGGACATCCAGTGGTATGAGCCGGAGGCCAAGAGCTTCGAATATCGGAAGGGGGCCAGGTTGAACATGGACGAGTTCGGCCGCCTGTGGCCGGCGACCAACCGGTTTCCTTCTTCCAGGAACGGAGTCGGTTTCGCGGCCCTGAGTGAGTACGTCCACCGCAAGGGCCTCAAGTTCGGCGTTCACTTGTTGCGCGGAATTCCCCGCCAAGCGGTCGCCCTCAATACGCCCATCAAGGGCACGTCTCACCTGGCAGCGCAGATCGCCGATACCAACAGCACGTGCGCGTGGAACACCGATATGTTCGGTGTGGATATGACCCGAGCTGGGGCGCAGGATTATTACAATTCCGTCTTCGAGTTGTTTGCCGCCTGGGGGGTGGACTTCGTTAAAGTGGATGACATCGCGCGGCCATACCACCAGAGCGAGATAGAGGGAATCCGGCGGGCGATTGATCACGCGGGGCGCCCTATGGTCCTGAGCCTGTCGCCGGGTGAAACGCCGCTGGCTAAGGGTGACCACGTCAGCACGCACGCCAATATGTGGCGGGTCAGCGATGATTTTTGGGACAAATGGTCGTTGCTGCTCGAGCAATTCGATCGGCTGCAAAAGTGGACGCCGTACCGCGGCCCGGGCCACTTCCCGGACGCGGACATGTTGCCGCTGGGCGTCACGGGTATGGGCCGCCGCACCCACTTCACGAAAGACGAGCAATACACCCTGATGAGCTTATGGGCGATGGCACGTTCCCCCCTCATCTTTGGCGGCGACCTGACCCGGATGGATGCGTTTACTCTGTCGCTTCTCACCAACAGGGAGGTCATCGCCCTCGATCAGAACAGCACTGGCAACCGCGAGATTTTCAACCAGGACGGGTTAATTGGCTGGGCGGCCGAGGTGCCGGGCTCGGCGGATAAGTACGTGGCCCTGTTCAACACGCGTGACGCCCGGACCAACGAAACTGGCGTACGCGTGCCAGTTCGTTTCGCCGAGTTGGGTTTGGGCCACAATTGCCGTGTGCGGGATCTCTGGAAGCAAAAGGACCTCGGCCCCTCGGAGAACGAGTTTGCTCCGGAGATCAACTGGCACGGGACCGGCCTTTATCGAATTTCTGGCACCAATTCCAAGCCTGAATTTAACGATCCAAAGCGCAAACAGAAAATTGAGTCTGTGCTGCCCGGATTGGACAGCCTCTTCGATCACTTCGCCAAAACCGAGCATATTCCCGGCTTGGTTTATGGTGTCCTTCTGGATGGTAAGCTGTTTCATTCCCGTGCCTTCGGCTTCGCGAACCTCCAGCAGAAGATTCCCGCCGCTCCGGATACCGTGTTCCGCATCGCGTCCATGACCAAGAGCTTCGTCTCGCTGGCTGTTTTCAAATTGCGGGACGACGGCAAGCTCTCACTGGATGACCCAGTCGAAAAATACCTGTCGGAGTTTCCCAAGGTCCAGCCTCCCACATCCGATTCCCCTCGCGTCACCGTTCGCAATCTCATGACTATGACCACTGGGCTGCCGGAGGATAACCCCTGGGGCGACCGCCAGTTGGCCATCAGCCAGGAAGCTCTGAAGAAGTTTGTGAGCGGCGGACTGTCCTTCTCAAACCCCACGGGCCAGCAATACGAATACAGCAACCTGGGCTTCGTGCTGCTTGGCCAGGTTGTTTCAAGCGCTTCGGGCATCCCGTTCCAGAAGTACATTACGACCAATATTCTCGGGCCACTCGGAATGACGAACACGCATTGGGAGTTTGCGGAAATTGCGGCGGACAAATTGGCGCTCGGGTATCGTTGGGAACACGGCGTTTGGGCCCTCGAGCCGATGCTCCACGATGGCGAGGGAGCTGCTTGTGGCGGTTTGATTACTACGCTGGACGACTTTGCAAAATACGTCCAATTCCACCTGGATGCGTGGCCGGCCCGGGATGATCCGGACTTTGGCCCCGTTCGGCGCGCCACCGTCCGGGAAATGCAAAAGCCCTTTGTGTTCTCCAGGATGGCGCCCAAAGGGACGCTTCTGGACGGCGTGACTCCCAACCCGTCGATTTCGTTCTATGGCTATGGCCTGGGCTGGTCCATCGACAGCCGCCAAATCGTCACCCTGGCGCATTCCGGCGGACTGCCCGGGTTTGGCAGCCACTATCGGTTCCTCCCTGATTACGGCGTGGGCGTCATCGCGTTCGCTAACCGCACTTACGCCCCAGCCGGCCCGCCGTGCAACAAGGCGATCGATATCCTACTCGAACACGGCGGTATTCAACCTCGCGCCATCGTGGTCTCGTCCATTCTCGAGACCCGGGCGCGCCAGCTTGGCGAACTACTTGGTTCCTGGGATTCCGGCTTGTGCGACAACATTCTCGCCGAGAATTTCTTCCTCGATAAATCACGGGAAGATTGGGTCAAGGCGTCGAAGGAGGCGCTTGCCAAGGCAGGCAAGATTAAGTCTGTCGGCCCGGTCAACCCGGAAAACCAATTGCGCGGCACATTTGCCATGCGCGGAGCACGGGGCCGCGTAGATGTTCATTTTACCCTCACCCCCGAAAAAATCCCCAAGGTCCAGGAACTCGACCTGAACTTCGTTCCGAAATCCCGCTTCCCAAGGTAACGCCGTTATTGGTCGAGACCCAATAGCTTTTTCAGCGCCGAAGACAAATTAGAGTCGATCAAGATCTCATTGACGAAGCCCCGTTTGACGAGCTCGACCACCATCTCCGCCTTCGACGCTCCAGCGGCGACCAGAATGATGCCAGGCGCCCCGTCCGGCTCGGCATTGCGAGCCACCCTGGCAAAATGGACTCCTTTCACCCCTGTCCAGCCTTGGTTTAGGCTTTCGACCAGCCGCCGCTCCGCGGCTCGCAGGTCATGCTTTTCGATGAGCCAGCCACCGATGTCGCCATAGACCAAGCGTGCCAGGGTGGCTTCACTCAATCCTTCCTTCTCCTGCGCCTCCTGCTTGACCCGTTCCAGAATAAAGTCGCCGGTTTCCTCGTGCGCGGCAGTTGGCTCGCCCGCGACGCGCCGGGCTCCTGGTCGCGTCTGCTGAGCGATAATCCCCGCGCCACTCAGTATCATGTCGAGGCGCTCAACCCAGGGTTGCTCCCCGTTGGGCCCGAAAATCTCGCGGTAACCAGGAATTTCTGCGACGAAAGCCTCCCAGTTGGCTGCTGCGCCACTGCCTTGGCGGAGAAACAACCGACGCGGCAAATACGCCGGGACGCCGACCAGACAGGGCTGGTTAGACTGGCGTTCCGGGTCCGGGTTAATCGCCTGAGCGAGTTGGGCGGCCAAGTGCGATGCGGAATACTTGGCCAATCCCAGGTTCATCAGGCGAACGGGGTCGCCGCACAGTGGGATGCACAACGCCTCGCGCCTGCCTGCTTGATCGAACAATTCCCGGTGCTCGCCGATGCGGGACACCAGTCGTTGAATCGTCCGCCCCCACATAACGCCGACGAACTTGGCTCGCTGGAGCAGCCGGGCTACGCATCCGGCAGCGGCCATGGCAAACTCATCGTCGCCGTCCGGCAGCACCTGTACGTTGAGGTGCAAGCGCGCGGGAGCGAGCTTGCTCAGGGCCTGGCGCAACTCCAGATGCACGAAAAAGCGGCGCTCGACCTCTTTGAGCTCGGCAGGGCCTATGTTTTGGCTGAGAAAGCTCGGCGCGGATGCCAGAAATCGGTGTTTTTCCGCAAAGTCCAGCATCCTCGAAACTTCGGGCTGGCTCCTACGAAGGCGTTTGGCGATGAGCAGTTGGCTCAAGCCTTCGCTCCGCAGGCGGGCTGCCGCAATTGCCATGAGGCGATACTCGGGTTCGGGACGGTCAAAATATTTGCGCATCATGTGGCCCGGCTCCGGCCAGGGCTATCCAGCGTAGCCTACTGGGCCGAAGCCAGAGCCGCAACTCCAGCCCGTTAGAATATTTATACCATAGAATAATATATATGTACATTCTTTCTAACTTGCTTATGGAATATTTATTGAATTTGCAGTCCGCACGCGCGATAGTGAACTCATGCAGACCCCAGCCTCTCTCTGGCGGCCTTGCGGATCGGTTTCCGCGCCTGGCCTTGCCCCCCCGGAGTGTTTCGAGGCCAGCCGGGTCGCGCTCCCCAACCCCCATGAACCCCTCACCCTGGTTTCTTCCGCCGCGCGTCTTGGAGGCGCCCCTCCTCCAAAACCCACGCCGCGTTTTCAACTTACGCTGCCAGACTTGCGGGCGGACGCTGTCGCTGCATCGCGCGGACGCCGTGCCCACTGGGTTTGCGTTAGCGCGGCGCAGTAACGAAACCTGGCACCGCGGAGGTGGCGGTTCTCAGCAGAAACCGCGCACTGCGCGCCCGCCCTACATCTCGCGCATCTTTCCCATGAAGTCAAAAATTCCGCCCAACGATCCATCCCGCAAGCCGGAGACGCTCGCGCTTCGGTTGTGCAACTGCCGGCCGGGCCGCGCGCTGTTGCATTTTTGCGCCGCCCTGCGCCGGCCGAAAAACTTCCGTTGGCACTGGCGGTGCGTGCTCAGGATGGATCCGAAAAGGTCCAAACCCCCGAATCGGTTGCGCTGATCTCATCCGCGCCGCCCCAACAAAACGAATAACCCCAACCTCCTATGCCACTCCCCACCACCCCCTCCATTGCGCATGGCCCCGTCCTCGATATCGCGGCCTTGCAGCGTGAGTTGCGCGCACTTTTGAACATTGTGTCCCGCCTCGAAGAGCGCCTGGACGCCCGCTGTGCCGAATTGGGCGAGCTGAGAGGCGAATTCCAAGTCAAGGGCGTTACCAAGCCAAGGCCACCCAGTTCGGGTACGAGTGCGCCCCAGCAATCGGAGGGTCAGCGCAGAGCTATGGAAGGCGTCAGCTCGATCAAAGCGATTGTCCAACCCGACGGCTCGGCACTCATCCACTTGGATGGACGCGCCGGAGTGGCACTCACAGCGAGCCTCGCCAGGCTTCTGGACGTTCTGAAGCGGGACGACGGCGCAAGCCCCGATCACCTCGTCGTCTGGAAACCGGTGGCCGTGCTGCAGGAGGGGTTAAAGGGACCCGGCAAGATCCGCAGCGAGCGGGCCGTTCGCCAATTGATTTACCGCCTGCGCCAACAGCTTAGCGAGAGTGGCGAAAATCGGTGGCTGGTCATGAGTTCAGAGCACGGTTACCGGTTTGCGCTCCGGCGGGAGGGCGCCGCTGTGACCTTGGCTAGTAACAAATGAGGATTTTCTTTGTCTATCGGGCTGGTTGCGTGTGACCGACTCGTTGTGACCGAAGGCTGATGATTTTCGTGCTAATAATTTTCAGAAACGTAACAAACGTAACAGTAGATCGATTATGGCACACATTTGGGTTCTTCATGCATCGGACGCCAAGGAGCGCGGTTGGCAGCCGGTAGCGCTTGCCGGAGATGGCTGCGACCTGCGGTTGAACAGTGAGGGCGTGCAGTTCCACTCTCCGGCAAGCGGGGCGGCTGCGGGCGCGCCTGCCGCTTCGATCAGGCCGGTCAACTTGCCCGGCCCGCGCTCAACCTGGACGTTGCTCGCAGGGGACTGCCCGCCCGTCAGCGTCAACGGCCGTTCTCTAGCCCTCGGCATCCATAGGTTGCGCGACAAGGACGATGTCAGGGTCGGTCCGCATCGAATGTTCTTTTCCACCGAGGAATTGGCGCGCGTGGTTGCGTTCCCCGGCCTCGCCGAGCCTGCGCATTGCCCGCGCTGCAAACGGGAAATCAAACCTGGTGATCTGGGGGTCCGTTGCCCGTCTTGCCAAGCCTGGAGCCACCAGACCGAGCAGATCCCGTGCTGGACCCACGACCCTACTTGTGCTCTATGCGGACAGCAATCCACCGATCTCGACGCGGGCTTCAATTTCGACCCGGGGATGCTCTGATATGAACGCTTACCAGGCTAAGATCATAAGGCGCCTTCGCCGCGATCCGTCCCGTCCTCGCGGCAAACGCGTCTTGGTGGTGGGCTGCGGCAATATCGGCTCCCAACTTGTTCCATTGGTCGCCCGCATGAAGGGAATCGGGATGCTCATCCTCGTGGACTGTGACGGGTATGAGGAGAGCAATCTTTCGTCGCAAAGCATCAGTTCTTCCGATATCGGCAGGGCCAAGGCCTTTGTGCAGGCACGTCTCGCCCGAAAACTCAACCCTCGCCTCCGAGTATTGGCTATCCACGCCCGATTGGAATGCGTGCCCCTGGGCTGGCTGCGAAGCGACGTGATGCTCGCTTGCCTGGATTCTAAAGAAGCCCGCCGTTGCGCAAATGAAATCGCCTGGCGTCTTGGTACCCCGCTCATTGACGCTGGCATTGAGGCCAGCGGTTTGCTCGCCCGCGTTAACATCTACCGGCCTGCAGCCAATCAGCCGTGCCTGGAGTGCGCCTGGGATCGGCGCGACTACGCCCAACTGCCGGTAAAACACCCATGCGATGCCGGGCTTGGGCCATCAACGCCGACTGGCGCTCCAGCTTGTCTGGGCGCGCTCGCGGCTGCCTTGCAAGCGCTAGAGTGTCTGAAAATCCTCGCCGGAGATTTGAGCAATGCGGGAAAGCAGATACTCATCGAGGCCGGAACTCACCGGCATTTCCTGACCGGCTTTTCCATGCACCCTAAATGTCGCTTCAATCATGCGGGGTGGAACGCCTCCAAGATCTCCCGGACGCCGGCGCAATTGTCCGTGGGCGCGGCTCTCAGGCTGGCCAGCGACGCTGGGGCCAGCCTCACTTTTGCCGGGATGCATTTGGCCCGGCAGCTTGATTGTCCGGGCTGCGGCTTTAGTCCTCGTGTGTACCGCCTTGAGGAGCGGCTTTCTCGCCGCGAACGAATCTGTCCGCAATGCGGCCAAGATTTGCTGGTGGCCGGTTTTCATTCACAAAGCCAGTTGAAGACAAAAGAAGTCGAACCGGTCCTCGCCGCGCGCTCGCTGGCCAGTCTTGGTCTGCGGGGGGGCGACTTCATCTCAATCAAAGGGAGCCAGCGCGAGAGCTTTTATGAGTTGGGGGGCGCTCCCGCCGTGGCGAGGAGCCGGCTCATCACCAGGAGCATACCATGAGTAACGATGCTGTTTTTGATGCGTTTCTTGCCAAGCAACTGGAAGAAGGACTGGCCTGGGCCAAGAACATCGGAGTTCTAAGCCTATCGCCCATCCCCGGCGCTCCTCCCTCGCGCTATGTCGCCCACTTTGTTGACTGCAAGGGTCTCGTCCAACAAAACGATGGTCGGATTGTGGAATTCGATCAATTCATGGTGGGCATCTACTTTCCCGAGGATTACTTAAGGCATGTGGAGATCCCACGGGTCCTGACTTATCTGGGCCCGCACCCATCACCTTTTCATCCGAATATTCGTCCTCCGTTTTTGTGTGCGCACCTGGTACCGGGGACAAGCCTGGTGGACATTCTTTATGCCTGTTACGAAGTTTGGACCTACAGCATCTTCTCCGCCGCAGACAGTCTAAATCCCGCTGCGGCCCAATGGTCGCGCCAGCAGGATCGCAAGCGGTTCCCGATCGACCGTCGGCCCCTTAAACGCTCCCCGCGGCGCACCAATCTCACCCCGATGGAGGCCAAATGATCAGCCAGGTTCTCGACGACCGTGTGGGATTTGTTCAGGCCGCCCTGGAACAAAGCTCCAGGCAGCTAGAGCCAGTCGGCAACGGTAAATGGTGCTTTCGTCCGCGGGAGGAAGGGCTTCGCTCCGTAACCGCCACGCTGGAAGGCGTCTGGCTCGCACTGGTTGCGCGCCCCTTGCCCGAGTTGCTTACGGACGCCCCACCCTGGGATTTACTCCAGCGAAACGCGAGGTTGCCCGGCCTGGCCAAATTCGCGCTCATGCCTGACCGCAGCTTGCAGCTCCGCGCTGAATTGCAGGTGTTCGAGGATATGGACCTGGGTGCGCGGATTTGTGAGGTGTGCGCCGGATTCCAGTCTGCCTGCTCTCTTTACGAGTTTTCCGGGACTGACACGTCGCATGCTTCCGCATTTGAAAAGGCCGACCTCAAGCGACTCTGCGCCGAAACGGGGTGGCCCTTCATCGAGCGCGGGCCCGACAAGCTGTTGATCGAGCTCGAAGTGGCTAATCATTTCCGCCAAGCGGCGCTGATTCCTGCCGGGCGGGGGATCCATGTGAGTTGTGAGCTTGTGACGTGCGACTCCCTGCTCGAGCCGAGCCAACACGCGATTGCTTCCTTGCTGCTCTCGGCTTCGGGGGTGTTGCGCCTGGTGCGCGGTTCGTTGGCTGAGGATTCCGCGGGCCTGGAGGCCACGTTCGTGGCGCCGCCGTGTCCATCTGAGATTTCCAGTGCACTGGAGAGCCTCTCCGTGGGGTGCAGCCTCTGTGGGGAGGAAGTAAAAACGCTGCGAGACCCGGCGGTCGCCCGGCGATTCCTGGAATTGCGGGGTTGGAACGTCAGCGCGCCGGCTAGAACGAAGGGACAAACACAATGAGAAACATCGAACCACTCGACATCACGGCCACTGATGTGACCGGCCAGAATGTCGTCAACGTGAACGCGCTGGACCGCGAAATGACGGTCCGCGAGTTGCTCGAGAGCCTGGTGCCGAGGATGAGGCTCCCACCCATGGGTAATGGCGGGCGGCCGCTGACTTACCAGGCCCGGTTGGAAAGAGAAGGCCGACATCTGCACTCGTCGGAGGTCGTGGGCGAGGCGTTGCAGACCAGCGATCGGATCATGCTCCAGCCGACAATCGAGGCGGGTGGCTGCTGAGCTAAGCCATCACGACTGGCTCATGAAAACACAACATCCGTTCCGCTTCATTCTGGAACTGTTCAAGCGTGACGGCTCCGCGCTGGGACAGCTTCCGGTGGTGGCCGACTGGGAACCGGCCGTGGAGGCGGTGCGTTTTGCCGCGCACCGCCAGCTCGGTTTGGACGCCATCGGAGCGGATGCCGTGGTCGAGTTCCATCCGGCTTGGCATCCCACGCTCGGGGAGCCCTACTTGAAGTCTTTCGAAGCGGTGCTGACGTTACGGTGTGCCCGTCGAGTCACCTGCCAGGTGCCGACCGCATTCTTCAAAGCGTTCGCCACCGCCGCGAGCGCGGCCATGGTAAGCCGTGGCTTGCTGCAACCGGGTGAGCTCTTTGAGTATCTCGTCGCGGCCTTTCGTGCCCCGTCCTGGAGTAGCGCAGTCGAGCCACACGACCGGTTTGCCATCGAAGAAGTGCCCGTGCCGCTGGCAGTCAAGCCTGCCATGCTGGGTGAATTCCTATCGCGCTCGGTGGAGTGCGGGGCAACGGATCCGGAAGACATACGAGTTTTCATTCCGCAGGAGGTCCTCGCCGAAGTCGAGATGCTTACCCGCCAGGCGCCGGCAATCGAAGTGGCCTCGGTTTTGATTGGCCACTTGCACCGTGACCAAGCCTCTACCGATGTGTTCCTGGAAGTTACGGCACAAATTCCTGCGCGTAACTCGCAGGGAACCGCCCTAAAGGTGACTTTCGGGCCGGACACTTTCCACGCCGTCCAAACCGCCATCGCGCTGCGCCGCGCCGAGGAGCAGTGGATCGGTTGGGCACATTCTCATCCCGCGGCCTCCGCCTGGTGCAATCCGAAGTGTTCGCCCGAAGCTCGCGCACAGTGTCCTCTGCAGCGCGTCTTCTTCAGCGCCGATGATTGCGACGTTCACCGTACCCTTTTTTCTAAAGCCTTTAGCATAGCACTGCTGATCACCAACACCGACGCTGGATTGGTGCCGGCGCTGTTTTCCTGGCGCAACGGCATCATTGTCCAGCGCGGCTTCAACATGTTGGGCCAGTCTCAGGTAATTCACCCCACCACCACTGCAGTCGCGGTGGCCACGATTGGAGACAACGAAAATGAAAAACTCTGTTCCACCTGAAATCAACGAATTACTGCGCGCCCTGCTTTCGGCCAGTGGCGAGCTGAACATTGATCAAGTCACCGCGAATGTGCAGCAACTCCGGACGATGTTTCCGGAGCATGCGTCGCAGATCGACCGGGTGCTGGTCGAACTTCTGGCGAATCACCGGCGCGGTCTGCAGTTTGCGCAGCGGCAGATCCGCGAATGCCAGAAACTGCTCGAGCAACTTTCCGCGCCCCCCTTGCATCCGGCGGTCTTCCTTCGCACATTGTCCCCGGGCGATTCTGCGAAAGCGCTGGTGCAAACCGGGAACTCCCGACGTGCGGTTGTGGCCGGCGAAGGCGTGGACCTCAGCAAACTCGCTCGCGGTGATGAGGTTTTCCTCAATCACGAGCAGAACCTGATCCTATGTGCATCCCCCGAGGGGCCGCCGCGCGGTGGCGAAACCGCGACCTTCGAGCGTAAACTGCCGGATAACCGGCTGCTGCTGCGCTGGCACGACGATCTGCTGGTGGTTGAGTCGGCGGCAGCGCTCGACCGCGTCACTTTCAAGCTCGGCGACGGCGTGCGGTTTGACCGCAACGCTTGGATGGCCTTCGAAAAGATCGTGCTGGAAACCGCACGCCGCTATCTGCTGGACGAGGCTCCGAACGTGTCGCTGGCTGCCGTTGGCGGGCAGGGGGCGAATTTGGAGAGTCTGCTCTCGGCGCTGACGGTGATTCTCGTCGAACCGGAGCGGGCGGCCGCGTACGGGCTGACGGGGCGCAATTCGATCCTGATGTGTGGTCCGCCCGGCTGCGGCAAAACGCTTATGGCCCGCGCTGCGGCCGCTGAAATCGCCCGGCTCTCGGGGAAAAAGGCGCACTTCGCCGTCGTCAAGCCGGGCGAACTGATTTCGCCTTTTGTCGGCGAAAGTGAGCGGCAGATCCGGGAGTTCTTTCAAATGCTCCGCGAGGCCAGCGAGGATGGATTCGCAGTGGCCTTCATGGATGAAATCGAATCCATTGGGCGCATTCGCGGCGGCACCGTTTCGCAGCACGCAGATAAGTTCCTCGCTTCGTTTCTCGCCGAGCTGGACGGGTTCGTCGATCGCCGGAATGTGGCGATCATCTGCGCGACCAACCGCAAAGACCTGCTCGACTCCGCCCTGTACGAAAGGTTGACCAACCTGGAAATTTACGTCGGCCGGCCCGATCTGCGCGCCGCCCGCGCCATCTTCCAAATTCATCTGCCGGAGACCGTGCCCTTTCATCCGAACGGCGAACTCGCCAAAGCCACGCGCGACGAACTGGTCGAACTGGCGGTGTCGCGGCTCTACAGCCCGAACGCGGATAACGAGCTGTGCCGGTTGAAATTCCGGGATGGCAACCAGCGCACCATTGCGGCGCGCGAACTGGCAAGTGGCCGGCTCTTCGAGAACATCTGCCGGACCGCCCGCCGCTCGGCCTTTCTCCGCGAAGTGCGGGGCGGCGAGCCGGGGGTTCGCCTGGCCGACATGGAGGACGCCGTGGGCCAGACGCTAGAGCGGATGCGAACCACGCTCACGGTTCACAACGCGCACGCCTACCTCAACGACCTCCCCCAGGACGTAGATGTGGTGGGCGTTGAACCGGCTGTGCGGAAGGTGAAACAGCATCACCAATATTTCAACCCGAGCAACTGATCGAAAACCAAATGGCTATGCTCGCAACAACCCCTCGGGCCGACAGTGTCCCCAAACTCTGTGGCGCAGATTTCGAGCTAGGCAACCTGGTCCTAGGCGTAGAACTTCCCAAAGGCACCGGGGCCCTCGCCTCGCATCTGCTCCTGCGTGAATTCGCCGGTGTGCCGCTCGCGCGCAAGGCGGCGGTGGTCTGCCAGTGTACGCCCTGCACGGCGCGGCGGAACGCCCTCACGTTCGGGTACAGCAACTCGCCCCATCTCGGTGAGGAGTGTGAGCGATCCCAGTCGGACAAAAACGCCTTGAGCTGGTACAACCCGCAAGACTGGAGTCGGAAATTTCTCAGCGCGAATGGCTCGTGTGCATACATAGACTTGGACCATTTGGAGTTGTGTCTTCCGGAGGTTCGCAGCGCTCGCGACCACGTCGCCGCCACGCACGCGATGCTTCGGTTGGCGCGTGCGGCCCTGGAATCCGCCAATGCGCGCATGCGTGCTGGCGTTAAGATCGTGGCGTTGGCGAATAATTCCGACGGACAAGGCCATTCCTATGGCAGTCATTTAAATTTCCTGATCACACGCAGGGCCTGGAATGATTTGTTCGAGCGCCGGCTGCACAACCTTCTCTTTCTCGCCGCGTACCAGGCGTCGAGTATTGTGTTCACTGGCCAAGGCAAGGTGGGCTCCGAGAACAACCGCCCGCCAGTGGACTATCAGATCTCCCAGCGCGCGGATTACTTTGAAGTAATCCAGGGCGCGCAGACCACCTACAACCGCCCGATCGTGAACAGCCGCAACGAAGCGCTCTGCGGCTCCTGGCGGCACATGCAGGATCAGCCCTCCCTGGCGAAACTCGCCCGCCTGCACGTCATTTTTTTCGACCAAACCCTTTGCCAGGTCGCGGGCTTTCTCAAGGTCGGCGTGATGCAGATCCTTCTGGCCATGATTGAATCGGAGTGCGTGCGCTCCGATCTCCTCCTCGAGGACGCGGTCGAAGCAGTAAGGTGCTGGAGCCACGACCCCACTCTACACGCACGGGCAGCTTTGACTTCGGGACGCCAGCTAACCGCGGTTGAATTGCAGCTCGAGTTCTTCGAAGCCGCGCGAGCATTTGTTGAGAGTGGGGCCTGTGACGGCATTGTGCCCGAGGCGAATTTCATTTTGAAACTCTGGGGAGACACCCTGGAGAAGCTCTCGGCTCGTGACTTCGCCGCGTTGTCGCCTCGACTCGATTGGGTTTTGAAATGGCAACTCCTTGAGCGCGTCCGTACCCAGCGCTCCGAACTGTCTTGGGGGTCGCCACAAATCCGGCACCTGGATTTTATGTTTTCGAGTCTCCAGGATGGCCTGTACTGGGCCTGCGAGCGCCAAGGCGCAGTAGAAACAATCGTCAGCAACGAGCAGATCGGAGCCTTTTGCGCCGCGCCGCCAGAAGACACGCGCGCCTGGACGCGCTCTCAATTGTTGCGACTTGCCCAACCGGAACAGGTCGAGCGCATGGATTGGGACAGCATTACGTTTTCACTGCCACGCGACGGTTCCTACTGGCCGCGCGAAGTCACGGTCAACCTCGCGAATCCGCTGGGCTACACCAAAGCGGAATGCGCCTGCATATTTGAGCGTTCGGCAAGTCTCGAAGAGGCGCTGGAACTGCTAGGCGCCTCAACCGACCCACCGCTCGCGATTTCTGCCTCAAACCAAATAATCCAGGTCCGAAACTGAAACACATTCACTATCTATGAATCAACGCGAACGAACACATGCTGAAATTCCGCAACCTGCTGTTTCCGGTTTCACCGATGGGCCGGGTGGTGCTAATCTACATAGCTTGCGCGTCGCCGGTGCGGCGATGCTCTCGGCCGCGGACGATGCGATAACGCGCGTGCTCTCCGGGGACAGCCAGGCCTTCAACGAGGCTGTTCGCCAGGAGGGCGGCCAGTAAGCGGCGGGTGCCGGTTTATCATGGCTGAGCGCCTCTTCGGCATGGAGACCGAATACGGTTTTGCCGTCCGCGGCCCGGGCGGAGCATATCTCACTCGGGGTCGTGATTGGAGCGAGCGCTTGTTCCAGCTTGCGGCGCGTTCCCTCAAGAACCTGCCCTCGGCGGACGGAGGCGGAATCTTTTTGCCGAACGGAGCGAGGTTTTATCTGGACTGTGGACACCCGGAAATGACGACTCCCGAATGCGCGAATCCCTGGGACGTCGTTCGCTACATGCAAGCCGGTGAACGCCTCCTGCTCAGCGTGGCCGAGGAGCTGAAACAGAGGGAACGGAGCATCACTGAAGCACTGGTCTTCAAGACAAACGTGGACCACAGTGGCTCGGGCGCGACCTGGGGGTGTCACACTTCGTTCCTGCATCAGGCCAACCCCGCGGCCCTGCCGGCGCAACTCATCCCCTTTCTCGCTAGCAAACTTATTTTCACCGGCGCGGGAGGGATTGAAACCGGGCCGAATGGCCTTCGTTTCACGCTCTCGCCGCGGGTGGCGTTCCTGGAACAGGAAGTCTCGGGAAGCAGCACCCATGGCCGTGGCATTTTCCACACCAAGGACGAAAGCCTTTGTGCTGACGGATTCCATCGGCTGCATATCCTGTGCAATGAAAGCCTTTGCTCGGATACCGCTCTCTGGCTGAGTATGGGCGCTACCGCCTTGGTTGTGGCCATGATCGAAATCGGCATTCGCCCGGGCGAGGGCGTTAAGCTGGCGAACCCGCTTGCCGCCATGCGTCAGTTTGCCTCAGACCCTGCCTGCACTACCATCGTGATGAGTGCCAATAAGCGCAGCCTCACGGCCATCGAGATCCAACGGCACTATTTGGAGCTGGCCGAAACCCACCTTCGTCATCCGCTCATGCCTCCCTGGGCGGATCGCGTCTGCAAAGAATGGCGTTCGATGCTGGACCGGCTCGCCCGCTCCGCCCCGGCTTCCGTCGCCACAACGCTCGATTGGGCAATCAAGTTTTGTCTTTTCAGCGAGCGGCTGGCCCGGCGCGGTTTGACGTGGGCAAAGTCCGACCAAAATCTTTCGCTTCTGTTCTTGGAAGTGGATGAGGGACGTGATGTTCCTCGGGTCCGTCTGCCGCCGGAATTCAAGGACGTGCACCAAGAGCTGTGCGAACTCGACACCCGCTTTGGCCAGCTAGGAGATCAGGGGATCTTTTCTGCGCTCGACCGCGCCTCGGCGCTCTCCCACCGGTTCCCCGGCGTGGACAACATCGAACACGCGTTGGCCAACCCACCTGCCATCGGCCGGGCGCGATTGCGCGGAGAATGTGTGCAACGATATGCGGACGAAAACACCCGTTACAGCGCCTCCTGGACCAGCATCCTCGATCGCGAGAAGAAGATGCTCCTGGATCTCTCTCAGCCCTTCGTTCAGTCGGCCCAGTGGAAAGAGTTGCCCCCCGGCAGCG
>Ga0209517_10003241_pt1 | contig 22259 bp, 23 predicted proteins | sample PeaSoiMetSII2010_FD_187695 | JGI IMG/M metagenome (GOLD analysis project Ga0209517, IMG submission 187695) | Peat soil microbial communities from Weissenstadt, Germany - SII-2010 (SPAdes) (version 2) | ecosystem: Environmental > Terrestrial > Soil > Wetlands > Peat | place: Germany...
TAGAGTCTCGCTCGGGATCTTCACTTGGTCGCCCTTAGTGATAATTTCCGAAGCGGCTGCCACCCCCGCACCTGTTCCTGCCCCGATGGCCGCTCCCTTCCCTCCGCCCGCAAGCGCGCCAATGAGGGTTCCAATCGCGGCTCCCCCAACAGTTCTTTTTGCGGTGCTCTCTCCCTTGGACTTGCCGGAGACTTCGTATTCGCCGGTGACCAACGGCACAGTTTGGTCATTGACGACGATTCCCGTCAACTGGAGTCTGAGTTGCGACCTGCCAGCGAAAGTTCCGGTCTCTTTGGACTCATCCAGCCGGCCATAAACATCTGCGCCCTTCGGAACCACGATATTGCCATCTAGCCACAGAGGTTCTTCGAGCGAAGCCTGAAAACGATATCCCACGCGATTCTTGGTCGAGTCAACGGAATCGATGGTGCGAACCGACATCCTTGTACCCGCAGGAATGGTTACTGACGACGAAGATTTTGCGACTTCATTGTTTTCTACGGACGAAGGCACATTCCGCTGCTTCGAGGGAACCGAGAATGAGGCACCCTGCGCGTCGGAATCGAATCGCAACGAACGGATATCAGCGACATCATAGCTCTGCACTGACGACCCTACCTGAAAGCTGATGCTGGTCTGGGCCCCACCGATGAATTTACCCTTGATCAGACTTCCATTCTTCAATTCCAAAGAGTCCGCGCGGGCAGCGACCGCTCCCACACATAGAGCGACAATCACTCCGCAAATCTGCTTCGCGTTCATTACGAGTTCTCCTGTGTATTCGTTGTGTTACGTTGCCTAAGCCGGGCAGCTGATTATTTGCCGCGTCCCGGAGGAAAATCCTTCAGCAGTTTTTTCGCTCCTTTATTAAGCCTTTCCTGGTTCTTCTCCTGTTTCTTGCTAGGTTCAATCGCATGTTGGGCAGCACCTATCCAAACGAGCTTTTTTGCAGCAGGGTCATACATGCCAACCACGAAAGTCCCGATGTTAATGGTTGAAGTACTGGCCGAAAATGCACCGAAGCCACCCCCCCACGGGCCCCAGCCGCCCCACGGGCCCCATGCGGCCCACGGGCCCCAGCTGCCCAAGTTGTCGCCGAAGCCGTTTGTCTGCTTCTCCTGATCGATCGCGAGCTGATAACCAAGGAGTAAATCGCCTTTACTGCCGTCCTCGACCTTGGTGAAACCCTTGGCCACCATTTGTAAATCGATTGCCTGCTTGACCTGGGCGTCCAGTATCTGGTCGGGATGGCCACCAACGGCGGGTATGCCCTGTACCTCATCAACCCATGTATAGGTGTGGTATGTCGAGAAGTCAGTTCCAGGCATATAGTTCGTTCTCACGTCCTGAGCGAAAGTCATGGAGCACGCGACGAACGTCAAAACAAGTGCTGGGACAAACTTTGACATCGCGAAAGAAATAATTGGCTTTATGAATTTCACTGCTGTCTCCTTAATTGTTTGGTGATCTTGCAACGTGTCCACTCTCACGCCTTCTCTGGGATTGGACACGGCCCTACACCCCAAATTTCGTTTGCGTATTGGGCAATCGTGCGGTCGCTGGAAAACTTCCCCGAGCCCGCCACATTCAAGATGGCTTTGCGCGCCCACTCGTCGGAATCGGCGTATAGCGCGGTCAGCTGAGCGTCTACGACGAGGTATGAGTTCAGGTCCGCCAAGTGCATGTAGTGGTCGCCGTGCGTCAGCAACATGTCGCGCAACGGCTCGAACACACCCGGCTCCTCGCAGCTGAAATGATCCGAGAAAATCAGGTCCAGGGCTTGGCGGGTCTCCGCATCGTGTTGGTAATGCCACTGAGGGTTGTACCATTCGCGACTGCCCATCACCTGCTCAGCCGTCAAACCGAAGAGGAAGAAGTTTTCCTCGCCCGCCTCTGCCGCCATCTCAATGGTCGCGCCGTCGCGTGTGCCGATCGTCAATGCGCCATTCATCATGAACTTCATGTTGCTGGTTCCGCTGGCCTCATACCCTGCCGTCGAGATCTGGTTGGAGACGTCACTGGCGGGGATGAGGTGCTCCGCAAGCGAGACGCAGTAGTCGGGCAGGAATACCACCTTCAGCCGCCCGCGCACGGAGGGGTCGCTATCGATGGTCGCGGCCAGATTGTTAATGAACTTGATGATCAGCTTGGCGAGCCGGTAGGCAGGCGCGGCCTTGCCGGCGAAAAAGAACGTACGCGGGCACAGGTCGAGCCCCGGGCCCTGGCGCAGCCGGTTGTAGAGCACAACGATCCGCAGCGCATTCAGGAATTGGCGTTTGTACTCGTGGATGCGTTTGACCTGGCAATCGAAGATCGACTCCGGGTCAACGCTCTGCCCAGTCGACCAGCGGAGCCAATCACAGAACTGTAGCTTGGCATTCTGTTTGGCTTTGCGGAAGTCGGCACGGAAGGCTTTATCCCCGGTGAATGCTTTGAGATTGGCTAATTCGATTAAATCGCGGATCCAGTCATCACCAATGGCATCAGTGATGAGTGCGGAGAGTCCGGGATTGCATAATTGCAGCCAGCGCCGGGGTGTGACTCCATTCGTTTTGTTGTTGAAACGTTCGGGAAAGATTTCTGCCAGGTCTTTGAGCGTGGTCTCACGCAACAGCTTGGAGTGAATCTCCGCCACACCGTTGGTGCTGTGTGAACCTACGACCGCCAGATTGGCCATGCGAAGCTTCCTGGATCCGCCATCACCTTCTTCAATCAGGCTGACGCGCTGAATCCGTTCCTGGTCGCCCGGATAACGTCCGCGAACGTTGCTAAGAAAACGTCGGTTGATTTCATAGATGATCTCGAGTTGCCGGGGCAGCATGTCTTCAAGCCAAGACACCGACCACTTTTCCAGCGCTTCGGGCAAGAGAGTGTGATTCGTGTACGCCAACGTTTTCTGCGTGATCTGCCAGGCTTCATCCCACTCCAGATGCACTTGGTCAAGCAGAATGCGCATCAGTTCGGGCACGGCCAGAGAAGGATGCGTATCGTTCATTTGAATTGCAACTTTGTCTGGAAACGAACTCCAATCCGAATTGCTGCGTTGAAAACGACGCACCGTATCTGCGAGCGAGCAGGCAACCAGGAAGTACTCCTGCATCAGGCGCAGCGCCTGTCCCATGACTCTTGAATCGTCTGGGTACAGGACGCGGGTCAGCGTTTCGGCCGAGAGTGTCTGAGTGAACGCTTCTACGAAATCGCCTTGAGAGAACTCTTCAAAGTTGAAGTACTCGGGTGCAGCCGCCGCCCAGAGACGCAGGGTGTTGACGGTCGAACCACCGTAGCCGATCACAGGGCGGTCGTATGGAATGCCAATCAAGGTTGATGGATGGCCAGGCACGGGTCGCAGGCTGCCACCGCTCAGCTCGAATGAGCAGCCAAGGTTGACTTCCACCTTCTCGTTTGGACGGGCGATCTCCCACGGATCAGGAGAACGGAGCCAATTGTCCGGCATTTCCTGTTGCCATCCATTCTGAATGCTTTGTTTGAAGATGCCGTATTCATAGCGCAGGCCGTATCCCATCGCTGGCAGCTGCAAGGTCGCGGCGGATTCGATGAAGCATGCGGCCAGACGTCCAAGCCCGCCGTTTCCCAGACCTGCGTCGGGCTCCTGCTCCAACATCTCGATCAGATTCAGTTTCTTGTCGCGGAGAAACTCGTCGGTCAGCGGAGAGAGCAGAAGATTCGTTACGTTGTTTGCCAGCGAGCGGCCGATAAGAAATTCCATCGAAAGGTAATAAAGCCGCTTCGGGTTCTTCTCCTGGTACGTCTTCTCGGTTAAAAGCCAGCGCTGGGAGAGGACATCGCGCACGGACCGCGCAAGCGCCTCAAACCGGTCGCGCGCTGCCGCAGTTGCGACCTCGACGCCACTGTCGAAGAGCAGGTGCCGTTCATACAGTGCTTCGTCCCTTCCAGAAAAGTGAACGGGACCACATCCGTACTTGGCGCTCAGTTTGTCAGTATCCTGCACTGCTTGCCGCTTTGTGGCGGCTTTAGTATTCATGATTCACTTATCTCCATCTGCTGACTTGTGCCGGCTCAACCTACATCCAACCGGGACGATTGATGTGATTCGAACGTTGTGATCGCACGCACTGCTGTCCCAGGGATAACCGTCGCGGCCATTCCCTTACTTCAGCTCGCAAGGCCACTTCCAACCACTGATCTCAGCACTGTCGATCCCGTACTCGTAAGCATGACGCCGGCATGCGATTTGAAGATCGCGGAATTCTTCTTTGGCGTGCGCTCCGATCCGCTGCAGTTTCGGGACGCGGTCAATTGCGTCGATCGCAAGACTGAACCGGTCCGTCTGGTTGTTGATTGCCAACTCCATCGGCGTGTTGATGTTGCCTTTCTCCTTGTAACCCCGCACGTGCATGTTCTGATGGTTGGTGCGGCGATAGGCGAGACGGTGGACTAGCCAGGGATAGCCATGAAAGTTGAAGATGATCGGCTTGTCGGTGGTAAACAGAGAATCGAAGTCCGCATCCGTCAAGCCATGTGGATGTTCGCTGTGGGGTTGCAGCTTGAACAGATCAACCACGTTAATGAAGCGGCTTTTCAAGTCAGGGAATCGTTCCCGAAGAAGTGCCGTCGCGGCCAATGCTTCCTGGGTAGGGATGTCGCCGGCTGCGGCAAAGACCACGTCGGGTTCCTGGCCTTCATCATTGCTGGCCCAATTCCAGATTCCGATCCCCTTTGTGCAGTGCGTAATCGCAGCGTCGATATCCAGGTACTGCAGATGCTTCTGTTTGTCCGAGACGATGACGTTAATGTAGTTCTCCGAGCGCAGACAATGATCGGCTACGGAGAGCAGACAGTTGGCATCCGGCGGAAGATAGATGCGCGTGACGGCGGCGCTCTTGTTGAGTACTACATCCAGGAAACCGGGATCCTGGTGCGTGAAGCCGTTGTGATCCTGACGCCACACGGTGGATGTGATGAGCAGATTCAGCGAGGCGATCTTGCGGCGCCAGGACAATTGGTTGCAGATGGACAGCCACTTGGCGTGCTGATTGAACATCGAGTCGATCACGTGCACAAAAGCTTCATAAGACGACAGAAAGCCGTTGCGACCGGTAAGCAGGTAGCCCTCGAGCATGCCTTCCATCGTGTGCTCGCTCAACATCTCGACAACGCGTCCGTCTGAAGACAGTTCTGTCCCATCACGGTCCTCGGGGAAGCTTTCAGCAATCCAGAACTTCTTCGAGACCTCGTAAATCGCGTCAAGCTTGTTGGACGTGTTCTCGTCTGGCGCGAACACTCGAAAGCTGTTCATATTCCACTTCATGACATCGCGCAGAAAACGGCCCATCGGCGGAACGTTCTCTACTTCGGTATTTCCGGGCCGGTCGTTTCCTGAGCGATCAAGCTTGACGGCATAATCGCGGAACTCGGGCAACCGCAGTTTCTTTCTGAACTCAGCATTCGCGTGCGGACTGGCGCTCATGCGGCGCTGCCCTTTCGGCGCAAATGCGGCAAGCTCCGGTCGCACCCTGCCGCATTCGTCGAAGAATTCCTCCGGCTTGAACGATCGCAGCCAGGTCTCGAGCAGGCGCAGGTGTTCTGGATTCGTCTTCACGTCGGCCAGGGGAACTTGATGCGAGCGCCAGAAGGCTTCAATGTGATGCCCATCGACCAGGGTCGGCGCACTCCATCCTTTTGGCGAGCGCAATACCACCATCGGCCAACGCGGCCGCGTGGCAAGGCCGCTCTTTCGGCACTCCTGCTGGTGGCCTTTGATTTCTGCGATGCACTGCTCAAACGTCGCAGCCATTGCCTGATGCATGCTGTCGGGATCGGATCCCTCCACGAAGTAGGGATTCCAGCCGTACCCGCGTAGCAAGTCTTCCAGTTCTTTGTGAGTGATCCTTGCCAGCAACGTGGGATTGTTGATCTTGTATCCGTTGAGGTGAAGGATGGGTAACACAGCCCCATCGCGGATCGGATTCAGAAACTTGCTGATGTGCCATGAAGTGGCCAACGGGCCGGTCTCGGCTTCGCCGTCACCCACGACCGCGGCCACGATCAGTTCGGGATTGTCAAACGCGGCTCCGCAAGCGTGCGAGAGAACATATCCCAGTTCGCCTCCTTCATGAATCGAGCCCGGCGTTTCAGGAGTACAGTGGCTGCCGATGCCGCCAGGGAATGAGAACTGCTTGAAAAACTCACGGAGGCCTTTTTCGTCCTGGCTTTTCTCCGGATAGACTTCGCTATATGTACCTTCCAGATAGATAGGCGCTAGAACTCCCGGAGCCCCATGTCCTGGGCCAGCGAGAAAAATCATCTCGAGGTCGTCTCTCTTGATAAGACGACTCAAATGGGTGTACATGAAGGCGAGCCCGGGGCTTGAGCCCCAATGGCCGAGCAGTCGGCTCTTGATATGTTCTGGCTTTAGTGGCTCCCTTAAGAGAGGATTGCCCTGAAGGTAGATCATTCCCAGCGCAAGGTATTTGCACGCGCGCCAATACGCATCGATCCTGCTCAGTTCATCTGGGCTGAGCGGTGCACCGGCGAAGGTTGATCGTGCAATCCCTTCGGCGCTCAGTACGCTGGCTAGTTCTTCAGTTTCTGTTAGCGGGATCATTTTCCCCTCCTTACTCGTCTTCGTTCTCTTGTGCTACTTTGGGGCTCATCAAGCGTCCGCCTTTCGTCTGCTTAAACAGGCATCCCAAAACTTTGATCGCGCGCTGTTCTCAGTTGACGGTTTGAAAACTCCAGCATTGCTCGCCGCCTCTACGTTGCAACTCGCGTTGAATCTGTTCGATTTCCGTAGCATCGCTGAAACTGATAGCGACGTCTCCGGCGAGGATGATGTACAGCATGTCAATGAGCGTGTCAGTCGGGATGTTCATCAGTTCTCCGAGCATGGCCTATTCCCTTGAAAGCGATTTGCCGTCGCACTTCGTATTCGCAATCCGGCTGCCAGAGGCGGCCAGCTGCAAGTGGATGAAATGACTGTCTACGGATTGCTCCGACACGGATATCGAATGACCTGCCAAGGGCACTGACCGAGTTTGGGCAGCAAGGCGAAGGTAGGAGTGGCCATGAATCAATCTTCGATAGCTTTATTATGGCTTTTCGGCAGGCGTTTGCTGAATCTGCACGGTGGGAATCCGATCCGCCTTCGTCGTATCAACTGAGACGATTCCGAAATGCCCGTTTGAGTCGCGCGCTTCGATGATTACCGTGGACTGTTCACCCGAAGGTTCGGGAACGAGCTTGCCGTCGACCAATACGGACACCCGAAGACCCGACGCGGGGTCGCCTGGATTGATCTGTTCGACTCTTTGTTCGGTTGCTCGCTTGCCAGTGGAACTCGAGCTCTCCGTGCTAGTTGTGCGCTCAACAAGGTGCAGGCCACCGTCCCGCGTAGTACCTGGCACATCGATGGAATAGGTTTCCACGACGCTGCGCTTTTCTCCGGAAGTGCTCTCGGTCTCCTGGCTCACGACACGAGAGATTTGACCTAGCCTACCTTCCGCATTGGTCCGGGATACGCTCTCCTCGATGCCGCGGTCTTTGGCTCCTTCCGTCGCAATATTGCGTCGTATCTCGGTCAGTTGCCACTTTCCGTTGACGTCCGGGAGCCATGTGGTTTTTTCAGTTTCGACGGTATCGTTTGCGGCTCGCTTGCGGAGCTCGTGCGTCTTGAACGCGGGAGCTAAGTCGCCGTTGATGTTGGTGAGCATGACCGTCGTGTTTGTTTCTTCCAGATCCCTACTGATGTTTTTCGTCTGCGCGATTTCGCGTTGTACTGCTTGAAGCCGTCCATTCACATCAGGGTTGTAGGTCACGCGCACTATGTTCGAGTTATTGCCGGGCAGGATGTGTTTCTCCTCTTCCGTTACCTGCACGAGGGCTGTCTTCCCGTTTACATCTCGGGCGAATGTGCGCATCGTGATTCTTACGGTGGAAGCATCGAGGGTCAGGGTTTCCTTTTCCACATCCTGGTAAGGTTCGAAATGTCCATCGGTCCCGCGGATCTCAACCGATCGCTTGTCCAGCGTCCGGTTGCCATTCTGGCTGTGGCTTTCGATGATGCGCACGGGAATACGTTCGGGGAGCAGATCGTCGCTCTTCAAGTCTGTTGTGGTTGTCCACGAGTTGGCCGACTCCTCCGCTGCTTGGGAATCCGATGTCTGCGCAAATGCGCTGGGACCCAAACATGCGCCGATCACGACGAGTACACAGCCGAAAACAACAACATTTGAAGCGCGACAAGTCGTCGGAGTCGCACTCATGTTTGGTCCTATCTCATACCCAGGGAGGTAGAAGTGAAAGACGCTTCAACTGCGGTGCTCTTCACGAGTTCGTTGTCGATCAGCGAGGCAATCTGTTCCCAAACCAGGGGATCATTCTCGATTTCGTGATGTGGTTTATTCAGATGGCGCGCAATCCAGGGATAGTTGTCGCAGTTTATTCGACGACCCTGATACGTCATTCGGAAGTTGCCAATGATGTTCGTGCCGCTGCGGTCGGCAGCACGAATACTCGACCGCCCGTGGATAAGACCCTTTGTCTGATAGAAGTTGATGGCATTCCGAACGTTCGGTGGAATTTCCGCGTCTTTGTGGCCTGGTTTATGGACGCTGTCCACTTGGATCGTCAGCAACACTGGAACGCCCTTCTGCTCTAATTGCCGTGCCAATGTGACAGCCTGCGAACCACCCCAGCTGTGCCCATAGATAATGATGCGTGCTTGTTCCTCTTCACCGGTCGAGAGGACGCCATCGCGGTTCGTGTCCAACAGCTGCAGTACACGCCGGAGAGCCTTCTTCCCGTCATGATTTGAGAACACTTCCGCATGCACCACTGAAGGGTATCTTTCACGCAGCAATCCGGCGAACTCCACCTCAGGATGCCTTACGTCATCGTGCCTAACGAATCCTCCAACAAAGCCGATCACGATAATGTTGCTCAGAGTGATGTCTTCCGCTCCGAGGCGCTCTCTAAGGCATACCAGGCGAAGTGCAGCTATCACTGGTTGGTCAGATAGGCGTTCTGCGCATGTCGTCCGACGTGTAGCCGCGTCGCCGAAATGGATGTCGGCGTCTCCGCTAAAGGCATTTGACTGCCCTCGCGCAGCACACGGACGAGCGAGACCCATCGCAGCGAAGATCAGAGGTAACGCTACGAGTTTCTTGTATCCACGCACATAGTCTCCCTTGTCCGGTGCTTGTTGTTATCCACGAGGTACCGCTCCCCCGTAGAAGTGCAAGGCGGGTGCCAAAGAAGAATCGTCGTAAATCGATTGCCGTGAAGGACATCAACCAGGGTATGACTCTTGCAGTCTGCCCATATTCGGGCGTTGACCTGAACTGGGCACAGCAGGTGTCACAAAGGTGGTCGCCGCGTAAGAGTGTAAGGCACTTAGCAGGAACGCAGAGTGGTATGCGACCTGCAAAGTCCTGGGCGTTGATCACGATAGCGTCCGTTATGTTCAAGATCACACAAAACACGCTCCGCGACTTCACTCTTGCCGAAGTTCTACTCATGGCTGCGATGAATCAGCTCGAAGCCAAGCGGAAAACTTTCGGAAATGAGGGGAGCCAGCTTAATCGTTGCCCTTACCGCCTGGAAGCGGCTTAGCTTGCCGAATCAGTCTCGCTTGACAGATTGCACGCGCGGACTCGGCACGTCAGATACGGGCAAAGCTAAGGCTTAGAGAAGCAAGCAATCTCCACTACGGATGGGCAAAACAAGCCAAGCAAATTCGCGCGCGTCACACGAATTGAGACGCCAATCACAACTAGCGGCCCGTGTCACCGCCTCCGACGTGCCGGCATTACCCCTTTTGCACCGCCACCAGCAAAGTCATTGCGCCTTTTCGTGTGAGCGCCCTATGCATCAGTTTGGCAGGGCGGACGAGGCATCATCCTCGCCTTCGTACTGTGAACCTCGAAGTTCATCGCGATTCCGCCCCACATCATTGACAGCAACCATTTCAAGTTGATTGCTGTACGCAAAGGCTCCTGCACAACCTACGTGCAAATCGCCCATCTCCGTAAAGGGTCGCTCCTCTTTCCCGCAGCCAGACCAGAACTTGCTCGCCATCACTATCGATCGAGGTCACGCCACTGAGATCAACGTCCAGCGCACTTGGGGGGCATGCTGCAAGTCTTAAATCCTCTGCCGACGAACCCTCAAGCCGTCCACTCAGTCTGACGGTTAGCCACTCGTCTTGACGATTTATCGAGAGCACCAGCACAACTTCCGTGATCGCAGGTGCGCTGCCAAATTGAGTGCTGTTGCTACCTTCACAGTGTCAATGAGTTAGCGATAAACCAGACTGAGCGACTCGCAAAATGGATGACCGTATGTGGACAGCGGACCGAATCTGGGCCCATCCGCTTCACTGCTGGATCGAATCGCAGGGAATTTGAGATAGAAGCAGGTCACATGCATTCGCCCGGCCCGTCGCTTCGCCGCGTGCCAGCTCGCTTCGGCGGGTCGCCTTCGACATGACGATGAGGCATAACGCGCCAATGGCCGCCCAGAACAATATCCGCGCCCGCCGGCAGAGTGCCATTGTCAGTCCTGCCGCGCCGGAAATGCCGAGCAGCCGGAAGATAATCATATTTCCGCCCTCATAAGTTCCGACGTTTCCAGGATTGAATGTCCCGACAGTGTTGATCAATTTAGTGAGCGCTTCCAGGACGAGCGCCAAAAACAAACTCCCTCTCGCCCCCATGAAGCCCAACAGAATGTAAACCTCCAATATCGCCGTTCCATGACACGCGATGTTGAGAGCCACGCTCTGCCAGAAAGGCCCTGGGGTTTCGTAGTAGAAATCGAAAAGGTTTCTCTCCGCGGATTCGATGACGGTATGCTTGCCGTCCAACCAGCCCTTGAACCATGTAATTCGCCCGATCGCCCGCGCAGCCCGAGAGAATATTGGCCAACGCCTTCGTAGCGCCAATGCGCTCGCAGCCAGCATTACGGCTGCCCCCAACGCGAAAAGAAGCGCATGCAATCGCCACATTCGTGAGAATGACAACAAGAGCAACGCGGCAATCATTCCCGTGAGAGTTACGATCGCAGAGGTCACGATGTAGAGCACGCGATCCAAGGTGACAGAGGAGATGCTGTTGGCTATTGGGACGTCCGAACCTAATAGAGATACTCGCGCGGCTTCTCCGATTACTTGACCAGGAAGTCCGAGAATAGCGATAGCCTCAGAAACCAGCCGAAGCGCAAACGTGGTGCAAACGAAATATTCTTGATCTCGCATGCGAATGTGAGGCGCCATGCCCAGGTTTTGATGAGATGACCGATTCCGCCTAAAAGTAGAACCAGACCGAATCCCCAGCCAATTATTTTGACTTGATGGATCACTGTGCCTGTTCCCGTCCGACGTACAAGAACGACCAGCAAAGCGATTCCCAGCGCGGCGGCCAGGTAATGTACTGCTTGCCGAACTCTCATGCGGTGCACAGGTGCTTTCCTTCAAAAAAGTGTTCTTAGATATTGACGTCGAACCTTTGGCGCAACGAGGCTCTGGCGCTGCGAGGCCCTCAGATCAATGCTTACCTCTGCTGGTAAATCTGTCGAATATAAATTCCTGGGCGAGACTGCTACCGACATGTAGGGCCATGCCGACACCGAACGTGCTGAATACATGACCAGCACCGCGATTCGCACCGGGATAGTAAGCGGTGGAGATGGCGGATGAAATCAGTGCGCCACCCCACGTCGAGTAGTTCGGCTGCGACTTTCCGTTATCTCCTTTGCAGATCAGTGGGGCGAACATGGCATGGCGCGCCCGAGACCAATTTGTGCCGGTGCCCTGGTAGAAATAGCGAGGATCCTGATGGAGAAGCGACGGGAGAATAGCGTTCCCAAATAAGTTTTCCGTCGTGGCATCCGCGAACCCAGCCCCCAACCGCTTGCCATAGCCTTCTGCACCCTGGCCATAGTGAGGAGTGTTGTTGGCTTGCTGGACGGCAGCCCAGGTCGCTACGCGAGCAAAGAACACGGGGCTGCTCAGGTCTTTGTAGGCCATGTGGAACTTCATCTTCGTCGTAAGAGGCTCGGGATGAGGTTCGTAAACCACATACATATTTGGGATGAAACGCAACATGCGCTGCTGTTCTTCAGCCTTGAGCTGTTGGGTAGCGACTTCCTTCGAGGAGTAACTCACGGTGACTGCCCGTTGCACCGCCAGGATGCGAAGTTTGATCTCGGGTAGCGTCTTGTTCTCACCCGGTTCGACCGTAATGGACGAACTCCAGTCTGCAAAGCCTTCAGCGGTGACGATGATTTGATAGGCGACTCCGGCCGCGGCCTGGTCGAATGCAAAGCCTCCGTCGTCTTTTGTGACAGCCGTCAGACCGTCGCCAGCCGGCCCTTGGAGAATCACATGGGCGGCGGGAATTGGGTCGTCAGTGGTATCGACGACCGTCCCAAGGATAGTTCCTGTTTTCGTGCCCGCCGCCGTGAAAGATTGCGCCGACATCGGCACGGCAACGGCTACTGCACCGATGACGATCAAAAGCAACAGATGGGCTCGCTTCAAGAGCGATGCCAAGGGCGAGTTGGGCGAGATGCGTCTATTTTGCAGCATTGTGATACTCCTAAGCTCCCGACAGCGTGAAATTAATCGTGATGCGTGAGTCAACCTCAACTGGTTCTCCGTCGATCAGGTATGGTTTGTAACGCCACTGCTTCACCGCATCAATTGCGGCTTGCGCGAGGATTGGTAGACCGCTCTCGACTCGCACATCCTTCACGCTGCCATCCTGGCCGATCACGGCCATCAGCACTACAGCGCCTTCAAGACGTGCCCGGCCCGCCTCCGGCGGATATTGCGGTGGAACGTCGTGGATCAAGTTGGCCTCGACTACCCGGGAGGCGACACGGATTCTCTTCACCGGCGTCGTCTCAAGTGATTTCGCTGGAACTGGCACGCTTGGCGCGTTATTCAGCATTGCGCTGAAGGTTCCGCCGCCAAATCCTCCAACCACTCCACCGGGAACACCTCCGACCACTCCGCCCGTTGGACCCACTGGCGCTAAGGGCGCTTCTTGGGTCGTGTGCACTGGCGCCGAAATGGTCTTGCTTGTAGGCACATATGTGGACACCGACATCGGCGCTCGAAGCTTTGTGACACTGCCAGCCGCACCTGCTGGCGGCTGTAGATACAACATCGTGACCATTTCTCGCTTAGGGAGCGGCAGCGTGCGATACGGCGGAGCAACAACTAGGGTCACGAGGACAAGCGCCTGGAAGGCCACGGCTCCAACTGCGGCCCACCGACTTCGGGGTCGTAAATTCCCCGATGCGATGAGACTGTGAAACACTTCACCGGCTTCGATCCCTTGCAGGCTCGAAGATGCGGCAGGTAGCGCCTTATCTTCCGCCCGCGATACCGGAACGGGCGTGCCCTTTCGCGACCCAGGCCGCTGAAGACTGGGGTATGCAATCCCATAAATCAATTCCGAAGGATGGTCACAAGTTGCCATTTACATTGATTCCTTTCCCGCAGCATCGCTCTCCCCTGTCGTGAATTGCCACGCGGATCAGGTCAGAACGTCAGGTACCCGGTCTTGCCTCACGCGTGTATGAAGGCATTCTGTGGGCCAAGTGGAAGTGGTTCCAGGAAAGGGACTTGGACGGTTGAATGGCATACCGTTGTGCCCAGATGAGGGCAGATGCCTGCAAAAGGTCATGGGCAGATGTGTGGGTTTGCGCTCAAGGAACGAGACCCTTTAGCAGCCTCATTGGCACCGACACTCAGAGGGTCGAGTTGAGCCTGTTTTGGAGTCCAGGGATTTGAGTCTATTTGTTATGAATCAGGGAGCTCAGACTTCGTAGAGTGGCAGGAAGTTGACGGTTGCGTGCCGTGACACTTATACGTGCAACACCGAATTCGGCACATGTCGCATCGTGTACGCTTGTGACGTTTGCCGGCTATTCTTGACTTTATGGCTTCTGCAGAGAGGACATTGTGTTCAGCCCTCCGACGCGTGTGATTTCATACTGTCCGTATTCAATACAGAGATCTGCGGTGCCGAAGACACGAACCTTCGTTTCGCTCTCGTTTGATTCGGGCAGCCAGAACTCACCTACTTTCTGGTAGCTGCGTTTGAAATCGGTCTTCAGCGTCCACCACGAAGGATTGACTGCCGGCTGTCCCTCGACCCGAGTGATGGCGAACTCTGTGCCGTCTACCCAGATCTTGCCGCGAAAAAGAAATTTGTTCTTAGCTTTCGGCTCTGCGTCCAGCACGTAGAATTCGTTTCCTTCGGCTCTTCCATAATCCACGAGTTCGAAGGTGTAGTTCTCCGGACTGATCGCGGAACTCTGCTGATTCTCTTCGCGCATCGACTCTTGCTCTGCTTCCAGCAGTTTCTTGAAGACCTTGCTCCGCACGCTGCCCGAGCCACTCTCCGACACAATCGTGAAAGTCTTCTTGTCTGGAGCGCGGTACTCAACGCGAACCGTCATATCTGCTTGCTTGTGAGAAAGACAGTGACACTCCAGGCGATAGCTGCGGACACTGGAATAGCTCTCGAGCGCCTTGGCACGCACCTCATTCATTGCAACTACACGTTGTATCACTTCATCAGCATTCAGAGGTGCGGATACATTTGCTTGCTGTGCAACTGCTGGGGCGCAGAAAAGTAACAAAGCGAATGCGCGCACAAACCAGCGCCCATCAGACTTCCTAGCGTGGTAAAGCGGAGTCATTGTAAGAGTCTCCTGGTGAGGTCTGAGAATCCAAACCTGCTCGTATTTGTCGATGCGGTTTCTTGAGCATCGTTCTCGAACCGAGGTTTTGCCCACCGCAACTGGGTTAGCGTGAACTCTTCCTTCCCGTTCTTTGGTCCGGGCACGGACGGATCGAAGAGATAAATCGTGCTCGCCAAAACTGGTCCGACGCGGATTTCACTATGGGTCATCCCTGAGCTTCCCAAAGCATCGAAAAATCTCTGCGTCTCAAAGAACCGACGCGACGGCTCAAGCACAATCAGATCTCCGTCCTGCGGAGCATAGTGCGTGTCGTAAAGCGGCACAATCCGAAGGTCGTCGCGCCCGCAGGCCTGCAGGTAATAGGCCATGCTCATCGGTCTTGCGGTTGCTACCGTCGTCGCAACTGGAGCGAACGGACACACATTTTGCGCTACCTCGCGCGTATCAAACTCGGACACTTCATCCATTGCAAAGTAGCGTGCGATGTTCCGCTTCTCTCCGCCAATTGAGTTCAGGTAGAACGAATAGTAGGGTGCCCAAGAGTGCAATTCGAGGAGCGGCCATCCCAGCAAGATGACGGCGGCGAAACCCACAAGTGCTCGGGATAGGAGTCTTCCTTTCGCGGCCTTCAGCGTTTGTTGCACCGCATATCCGCCTGCGAGGTAGAGAAAGGGCAGGAGCGGAAGTGAATACCGGATCCACTTGGCTCCGCTGACGGACAGCCCGGCTAATTGAACCACCCCGAGCGATAGAAAAAAGCACGACGCGAGTGTCCGGCGATCTCGCAAAAGCAGTACGGAACCAGCAATCACGGCCGTGAGGATCGGAATCGGTGTCTTTACCAGCATCAGCCAGAGATAGTAGAACCACGGTACCCCGGCAAGCAGGCGCGCGGGGAAATTCATATACAGCGTGCCATCGAAATTGTAGCCACTGTGCTTGACTCCGTCATGATGGAGCCAATGCAAGATGCCGCTGAAGTTGGCCGGAGAGAGAATGACCGGGTTCACTACAACAAAGGTAAGAAACATCACGAGGAAAAAGCGTTTGTAGCTGAATTGAGACGGCTTGCGACTCAGCCCATTTTTTCCGGCAAGAAACCAGGCCATCGCGTTCAAACCAAGAAGGTGAAGAATGTACTGCGAGGCCAAAGCCAGACCAAAACCGATGGCACTCAGGTCGTACCATCGCCGCGCACTATTATCCTGGTCTGCCGGTTGGGCAGCGCGACAGTAGAAGTAGCAGGCCAGCAAGGTGAAGAAGGTAAGCGGCGTTTCCTCCTTCGTGAGTCGATTCAGCGCGACTGGCAAAGGCGCGATTGCCCAGAAGAGACTGGCCGCAACAGAGCCGGCAACACCCATCATGCGGCGGCAGAAGAAGAAAAGGATTGCGGTGGTGGCGGCACCGAACAGCACGTTGGGCAGACGAAGCCAGCCCTCAGGATTCAGCGAAAGCCAGCCATGCGCGGCGGCTACCCGACTCCAGCGTTCCCCCGCTGCCAGGCTCGCCCAAGCAAGCACTTTCGGCAACATCGGATGCTCGCTATTTACCCCGGCAAAGTGTCCGTGTCGATACTCTTGAATGGCTGCCCATTTAGCCACCTCATCCTCGGACAGGCTGTTGAAGTCGACCCGGTAGACGCGAACTGAGAATGCCAGAACCGTCAGCAGGAGCACGATGCCGACCTCCCAGTAGTGTCCAAGGCGACGATCTGGAATCTCACTCAACACGCGTGCTCCCGCTTACGGCGCGAACGCGATTGCATGATTCCGTTCTCGATGGATTGAGCTTTCGCAACGATTTCGGTCAGCCTGGCACGGATTCCCAGGTCCGCTAACGCCTGTTCTGTTGCGAAGAAGGTGACTGTCGAGCCCAGTCTCTCGCGAGAAACTTGACCAGCCGGGGTCCCGATTGAGTCAACTCGTTTCGTGTTCGCCGCACCTTGTCGCGTGCTCACGAATTCACCTCCGATGTGATCGCAGCTTTCTGATTGGCGTGCTGATCGAGCACTGCAGAGACAGCGTAAGGCCTACGCTCAGAGCGATTGAAGTACTGCCAAACCTGCAACTCACCCAAAAGTCCGAGCGCCATTAGGTGGAGGCCTACCAATATCAGGACGGCCGCGAACACCAGCAAGGGCCCGTGTTGCTGTAGAACATCGCTTCCCGTAACGATCTTCGAAATCAGGAGCCAGAGTGCGATGGCCGAGCCCAAACCCATGTTCATCGCGCCCAGCCGGCCAAAAAAGTGGAGCGGGCGCGACATGTAGCGCAGAAGAAATCGGATCGTCATGAGGTCGAAAAACACCCGGAACGTCCGAGAAATGTTGTAGTGCGATTCGCCATGCTTCCGATGGTTGTTTTGAATGGGGATTTCACAGATCGAGGCTCCGTAGAATGAAGCCAGGGCTGGGATGAACCGGTGCATTTCGCCATAAAGAGGCAATTGTCGGAGTAGGTCGCCCCGATACGCCTTGAACGTGGTCCCAAAGTCGTGAATGTTGACGCCGCTGAGCTTCGCCATCAGCCAATTGGCACAGCGGGACGGAATCTTTCGGAGCAGCAAATTGTCCAAGCGATGGCTGCGCCACCCACTCACGATGTCGTAGCCCTCTTCGATCTTTTCGAGGAAGGCAGGGATCTCCGCCGGATCATGCTGAAGGTCGCCATCCATGGCGATCACGTAGTCGCCGGTGCTATGCGCAAATCCAGCCGCCAGCGCTCCGGTTTGACCGAAGTTTCGGCGCAACCGAACGACTGTCACGCGAGGATCGATCACCGCAAGTTCCTTCAGCAGCTTGTACGTAAGGTCGGTGCTTCCGTCGTCGACAAAAACGAACTGGTGATTGCGGCCAAGAGCCTCCATTACGGCGTGCAATCGCCCGTACATTTCGACGATGTTGGGTTCTTCGTTATGAAACGGCACCACAATGGAAACGCTCGCTGCATTGTTGAGATCAGGCATGCTGCACCTTCCGGAAGGCGTGATTCATCGCCTTCAGCCATTTCCGATCGTGCTCAGTTAGGAAGATGTGCGGATCGTCTTCCAGCGAATTGAGCAGATCGCAGATTTCATTCGCAAAGTCCCAATTCTCATCCCACACGCCCAGGACATTGCGTCCGTCTCTCTGGATTGTAGGAACGCCATTTAGAGATGTTGTTAGGTACATCTCGACTCCTTCGTCGCTCTTCTGCTTCCGCACGGCAGCGGCTTGCTTACAGTTCGTACAGCCGCCAGTGTCATCGCACTTGGCTCGCCAAAGGTACAACGCGGCAAATCAATGAATTGCCGGGGTTTGGACGAGCATCGGCTCGAGATCGGTGCCCACATTGCGGCAGTGCCCTTGAACGGTCAGGACAGCCGGCGGGCGGAAAAGACGGATTGCGCCAAGAACCAAGGGTTTAGGGACAGGCCAGAAACGGTTGCTGGCCTGCACTATCAGGGTTGAATTCAGTTCCGTATCAAGGGAGTTGGACTTGTTTCAGCTGATCCATCGACAGGAAGGGGACCTGTTCGACCTTCGCAAGAGATCATGCGAGCAAAAGACGCTCCAACTCGCAAAGGAGCGTTTTATGACGTTCCTCCTGGCTGTCCTCGATTTCCTGTTTGGGTGCCACCACGTTCACCTTAGCCGTGTGTTCACGATACAAGGCGAGACATATAAGGTGTGCTTTGACTGCGGGGCGAAATTTGCATATTCGCTGGAAACCATGTCGATTGCGCGCCGCCTGCCACTCACGCCGGTCTTGGCCCGGTTTCGAATTGCCTGACATGGAATGAGCATGAACCAAGAAACGCATGCAGCTCGCAAGCGCATCCGAGGGTGACGAGTAATGGATTCAAATTCAAGAGCAGTTCGGGTTGGCGGAGAAGTAATCGTACTTCATTGTTGGGCATGTGGAACTGCCCACTGCGTGAACCTGGAGCTAAGCGTTCCCGGAGAACTAGCCCATATGGTGTGCAGCAACAGCAATTGCAGGATGAGCATGTTCCTCGTGAATGAACTGGTGCTCGATGACAAGACCAGAAAACAATTGACGAAAAGCGAGTTGAATGCACGCGTTGCCTATTCGAGGTTCTGGAAATGAAGAGAAGCAAGCCCACCACGACGTCGACATTCGATGCGTTGCAAAGTCTTCCTGCACCGTAGCTCGCCGAGACCGGAGCGAAGTGCGGCCTTTGTCGAATCCTAATGAGGACCGTTCCGAGTCGACAACGAGTGGCAAGCTACTTGCAATTTTCTGGATAGGTGCACAATGACAACCCCGGCGTTGAACTCGAGGGTGCAATCTCTCGTAACCGAATACGGTGTATTTTGGCAATTTTGGCCGCAATTTGAACAGATACATGGCGACCGCCGTCTGGTCGGCTTTGAAGTGGAGTTAATTGGTTGTCACACGTCCAATCTCAACCACGTCGATCCCAGATGCCCCACATGCCGGACTGTCAGGGCCGCGTTGCTGTCAATCGCGAACCTTGTGCCCGCAGATCTAGCTGTTGGCGCAAATTTCCTCACGTACAACATCGACTCACATTCAGGCGAAATTCTGTGTCTGCCTGCCCTGGGCAACCGCGCGGCCGTTTGGGTAAGTATTTACCTCTCATGGAATCGCTCAAATGGCCAGTCGCTTGAGACAGATCTGTTGACCGAGGTTAGAACACTTCTGAATAAGTGGGGCATTCACCAGCGCTAGCCTGAGGCCCATGCCCGCATGCGGACAAAGACCGCATTGCGGCAATTTCAGATGAACCAGTCTCCTCCACGAGGCAATTACATCAATTACATAGCACCAGCGGCATTGGTCCGAAACGTGCGATGGGGAATGCGAGAGCAGGACAAAGCGTTTCGAGGATCAAAACCAATGTTTCGTGCAGAAATCCAGTGGTTGGCGAGTGGTCCGACCCTGAAGTTGGAAGGCAAACTCGTCGCTGATTGGGCAGAACAGGCCAGGCGCCTGGTCACAAAGGACGTACTGCCTGAGGGTTTGATAGTCGACCTCACCGAGGTGAGCTATGTCGATTCAGTGGGCGAACAGTTCCTGAAGTGGTTGGCTGGTGTCGGCGCAGTGTTTATCGCTGGCAGTGTCTACGCATTTGTCCTATGCGATCGACTGCGTTTACCACCTATGCAGGAGATAACCGAGCGACGCAAGCGGCGGCATGGGAGTAGTGGGGAGAAATCCTCCATCAAGTACTCCCATCCAGTTGAGGCCATCTGAGGGCGTTAGAGAAAGAGGAGAATTATGTCCTGGTTCCACTCGAGCACGACTCCAGTCGATGCCCGCAATCACGCATCTCCAGCCGAAGTCGTGGCCTGCTTCCAAGATCAAAGAAATCTTCTGGGTAGGCTTGCGTTCTTGATCACTGGAGATCACGCTACGGCCGAGCAGACACTTGTCCAAGCTTGTGAAACCACTCTTCAGGGAAACAGGCCGTTCCGTGATTGGCTTTTCGAGTGGGCCAAGGCTGCGACCATTGCCAGTGCGATATCACACGGAGCGAAGGCGATTCGGATCTGTGAAGCCACGTACACGGAGCAACGATGCCTACATGTCGAGCACTTATCGCAGGGCGATGCTGAAGAACGCGCAGCTGGCCTCGACCTCATTCTTGGAACCGACGCCCAAACACTGATCGCGGAATTGGATTCGCTGTGCCGGGCCGTCCTGGTACTTAGAGTTGCAATCCGATCGTCGATCCAAGATTGTGCTTTACGCCTGAACGTGTCCCGCGCGGCGGTGCTCGCCGCCAATTGTCACGCCTTGACCTGGCTTCAAAAGCGACAGGAGAAGCCAGTGGAGGAAAATCACATTTTAGCGAGGATCTAATGATTATCGAACTTAACAACGACGAAACTCGATTGCTGCATACGGTCCTTCTCGAACAAGCGCAGGAACACTTGAGCTATGCGGATACCTCCGAGGTAGCCGAAAGACTATACAAATTGGCGACCAGATTCGAGCGCCGCGTTAGAGAAGTGCCAAACGTGACGACGGCGTGAACGGGAAAACATGCTACCGCGCGGCATCGCTGACTGATCGCACCGCGCGAGGCCGAGACGCAAGTCCCTCGTGTCCTCCTGAGCTGAACGAATGCTGCAACAAGCTGCCGGCGATGAACTCCTCGGCCGCCTGCATCATGTGCTTCCACATCTCGAACGCTCGCCCCTGGCGATTGAGAAATGCGAGAGCCTGTTCTCGGCTCACAGGGCAGCCTTGTTCGTTCCCCAGGCGCATAAGATGCGATAGTGTGATTTCAGCGATCACACGTTCTCTGTCTTTCCTGTCGTTCATTGCCTTGCCCCCAACGGCGTTATGGCTCTTCAGGGCATCCCTGAGGCCACCCTCGGAACCCAGCTTCCACTGATTGCTCGAGGCGAGTGTCAGTCCGGACGCATGGAATAGACCTATTGGCAATAGCTCGCCTTCGAAATCCCCAAGCGGCGAATCTTGTTTTGCAAGGTCGTGCGCTTCAACCCAAGACGCTCGGCGGCTCCCCCCTTGCCTGCGATCCGTCCCGATGTGGCTCTCAACGCGTCGATAATCACAGAGGACTCTGCTTGTCGAAACGTAGAACGCGTTCCCATCGCAACAGTGATCTCGGATGACATGGGAAGCTCGGAAACAGGTACGTCCAGCTCCTCACCGCGTGAGAGAATGACGGCGCGTTCGATAAAGTTCGCCAATTCCCGGATGTTTCCCTTCCACGGACAGTTCGTCAGCATCTCCATAGCCCGCTTAGAAATGGACTTTATCTGTCTCCCCATCCGGCCCGACAACTTCGACACAAAGTAGTTCACCAGCAGAGGAATGTCCTCGCGCCGCTCCCGCAGTGGTGGAATCTCAATCGGAAAAACATTGAAACGATAGAAAAGATCCTCGCGGAACGTCTCGTCCTGGATCATGGCTCGGAGATCGCGGTGTGTCGCAGCAATCAGGCGCACGTTGACCTGGATCGTCCTTGAGCTTCCGAGTCGCTCGAACTCCTGCTCCTGGATGGCGCGCAATATTTTGGGCTGGAGTTCGAGGCTGATATCTCCGATCTCATCCAGAAACAGCGAACCTCCGTCCGCCGACTCGAATCTGCCCTTTCTCTGCATCAGCGCTCCTGTAAAGGCGCCCTTTTCGTGCCCGAACAGTTCGCTTTCAAGCAGTCCCGAGGGAATCGCGGCGCAGTTCATGCGCACATAGGGGCGTGCGCGCCGAGAGCTGAGGTTGTGGATTGCGCGCGCAATCAATTCTTTTCCTGTGCCTGTTTCTCCGTGAAGCAGGACGGTGGAATCGGTGGGTGCAACGATCATCACCTGGTGCAGCACTCTCTCGAGGGCCGGGCTCCTGCCGACGATATCTTCGAAGCAGGGTTGAGAGCTGATTTGCGTCTCGAGATTCATCTCATCGCCTTCGAATTCGATCATGTTGGCAAAACCTGTTCCTTCTCGGTTTTCGACGTCGATGAAAGCAACCGTTGCGTGTGCCATAATCTCCTCCTCGACTGCTCACAATTGCGGCGTTTGTGGAATCCCTGTACGAACAACGTGGCGAGCATGTTTGCTTTGTGCTGCCGGA
>Ga0209517_10003242_pt1 | contig 22249 bp, 31 predicted proteins | sample PeaSoiMetSII2010_FD_187695 | JGI IMG/M metagenome (GOLD analysis project Ga0209517, IMG submission 187695) | Peat soil microbial communities from Weissenstadt, Germany - SII-2010 (SPAdes) (version 2) | ecosystem: Environmental > Terrestrial > Soil > Wetlands > Peat | place: Germany...
CTTCTCGTATCGTCCGAACGCAACCGCCGCGGCGGCCGGAATCGCGATGGCCGCGATTATCGGCGTGCTGGGCGGCCTGATGCCGGCCTGGCGCGCGGCCAGAATCGGCGTGATCGACTCGCTGCGCGAGGCCTGACGCCGCCGGAGACTCGCCGTGAAGATGCTCGTCATCGCGATCCGCAACCTGCGCCGGCAACTGCGCCGAACGATCCTGACCGCGCTGACGGTCGCGCTCGCCACCTTTATCTTTACGATCCTGGTGTCGGTGCCGGCCTCGATGGACCGGATTATCGACGACGCCGCCAAGGGCTTGCGCTTGATCGTGACGGCGCCCAACGCCTACAAGTTGCCGGTCCGCTATCGCGAGGCGATCAAGGGATTGCCACACGTGACGGCGTGCGCGGCGGAGATTCAGTGGGGCGCCATTTACCAGGACCTGCGCGATCCGATCATCGCCTTCGGCGTAGATTCCGATGTCGGGCTGGTCTACAGCGACGCCGAGTATCAGCTGCCTCCGGACGCGATCGAGACGTTGAGCCATGACCGGCGTAACGCCATGATCGGCAGCGTCCTGATGCGGGAGCATAAGTGGCATCTCGGCCAGCAGATCATGCTGCGCAATCCCGGTGACCCGAATCTGACGCTCACTTTCATCCCGGTGGTCGAAGTTCCCGCCAAGCACGCGCCTAACGCCTTCATCTTTCGCCGCGAGCTGCTGGACGAGGCAGTGAAGAAACGCTACGGCGTCGATATCACGGACCGCGCATCATTTTTGGCCGTGCGCGTCGACCGTCCGGAGAATATCTCGCTCGTGATCGACGAAATCGATTCGCGCTTCCATAATTCAGAAGCCGAAACCGAGACCTTGACCGAGAGCGACGCTATCGCCAACGGCATGTCGGCGCTCGGCAACGTGCGCGGGATCATCTACAGCCTGTGCGCGGTGGTGCTGATGACCGTGCTGCTGGTCGCCGCCAATTCGCTGGCCATGATGGTGCGCGAGCGGGTAAGCGAGGTCGCCGTGATGCGCGCGCTCGGTTTCGGCCGCGGGCATGTTGCGATCATGCTGCTGGGCGAAGCGGCGATGATCGGCGGAATCGGCGCAGCGGCCGGTGCCGCGATGGCGCGTGTGCTGTTCGGCGGTGGCATCACGCTGGGCGCGGTCGTGGGCGGCGCAGGCTATATGGAGGTCCGTCCCGAGGTGGCGCTGGAGGGGTTCATCGTAGCAGTGGCAATCACCTTCCTCAGCGCGGCGATACCGGTAATCGGCGCGCTCCGCATCCGCCCCGCCCTCGCCTTCCGCCAAGTGGTCTAGGAATTGTCCGAGGGCAAGTTGTCCAGCATGATGCCTCTCCCGCGCCTGCGGCCTGGTCCGCAGGCGCAAGCTGGGAGAGGCCGTCGAGCGATTTGCGGGCAAATCGCTCGGCGGGTGAGGGCAAACGCCGAGAACCTCTGACGCGAAGTGCGGCGAGCGTGGTGTGAGATTCTTCGCTTCACTCAGAATGACGCCGGCGGGGCTTTGTTTTTGGATCCAGCGAGAACTTCGCAACGTCATTCTGAGCGCGCAGCGAATCATCCGTGGCCACGGGCTTCGAACGATCAGCCGAAACCGCGAACATCGACCAACGCGGCCATCCATCATTCGCTACGAGCAAACGCTCCGCTCTGATAGAATGAAGTCAACTCGACGTGGAGCATTCCATGGCAAACGAAGTTCAAGCCCCCGACCAGTTTTTTCTGACCCGTTTCGGCATGAGCGAGCGTGCCTTCGAGCGGATTCTTGACACCGCGCTCGAACGCAAGGCCGACTACGCCGACCTTTATTTCGAATATCGCGACGCCGAGTCGATCAGCCTCGAAGAATCGATGGTCAATCGGACCAGCAAGAGCGTCAGTCACGGCGTGGGAGTGCGCGTGTGCGCGGAAGACCGCACCGGCTACGCATATTCGGACGAAGTCACGATCGACCGGATGAAGCTGGCGGCCGAGGCCGCGCGGGCGATCGCCGATCAGCGGGGCGATCGTGCGGGCGTGGTCCAGGTCGGCCAGCCCGCAGCGCGGCAATCGCTCTACGAGCTTAAGACCACTCCGCTCGATGTCCCGGTCGAAGAAAAGGCACGCCTGCTCAGCGAGATCGACAAGATCGTGCGCGCCTCCGATCCGCGCGTGAAGAACGTGATGGCGTCGTTCGCGGCCGAGCGCAAGATCGTGATGATCGTCAACAGCGAAGGACGAATCGCGGCCGACATCCAGCCGCTCTGCCGGCTCAACGTTTCAGTAATCGTGGAGGACGGCACGAACCGGCAGGTCGGAACCTTCGGCGGCGGCGGACGCGTCGAGTACAGCTACCTGCTCGAGGGCGAACGCTGGAAGCAATACGCGCTGGAAGCGGCGCGCCAGGCGCTCGTTAACCTCGACGCGGTTGACGCTCCCGCGGGCGAGATGGTCGTCGTGCTGGCGCACGGATGGCCGGGAATCCTGCTGCACGAGGCGATCGGTCACGGACTCGAAGGCGACTTCAATCGCAAAGGCGTCTCCGCGTTCACCAATCGCATCGGGCAGCAAGTCGCAAGCCCGCTCTGCACGGTGATCGACGACGGCACGATCGCAAATCGGCGCGGCAGCCTAAACGTCGACGACGAAGGCACGCCGACTTCGCGCACCGTGCTGATCGAAAAGGGAATCCTGCGCGGCTACCTGCAAGACACCCTCAACGCGCGCCTGATGAAGACCGCGCCGACCGGTAACGGAAGGCGCGAAAGCTTCGCGCATACTCCGATGCCGCGGATGACCAACACCTTCATGCTGGCCGGCGAATCGACCCCCGAGGAGATTATCGGTTCGGTCAAGCACGGGCTTTACGCGGTCAGCTTCGGCGGCGGCCAGGTCGATATCACCAACGGCAAGTTTGTCTTCTCGGCCAGCGAGGCCTATCTGATCGAAGACGGCCACGTGACGCGGCCGGTCAAAGGCGCAACTCTGATCGGCGACGGACCGGACGTGCTGACGCGGGTCTCGATGGTCGGCAACGACCTGGAACTCGACTCGGGGATCGGAACCTGCGGCAAGGACGGGCAATCGGTGCCGGTCGGCGTCGGCCTTCCGACCACCCGGATCGACGGCATCACGGTCGGCGGCACGCACGCGTAGGAGAAATAATGGAAGGATTGGAACTCGCGCAGATGGCGCTGTCCGAGGCGTCGCGTAACGGTGCGACGGCCGCCGAGATCCTGATCGTAAGCGCGGAGTCGCTCGCCGCCGGCGTGCGGCTCGGCGAGGTCGAGAAGCTCAAGAGCTCGCGTGAGCGCCGGCTCGGCCTGCGCATCTTCACCGGCCAGTCGTCGGCGACCGCGTCGACCGCGGACTTCGAGCCCGCATCGGTCGCCGGCTTCGTCGCGTCCACGGTGGCGCTGGCGCGGCTGACCGCTTCCGATCCATGGTCGGGCCTTCCCGATCGGACGCTTCATCCGCGCGATCTGGTCGAGCTCGAACTGAGCGATCCGAACCATCGGATTATCGAAGCCGACAAGGCGCTCGGCCTCGCGCGCGTGGCCGAGGCCGCGGCCTTGAAGCTCGATCCCCGGATCAAGAACTCGGAGGGCGCCGAGTTCGATTCGGGCTTTTACCGCGTGCTGTTCGCCAACAGTCAGGGCTTCTCCGGCGAATACGCCGGAACCTCGTACTCGCTGAGCGTCGTACCGATCGCGCAGAACGGGGGCTCGATGCAGCGCGACTACTGGTACACCGCGAACCGCCGCTACGACCAGCTCGAAGATCCCGAGTCGGTCGGGCTCACCGCGGCGCGGCGCGCGCTGAGAAGGCTCGGCGCCCGGAAGATCAAGACCTCACGCGCGCCGGTGGTGCTCGATCCGGACATCGCCGGCGGGCTGATTCGCTCGATGGCGGGTGCGGCCTCGGGGCCGTCGCTCTATCGGGGCGCGTCGTTTTTGATCGGCAAGCTCGGCACGCAGGTCGCCTCGCCCAACGTGACGATCATCGACGACGGCACCATCGTGGGCGGACTCGGATCGAAACCGTTCGACGGAGAGGGACTCAAGACCTCGCGCAAGGCGATCGTCGAAAACGGCGTGCTTGCGACTTACCTGCTCGACACCTATTCGGCGCGAAAGCTGAAGCTCGCACCGACCGGGAATGCCGCCCGCTCGGTCGGTGAATCCCCCACGGTCAGCCCGGCCAATCTCTATCTGCAAGCGGGACCATACCCGCCCGAGGAGATCATCCGCTCGGTGAAGCAAGGATTATACGTCACCGAGCTGATCGGGTTCGGTATCAACATGGTAACCGGTGACTATTCGCGCGGCGCGGGCGGAATGTGGATCGAAAACGGCGAGCTCGCCTACCCGGTGCAGGAGATCACGATCGCGGGCAACCTGAAAGACATGTTCCAATCGATCGAGATGGTCGGCAACGACCTGCACTGGCGCTCGGCCACGGCCGCCCCGACGATCAAGATCGCGGAGATGACGATCGCAGGCGAGTGAGCCGGCGCGTCAGGAGATTTCGCGCCAGTTCCTGGCTTTGACGAAGCGTGCCAGGTGTCCGACGTTGTCGGTAACGATGACAGATCATTCCGAGCGGTCCGGAATCTAGAGCTATCGCGTCAGCCACGGAAGCGATTGCGCCTGGAAAGACGATCCTTTTCAAGGCTGTGCTTCAGGGCGGCCCAAATCTTTTCATCGTAACCCGATTCGTCGCGCATCCACTCATCGAGGAGTCTCAAGAGTTTCTCTTCGCCAGGCATTTTAGACTTGCCGTTCGCGTTGGCTGGCCGCACGCGAGGCACCGCAATCGCGGTTCGACTCGCGCTCTCCCTGGCCGCGCCGCTTTTACCGGGTTCTCGCCGCACAGTCCCGAGCTTATCGCGCCGCTTGCGCAGGTGCTACGGGCGGGTTGCCCGGCCGGCAAAAGTGGTTACCTTATATTTGAATGGACCCTAACCGCTTTACCGAAAAGTTACAGGAGGCGCTGGCGCGCGCGCAAAACGCCGCGCTCGGCAGTCATCATCAGGCCGTCGATGTCGAGCATCTGCTGGTCGCGCTGCTCGAAGACGAGCAAGGACTTGCCTCGTCGATCATCAAAATCGCCGGCGCCGATCGCAACACGGCGCTCCGCAAGCTCAAGGACGAAGTCAACAAGCTGCCGCGCGTAACCGGCAGCGGCGCCGATTCCGGCCAGGTCTACATGACCCAGCGCCTGAGCCGCGTGCTCGCGCGCGCGGAGCAGGAAGCCGCCAAGCTCAAGGACGAATATATCTCGGTCGAGCACGCGCTGGTCGCGGCGCTGGACGACCCCGGCGCAGGCTCGAAGATTCTGCGCGAAGCGGGACTCACGCACGCGAAGCTGATGGACGCGCTCAAGAAGGTGCGCGGAAATCAGCGCGTGACCTCTTCCAATCCCGAGGCAACCTATCAGGCGCTCGAACGCTACGGACGCGACCTGACCACGATGGCGTCGCAAGGCAAGCTCGACCCGGTGATCGGCCGCGACGAGGAAATCCGCCGCGTCATCCAGGTGCTATCGCGGCGCACCAAGAATAATCCCGTCCTGATCGGCGAGCCGGGAGTCGGCAAAACCGCGATCGTCGAAGGACTGGCCCAACGAATCGTCGCCGGCGACGTGCCGGAAGGCCTTAAGAAAAGACGAGTCGTCGCGCTCGACATGGGCGCGCTGGTCGCGGGCGCCAAGTTCAGGGGCGAGTTCGAGGAACGTCTCAAGGCCGTGCTCAAGGAAGTTCAGGAATCAGCCGGCGACGTGATCCTGTTTATCGACGAGGTCCACACGGTGGTCGGCGCGGGCGCTGCGGAAGGCGCGATGGACGCCTCCAACCTGCTCAAGCCGATGCTCGCGCGCGGCGAGCTGCATTGTATCGGCGCGACCACGCTGGACGAATATCGCAAGCATATAGAGAAGGACGCGGCGCTGGAGCGGCGCTTTCAGCCCGTGATGGTGAATGAGCCGAGCGTCGAGGACACAATTTCGATCCTGCGCGGGCTCAAGGAGCGTTACGAAGTCCATCACGGGATTCGGATCAAGGACTCGGCGCTGGTGACCGCGGCGGCGCTCTCCAAGCGCTACATCACGGATCGATTTCTGCCCGACAAGGCGATCGACCTGATCGACGAGGCAGCGGCCAAGCTGCGCACCGAAAAAGAATCGCTGCCGGTCGAGCTCGACGAAGTCAACCGCCGGATCATGCAGCTCGAGATCGAGCGCGAGGCGCTCAAGCGCGAGACCGATCAGGCTTCGCGCGACAGATTAGTCCGGCTCGAAAAAGACCTCGCTGAAGTGCGCGAAAAGCGCGACGCGCTGAACGCGCAATGGCAGAGCGAGAAGTCGGGGCTGGAGGGAATTTCGAAGCTCAAGGCCGGCATCGAGCAGACCAAACTCGCGATCGAAAAAGCGCGCCGCGAATACGACCTCAACAAGCTCGCCGAGCTTCAATACGGCAAGCTGGCGGGCCTCGAGAAGGAACTGGCCGAGCACGAAACGAAACTGATCAAGAAGGGCGGCGGCGATCGGCTGATCAAGGAAGAGGTCGACGAGGAGGATATCGCCGAGGTGGTCGCGCGATGGACCGGGATTCCGGTCTCGCGCCTGATGGAGGGCGACGTGCAGAAGCTCGCCCATCTCGAGGAGCATCTGCACAAGCGCGTGATCGGCCAGGACGAAGCGGTCTCGGCGGTGGCGGACGCGGTGGTGCGCGCGCGCGCCGGACTCAAGGATCCGAACCGGCCGATCGGCTCCTTCATTTTTCTCGGACCGACCGGCGTGGGCAAAACCGAGCTGGCGCGGGCGCTCGCGCAATTCCTGTTCGACGACGAAGCCGCGATGATCCGCATCGACATGTCCGAGTACATGGAAAAGCACACCGTCTCGCGGCTGGTCGGCGCGCCGCCCGGCTACGTCGGCTACGACGAGGGCGGGCAACTGACGGAAGCCGTGCGCCGCCGTCCGTATTGCGTGATCCTGTTCGACGAAATCGAGAAGGCGCATCAGGACGTCTTCAACGTGCTGCTCCAGATTCTCGACGACGGGCGGCTCACCGACGGCCAGGGCCGCACGGTGGACTTCAAGAACGCGGTCGTGATCATGACCTCGAATATCGCGGGGCAGTTGATCCTGTCGTTCAAGGGACAGGACTACGAGAAGATGAAAGCGGAATGCCTCGACGTGATGAGGCAGAGTTTCAGGCCCGAGTTCCTCAACCGGATCGACGAGATCGTGGTGTTCCATCCGTTGCAGCGCGGCGAGCTGCGCCAGATCGTCGATATCCAGCTCGAACGGCTGCGCGAGCGTCTCAGCGAGCGCAAGATCGAGCTGGAGCTGACCGACAAGGCGCGCGATTACTTTGCCGACCGCGGCTACGACCCGGTTTACGGCGCGCGGCCGCTCAAGCGGATGATCCAGCGCGAGCTCGAAACCGCGCTCGGACGCAAGCTGCTGGCGGGCGAGATTCGCGACGGCTCGCGAGTGAAAGTCGACGCAGGCGCGCGCGGCCTGGAGTTCGAGAGCCGCGCCGCGAAAAGCGCGGCGTAGGTTCCGGCTATCCGGGCAACCCTCACCCGGCGCGAGCCGAGCTTGCGCTCGCTCGCGCCGACCCTTCGGCTTCGCTCAGGGCATGCCTCACCTCCTGGTCTGGTCAGGGAGAGGTGCAGATCGCGCTACCCCACGGAACTTGAAAGCCGATAAGATTCGCGTTGTGTCCGAAGACTCGCGAAAAGTTCTGGCGACAATCGATCGGCTGATGCTCGAGCTGATCGCGCAGCAGGAGCGCAAAGTGTTGGAGCTGGCGCGGCGGATTCATCCGGGACTGACCGCGGAAGATATCCGCAACCCGCACGACTTTCCCGATCTGATCGCGGTGCCGGAGTGGAACTTCGAGGACGGGATTCTGGCCGGGATCAGGAGCGCGCATATGGCGCTGCGGGCGAAGCTGCTGGAAGCGGAGTAGGCGAGCGGCGCGGCGCCCTCACCCGGTGAGCGACTTGCAAGCAAGTCGCTCGCCGACCTCTCCCGCTTTGCGCCTGCTTCCGCAGGCGCGGGAGAGGTTGGCATTGCCGGCTTCGCGCGGTTGGCGTGCTGGCTTTGCGCTGGAGGTCAGCTGGCGGCGGCGCGTTTTTCGCGCTCGGGCTGTTCCTTTTTGGAGGCGGCCTTCTTGCGCGGCTTTTTGGCCTTGGCCTCTTCGGACGAGCCGGTGAACTCGATGATCGAGAGGTCGGCGGCGTCGCCACGGCGAAAGCCGTACTTGATCACCCGCGTGTAGCCGCCGGCGCGATCCTTGAACTGCGGCGCGATCTCGTCGAACAGCTTCTTGACCGCGTCGCGCGACTGGACGAACGCGAATGCGCGCCGGCGTGCGCTCAGGTCGCCGCGCTTGCCGAGCGTAACCATCCGGTCCGCGTAACGCCGGAGCTCCTTGGCCTTGGCGTCGGTGGTCGTGATGCGCCCGCTTTTGATCAGCGCGAGCACGAGGTTGCGGAACAGGGCCTTGCGATGAGCGCCGGTCCGGTTGAGCTTGCGGCCTTGATTGAGATGACGCATCCGGTGTTCCTCCTGGCCGGCTGCGCGGCCTGGCAGGCGGTCGAGTAAATCCTCAACAGCCTGCGCCCTCTCTCTTATCTCCCCCAGGACAGGGGGAGAAGATCAAGGAAAGCAGCCCGATCGTTCGACAGCTCAGGACAAGGTTTTCATGCAGCGTGTTGAGAGCCATGAAATCCGCTTTGGTCGTTGGAAACTTTTCTCAACCCGCTTGCTAGGCCGACTCGCGGCGCTCCTGTTCTTCCCACATCCGATCGAGCTCGCTGCGCGGCGGCAGGTTTTCCAGGCGCATCGCGAGCGACAGGCCCATGTCGGCGAGTACTTCCTTGATCTCGTTGAGCGACTTGCGGCCGAAGTTCTTGATTTTGAGCATGTCCTGCTCGGTGCGCTGCACCAGCTCGCCGATATACTTGATATCGGCATTCTGCAGCCCGTTGAACGCGCGCACCGAAATCGGCAAGCCCTCGACCGGCCGGTACAGATACTCGTTGATCGCGGTGGCAGCCGGCTGGATGCCTTCACCTGCGATCGGCTCCTCGGCTTCTTCCTCGGCGCCCGCGAAGATCGACATCTGGTCGCGCAGCACGCGCGCGCCGTAAGTGAGCGCGTCGCGCGGACTGATCGAGCCGTCGGTGAAGATCTCCAGCGACAGCCGATCGTAATCGGTGCGCTGGCCGACGCGCGCGTTGCTCACCGTGAAGTTGACCTTCCGGATCGGAGAGAAGATCGCGTCGAGCCGGATGGTCCCGATGGGCTCGTCTTCCGCGATGCGTTCGGCGGGAACGTAGCCGCGGCCGGGCTTGATCACGAGCTCCAAGTCGAGGTCCGCGCCCTTGTCCAGCGTCGCTATATGCTGGGCCGGAGTCAGAACCTCGAGCGTCGGCCCGCCGGTTATATCGGCCGCGGTGACCTGAGCTTCGCCCTTAGCCTTGAGCGTGGCGGTGACCTGCTCGCCCTCGTGGAGCTTCAGGCGCACCTCCTTGAGGTTGAGCACGATATCGGTCACGTCTTCCTTGACGCCCGGGATGGTGGAGAACTCGTGCAACACCCCGTTCATCCGGACCGCCGTGATCGCGAAGCCGGGCAGCGACGACAACAGGACGCGCCGCAACGCGCTGCCGATCGTGATGCCGTAGCCGCGTTCCAGCGGTTCCGCAAAGAACCGGCCGTAAGTCGGCGTCAGCTCCTTCTCTTCGAACTCCACACCCTTGGGTTTGATTAAATCACGCCAATCGTTCTGCATGGTCTCTCCGACAAGAGAGAAATTTCCGAAAATCAAAGCACCCGAATCGGGCCGATCTGATATATCGAAGGGCTCTTGCGCAAGGCTTTAGGTTATCGCGAATAGTGCTCGACGATGAGTTTCTCGTTGATCGGCATCGTGAGGTCGCCGCGCGCCGGCAGCGAACGCAGGAAGCCGCGGAACTGCTCGCGTTCGAGCGTGATCCATGGCGGCGCGCCGCGCCGTTGCGACAGTTCGATCGCCTCGACGATTACCTTCTTCTGCCTGCTCTTCTCGGTCACGCTCACGACCTGATTGACCTCAACCAGGTACGACGGCACATTGACTATTTTGCCGTCCACCTCGATGTGTCCGTGGCGCACCAGCAGGCGCGCTTGCGCGAGCGAGCTGGCGAAGCCGAGACGATGCGCCACGTTGTCGAGCCGGCGCTCGAGCAGGACGAGCAGGTTCTCGCCCGTGATGCCGGGCATCCGCTCCGCGATCTTGAAGTAACCGGCAAACTGGGTTTCCAGCAAACCGTAGATCCGCTTGACCTTCTGCTTTTCGCGCAATCGAATCGCGAACTCCGAGAAGCGGGTACGGGCCTGGCCGTGAACGCCGGGCGGATAGTTACGCCGCTCGATCGCGCACTTGTCAGTATAGCATCGTTCGCCCTTGAGGAAGAGTTTGAGCCCTTCCCGCCGGCACATCCGGCATACCGGACCGAGATTTCTGGCCACGTTAGCTTACCTTCGCTCGTCCTAGACTCTGCGCCGCTTGGGCGGACGGCACCCATTGTGCGGAATCGGCGTAACGTCCTTGATCGATTGCACGTTGAGTCCCGCCTGCTGGAGCGAGCGGACCGCCGATTCGCGTCCGCCGCCAGGACCCTTGAGATAGACCACTACGCTGCGCATCCCGAGGTCGCCCGCCTTGCGCGCCGCAGCTTCCGCCGCCATCTGGGCTGCAAACGGCGTACCCTTGCGCGATCCCTTGAAGCCGACCGATCCCGCGCTCGACCATGCGACCACCAGTCCCTGATGGTCGGTGATCGTGACGATCGTGTTGTTGAAGGTCGCGTGGATATGCGCAACCCCCTCGGGCACGACGCGCCTGGTGCGCCGGCGCTTGGGCGTAGGCGCGGGCGCGCCGCCGGCGGCCGCAGCGCCCGCTTCGCCTGCCGCGGCGGGCGGCTTAACCGATTCGGTTTTGGTTTCCTTCTCGTCGGCCATCGTTATCCCTTAGGCGGCGCCTGCCGCTTGCCTGCCACTACTTTGCGCGGTCCTTTGCGCGTGCGTGCGTTGGTATGCGTACGTTGCCCGCGCACCGGCAACCCACGGCGATGGCGCACGCCACGATAGCATCCGAGATCCGTCAGCCGCTTGATCGACTGCTGCACCTCGCGCCGGAGATCGCCCTCCACCTTGTAGCCATCGTCGAGCACCTGGCGGATGCGGACCTGCTCCTCGGGCGTCAGATCGTCGCTCTTTCTGCCGAAATCGACGTTGGCCGCCTTCAGGATCTTGAGCGCGGCGGAGCGCCCGATCCCGTAGACATACGTGAGCGCGATTTCCATCCGCTTGTTCCTGGGCAGCTCGATTCCCGCTACGCGCGCCATCGATGCGTCCTCCTATCCCTGACGCTGCTTGTGGCGTGGATTGGAACAGATGATACGCACCACACCAAGGCGGCGTACCACCTTGCAATTCTTGCAGATTTTTTTTACCGAGGGTCGAACCTTCATGATGTATCTTCAACGCATCCGGTACGTAATCCGGCCGCGGCTCAAGTCGTAAGGCGACAGCTCTACGGTGACCTTGTCGCCGGGCAAAATCTTGATGTAGTGCATCCGCATCTTGCCCGAAATATGCGCCAGCACCCGATGGCCGTTTTCGAGTGAGACCCGGAACATGGCGTTGGGCAGCGCTTCCAGCACGGTGCCCTGGACTTCGATCGCGTCGCCCTTAGACATGCTCCAGCTCGCTCAGGATCTGCGGCCCCTCACCGGTAATCGCGACCGAATGCTCGAAATGCGCCGACAGCCTTCCGTCCGCGGTGACTGCGGTCCATCCGTCGTCCAGAATTCTCAAGTCGGCGCCGCCCTCGTTCACCATCGGCTCGATCGCGAGCACCATCCCTTCCTGCAGGCGGGGGTTGGGCATCCCGCGCCGGAAATAATTCGGGACCTGCGGATCTTCATGGAGACTGCGGCCGATTCCGTGTCCCGCGAATTCCTCCACCACTGAAAATCCTGCGCCCTCCGCGACTTCCTGCACCGCGCGCGAGATATCGCCCAATCGATTACCGGGGCGGGCCTGCTCGATTCCGGCGTAGAGCGCTTCACGCGTGACCTTGAGCAGGCGCTCGACGCGCTCGGGAATCTTCTCGACCGCCACGGTCCGCGCTGAATCGCCGTAGAATCCCTGGTACACGACGCCAAAGTCCAGTCCGACGATGTCGCCGGCCTTGAGCTTGCGGCCCGACGGGATGCCATGAACGATCTCGTCGTTGATCGACACGCACAGACACTTGGGATAAACCACGCCGCGCGGCGCGTAACCCTTGAACGCCGGCTTGGCGCCTTTCTTGTAAATCAATTCTTCGGCCATGCGATCGAGTTCCCCGGTAGTGATTCCAGGGCGGACCGCTTCCGCCACCGCCGCGAGGATCTCGGCGACAATCTGGTTCGCCTTGCGCATCAAGGCGATCTCATCTGCGGTCTTGAGCAGGATCACGCCCCGCCCTTCGCCCGCGCCGGGGCCGCCGGTTGAACGCGCACGTCATCGAGCACGCTCAGGATTCGCCGGCTGATCTCGTCGGGCCTGCCCACTCCGTCCATGCGGGCGAGCAGCCCGGACCGCTCGTAATGCTCGGACAGCGGGCGCGTATTCGCTTTGTACACCTCGATCCGCATCAGGACCGTGCCTTCCTCGTCATCCTCGCGCTGATAGAGCTCGCCGTTGCAGGCGTTGCACACGTTGACGTTGCGGGGCGGATCGAAAATCGTGTGATACATCGCGCCGCAATTGCGGCAGGTGCGCCGCCCCGAGATTCGCTTCACGACTTCTTCGTCCGGAACCATCAGTTCGATCGCTTTGTCGAGCGCGACGCCACGCGCCTGCAGCCGGGCCGCCAGCGCCTCGGCCTGTGCGACCGTGCGCGGAAATCCGTCCAGTATGAACCCGGCCTGCGCGTCGGGTTTTTGAAGACGCTCGTCAATCAGTTGCAACACCAATTCGTCGGGCACCAGATTGCCCCGATCCATGTAGCTCTTCGCCTGCATCCCGAGCGGCGTGCGATGGCGCACCCCATCGCGCAGCAGATCGCCGCTGGCGACGTGCGGCACCTTGAGCCTTTCGGCCAGAAGCCGCGCTTGAGTGCCCTTGCCCGCGGCCGGAGGGCCAAGCATCACCAGCCGCACCGGTCAGCCCCTCCTCGACTTGACCCGCCCGCGCCGCATGAAGCCCTCGTAGTTGCGGGTCAGCAGATGAGTCTCGATCTGGGCCACCGTATCCAGCGCCACGCCGACCACGATCAGGAGCGCCGTGCCGCCGAAGTAGAACGGCACGTTGAAGCGCTCGATCAAAATCGTCGGCAGGATGCACACCGCGCTCACGTAGATCGCGCCACCGAGCGTGATCCGCGACAACACACGGTCGATGTACTCGGCGGTGAACCGTCCCGGCCGGATACCCGGAATGAACCCGCCATTCTTCTTGAGATTGTCCGCGACGTCAACCGGATTGAACGTGACTGCCGTGTAGAAGTAACAGAAGAAGACGATCAACCCCACATATACCACATCATATATCGCGCCGCCGGGCGTGAGAAACGCCGAATAGTTCTTGAGCGCCGGCACGAAGGTGGCCACGGTCGCCGGGAAGACCAGGATCGACGAGGCGAAGATCGGCGGTATGACCCCCGAAGTGTTGATCTTGAGCGGCAGATGCGAGGTCTGGCCGCCGTAGATCCTGCGCCCCACGACGCGGCGGGCATACTGCACCGGGATCCGGCGCTGGCTGGTCTCGATGTAGACAATTCCGCCCATGACTGCGATCGCGATCGCCAGGATAAAGATCAGCAGGAAGATGCTCATCTCGCCTTCGCGGACGAACTGCGCCGTGACGCCGAGCGCGCCCGGCAGCCGCGCCACGATGCCTGCCATGATGATCAACGAGATGCCGTTGCCGATTCCGCGCTCGGTGATCTGCTCGCCGAGCCACATGATGAACATCGTGCCGGCGCACAGGGTCACGACCGTCAGCAGCCGGAAACTCCAGCCGGGATTGTAGACTACCGATCCGCCGCCCGGCGCCTGGATTCTCTCCAGCGACACGGCGATCATCATCCCTTGCAGGATCGCCAGCCCGACCGTGCCGTAGCGCGTGTACTGCGTGATCTTGCGCCGGCCGGCCTCGCCTTCCTTATAAAGCTCATCGAGATACGGCGACGCGATCTTCATCAGGTCCAAAATGATCGCGACCGAGATGTACGGCATGATTCCGAGCGCGAAGACCGAGAAGCGCTCGAGCGCACCGCCCGAGAACAGGTTGATCCATCCGAACAGGGTCGATTTTGCCGCGTCGAAAAACGAGGCGAGCGCCTGCCCGTCGATTCCCGGAGTCGGCACCGCCACGCCGATTCGATACACGGCCAGCATCGCGGCTGTGAACAACAGCCGGCGGCGCAATTCCGGGATGCGCGAGGCGTTTGAAACCCCCTCAAGCATTGGTCCTATGCGCTTTTCAGCAACTCCGCAGTGCCGCCCGTGGCGGCGATTTTCTCGCGCGCTCCCGCCGAAAAGGCGTGCGCCTTGATCGTCAGTTTGGCCTTCAGCTCGCCGTCTCCGAGCACCTTTACCATCCGGCCCGCCGGTACCAGGCCGCGCTCCGCCATCGTCGCAGGATCGATCGTATCGCCTTCGGCGAAGATCGACAGCCGCGCGAGATTGACCAACGCGTGGCGATCGCGGCGCGCCGCATTCTTCAGCAGGCGGCGAAACCCGCGCTTGGGCAGCCGCCGCTTGAGCGGCATCTGGCCGCCTTCATAGCCGGGTGGCGTGTTCCCGCCGCTGCGCGAACCCTTGCCCTTATGTCCGCGGCCCGAAGTCTTGCCATGGCCCGAGCCAATTCCGCGGCCAATCCGCTTGCGGCGCTTCTTCGAGCCGGGGGACGGTTTCAGCGTGCTCAAGTCCATCGTCTGGCGCCGTTAGCCCTTTCCCTGCTCTGGCTCGCCCTTGACCTGAACCAGATGAGAGACTTTGCGGATCATCCCTTCCACCATCGGCGTGCGCTCGAGTTCGCGCTCCCGGCCCATGCGCGTAAGCCCCAGCCCCCGGAGCGTTTCCCGCACGCGCCGATTGGTGCTGATCGGGCTGCCCACCAGTCTCACATGTATGGTTTCGGACATCTTTATTTCACGTTCCCGAATTTCACATTCCCGAATTCTGCATGCTCAAATTTTTTTCAGGCCGCTTCCGGGCGCTCGGGCTCGCGGCCGCGCGAGCGCGCGATATCCTTGGGATCGCGCAATTCGGTCAGCGCCTGCAGCGTAGCCTTGACCAGATTATGCGGGTTGGATGAGCCCAGGCGCTTGGTCAGGATGTTACGGATTCCCGACAGTTCCACTACCGCGCGCACGCCACCCGCCGCGATTACTCCAGTGCCTTCGGAGGCCGGTTTCAGGATCACTTTGCCCGCGCCGAAGCGCCCGATCACTTCGTAGGGGATCGTCCCGCCTTTGATCGGCACGCGTACCAGGCTTTTGCGGGCGCGCTCGACGCCCTTGCGGATCGCTTCGGGAACTTCGTTGGCCTTGCCGAGCCCGAAGCCGACCAGGCCGTTCTGATCGCCGGCCACCACCAGCGCGCTGAAGCTGAAGCGCCGGCCGCCCTTGACGACCTTGGCGACCCGGTTGATATGCACAACCTTCTCTTTCAGCTCGAGTCCCTGAGGATCTATCCGTTCAGCCACTTTATTCCCCGTCTCTGGTCCCTCAGAACTTGAGTCCGGCCTCGCGCGCCGCGTCCGCCAGGGCCTTGATCCGGCCGTGGTAGAGAAACCCGTTGCGATCGAAAGTCACTTCGCTGATTCCATTCTTGAGGCATCGAGCCGCGATCTCTTTGCCGACCGCCTTGGCCGCAGAGACGTCGCCTTTTTTCTTCAGATTCCCGGCCAGCTCCGCGCCCAGCGTCGAAGCCGCCAACAGCGTGCGCCCCGATTCGTCCGAGATGATCTGCGCATAGATATGATGCAGCGACCGATAGATCGAGAGCCGCGGGCGCGCGTCGCTGCCCACGACCTTGCGCCTGATCCGTGCGCGCCTGGCAGTACGTTTTTCCGTCTTCTCGGAAGGCATCGGCGTTCCGTTCAGCTCGCGCTCGCAGTCGCGGCGGCTTTGCCCGCCTTGCGGCGGATGGTTTCGGTTGCGTACTTGATACCCTTGCCCTTATACGGCTCGGGCGGCCGCAGCTCGCGGATCTGGGCCGCGACCTGGCCGATCAACTGCCGATCGGCGCTCTCCAGAGTAATCACCACCTGGCGATCGACCTTCGCCTTCACACCGGGCGGCAACTGGTAGAGGATCGGATGCGAATAGCCAAGCGTCATCTGGATGTTATTACCCTTGACTTCGGCACGATAGCCTACGCCGTTGATCTCGAGCACGCGGGTAAAGCTCTTGCTCACGCCCTCGGCCATGTTGGCCACCAGCTTGCGGATCAACCCGTGCTTCGAGCGCTCTCCCTGTGAGTCGCCGGAGCGAGTGACGACGATCTTCGAGTCCTTTATCTCGAGGCCGAATCCGGGCTGAAGCTGCATCTCCAGCTTGCCCTTGGGCCCTTCGATCTTGAGAATCCCGCCAGCCACGACCGCCTGGACGTTCTTATCAAGCGTGACCGGTAATCTTCCTATACGCGACATGACGACTTCGACTTCCTTTATCGGATCGCCTCTACCAGATTGCCAGCAGAATCTCGCCGCCGACTTTTTGGCGCTTGGCCTCGCGGTCGGTCATCACGCCGAGCGGGGTCGAGAGCACCTGTACGCCGAGTCCGCCGCGCACTCGCGGGATATCGCTGGCGCCCGAATATCTCCTCAAGCTCGGGCGGCTGACGCGCCTGATCCCGCGAATCACGGGCTCGCGCTTGTCCGAGTAGCGCAGGCTGAGCGCGAGCGTGCGCTTGGGAGCCTCGCCGCCGGTCTCGACGGCGCCGAGGAATCCCTCGGCAGCCAGCACCCGGCAGATCGCCTCGCGAAGGCGCGAATGGGCAACTTCGACGCGCTCGTGCCGCGCGTGGGTCGCGTTGCGAATCCTGGTCAACAACTCAGCGATCGGATCGGTTTGCGACATCGAATAAAACTTCCTACCAACTCGCCTTGACGACGCCCGGCAACTGGCCTTTGAGCGCAAACTTGCGCAGGCACAGCCGGCACATCCTGAAGCGGCGGTAATAAGCGCGCGGCCGTCCGCACAGCGGGCAGCGGTTATGCTTGCGCGTCTTGAACTTGGGAACGCGCAGGGCCTTCACCATCAAACAGGTTTTCGCCATCTCAGTTCGCCTGCGCCTCAGCGGCGGTCGGGGCTGTCGGAGCTATCGGGGCGCCCGCGCGCTCCAGCGCGCCGCGGAACGGCATCCCGAGCGCGTGCAGCAGCGTCTGTCCCTCGAAGTCGCTGCGCGCCGTGGTTATTATCGAAATAGTCAGGCCCTTTACCTTCTCGACCTTGTCGAGATTCAACTCCGCAAAAATAGTATGCTCGCGCAGGCCGAGTGAGTAGTTGCCGCGTCCGTCGAAGGCCTTGTCGCTGACGCCGCGGAAGTCACGCACGCGCGGCAGGGCAACATTGACCAGCCGGTCGAAAAATTCCCACATCCGCTCGCGCCGGAGCGTAACCATCGCGCCGATCGGCATCCCCTGGCGCAGCTTGAAATTCGATATCGCCTTGCGCGCCCGCGTGATCACCGGCTTCTGACCGGTGATCTGCTTGAGCTCCTCGACCGCCGCATCGAGCACCTTGACGTTGTCGCGGGCCTCCTGGAGCGCCATGTTCAGGACGATTTTGTCGAGCCGCGGCACCCGCAGTTTGTTCTCGATCTTCAGTTCCTTCATCAGATGCGGCATGATCTCGCTCTCGAAGCGCACCATCAGCCGGGCCGGCAGCTTGGGCTCCGGCGGGCGCGGCTCCGCGGGCTTCTGCGGGGCGGCCTGCTTCTCGGCTGCGGCGCCTTTCGGCGGGCGTTTCGGCCGGGCCTGCTGGTCGCCTTTGTCGGGACGCTCGCCCCGATCGGGCTTGTCGGTCCGATCCGGCTTCGCGGCCCGCTCGCCCTTGCCGGGCTTTTTGGTTTCGTCGGCCATCAGTCGTTACCCACCGATTCTCCGCAACGCCGGCAGATCCGGGTGCGGGCGCCGTCGGCTGCGGCCTTGATTCCGATCCGGACCGGCGCGTTGCACCGATCGCAGAACAGCATCACGTTCGAGATTGCGATCGGCGCCTCTTTCTCGACGATTCCGCCGGGACTGGCCGCGCCGCGCGGGCGCGAGTGACGCTTGACAATGTTGAGCCGTTCGAGCACCACGCGCCCGGTCTCCGGAACCACGCGCATCACCTTGCCGGTCTTACCGCGATCGCGCCCGGTGATGACCATCACGAGATCGTTCTTCCGGATACGGCTGCTTACCTTGCGCGCCTGCATCACAGCACCTCGGGCGCGAGCGAGATAATCTTGAGAAAGCGCTTGGCGCGAAGCTCGCGCGCCACCGGCCCGAAGATGCGCGTGCCGATCGGCTCGTGCTGAGCGTCGAGCAGCACCGCCGAGTTGTCGTCGAAGCGGATATAGCTGCCGTCGCTGCGGCTGATTTCCTTGGCGGTGCGCACGATCACGGCGCGGGTCACCTCGCCCTTCTTGACCTTGGCGTTGGGGATCGCTTCCTTTACCGAGACCACTATCACGTCGCCGACCGTGGCGTATCTGCGCCGCGAGCCGCCCAGCACTTTGATACATTGCACCTTGCGCGCACCGGAGTTGTCCGCGACTTCGAGCACTGTCCTGGTCTGCACCATCGCGGCTCTCCATTACCTCGCGGCCTGCGCGATCACCCGGCTGACGCGCCAGCGCTTGTTCTTGGAAAGCGGGCGCGACTCGATAATCACCACCCGATCGCCCTCGTGGCACTCGGATTTTTCGTCGTGCGCCATGAAGCGCGAGCGCCGCTTGACCCGCTTGCCGTAAAGGCCATGTTCGACCAGGCGATGGATCTGGACCACCACGGTCTTGTTCATCCGGGCGGCAACGACCACCCCTTCGCGCCGCTTAACTAGTTGCCGCATCGCTGACCTTGGGGGCCGCGCCGGCCGGCGCCGCCAAAAGCTTCTCGGTTATCACGGTCTTGATCCGCGCCAATTCCCTGCGCGCGCGCCGGTATCCGGCCGGATTGTCAAGCTGATTGGTGCGCAGCTTGAGCTTCAGCCGGAAGACCTCCTCACGCGACTCGCGCTCCTTGACGCGCAGGTCTTCGGGGCTCATCTCCCTCAGTTCGTCAAGCTCCAAGGGCCCCTCCCTCGCGTCCGACTACGATGGTCTTGATCGGAAGCTTGTGCGCCGCAAGCCGCATCGCTTCCTTCGCGGTCGCATGATCGACGCCTTCCATCTCGAACAGGATTCGTCCCGGCCGCACCACGGCGACCCATCCTTCGGGCGGGCCCTTGCCCTTGCCCATCCGGGTCTCGGCGGGTTTCTTGGTGAACGGCTTGTCGGGGAAGACGCGAATCCAGACCCGGCCGCCGCGTTTGATATGGCGCGTCAGCGCGATGCGGGCGGCCTCGAGCGCGCGCGCGTCGATATGCGCGGTCTCCACGGCCTTGAGCCCGAAGTCGCCGAACGCCAGCTCGAGCCCGCGCGATTCGAGTCCGCGCACGCGGCCCTTCTGCATCTTGCGGTACTTGACTTTTTTCGGTGCGAGCATTGGTTACTTTACTGTTGCGCGTGGGCGCCCGAGCGCTTGGCTTCCTCTTCCTGGCGGGTCAAGATTTCGCCGCGGAAGATCCATACCTTGATTCCGATTGCGCCGTAAGTGGTCCGGGCCTCGGCGGTGCCGTAGGCGACGTCGGCGCGCAGCGTCTGCAGCGGAACGCGCCCCTCGCGATACCATTCGCGGCGCGCGATTTCCGCTCCCGCCAGGCGCCCCGAGACCTGCACCCTCACGCCCTGCGCGCCCATCCGCATCGCGCGCGTCACCGCCTCTTTCATCGCGCGCCGGAACGCAACCCGCCGTTCGAGCTGCAGCGCGATATTCTCGGCCACCAGCTGGGGATCGAGATCGGGACGCCGCACCTCGTGGATATTGATAAAGGCTTCTTTGGTCTTCATCAATTTCTGCACGTCGGCCTTGAGCTTCTCGATTTCGACGCCCTTCTTGCCGATCACGATTCCGGGCCGCGCGGTGAAAATATTGATCTTGGCCTTGTTGGCCATCCGTTCGATCTCGATCCGTGAGATTCCCGCGTGATAGAGACGCGACTTGATAAAATCGCGGAGCTTGAGGTCTTCGTGCAGCAGGTCCGCATAGCCGTGTCCCGCAAACCATCGCGAATCCCATCCCTCGATGATCCCGAGCCGCAGCCCGCGCGGATGCACTTTCTGTCCCATAAGGCTCCTACTCAGGCCGCTCGTCGATAATCACGGTCAGATGGGCGGTTCGCTTCAAAATCGGCGTGACGTTCATCCGCGCGCGCGGCAGAGAGCGCTTGACGATCGGTCCGGTCTCGGCAAGCGCGCGTTTCACGTACAGCCGGTCTTCGTCCACGTTCTGCTGATTGCGTGCGTTGGCAACCGCCGACAGCAACGCCTTGGAAAGAATTTTGGCGCCTTTCTTGGGCGTGAAATCGAGGATCGAAAGCGCTTCGTCCACGCGCTTGCCGCTCACCAGGTCGCACACCAGCCTGAGCTTGCGCGGCGAAATCCTGATGAACCTGTTTTTGGCTACCGCTTCCATGAATCACTCTTCGATTCGACCGTGCTAGCCGCCTGCCTTCGGAGCGGCGGCCGGAGCTGCGGGCGCTGCCGGCGCTCCAGGCGCGGCCGGAGCTGCACCCGGCTTGACCTCGCTCTTGCGTTCGCCGGAATGGCCGTGGAAGGTGCGCGTCGGCGAGAATTCGCCGAGCTTGTGGCCAACCATGTTCTCCGTGCAGTAGACCGGGATGAACTTGCGGCCGTTGTGAACCGCGAAGGTCAGTCCGATCATTTCGGGGAAGATCATCGAGCGGCGCGACCAGGTCCTGATGATCCGCTTGTCGGAAGAACCCGCCGCGGCGGTAACCTTCTTCATCAAATGTCCGTCGATGAACGGACCTTTTTTTGTCGACCTTGGCATCTGCGCGTTCTATTCCCGTTTGCCCGCCTAGCCCCGCTTGCCGCGTGGCCGGCGGCTCACGATGTAACGATCCGAGAGTTTCTTGCCGCGGGTCTTGTAGCCCTTGGCCGGCGTTCCCCACGGCGACTGCGGATGATTTCCCTTGGAGCGTCCCTCGCCGCCACCGTGCGGATGGTCCACCGGGTTCATCGCCACCCCGCGCACGTGCGGACGCCGTCCCATATGGCGGTTGCGGCCGGCCTTGCCGATCGACATGTTCTCGTGATCGAGGTTGCCGACCTGGCCGACCGTGGCGCGGCATTCGGCCTGCACCATCCGCTGCTCGCCCGAGGGCAGCTTGAGCAGCGCGAACTTGCCTTCCTTGGCCATCAGCTGCGCCATGGTGCCCGCGCCGCGCGCCATCTGCGCGCCCGCGCCGGGCTTGAGCTCGACGGCGTGCACGAAGGTGCCGAGCGGAATGTTCTTGAGCGGCAGCGCGTTGCCGGGCTTGATATCGGCCTGCGGGCCCGATTCGACCCGGTCGCCCTGCTTCAATCCTTCCGGCGCCAGAATGTAGCGTTTCTCGCCATCTGCGTAGTGCAGGAGCGCGATATTGCCCGAGCGGTTGGGATCGTATTCGAGCGCGAAGACCAGCGCCGGCACGCCGTCCTTGTTGCGCTTGAAATCGATCAGCCGGAGCTGCCGCTTGTTGCCGCCGCCGCGATGGCGCATGGTCATGCGGCCCTGGTTGTTGCGGCCCCCCGAATGAGAGAGCGGCGCGACCAGACTCTTCTCGGGCGGCTTCTTCGCCAGATCGGAAAAGTCCGCGATCTGCATGAAGCGCTGGCCGGGCGTGCGCGGTTTTAGCTGAATCAATGCCATAACAAATTATCCGGGCTCATATTGCGGGGGCTTAGAGGCCCTCGAAAAATTCGATCCGATCGCCCTCTTTGAGCGTTACGTAAGCCTTCTTCCAGTCCGGACGCTGGCCGACGATCCGGCCGCGCGTCCGCTTCTTGCCGAGAAAGTTCGCGGTCCTGACCTTCACCACCGTAACCTTGAAAAGCCGCTCGACGGTGTGGCGAATTGCGCCCTTGCTCGCGGCCCGCTGCACGCGGAA